>Ga0182011_10004470_pt1 | contig 11205 bp, 8 predicted proteins | sample 711E1DmetaG_FD_120481 | JGI IMG/M metagenome (GOLD analysis project Ga0182011, IMG submission 120481) | Permafrost microbial communities from Stordalen Mire, Sweden - 711E1D metaG | ecosystem: Environmental > Terrestrial > Soil > Wetlands > Permafrost | place: Sweden: Stordalen | collected... | reverse complement strand
TCCGGAGCCCGGCCGGCACGCGGCATGGCCTCGGTGTGGTGCAGCCCGGCCGCCTCCAGGCACGGCTCGTCGGGGAGGCGGGCATTGCCGGCGGCGCTGGCCACGCGGCCCCAGTTGGGGTCGCGGCCGTGGACCGCGGCTTTGAGCAGGCTGCTGCTGATGACGCTCCGGGCGATGGCCCGGGCGTCGTGGTCGTCGGCCGCGCCGCTGACCTGGCAGGTGATGAGCGTGGTGGCGCCCTCGCCGTCCGCGGCCTGCTGACGGGCGAGCGACCGGGCCACTGCCTCGATTGCTTCGGCGAGCTGCGCCGCCTCGTGGCTGGCCACGGCGACGGACGCGCCGCTGGCACCGGACGCCACGAGGAAGACGGTATCGTTGGTGCTGGTGTCGCCGTCGACGCTGAGCTGGTTCCACGTCCGCTGGACGATCGGGGAGAGGATCCCAAAGAGAGTGGCGGGGGCGACGCTGGCGTCGATCAGCACCACGCTCAGCATGGTGGCCATGCGGGGATGGATCATGCCGACGCCCTTGGCGATGCCCGAGACGGTGACGGTGACCGGGGCGCCGTCCGGGCCCGGCAGCTCCAGCGCGGTCGTGGCCAGCTTGATCTTCGTGTCGGTGGTCATGATGGCCCCGGCCACGGCCTCGAGGCCGGCATTGGTCTCGGCCAGGTCGGGGACGAGCCGGGTCAGGCCTTCCCGGACCTTCGTCAGCGGAAGCCGCACGCCGATCACGCCCGTCGAGAGAGCGAGGGTTCGTTCGGGCTTGGTGTAGAGCAGCGTCGCGAGCGCCTTGCCGATCTCGCCCTGATCCGTTTCGCCGTCGACGCCGGTGGCCGCGTTGGCCGAACCGGCGGTGGCGACGATGGCGTCGGCCCAGCCGAACCGCCCGCCGCCGCCGATCTCGGTGGCGTTGAGATGGGCTCGCGAGAGCTTGATCGGCGCCGCCACGACCTGGTTTCGGGTGAAGGTGGCAGCTACGGCCGCCGACTCGCCGGTGGTGGCGATGACCGCCAGATCGGGCCGGCCCGACGGCTTGATGCCGGCCGCCAGCCCACCCGCGCGGAAGCCGCGGGGCATGACCGCGCGCTGCTCGACGGCGGGCAACTGGGTCGGCAGGGCCGGGAGGTCGGGCGCGGCAGCCGCCTGAGAAGAACCATCGTGGCCCGAGTGCATGAGATTCGATTCCCTCCGAATTGGCGTTGGGCGATCGGTTGGCCGCCGGTGACGCTGCCGGCCGGCCCTGTCGGGCGGTTGGCTAGGGGGCGATCGGGTAACCCTCGAGACCGGCCGTCTCGGGCAGCCCGAAGAGAACGTTGAGGGCCTGGACGGCCTGGCCGGCCGCCCCCTTGACGAGGTTGTCGATGACACCGATGGCCAGGACTCGGCCGCTGCGTGGGTCGACCTTGACGCAGACCCGACACAGGTTGCTGCCTGAGACGTGCTTGGTCGCGGGCGGATCGGCGACGACCTGTACGAACGGCTCGTCTCGATATGCCTCGTCGTACAGGGCATCCAGCTCGGCCTGGGTCACCGGGCGAGTGGTCCTAACGTGGCAGCTGGCGAGGATGCCGCGGGTCATCGGGATCAGGTGCGGCAGGAAGTCCACCGTGGCCACGCCCGGGTTGGCGTCTTTGCTACCGAGCGCGCCGCGCGCACCCTGTTGCCCGAGCTCCTGCTCCATCTCGGCGGTGTGGCGGTGGTTGAACAGGCCGTATGCCTTGACGCTCTCGTTGACCTCGGAGAAGAGCAGGTCCTGTCTGGGCTCGCGACCGGCGCCGGAGACGCCGCTCTTGGCGTCGACCGCCAGATCGGCGATCAACCCGGCCCGCGCGAGTGGCGCCAGCGTCAGGATCGTGGCCGTGGGGTAGCAGCCGGGCAGGCCGATGATCGTGGTCGCTCGCTCGGCCGCGGCGACCATCTCGGCCCGGTGCAGCTCGGGCAGACCGTATACGGCTCCCGCCAGGAGGTCGGGCGCGGGATGGTCGAACTTGTACCAGGCGGGGTAGTCGGCCGGGTCGTGGAGCCGGAAGTCCGGACCGACGTCGAGCAGGGCCGAGCCGCCGGCGACGATCTCGGCGGCCATGCCGGCAGCCACTCCGTGCGGCAGGGCGGTGAAGATGGCGTCGGCTTTGGGGATCGTCTTGTCGACGACGAGTCCGGTCGCGCCCAGGTGCGGGTGCGAAGCCCCGATCGGCTCGTTGTCGCGGTTGCGGCCGTACAGTCCCGCGAGCTTGACGCGGGGATGGTTCAGCAGCAGCCGAACCAGCTCGCCGCCGGCGTAGCCGGTGGCGCCGACGATCCCGACGCTGATCATGTCGTCGCCGCCCCCGGCCCGGAAGGCCCTGGGCCCGAGGCCGAGGGAAGTGGAGCCGGGTGCGTTGCTGGGCGTGGTTCGCGTTGCGGTCATGGTCACCGGAGTATACGGTCCGATGAATAGTCATGCAACCAGCTCGAACCAGGGCAGCACGTGGCGCCCTCGCCGTCTCCGCGTCCCCTGCGGCCTACACCTAGATGACGCCGGCCGCCACGACCAGGACCCAGGCCATCATGAACCAGTGGAGCAGCCAGCCCCACAGGAACGACTTGGTCCGCCAGGCCAGTATGCCGAAGAAGGCGCCGCCCAGGACCGTCGAGAGCTGCTCGATCTCCGGCTTCCACATATGCATCAGGGCGAACGGGATGATCTGGAGCCAGATCGCGTCGGTGCCGTACTTTCGTCCGAAGGCCCACAACAGCCAGCCACGGAAGAAGAACTCCCAGGCAAAGAGGTCCACGCCCGTGTCGATTATCAGCCGCCACATCGGCGTGCCGCTCGTGTCCTGGGTGTAGTAGGCCCGGAAGTCGGGCAGCCGGCCGAGGAACCAGATGGCCACGGCCATGATCGCGACGCCGCCGACGACTATCGGTAGTGCCAGCCGCCAATCGCCGAGCCGCAGGCCGTAGCGACGTGGATCCTCGTGCCAGACGAGCAAAATGATCGCCACGGGAATGATGAACTCGAGCACGAAACGGGCGTACTCGGCGCCGAGGAAGCGGTCGTTGAAGGCGAAGATGAGGATGATCGTGGCCAGCGAGACCACCTGGGCGATTCGGGCATCGAAGGTCACACCCCAGACGTGCCACACCCGTGGGGGATCGATCGGCGGGAGGAGATCGCTGGCGTCGGTCGGTTCGGTGCTGGCCACGGCGCCATGATCGCAGGGACGGCGGCCGTCGTCCGGTCGAGTGCGCTCCCCGCATCAGGTGACGGCGATGGTCCGTGGCCGCGGCCCGCCGGCCCGCCGGCCCTCCGGCTCGGCTCTGAGCCGCGCGTCAGTCGGCCAGGACGTCTCTCATCGGCCCGGTGACCACGACCTCGCCCGACTCCTCGGTCGGTGGCGCGCCGCCGGCTCCGGGCCGTTTGATCGAATAGCGGTGGCTGATGCGTGCCGGTCCGGCCGCGATCTGGGCGCTGACCGTGCAGTACTTGGTCGCCGACAGCTCGATCGAGCGGACAACGGCGGCAGTCTCCACGTTGCCCTCAACCATGTGGATCACCGTGATCGTGAGGAAGACGTTAGGTGCCTTCTCGCGCTGGGTCCCGGTGACTTCGACCGAGTAGCGGTCGATGATCTGACGCTTCTTGGCCATGATGTCGACGAAGTCCATGGCCGTGCAACCGGCGATCGCCGCGAGAAGGAACTCGGTGGGCCGCGGGCCGGAGTCCCCGACGGCGTTGTCGACGACGACGTCGTGGCCCGAACTCGTTCTGGCCACGAAACGCATCCCACCCTCGTGCCCCAGGATCACCCGCTTCTCGCCCACGTCTTCCTCCAGGTTGTCAGGTGGCGCCGCCGGGACGGCGTCTAGATCGACGGTTGGAGCGTAGCCACGGTCTCGACGCCCGCCTCGGGCGTGTCGGCGGCTCCCGCATCCGCGTCCGGCGACGCGAATTGCTCGCGATAGAGCTTGGCATACAACCCGTCGGTTGCCAGCAACTCGGCATGCGTGCCCCGCTCCACGATCCGGCCGCGGTCGTACACGAGGATCAGGTCGGCGCGAAGGATCGTCGAGAGCCGATGGGCGATGGCGATCGTCGTGCGGCCGGCCTCCAATCCCTCGAGGGCGCTTTGAATAAGCCGCTCACTGACCGTGTCCAGTGCGGATGTGGCCTCGTCCAGGATCAGCACTCGCGGGTCTTTGAGCAGGACGCGGGCGATGGCGATGCGTTGCTTCTCCCCGCCGGAGAGCTTGTAGCCGCGCTCGCCGACGATCGTGTCGTAGCCGTCGGGCAATTCCATGACCCGGTCGTGCATCGCGGCGGCACGGGCCGCCACCTCCAGCTCGGCGTCGGTCGCCTCCGGTCGGGCGTAGCGCAGGTTGTCGCGGATCGAGCTGTGGAAGAGGTATGTCTCCTGGGTCACGAAGCCGACGATCTGCCCGATCGAGGCCAGCCGGATCGTCCGCACATCCAGCCCATCGATCTCGACTGCCCCGGTGTCGACGTCGTAGAGCCGCGGGATCAGGTACGTGGTGCTGGTCTTGCCGGCGCCGGAGGGTCCCACGAGCGCGACCAGCTGGCCCGGCTTGACCTCGAAATCGATCCCCTCGAGCGCGAAGGCGTGCGGTCCGTCGGTTTCGGCGGCGGTTCCGGCCTCCGGGGCTGACGCACCGTTCGACTCCGGCACCCCTTCGACGGCCGCTGCCGCCGCCGTCGTCGGGTAACGGAACCAGACGTCACGCATTCGGACGCCGCCCCTGACCGCCACCGGATCGAGCTCGACCGCGTCCGGCGCGTCGGCGATCTCGGGCTTCATCTCCAGGTACTCGAAGATGCGGTCGAAGAGTGCGAGTGCCCCCTGCAGCTCGACCTGGACGTTGAGCAGCTGCCCGAGCGGGAAGAAGAGCCGGCTCTGGAGCGTGGTGAAGGCCACGATGTCGCCGATCGTGGGCGGATGCGGGTCGTGGTTGATCGCCAGATAGCCGGCCAGCCAGTACACGAAGGCCGGGATGATCGACATGATCGTGCCGATCAGGGCGAAGAACCAGCGGCCGACCATCGCCTGGCGGATCTGGTTGCGGGCGACCCGCTCGTTCAGCCCGGCGAAGCGCTCGATCGACGCCGCCTGCTGGCCGAAGGTCTTGGACAGCAGAATGCCGCTGACGCTGAGCGTCTCTTCCGTCGCGGCGGTCATGTCGGCCAGCGACTTCTGCGTCTCGGTGGAGGCGGCGCGGCGAACCTTGCCGACGCGGTTGGCGATGAACGCGAAGACCGGCAGCATCGCCAGCGACAGGATCGTCAGGCGCTTGTCGATGAAGAGCATGGCGATGATCGTGCTGATGACCACGGCGACGTTGCTGGTGATGCTGGCCGCGGTGTCGGTCACGACCGCCTGCACGCCACCGACGTCGTTGGCCAGGCGGCTCTGGATCTCACCGGTCCGCGTTTCGGTGAAGAAGCGCAGCGGCATCGCCTGGAGGTGGGCGTAGAGCGCGCCGCGCAGGTCGCGCATGACGTTCTGGCCGACCTTGTTGTTGAGGTAGCTCTGGCCCACGCCGATCAGGCTCGACACGATCGGGATGAGGATCATCAGGAAGACGAACAGGTTGAGCAGGCCCCAATCCAGATGGCCGATGGCGACGTCGATCAGCAGCTTGAGCAGGATCGGGTTGATGACCCCGAGGAAGCTCGTGATCAGGATCGCGCCGAGGACGACCATGACCTCGGCGCGGTACGGCACAAAGAAGCGCACGATCTTGGTCGCGGTTCGAGTGCGCCGCTCGCGGGGCACGGGCGGGGCGTCGGGGCGCTGAGTTGATGCGGCGAAGCGGTGCCTGCCGCCGCCTGAGAATGACATCGGGACTCCTGTGTGTGCCCAGACGCTATCAGGACCGCCCGAATGCCGCCCGAGACTTCCTCAGCCGATCGGCAGTCCGGCGGGTCGATCCGCTCCATCGGAGGCCAGAGCCAGAAGCTCGACCGCAAAGGCCTCGTTCGACCAGCCGTCCGGGCTCTCCGCGACCCAGACCAGCATGCTGCCGTCGATGTGCATCCAGACCGGCGCCTGCCCGCTCAACAGGTATCCTCCGTCGCCGCCGCCTGCGAATCGGAAGGCCGGATAGACGGCTCCCTCGGGCGACGTGGCGAACCACGCAATCGCGGGTCCGGCCTTCGTCATCGAGACGTCCGGGCGAATGGGCTCCGATGTCTCGGTGCTGGTTCGGGCGTTGAGGGCCACGACCCTGCCGGTGTCGAGCGCCTCGATTCCGACCGCCGACTGATACATGAGATCTGCGCCACCTGCGCCCGGAGGTAGATCCCACGCCAGGTAGGACCCGTCCGGCGAGAACGACGCCGACCCCACCGGCTGCGCCACCTCCATCGGGGCCGGATGTGTGGCGTCCGACAGCCACAGGTCACGCAGTCCTGCGGCGGACGGCTCGCCCTGGGTCAGGATTGCCAGCCTGCCACCGCCCAGCAGGACATCGTCGACCGGGGTCTGAGTCTGGCTCGTCCAGAGAAGCGAGCCGTCTATCGAGTGCACTTCCACGGTTTCGCCGGCACCGCCTCTCGCCGTCGCCGGCGGGCGGTCGAAGGCGAAGGCCGTGGCCGTCAGGGCCAGGTGAATCGGGAACTCGGCAACATCGATCGAGCCAGGCTGACGGACTCCGCTAGCGACCTGTCGCGGCCGGCCTCCATTCAAGTCAAGGAGCCAGACGCTCCAGCTCACGGCGGATCCCTCGCAACCGGCGATCTGTGCGGTGGCGCCGGCCGGCGACGTGACCACATAGGCAAGCTCGTGACCGGCCGCGGCCAGCTGGTTGATAGCCTCGCACCGGGCCGCGCTGACGAGGGTCTGCGGATCGTCGGCCGAGCCGATCAGGCTGGACTCGACCTCACTCGACTGGACGACGTAGAAGAGACGAAGGCCGATGATCGCCGGAGTCTGGCTGGTGATCTGTTGGGGGAGCCATGACTGGACGACCTGACCCGGCAGCAGTTGGACCGGCGTCAACCCCGAGAAGGCATCGATGCTTCTGGGAACCGGGCCGGACGGAGACGAGGTTGCCGGCGCCCGCGTGGGACCCTCGGCCAGAAGCGACGGGGCCGGGGATGGGGACGGAGTGGGACGCGGCCCGAGGTACCCGGCAGCGACGACCGCAACCGCCAACAGGACGGTCACCGCGATCTTGACGTTCGGCTTGCCGAGCCGCCTCCGACCCTCGATGGGTCCGCGTAGCTCGTTCGTTTCGACTCCTAACCCTGACTCCGGCCGAGCGTGCGGCCAGCGGGTTGGCCTACTTGACTCCGGCGACGGTCTTCGCGGCGTTCCGAGCCGAGTCCGCGTCGTTGGTCTCGAGCCAGCGCTCGACGTCGATTGCCGCCCGACAGCCCTCGCCGGCCGCCGTAACCGCCTGGCGATAGCGATGGTCGTCCACGTCGCCGGCCACGAAGACGCCGTCGATGTTCGAGTTGGTCGAGGCGCCTTCGGTCTTCAGATAACCTTTCGCGTCGGTTTCGAGCCAGTCACGGAAGACTGCCACGTTGGGCCGATGGCCTATGGCCACGAAGAGTCCCTGGACCGCCAGGCGCTCCTCGCCGGAACCGTCGCTCTTGCCCAGTCGCAGCGCCTCGACGTGCTCCTCGCCCAGGACCTCCTCGATGGTGCGATTGAGGTGCAACTCGATCTTGGGGTGTTGGGCTGCTCGGTCCTGCATGATCTTGCTACCGCGGAAGGAGTTGCGGCGATGGATCAGGTGTACTTTGCTCGCGAAACGGGTCAGGAAGAGGGCCTCCTCGAGGGCGCTGTCGCCACCGCCGACGACCCCGATCTCCTTGTCGCGGAAGAAGAACCCGTCGCAGGTCGCACAGGCGCTGACGCCGTGGCCACGCAGGCGGGTTTCGCTGTCGATGCCGAGCCACAGCGCCTCGGCGCCGGTGGCCACGATCACGGCCCGGGCTCGATACTCGATGCCGGCGGCCCACAGCCGGAACGGCCGGCCGCTCAGGTCCACCCGGTCCACGTCCGCGTCCACGATTCGCGCCCCGAATCGCTCGGCCTGCGCCCGGAAGAGGGCCATCAACTCCGGTCCGCCTATGCCATCGGGAAAGCCCGGGTAGTTCTCAACTTCGCTGGTGATCATGAGCTGGCCACCACCCACGACGCCGCCGATGACGATCGGCTCGAGGTTGGCCCGCGCTGCGTAGATCGCGGCGGTCATGCCGGCTGGCCCCGATCCCACGATGATGACGCGGGCATCCACAGGCTTGCCCGAGGCGGGCGTCGGAGTGGCTGCCGCCACGGGAATCGATTCGTCGCCGGGGAGTGGCGTGAGGAGGGTCAGTTTCAGGCCGCCCAGCGGGTTACCGGCCTTGGTCGTGGAGTCGTCGCTCATGACCATATCCTAGCACGCCTTCGATACTCCCTGGGAGTATGGTGGGCCGTCGGCCAGAACGAAGGTCCGGTTCGTTCAGCCCCGATCCGGGCGGGCCGCCGGCCAGAACCAGGCCGCGACGACCGCGGCCAGTGCCAGTGCCGCCAGCATCACCAGCCACGCCGCTCCGGCGATCAGCTCGGCGTTGGCCTCCTGCTCCTCGACCCGGCGTAGAGATCGGCCTGCCAGAACGAAGCCGCCATTCCAGGCGACGACAACGGCCGCGATTCGAACGCCGCTCCGAGGCTGCCACGTCACGGCGTTTGGGGATCCGGGATGGGCGGCGTCGAGGACCCCTTGGGGCGGAGCCGGCGAACCGCCATCCAGCGTGGCGTTGCCAGCCACGATGGCGTGGTTCGAATCGAAGACGATGACGAACGGTGCCAGGCTCGAGGAGGGATCCACCGGCGAGGCGGCACTCACGATCGACGTCGGCGCGGCGCCGGCGTTCAGACTCGCGGCGGTGTCTTCGGCCAGCTGGAACTGCGGGTCGTTGGCGCCGCTTCGCAGGTCCTGCTGGACTTCGACGTAGACCAGGCCGGACGCCAGCGTTGCCAGGACCGCGACCGGAAGGAACAATGCCACCGCTCGTCTGAGCAGGTCGGCCCGGGCGGCGGGCTCGGGCAGACTGCTCACCCCTACCCCCTAGATCGCCTTCGGCTCAATGGCGTGGGCGAGCGGGATGACGTCGCGGCCGAGCGCTTCGATGTTGCGGACGTCGTCGGCGTTCGTCAGGCTGAATATCACGTGCTGGACGCCGACTTCGGCCAGCGTCGCGAAGCCGTCGACGACCTCGGTAGCCGACTGCAGGCTCAGGTCCACCCGGGCGAGGTTGGTACGCTCGATCTCCTCGAACGGTCGCCCAACCTCGGCGCAGCGCTCGCGCAGCACCGCGAACTTGTGCGTAAGTTGGTCGGGCCCGCCGAATATGTTGCAGGCGTCCGCGTACTTCGCCACGAGGCGGAGCGTCTTCTGCTCGCCCCCGCCGCCGATAATGATCGGTGGGTGCGGCCTGCGCAGGATCTGCGGTGAGTTGAGCAGCCGCTCGGCCTGGTAGTGCTTGCCCTCGAACCGCGCCCCGGTGCCGCGCTCGCCCTGCCACATGGCGTGGACGATCTGGAGTGCCTCCTCGAGCATCTCGAAGCGGACCCCGAGAGGCGGCATCGGGAAGCCCAAGCCGTGGCTCTCCTCCTCGTTCCAGGCCGCGCCAATGCCCAGATACGCTCGCCCGCCGCTCAGGACGTCGAGGGTTGTGGCTGCCTTGGCCCACAGCCCCGCCTGGCGGTAGTGGACGCCGCCGACCATGAGCCCAAGCGTGGCCTTCTTCGAGTGGGCGGCCATGAAGTTGAGCGCGGACCAGCCTTCGAGCATCGGCTCCTCGGGCCGGCCGACGCCGCGAATCTGGAAGAAATGATCCATGACCCACAGGGAGTCGAAGCCGACGGCATCGGCCGTCTCGGTGATGCGCGCCAGGGTCGGGCCGATCGCGGCGTCGCCGCCGGGCCAGGTGAACGACGAGATCTGGAGACCGATCTTCACGGGGAGCCTCCGTGGGACAGCGCGACGACGGTCGTGGACCGGCTGCGTGGGTGTACGCGGGCCACAGGTTAGCACCGTCGCGATTCCGTCCTCGACGCGGCCCCGACTCGGTTCTCCGGCCACGCCGCCGCAGGCTCGAATCCGGTGCGCCTGAACCACCGACGGGCCGCCCCAGAGGGTGGGCGTTTGCGCCATCGACGCATCGTCTGGTAGGGTGAGGGTCAAGCGACAGGGGCTTCGCGCCGCTGTCCCTGGGAATCGTCCCCCCAGCTGGAGTCCGTATTTGCTGCAAGGTTCCGCGGCGGTGAGTCGGCTTTTCGACCGCTTGGCGCTTCTCTCGACATCCAGAGGCGATGCATCGGGCACTTCTGAGGCCTTCGATCCCTTCGGCGGGATCGGCCGGACCGCAGCCCGAGTCGCCAACCATCGGGGCGTGCAGAAGCTCGTTCCCATCGGCGTGTGCGCCCTGGTGGTGCTCGCCGCGCTCGTAAGCTCTCTGCCCGAAGTGACCCCCGCTGCGGCGGCGGCAAGGCCGAGCGTCAGCACCGTGCCCGGAGCCGCTGCTCCGTACGCGCTGTACGGACAGGGTGATGGGCCGCTCGCGGCAGACTCCAACGACATCTACCTCGGCGACGGCTCGATCCCCAACACGCTCCAGAACCCGGGCGTTGGCACCGATGCCAGGACGCAGCTGCGGACCTATTACGTCAAGGCCGGCGACACGCTCGGCAAGATCGCCGGTGCGTTCGGCCTGACGACGTCGACCATCTACTGGGCCAACAAGGCGTCGCTGCCCAACCCGTCGAACCTCTATGTCGGTCAGCAGCTGCTCATCCCGCCGATGGACGGCCTGCTGGTCAAGGTCGCCGCCAAAGACACGCTGGACACGCTGGCCGCGAAGTACAACATCGCGGCGCAAGACATCGTCGACGCCAACAACCTGCCGGACTCGAATCTCGTGGTCGGCCAGACTCTCCTCATCCCGGGCGCGAGCGGCGGCCCGGTGCCCATCCCCAAGAGCTCGGGCGGGGGCAGGACGGTAACCGTCGGGTCGTGGATCTGGCCGGTGTCAGGCAGCAGCTACATAAGCCAGACTTTCTGGTCCGGCCACCACGCCATCGACATCGCCGCCGACTACGGCGCGCCGGTGTACGCCGCTGCCAGCGGGACCGTGGTTCTGGCGGGCTGGCGGTCGTACACGGGCGGCGGCAACGTCATCTGGATCATGAACGGCACCAAGCTCTACTCG
>Ga0182011_10004469_pt1 | contig 11206 bp, 8 predicted proteins | sample 711E1DmetaG_FD_120481 | JGI IMG/M metagenome (GOLD analysis project Ga0182011, IMG submission 120481) | Permafrost microbial communities from Stordalen Mire, Sweden - 711E1D metaG | ecosystem: Environmental > Terrestrial > Soil > Wetlands > Permafrost | place: Sweden: Stordalen | collected... | reverse complement strand
GCCGGAAACGAACGGACGCGGGAAAGATTCGGACCGGAGCGCACTACAAAAACGCGATCGGGTTTCATGTGTCCGCGGTCGATCGCGATGGCGCGATAAGACTCGTTTGTAGCTATGGAAATGTCCGCTGATGCAAAGGTCAGTCGCTCGCACAGAACCATAACGCGCCAGAAAAAGCCACGGCGTCCAAACTTCGCTTCATAAAGCTCCGGATTGATATCGTGGTGATCGAATATAAACCGCTTACCTAACAGGAATTTGTAGAACGCACCGATCAGAAAGATCAGATCGGGCGGATTGCAGGCGTGAATCGCGTCGAAGCCGCGCGTCATAAGAATCTTGAGGCTAAGGACGAATTCCCAGAACAGTGCCGCGCCGTATTCGACGATATAACCGAACCGTCCCCGCGCCTCCGTTGGCAACCAGTGCCGGTAAATGTGAACTCCTTCGATGGTTTCAAACGACGCGGTTGCGCCCGGTCCTTTTGGGGAAATCACCGACACTTCATAGCCGTTCTGAGACAATGTCGAAGCCTCCGACCACACGCGGCTGTCGAACGGTACGGGAAGGTTTTCGACGATAACGAGTATACGACGGCGAATCGTCGGCTCGGCTCTCGAATGCGGAACCGTCCCGGCGCCGGTCAATTGTGTTGACGCAGCACTACCAGTGGCCAGTTTGGCGAGCGCAGTCCTGTTAGGCGTCGCCCCGGGCATTTCCGCAGACCTCATATCAGATGCTCGATCCCCGTCAATTAAGCGCGTTGATGTCGATGACCCGGCCGGCGTGGAGCACCAAGTCTTTTGCCCAGCCCCTGGTATCAACGACCAGATCGAATTGTTCCGACTCGACGGTTGTTTTGAAAACCAAAAGCTTCCGCAACGTGGGTAAGTTTGAAAAAGCATAGCCAAGATTCTGGCCAAGTAGTTTGGAAGGCTCTACGTATGGATCGTAAATCGACAGGTCGAAACTCGCCTGTAGAAACTTCCTGGCCAAGTCTATGTTCGGACTTTCGCGCATGTCGTCACTGCCGGCTTTGAAAGCTAACCCCAGCATAAGAACTCGTGCGCCGGGCGCGAGGTCTCTGATACAGGTCTCAAACAGAAATTGCTTGTGCGCTTCGTTCGAACGCAGCAGCGAATCCACCAAGTAGGTGTGTGCTCCGATATCGCCCGCGATATGCTGTAGGGCACGCAAGTCCTTTGGCAAGCAGGAGCCGCCGAATGCGCCGCCCGGCCTGAGATAGTAAGGCGATATGTTCAACTTCGTGTCGGATACGAAGATCCGGTGGACGGTGCGTGCGCTGATTCCGAGTTCGCTGCAAACGCGTCCGATTTCATTGGCAAAGGCGATCTTCACGGCGTGAAATGTGTTGTCGACGAACTTGGTTAGCTCGGCTTCTCTATAGTTCGTGTAGAACACCGGCGCCTTGATATTCGCGTTCAAGGTGTCGAGAGCTTCACAACGCTTCGCCTGTCGAGCGCCAATGACGATCTTTGGCGGATCGAAGAAGTCGGCAATGGCGACGGATTCGCGGAGAAATTCCGGGTTGTAGACAAGCTCGACCTGATCGGCGTGCCCTTTTAATACTTGTTCGAAGATCGGCCGTATCAACTCGTCTGTCGTACCGGGCCGCATCGTCGAACGGTAAACGACCGTGAACGGGCCTTCTCGGCCGGTGTCAATCATAGACGCAATTTGTCGAGAGGCTTCGGCCACGTAACTCATATTGTGAGAACCGTCCGGCGTACTTGGGGTCCCGACACAGACAAAGGCCACGCGGCATGAATTGATGTGTGGAGTGGCGTCTTTGGTCGCGAACAGGAGGCGCTTCTTGACGGCGGCTTCTATAAGCTCGTCGAGCCCGGGTTCTGCAATGGGAGATCTGCCGGAATTGACCGTTGCGATTTTTTCGTCACTGATATCGACCCCAATGACTTCGTGGCCTTGGTGGGCCAAACACGCGGCTTCCGTCATACCAACATAGCCAAGTCCGAATACGGCTATTTTCATGATGATCTCGGCATTTGCATGGTTCTATCCGGGTTAAGAGCTCCGCGGCCGGCGCATCAACCGTATCGATGAAATTGCATGCTACCGCCGTTCGGGTGAACTGGGTTCACTCGTGGGACGGCAATAAGTCGGCAGCTGCGCGCACGCACGTTACGCCGCCGGCATAAGGACCTCGCAACGCAAGGCCACCGAAACGGAACGTCCAAGTATATCGAGCAACACACGTACGCGGCCGACAGTGTTAAGATGCTCAAGCGTTCCAACAAAATCCGCGAACGGTCCGCTGGAAATCCGCACTGCTTGACCGATCTTGAGGACTGCCGTCCAGTCCAGCACGCCATCGGCACTTATGCGAGCCTGCAGAGCTTCGACGATTCCGACGGGAACCGGCTGCGGCGTTTCGCCTTGCGTGATAAGTCGTATGACCCCGCGCGTGCCGTTCACACTCCGCCAATGGTCGCGCGAGACATCCAGCTGCAAGAACAGATAGTTCGGAAACAGCGGCGCAAGGGTCGCCGTTGCCTTACGGGCGTGGCGCACGGTCTTGCGCGTACGTGGGCAAAATATGGCGTAGCCCTGGCGTTCGAGATTGGAGGTCGCGCGGCTCTCCGCATGCGGTTGGGTGTGGACAACGTACCATCGCTTGTCCGAGACGAGGTGCGCAGCAAGGCCGACTTGCAGCGCCGATTGGAAAGGTTGCGCTGCGCCCTCGCTGGCAGCAGACGTCGCCACGGGAATCGGTTTACCGACTCGCGATTCGACGTCGCCAAAAGACAACGGTTCCATGCCCCCACCACCGCAGACATACCGCTAGAAACAGCAGTTTGCCCGGCGCCAATTGGCATTTCAACCGGGACAGCTGCCATCAATCGTTTTGTACTGGATTTTATGCTTGTAGCGGAGAAAATAGTACATATTAGTAAAAAACCACCAATATAAGACAACGCCTATATAGATGACGTAATTCAGCAGTTTATGACATGCTTAATTGACTCGTGTGTCTAGTGCCCCTTTCTAGATTGTTCTTTTATCTAGTAATTACTGTTTTCATGTTGTGTCTTATTGTGAGTAGGAAGCGCTTGTGCCACCCCAAGTCCCAGGATCGTCGCGTACATCAGGGCGACGGCAGGCATCTGCAAACTGAAATCGACACTGGAATGGACGGCGACAAGCGTTGTCGCTCCCACCGCAATAAGAGGATAGAGCCGGTTGCGGCGCCGTATCCGCACTCCGCGAATGCATACGACAAACAGCCATGTCATCGCGCACCACCAGGCGACGGCCGCCGGCAGGCCCAGACCGGCCGCTAACTCCAGATAGTCGCAATGCGCCTTGTCCATCACATACGGCAACAGCTGCGTGGCATAGAGCGGATAGGCATCCTGAAATGTTCCGAGGCCGAGGCCGAACCAGGGCGCATCGGCGATCATGCGGTTGGCGGCGGCCCACAATGCCAAGCGAACATCGTCGGTTATTCCGGTATCGAGGAGCTGGCTGAGCCGCTCGCCTAACGTGTTGCCATTGAAGACGATCAAAAAGAGCAGCGGCAGCACCGCGACCAGAGCGCCGGCACCCGCCCAAAGACGTGTGGAACCGCGTCGTGTCACCAACAATGACGTCAGCGCGAGCGCCACGACCCCGCACATCGTGGCGGCAAAACCCGCCCGTGAGGCCGACGCCACAACGCCGGCGAAAGTCAAAAGCACGGCCACAAGAACCGCTGCCCCGCGCCCGGAGCAGAATTGTGCGATGGTCAAGGCCAGCGAACGGGCCCCTCGATCGGCCACGATGGACTGACTTCCCATTGCGAACAATTTCGCGATAGCTGCCAACGCGCCCAGTCCCGAATAGGTGGCAAAACTATTGTGAAGCATGAACGGCCCGGTCACGAAATCGCTGTGGAACGGCGTCATATAGAAAATCTCGGATTGACTGACGCCGGCAAAAGTCAGCCCAAGGGCATAAAGCGCATAGGCCGCTGCAATCGCAATGATCGCATTTAGAAGTGTGGCCGCCGTCTGAGGTCGGCGAGCCAAGCGGAACGCCAGCCAGCACGCCATCACATAACTGGAGAGCTTCAATATCTCCGATTCCGTTCGCCAGGGATTGAGGGAAATTGCGCCCTGAACCGGGCGGCCGAGCGCATCGGAAGCCATCGTCCAGACAGGGTGTATCCAGGATGCCGGAACGCCGGGCAGCATCTGCACGCAGGCCCATGCCAAGACAATGACAGCAAGCGCCAGCGGAGCGATAACGGCGCGAATTTCGGACCAGCTTTCGACACGAGGCCTACTGATGGTAGAGGCGACCCACAGTATCCAGCACAAGGCGATGAGAATCTCCTGAAGGCCGGCGCCCCAACTGATGGCGCCACCCAATGGAAACGGCGACCACGCCAGCACGCCCACAAAAAGCCAAACGGTTGCGGTCCTGGCCCATCGGTGAAATCGGTCCGGTGTCGCTTGCGCTGAGAATTCGCCGACCATCGACATCATGGCAAAGACCGTTCGTTCATTGTGAGGCGGGCGGACGCTGCCGTACCTGCGACAGCCAGCGATTCATGCTCCGCAGCTCATCCCGCCGGCCTGCGAAAGCTCGCGCCACGAGGGCGACACCTTGGGGCGAAAAGAGAAGGCGGCGAAGCCGATCGCGCAAGACCGGCTCTTCCCAAAGCATCCTCGTCTGTTCAAGCGCGAGCGTCTGCGCGTCCGGATCAAGCTCCGGCCAAAGCAGCGCCCCATCCTGTGCCCTCGCCCCTATAAGCCAATAATCGCGGGGTGCGAGCACCAGCGCCTGAGACAGCGCACGCGCGGCGCCTTTCTTGTCCGTCGGCAGCAAGGCTTCCGAGAGAAGCGTCCAACCGCGCGCGGTGGCGGGCTCCTGCATCAATCCATGGATCAAGAGTGGAGCTTGGCTGGCCGGTAAAGCGCCGCTGTGCAAAGCCGCTTCGGCGCGTGCGACGGCGGCATCGCCATCCCGGGCGTCGGCTCGCGCCAGCGCTGCACCCGCATCTTCATATGCCGCTCTTGGCATCGCGATCTGCTGAACCATATAGATAGGCACCGGGATCGCGGCGTCGATCACCAAACCGTCAACAAAGTGCGCCCAGGAAAAATAGCCGAGTGCAAGGGCCGGCAACAACAACAGAACGCTTGTGACCACCTGACGCAACGTATTCATGGACGAATTCCATCTTGGCGTTGGCTATCCGGTCAATCTTTATAATAAGTGCTATAACTATCGTAGTTCTGATAGCCATAGCTGTAATAGCGAAAGCGTCTATTATCGGTGCGCGTCAGCGCAACGCCTGCCACTGAGGCATGGACGTCGGCCAGAGAACGCAGCGCGTTGACGACGGCGTCGCGCGGGGTCTTTTCCCAGCGCACCACGAACATTACGGCGTCGGCCAGATGGCTGAGGATTTTCGTATCGTTGACGAGCAGCACCGGCGCCGAGTCGATGATCACGAGATCGAACACCCTCTCCAGGTTCTCCATCAGTTTCTGCATGGCTTGCGAGGCTAGCATGTCGGCGGGGTTCGCAGGCGTTTGCAGGCAGGGCAGGACCACGAGAGGCGAACGCGGATCCTTGCTGAGGCACATGTCCAACGGCATCTTGCCCGTCAGCACTTCGATCAGTCCCTGATTGGAATTCGCGTAGCCGAACGCTTGGGCGATTTTCGGGCGGCGCAAATCGCCGTCGATGATAATGGTCCTCACGCCGCTGCGCGCAGCCATGCGGGCCAGGCTGACGGCCAGTGTGGTCTTGCCTTCGCCCGGCACCGACGACGTCACCAGGACGACTTTCGGCCGTTTGTCGGCATTGGTGAGCGTCAGACCGAGCTGCAATCCCCGCACCGCCTCGGCGAAGGCCGACATCGGTCTGTCGATGATGAGATCGGCCACCTTGATCGGAGCCCCATGGGAGCTTGTGACATCGGGAATTGTCGAAAGGACGGGAACGCCGAGCAATTTTTCCAGCTGTACCGCCGTCTTGAAACCGGAATCCAGCCGTTCCACCGCGAAAGCCAGCATCAGGCCGAGGATCAGACCGACCGGGATCGCAAATCCAATCGCCAGTATCGTCTTCGGAGAACTCGGAAATTGCGGCACTTCGGCTTTGGAAATGATGCGCGCGTCGGGTGTTTGAATTCCCTGTTGTCCCTGTGTCTGATTGAGGCGCCCAAGGAACGCTTCATACATGGCGCGCGCGGACGTCGAGGCCGACTGCAGCGCCGTCAACTGAACCTCGGCCTGATTCTGGCTTGCGCCCTGCGTTTCAACCTGTCGCAGACTCTGTTGAAGAGAACCCACGTGCGCCCGGGCGACCTCGACATCGTTCATCACGGAGGCAACAATGCGTTGCACCTCTTCGCCGATCTTCGCGTCGAGGTTCTCCTTCTGCGCTTCCAGGTCGAGCATCTTGGGATGCCTGGGCCCGTATTTCGCAGACAGGTTCGCGATCTGATTCGACAGAGCGGCCTCTTGCCCGCGCAAAGCTCCGATCACGGGCGACGCCACGACCTGCGCGGCGTCCGTCGCGCGACCGGCGTGCGCCAAGCCCAGCAACTGATCATAGTTCGCCTGCTTTTCGGCGAGGTCGGTTCTTGCCAGCACAAGTTGGCCGTTTATGGCGGCAATCTGCTGATCGACCACCGAACCGCCTTCGGCAGTCTGGGTGATGTTGTGTTCGGCCTTGTATTGCTGGACGGCCGCGTCCGCCGCCTGCGCCTGCCGCGAAAGCTCGGCGATGCGCCCGCTCAGCCATTGCGTGGCTTTTTGGGTCGCATCGAATTTGGCTTCGAGCTGATCTTCGACATAGGCGTTGGAAACGGCATTGGCGATGCGCGCCGCTTTACTCGCGTCCTCCGACTCGAAAGAGACATTCATCGCCGTCGAGAGGCCGATCGGGTCGACCGTGAGGCGGCCGAGAAACGAGTGAACGATCTCGCTCCGTACCAGATCGACGCCCTGGGCTTCGGCCTGCGTCTTGGGATTTGTCGGAAGCCAATGGAGCGGATTCAACAATCCGATAATCGCGCCGAGTCCGCTCAGTTTGGGATTGAACTCGGGATCCTGGTCGAGCTTGAGCTTGTCGATGACCCTGCCGGCCAGTTCGAGCGACGTCAAGATTTGGACTTGGTTCTGGACCGTGGCTTGGTCGCCGGACGGCAAGCCGGACAGCACGGCCGCCGTGTCCTCGACGTTGTTTTTCCGCTCGTCGAGCATAACGACCGCTGTCGCCGTGTAGAGCGGCGTCAGCTGCATGACGATGATGGTCACAAGCGCGACGACGATCGCTGCCGTGCCGAGGATGATCTTGCGACGCAGGCTGACCATCTGCAGGAAGCCCAGCAGACTGAGCCCGGCGCCTGGGCCGGATTGGGCTTCGTTCTGCTGTTCCGAGACAAAAGCTTCTGTGGGCGGCACGTATTTTTGCATGGTCATGTCGTGAGGCCCGTCAGATTGGACTCAACTCAACCCCCCGGCCGCGCAGGCCGTTCCCCGTCCTTGCGCCGAAGTCGCAAGAGCCTCCGGGCAGCCATCACAAGTGAAGCGTGAGGCCCACGCTTACCGTGTCATCGGTATAGTTGAACTCTGTGAAGTTATCCGTCGAGCGTTCGCTGTAGTTATAGTTAAGGTTCGCGCTCATATAGCGATTGACGAGATAGATCACGCCGATGCCGGCGCCCGGATAGGTGTCGTCGCGGGTGGTGCCCACGAAGCGGCTGTCGGTGTAGAACACGCTCCCCTGCACGATGATGTTCGGCCGGAATTCATAGTCGGCGCTCAATTCGACCATCTTGTTGTCGGCCACCGAGGCGCCTTCGATGATGACGTCCGCAAGCTGGCGGCTGCCGCTCAGATGGACGGTGAGCATCTGCGAGGCGTACCAGTTAAGCTGCGCCCCGTAATCGAGCCCCGAAACGCCCGATAAGGCCATCGTCGCGGGCGCCTGAAAATACGGGGCAAAGGACTGTTCGAGATAGCCGGCGAACACCTCGCCGGCGAGCAGATGGGTGATCTGCATATCCAAACCGCCGTCGAAGCGATAACCGTGCGAGGATCGGTCCAAACCGGAGCGATCGTACAAAAGGTCGAAATGACGCTCGTCGTAGCTCGCCTTCACAAAGCCCAAATAGCCCGGCGAGAAATCGTAGAAGAGTTTCGCATAGCCCTGATATTCGTCCTCGTTGCGGTCGGTGCTGTACAGCGTTCCGCCGCCGATCGCCGGCGTGTCCAGCCAGTTGTAGTGGTCGTAGCTGACGCCGAAGCCGATGCCCAGCCGGTTGGGCTGATAGGCGGTCTGGATGTCGGCGTGGGTCTGGTAATAGCGGTTGGGCGATGCCTGGTAGCCGGTAGCATCCGGAATTGTAAAGCTGTTCGGCGATGACCACAGCTCGTGAAACTCACCATAGAACACGTTAGCGGAGAGCATCGCCGCGCGCGAGATGTCCAGGCGTCCGTCGGCCCCGACCTTCCAGTCGGTCAGGTTTTCGCTGCCGAGTGTGGCGTATTCGTAATTGGTCGCCCCCCCGTAAACCTCGAGGTAATGCCGGCCCCATTGCGATTGCAGCCGCAGCGCGGGTGAAATCGTGAAGAAATAATCCGACTGAGCGGTTGCAAGCCTGAAGACGTTGTCGTCATAGCTGGCGTCCAGATCAAGCGTCGGAAACAGCCGAAAGCCGCCCAGCGGAATTCCTTTGGCGTCGTAGGCCGGACGGGGACGGTCCATCACGCCGACATCCTGCGGGGTCATTCCGACGTAGGTCGGCGTCACGACGCCGTCCGCGCGGGCCGGCATCGCCGCAAACAAACCGGCGAAAAGCGCGCTTGCGATCAGCGCGACCGGGAATCTTCTATTGTGCATTCAAGCCCCCCAAATCCAGGCTGTTCGCTGCTCGCAATAATACCGGACGCGGTCACATCTTGGTGCATGACGGATTCAAACAACCACCGCCACCACCGCCGCCGCCGCCGGGAGGAAACCCGCCGCCACCGGTCAAGCCGCCGCCACCGCCGCCACCCGTTTCACCGGTCGGCGTGGGGGTACAACCCGCAGTCGATGCAACGCCGGAATATCCAAGCGACGCCGCCGTGGATTGAAACGCCCACACTTCGCACGGCATCCCTTCATTCGCCACCGTCGTAGCGATCGCCAATGCTGCGGACGCGTTCGCGGCCGCGATATGTGCCGCCGCCTGCCCCAGACCGGTACCGATGACGTTCGGCGAGATACCGGCCTGCTCGGCGTAGTCGATGATCGCCGATGTGATCGAAGCTGCCGCGCCGCTTCCATATTGAGAGATGCCGTACTCAACAGCCTGCGCAATCGCCGCTTCGATCGCCGTACAGTTGCCGTTCCCGGACTGCAGCGACTTTACAAGCATCTGACTCACCAAGGGCCATTGTGCATCAAGAACCAGCGATATGCCTTGTGAGCCTTTGAAGTTGGGCGACGAAGACCCAGACGACAGCGCTTTGGATAACCCGGACGACGGCGCCTTCCCCGTCTTTAACCAGCATACGGTGGCACAGACCGGCGCAGCCTGGATCGCACATTGCTGTGCGCCACCCGGCGTCGTCTGAGCAGAGGCCGGCATGCTGGCAAGAGCGAGCGCGCCCACAGCCATGGGCACCACCAGCGCTGCGGCGGAAATCGCGGCGGATACGTATCTTACCAGACGCCAGATTGTCTTCATGTCATCCCCCAACGGGCAAACACCCCAGCCGCTTTTCTTGGTAAGCGATCAGTCGTAGTTTATTATTGGAAAATATTACCGCGCAAGGAAACCTCACGCAACGAATACGTGCGCATACAGGCTCGACGAAATAATATTTCCGGCATAATTCACGCATCTGTTCCAAATTTAGCACTAAGAATCCGTGATACGGCCGACTATCATTTGCAATTCAAGGCATTAGGGCTTTCGTGGCGGAATGGCCCGCTCCGGGCTCAGAAAAGGCGCTCGGCGACGCGAACGATGTCGCCCGGATTGATCTTTGTGCTGGCGTCCGCCGGCATGACTTCCTCTCTCGTGCTGCCGCTTCTTCGCAAATACACTTCACTATCATTCGCCCTGTAAGTGTACCCCCCCGCGAGTGCTATGGCCCCCAGCACGTTCAGCCCATTCTCGTATGGATATTCGCCAGGTTTGTTGACTTCCCCCATGATGTAGAACGGCCGGTAATTCTCGACTTCGACACTGACTTTCGGATCCTTCAGATACCCGTTCATGAGAGCCGCCGAGATTTCGGCGACAAACTCGTGAAGCGTCAGGCCGGCGGCCTTCACTTGCCCGACCAGCGGTAATTGCACCTGGCCTGAGCTGTCGACCAGGAATTCGCCGCTCAGATCGTCTTCGCCATAAACGTTGATGCGCAGCTTGTCGCCGGTTCCCAGACGGTAATGCTCGTCGGTGATTGCCGGTGCCTGCGATGAAGCAGGCGCGGACGGATCGGCGGTCTGCGCGAGTGCCCGGACGCCGCCACCCCCGGCGACGACCAACGCAAATAACAACATGAAAACAATGCGATAGGTGAAATCTCTAACCGTACTCATCGCCGTATGTTCCGATCACACTCGAGGCGAAATGGCCTGGCAATGCTCTCACTACCTTCGCCGGGGCGTCAACTGCCGACTGTGGACAAGAACGTACGACCCTCGCCGTCCAATACGACAGCTGTAAGGCAACCCGTCGCATAAGCGCCAGTGTCCACGCCAATGCGATTGCGTCGCAGAACTGGATGCTCCTCTGGCGTATGGCCATGCACGATTACCTTGTCCAGCCGTAAATTCGAAAACAGGAAATCGTCCCGGATCCACATCAGATCTTCCGCCGATTGCTTGTCGAGCGCGATGCCGGGCCGCACGCCGGCATGGACGAACATATAGTCGCCGACGACGTAGGAGAGCTTGAGCGAGCGAATAAACTCCAAGTGCGCAGCTGGGCATTTGCCGACGAATTCGTCATGCGCTTCCACGAAAGCCCGATCATTTTCGAAGATTGGTGGCTTAACGTCATAGCTGACCAGTGTTTCGGCGGCGCCAAAGGCGCGCCAAGCACGGTAAGTGCGTGGGTCGTCGACGAAATCGATTACCGCCTGATCGTGATTGCCTCGCAGAGTGACGATCTCCCAGCCGGGCCAATCCAGTTGCAGGAGATAATCGATCACACCCTTCGACTGAGGGC
>Ga0182011_10004465_pt1 | contig 11208 bp, 8 predicted proteins | sample 711E1DmetaG_FD_120481 | JGI IMG/M metagenome (GOLD analysis project Ga0182011, IMG submission 120481) | Permafrost microbial communities from Stordalen Mire, Sweden - 711E1D metaG | ecosystem: Environmental > Terrestrial > Soil > Wetlands > Permafrost | place: Sweden: Stordalen | collected... | reverse complement strand
TAACTTGCATTCTTATTTACCGAATACTCGCATTCTTATTTACTGAATACTTACATCCTTATTTACCGAATACCTGCATTCTTATTTGCCGAAATCTCGCATTGTTATTTACCGTTTACATTTGTCCGATGAGAACCAGTTATCAATTTGGGATTCTTAACCGGACAACAGTGATTGGCTATATAGATTTGCATTGATTTTATTAAAAACCATGGCGGAGTATCAATCTTCCGGACGGAGCATTAAAAGAACCGCAATTCCATTTATCAGTAAGACTCTTCTGCGTTATCAGTTTTAACAGATAATCAATATTGCCCTGGCTGAAACTGACAGGTTGATGAAGTGAACCTGCAATATTGAGTATGTTAAATGGAAAAATCACTCTGTTTTTAATACTTTAATTGGATTCGATCTTACAGCATTATGAATAATCCAAAAACTCGAAATAATTGTTAAAAGAAATAAAATGAGTATTGGATATATAAAATAGGAAAATGAAATATTAATTCTATACGCGAAATTCTCTAACCATCTAGTAATTATCAGATATACTAATGGCGTGGAAATTAAGGATGAGATTAAAATGACGTTTATTATTTCTTTAAAAAATAGAAGTTCAATATTCAAGATACTAACGCCAAATACTCGGCGTATTCCTATCTCCTTTTGCCTCTTTAATGTGTTATATGAGATAAAACCTAATATACCAGTTATTGATATTATTGTTGCAAAAAATAAAAACACTAATAAAATGCGTTTTGTAATTTCTTCAATTTTGTAAAATTTCATCAAATCTTCCTCTAAAAACGAATACATAATTGGTATACCGGGATTTAGCTCGTCCCACTTTTGTTTTATAAAATCAACGGATTGATTCACGTTATTGTTGGAAATTCTCACACACAAGTATTTTCCATCTTCGGGTCTGCAAAGGCAGATTATAGCAGATTCTACTAAGGTATGTTGTGAACGGAAATTAAAATCTTTCACAATGCCAACAATATGCATTTTAATATTATCAGACGCAAATTTCAATTCTTTATTAATTAAATTCTTGTCAGGTAATACTTTTAGGCTATTCTCATTAATAAGTATCGCATTAATATCTGAATTAATATCTTTTTGAAATCCCCGTCCGCCAGTAATATTAAAACCAAAGGTATTAACAAAATCTAAGTCTCCCCAAAAAGCATAGAATGTGTATGTTTTATCAGGAAGACCATTAAAAAAAAATTCATTATTATAAGTTTGACTTCCAGGATATTGAATTACATAAGAAGCACTTATGATATTAGGGTATTGCAATATTTGTTCTTTAAAAAATTGTTTTTTCAATTTTAAAACAGAAGCGTTGGAAACTATTAAAATATTTTTTTTGTTGAACCCCAAGTCTCTATAATTCAAATAATTAATTTGAGCAATAATGATAATAACTGTTGTTAGAATTATAAAGCTTAATATATATTGAAATAATACAAGCAATTTTCTGCCACTAAAAACATGGGATGCTTTATTCGAAAATACATTTCTGAATGCATGTGTAATTTCAACTGAAGTTATTTTTATAGAAGGTAATAGTCCGGCAAACAGAGTAATAATAATAATTAGACATATATACATGTAAATAAGAAAATCTTTATTTAATAAAATACTAAATGATAATTGTCGTTCAATAATATTATTAAAAACGGGAAGTAATAATATACAAATAAAAGTCCCTATGATTAAGGCAATAAAAACATTAACAAATGTTTCAAATAGAAAATATTTAACAATTGATTTATTTGGTTCGCCTAATACTTTTCTTAAAGCAATTTCTTTCGACCTGTCAAATGAAAATGCTGTTGTTAGATTGATATAGTTGAAACAAGTTAGTAAGACAATCATAATTGCAACAATACTAAAAGCTACAATAATCCTTATATCACCTGATGGTTCTAATGAATCTTGAATAATACTATGCAAATGGATTTTAGATAATGGTTCTAAATAAAATGTTGCCCAGTCTTCATTTCTTTTTAACTCAATTTTTAGAACTTTATAATACTGTGGACCAATATAATTGGTTATTAAGGAGGTCAATTTTTTTTCAAGAATCTTGGCATTATTTTCATTCCTGATTATCAAATACGTATAATAAACATCATCAAGCCACCAATCACTGATACTGGCCTTATCTGAAGACATGGAAAGCAATAAATCATATTTTATGTGATTTGAATACGAAACATCCTGAACAACAGCAGTAACTATATATGCAATACTATCTACTAATATAACCTTTCCAATAGGACTTAATGATCCAAAATACTTATTGGCAGTTGATTTCGTAAGGACTGCCGTGAACGGTTCTTGCAAACATTTTTCTAATGATCCGGAAACTACATCATTATTAAAGAATTTAAAGAAATTCGAATCAGCATAAAGAATTCTTCTTTCAAAAAAACCTCTGTTGTCTACATTAATAGTAAAACTTTTATACTTAGATATTCTCATTGCGTCTTCAACTTCAGGAAAGTCCTTCTTTATAGCTGAAGCAAATGGAGCAGCACATCCTGCAATGTGTTTATTAAGAGGTCTACAATTATTAGCAAGACGATATATCTTCGAATAATACTTAGTGTTCTTATCATAATTTAATTCACTTATTAGATATATTGAAATTAAAAGGAATACACTAATACCAATAGATAATCCCAGAATATTCAATAAGCTAACCCTTTTATTCTTTAATAAATTTTTTATTGATAAAAGCAATAAGGGTTTTTTCATAATAATCAGAGTTGTTTTTTTCTTTAAGCATATTGCCTCCAAAGTGATCCTTGAAAGAATGCTATTGACCCATCGGATTAATTGCCATTCGTCTCCGGGCTGGTAGAATTTTTGCCAGTCCCGGAATCAAGGCCCCGTCAGTCACAATAGTATCATATTGACAACATACTGAAATACAAATCTATACGATGCTTTTGTCTGACTTTCAACGGTCCTTCTTCATATTAAAGTTACACATATAATTTGAATTGATCTATACGATACCTTCATCTCCCATACTATAATACGTACCTTCTGGAACAATAATCAAATGATATAACGGCTGTATATCCATAACTATCCCAGATTCCTTTATCTTCCTGGTTATTGCAATATCCGATTCAGAGGGATTCAAATTCCCGGATGGATGATTATGGCAGACTATTATCCCAGCTGCGTTTACTTTAATTGCACCTTGAAAAATTAACCGTACATCCGTAACCGTCCCGGATAAACCTCCCTTAGAAACAGGCATTATGCCTTATACTGAATTGGACCGGTTCATTGGTAGAAGTTTAAACTCTTCAATATGTTCTATTGAATCAATGCACATGTACATTATGTATAAAAAAACAACGATGATTTAGATATCTGAAAATTTATTCTCATGCCTTCTTGGAAATCAAATTCAATCGAGCGCGAGCCGGGGCGAGTAGCAGACCTTTTCGGCATATGAAGTGGGGTTATTGAATGACTAAAGCAAGGCTTATGAAATAACCCATTGGGCTTGGCCTTACTGTGTCATTAAATATTGCTTTTTGCAAACCACGAATGCCGGTTAAAATTGGATGCCGCAGGCTCGCAATTATCAATAGGAAGGGATGGAATATATGTTGTATGACTTGGACCTGAATATAAGATTATGTTATATAAAGAGAACAATCGAAAGTCTCTGAAGTATATATTGAAGCTCTTTGCAGCAAGCCTCGGAGAGCCGATCCGCCACCTGGCGGAGAGCTCGGAGAAGTCAATGCATTCGCGGGGATTCAACAATAACCCTTTTATCTTTTATTACAAATTTCTTAATAATCCTGGAAAGTGGAATTTCTTGTATTATGGATACACTACCTTATGAGCTTCCAAAAATCAAATATCCTTGATGCAGCGAACCGAAACTCCGGCTGGCTTATTATAGCCCCCCCTGAGTAAAACGTCATTATTGTTGTGCATACTTTGGCCCCAGCCGAGGGGTGAGTCGTCAGAAGAACTCCATAGCCAACAGCTTAGATTAAGATCGGCATATGTTCCAGTAAGAGTACGAAAACCTCCGGGAAGGGCTGTAAAACCTGTTTCATTATTCGCTCCGGTGTTTGGAGTTAGCCAATGCATTGTACCTGTTTCTTTCAATTTTCCACCGGCAATGGTATCACCCCCAAGATTTGTTTTTAATGTTTCCCATTCTGCATCTGTGGGGACATGCCAGCCTGTTGGACATATATTTCGGCTATCAATTACTGCATACCATGTATATAATCTGCCATAAGTAGCTATATTGGTTGAATCATCACCATAAGCCCATTGGTATTTGGGCGTGGATTCAAGTGATATATCCAGGGTCGTAGTTGGTATTGCATCTCCATTACTGTACTTTGTGGTCTTCAGGTTCTCTGTTATCCACATCTGGGTGCCAATAGTTACACTGTTGTAAATATTGCCGTCTTTGTCAGTTAGCTGATTAGTAGACACTTTATCCACCGCTTTTTTACAACCATAGTTAAAGATTAATAGCAATCCTGTTACCAGGAAGTAGAAAAGCCGAATTCTGTGTTTTTGTCTCATTGCATTGAAGTTTTAAGGTATTACATTTAGTATGATAAATGTATGAAGTAACCTCTGGGCAACCGTTACACAATTTCTTATAAGAGTTACAACATTTACATGTATCAATTAAAGTCACTTTTTTTAGTACTTGCCAAATAAGGTCTATAATTAATTTAACCAGAATGCATAAGGATAGGATGCATATAATAGATAAGATGGAATTGCCAGTGCGACTGACCATAGTAGGCCAAATTATGCGGACCACCAAAAGCCGGCAAAGAGACATTTTCCCACCGCGAGTGCATAGGGGCTGCTGATATGAGGTGATTCAGCTACACATAAATACACTCCGGACAAGCCTAATAAGGTGATTCTCGTGTGTTTAAATATTTATAGAAAAGTTACCCGGGGGGCTAATAATTTTAAAGTACCTTATGACGTGGGTCTATTACTTAAAAGTACCTGTATCAGGGGCAATTCTATGAAAGGACTATATAATAGTAATTATTATAGCAGGTTCAATTCTAAATATCACAGCCACCGACCTCAATTTCAAACCCGTCAGTGCAGTAGATCAGCACGATAGGTTTTGTTATTTATGACTTTGTCCCATATTTGCCTAATTGGAGGCATTTTATCTTTATCGTTTAATAAACTTAAGCTCTATTTTATTCATTACTTTCTCTTTATAACTTTTACTAAAGGGAAGTCTGACCGTACTGGTTATAACCTCGTCACCATCAATAGTCTTAATAGCTGAAACAGCAACCATATATGATTTGTGAATACGCATAAAAAGATGATCGGGTAAACGTCTGCAAATACCTGAAAACGTAATATACGTAATGTACTTTTTTTGTTGTGTATGGATAATCACATAATTAGCCATCGCTTCGATATAAATAACATCAGTTGTAAATATTTTTTCAATTTTCCCATTACATTTAATAAAAAAGAATTCATTGGTAATATTGACATTGTTATCTTTTGTCTTGAGATAACTTTGCACCTTTTCTATTGATTTCAGGAATCGGGCAAAAGAAATTGGCTTAAGCAGGTAATCCATAACATCCAATTCAAAACCCTCTATGGCATATTGCGGATATGCCGTTGTAAAAATAATCAGAGGTGGTCCAGCTAGAGCCTTTACAAACTCGATACCTGTGAGGTTGGGCATCTGAATATCAAGAAAAACCAGGTCAATCTTATTTTTATGCAATAGACCTGCAGCCTCTGCACCGCTTTTGCATTCCGCAACCAGATATAAATAATCTACCTGACTTATGTATTCCTTCATACCTTCTCGTGCAATAGGCTCATCATCAACAACAAGACAGTTAATCATGTTTCTGGATTTTAAGTATTACTTCGAATGAGTTTCCATTTCGCTTTTTTGCCAATGAATGTATGCCTGGATATAAGAGCTCCAACCTTCGCTCCATATTTTTCAGACCCAGACCATTCGAATTGTCTAATTGTTTTGTGTTATCTGAATATGTATTCATCACCTTCACCATAATTTGCGAATCAGGTTCATTATAAATAGTAATGTATAGCTTATTTTGAGATGAGTCTTTATAATTTGAAAGATATTTAAATGCATTTTCAATAATAGGCAAAATAATAAGTGGCGCAATTTGAAAATGCCCCATATCGGCAGGAATCGTTACCTGTAAATCTGTGCCTGTTTCCATTCGCAGCTGCTGTATAGCAACATAGTTTTTTATATAAGCAAGTTCTTTGGAAATATCAATCATATCTGTATTACATTCGTATAGTTGGTATCTGAGCAACTCAGAAAGTTTCTCCACGGAATTTCTTGCTTCTGAGTTTCCTTTATTGATCTGGAAGTAAATAGTGTTTAATACATTAAAAAGAAAATGCGGATTTATTTGCGCCCGCAAATATGATAGCTCTGTTCTTATCTTCTCATTCTGCGCTTCGTGCAACTGATGTTCCATACCAAAACGATCCGTAATAATCTGAATAGCGCTGCTAATACCTATTACAATACAATTGATGATAAACAGAAAAGAAGAAACAGTAAGAATATACTCCGGGTTTGTAAATACAGGTTTCCCGCTTAACCGATAATATAATTCTCCTGCAACAAAGTAGGTAAGTATCGTATTGGCAAAAGCAACCAATAATATTGAACCAATGAACCTGCTAATTCTTCTGTGATAAAGAATTTTAGGCACAAGCACATTACTGGCATAGTAAGCAGGAAGAGATGTAAAGCCGGTTACCACCAGTGTTGCAATAAATTGCTGCAAAAGGGGTGATCTGTCATCATAGTAAAGGTATAATAAGAAGAATGTCAGAATTATCCATAACAAAAGATGTATTCCAATCTTGCTGATTATATCCCTTTTCATAAAACTGACTTTTTATCCTAATGCAATTTACTTGAATTTCTGTCTGATCGAATTTTGAACATCAAGAATTAAACAGAGTTCGTCCTTAATATCCTTATAGTTGTGTAAAATTTCTTTTTCAAACCTTAACAATGAGTAAGTTGGAGTAAAAATAATTTTGAAAATTTAAAAAGATTGAAGTATGAAAAAAGTTTTAATGTTTCTTTTCCTTACTTGTTTATTTATTGCTCAAGTGGTTGCTCAGGATTCCACATTCTCCAAGGGCGATAAGGTTTTAAACGTTGGATTAGGTTTAGGATCTTTATTAGGATCCGCTTATACCACATCATTCCCTCCTATCTCTGCTTCTCTTGAATTCGGGGTTGCAGACAATGTACAAAAGAAATGGGCAATTGGTGTAGCCCCGTTCATAGGTTTTGGTACTTATAAATATGATGTTTATTCTGGACACGAGAATTATACTTACATTCCATTTGGAGTAAGAGGTGTATTTCATTATCCGTTTGTAAAAAAACTTGATACATATACTGGTTTGCTATTTGGCTATTTTATTGTATCAGGCACACATATAGGAAGTGCAGTTGCAAGCAGAGGTTACGGATCAGTGTTTATCGGCGGAAGATATTATTTCACTGAAAAATTTGCAGCAATGCTTGAACTTGGAGCTGAGACTGTTCCACTGCATATCGGAGTTTCATTTAAATTTTGATTTAACAAATAACATTTGGATTAAAAAAAGTAGTTACCCCACCCTATATTTGAGGTATTAAAATATAGCCCTTTATTTGGCTATCAGAGTCGTTTAAGTCTACGTCACATTGAAAAACAATTAAGTATATTAAATAATGTATCTTTGAAAATATTCACATTATAGCCAGTTCTTAAAATACAGATATCAATTCAGAAATTCTATGGGACATATCAATTGCTCTTGATAATCTACATTTATGAATGATAAGAATAAAACCAAAGAAGAACTTATAAAAGAGTTACAGGTATTAGAGCAAACTCATAATTCTTTGAAGGCAAGGCTTCAAGAGGAACTTGCTGATAAGGAAGAGGAAGATTCAATCTTAAAGAAACTCATTCAAGCTGCTCAAGAATTTATTGAATTTACAGAGGATTCCCCAAACTTTAATAAGCTATTACAAATTGTTTTTGATATTTCAGGTGCTAAATATGCTGCTCTAAATATTTTTGACGATAACGGACTTGATTTCACTACCGTTGCCTTAGTGGGGATAAATAAAAACATTTTAAAAGGTATATCTATCCTTGGTTTTGAGGTTCTTAATAAGCATTGGATTCATGACCCTCATCGGGCAGCAAAGACAAAACAACAAATCATTACACGCTTTATACATTTAAATGAACTTACAAGCGATGTAATTCCAAAAAATGTCATCTATCTGATTGAAAAGATTTTCAGTATTGATGAAACTTTCATTATAAAAATTGTTAAAGAGAATAAGGTATTAGGTGATTTCACTTTATTGTTTAATAAAGGTGAAACCCTTATAAACAACTCATTAGTTGAATTGTATGCTAATCTGACAGGTATGTTCTTAGACAGAGTAAAATTAACAAACATACTTAAGAATAGCGAAATCAAACATAGCACATTGATATCTAATATTTCAGATGTAATTGGCATAATTGATTTAGATGGCATTATAAAATATAAGAGCCCTAACAGTGAGAAATGGTTTGGATGGAAGCCTCAAAACCTTATTGGCACCGATGGTCGGCTAACTATTCATCCTGACGACTTACAACGTATTCAAAAGGAATTAATTACACTCTTTAAAAAAGAAAACTTATCGAAAACGGTACAGTACAGATATAAATGTAAAGATGGAAGCTATAAACTCGTAGAACTTACTGCCACCAATCTCACGAACGACCCAATTATAAATGGAGTATTGCTAAATTACCATGACATCACCCAGCGTAAGCAGATTGAAGAGGAATTAAGGGAAAATACTGAAATGCTTCAAACAATCATTGACAATATACCCGTGATGATTATTTACTTTGACGAAAACGGGAAAATAAAAATTGCTAACCAAGAACTTGTTAGTGTCTTAGGATGGACTTTTACGGAATGGGAAACCGAAAATATCTTTGCAAAATGTTATCCCGAACCTGAAGTTCTAAAAGAAGTTCTTGATTTTATGATAAGTGAAGAAGTTGGCTGGAAAGATTTCAAGACCCATACAAAAAATGGCACTATTATAGACACAGTATGGATGAATATCAAGTTACCAAATGGCATTTCAATGGGAATTGGGCAAGACATCACCATTCGCAAGCGTGCTGAAGAGAAATTAATAGAAAACGATAATTTTCTACAAAAGTTAAATGCAGACAAAGACCGTTTTATATCCATTCTTTCACACGATTTAAAAAGTCCGTTCAATTCGATTCTTGGGTTTTCAGAAGTACTGACAGAAGACATTCGAAAACTCAATACAGACGAAATTGAAGATATCGCAAGAAACATTAATAAATCGGCACGAAACACTTTGTATTTATTGGAAGATTTATTAGCATGGGCAATGACGCAACAAGGCAAAATCATTTTCAAACCACAAAAATTGAGTTTAGCAGATATTTGTAAGAATATTCTTGAAATTCTTAATCCAAAAGCAGTTGCAAAAAACATTACAATCAATTATTATGTAGCAGACAGTATAAAAGTTTTTGCTGATATTGACATGATAAAAACGATATTGCGAAATCTTGTTTCGAATGCACTAAAATTCACAAACAACGGGGGAACAATAAATGTTAGTTCAGAGGAAAATTCTGAAAATGTGACTATATCAATTTCAGACAATGGAGTTGGAATAAAGCCAGAGAACATCACAAAACTGTTTAATATATCTGAAGTTATAACAACAAAAGGTACTGCAGAAGAAACAGGAACAGGTCTGGGATTATTACTATGTAAAGAATTTGTGGAAAAGCATGGTGGTAAAATCTGGGTGGAGAGTGAAGTTGGAAAGGGGAGTGAGTTTAAATTTACTCTACCAATGTCTACCTAACAGGCTAATGCAATAATTGATTGATACTAAAATGCATGGCGAATGAAACTAATTCAGGAAATATTTAGTGCCAAATATTTCAGTAGAAACACCTGCATCTGAATGAAGATTCCCATAGACAATATGTGTTGCCATTTTATCAGGGTTATCTCCAAGTTCTTGCTTTTCTGATGCACTTGCACATAAAAGACCATTGGGTATAACTATCCTGCTGAAAACAAACTGATTGCCTTCAGTATCCCTCAATCTTTTAATACAATCAGAATACATTCTATTATTATCGATTTGCGCACAAAACATTTCGGTTATTTCAACTTCTAATTGTTTCTCTTTCACTTTCTTATTCATAGTAAAAAATTTTTGCGTACAAATGTAGTTTTAATCCTGAGAGTGAATAGTATATAGAGCTGACTCCCTCCCTAACCTATTTTACGATACTCAACTAATCAGTCATTTACAAGCATCTGGAAATTAAGTACACCTTTTGGTTCACCTGCTTGATTCAGTTTTAGTGATACATATTCAAATTGTAATAAAATCCCTTTGTAACTGGAAATCAATTAAACAAGCAATCTTCCCTTAACTGTTCAAAAAAACTCACCAAATGTTCCTGAAAGCCTTATATGCTCTGGCATTCTTTTATACACACCGGTAACAAAATTGTTGAGATTCGTATTATACCTGGAATCCGAATAAGAAAATAAATCAATATTTTATCACCTGTAATTTGAGCTGTTATGTAAATTTGATTAAAGGAAAGCAAACAAGTTTAGGACGATGAATACATATGATTTGCAATCCTGGTTAGACCATTTTACAATGTGACTGACGGGGCTGTGCTTTAAGAAGACAGAAGTTGCCTTATGAATAATTGAATATAATCATGAAATTTTAATATGGATGTCATACATTCAAATCAAGCTTCAAATTGACCCATAGCCATTAAAAATAGTTAATGCTCGAATTAGGTAATCGTATTGTCATTACTACTTTTTTGTACCTGATATGCATAAATCCTAAAGCAATAAACGAGTTGGGCTTAATGGGTAACCGATTTCGAGACCTGACACTATAATTTACCCCATTTCCAGGGCAGGATTTAATCAAAGTTAAGTTTGTTTTTCATTTATAATGTTGATGTAAAATTTTTCTTTTTTGCTACTTTTTTCTTTTTGTTGATAAGTGGTAATTTGTTGATAACTCAGGCTGCC
>Ga0182011_10004464_pt1 | contig 11210 bp, 7 predicted proteins | sample 711E1DmetaG_FD_120481 | JGI IMG/M metagenome (GOLD analysis project Ga0182011, IMG submission 120481) | Permafrost microbial communities from Stordalen Mire, Sweden - 711E1D metaG | ecosystem: Environmental > Terrestrial > Soil > Wetlands > Permafrost | place: Sweden: Stordalen | collected... | reverse complement strand
GGAAACCAAATTTTAAGTCTGGAGCGTCTACCGTTCCGCCATCCGGGCCAAGGCCAGATCTCGTCTGGGGAGATTGGGAGAACCGTCTCTGCGTGGCGAGCGAGTTTAGCACGACCCGCCATCATGCAGCAGGTAGGGCGCTTGCGACCGATGATGGGGATTCTCGCAGTTGACCGACGCTTTTCAGGGAACGACGATCGCCGGCCCTACGTCAACTGCGTGATGCCGGATGATCGCCCGCAAGCGGGCCTCCTACACCGAAACACCGATCAGTCTGCAAAGGCGCGGGGCGAATGGCCAACAATTGCATGGATGCGGCTGAGCGCGTTGAGGACGACCGAGCCCCGCCACGGCGGGGCGACATCAGACACGCGCACCACCAGTGTCACGTCATTTCGCTAGATTCAGTGACGGGCGATTCCGGACATCGCTTGGTAGTTGATACATCAATTAACTACTTGACATATCAACTAACTCCGCCATTCTTTGGCCCATGCACCTCGTACTCCAAGTTCTCGCGGCCGCCCAGGCCCTGGAAAAAGCCGGCCAGCGCATCTTTCGGTCCCACGGCCTGACGGTGGCGAAATTCAACGTGTTGAACCTACTTTCCGACCAGCCCGACGGCATGCGCGCCTCCGATCTGGCCCGTGCGCTCATCGTCGATCGCTCGAATGTCACCGGGCTGATCAAGCGGATGAAGAAAGACGGGCTCTTGCAGGAGGTGGAAACTGCGCATGACCGCCGGCAACACGTCGTGACCCTCAGCCCCAAAGGCCGTGCGGCGTGGCGCGCCGCCGCCCCGGCCTATGAGGAAGGATTGGCCGAGCTCGCTTCGGGTTTGAGCCCGGCCAACCGGAAGGTCGCGGGAACAGTGCTGCAACGCCTAATCGCCAAAACCTCCATCCTCCCATGACGATCGATCTGCACGTCCACATCGTCGGCAACGGTGCGAGCGGCTCAGGCTGCTGGTACCGGCCCCGGGGTTGGACGAAGTGGGGCGCGCCCTTCATGCTGCGCAGCGTCGGCCTGCCCGCCGCGGCCCTGCGGCAGGATCTGGATACCCTTTACGCCGATCGGCTCCTGTCGTTCGTGCGGAGTTCGTCGCTTGATTGCGTCGTCATCCTGGGCCAGGACGAGCCGTATGATTCTGCAGGCAGGAAGCTCGAAGGAGTCGGGTCGTTCTATGTCCCCAACGGATATGTCCTGGGGCTGGCGACCGAGCATCCGGAGTTTCGCGCCGGAGTCTCAATTCATCCGGCCCGGCCCGACGCGCTCGATGAGCTGGAGGCGTGCCTGCAGGGCGGCGCGGCGCTCTTGAAATGCCTGCCCAACTGCCAGAATATCGACTGGTCGGACCGCCGCTACACCCGGTTCCTCGAACGCATGGCGGAGGCGAAGCTTCCGCTGCTGGCTCATACCGGCGGCGAGCACACGCTCCCCGTCGTCGACCAGCGCCTGGCCGACCCCCGGGTTCTTATCCGGCCGCTGGAGATCGGCGTTACCTGCATCGCCGCCCACTGCGGCACCGGGAGCGGGCTCTTCGACCGGGATTATTTTGATGTGTTCGTTGAGCTGCTCGGGAGATTCCCGAATCTCTATGGCGACAACAGCGCCTTCAATGTGCCAAACGGACGACTTCGACGGAACACTCTGGGCCGCTGCCTGGAAGCGTCCTTGGCGGGACGCATTCTCCACGGCAGTGACACCCCGGTTCCGGTTCTCGGCCACGAGCCGTTCATCCGGGGCCACCTCAGCCGCCGGGCATTTCGGTCGAGTCTGAGCGAGCCGAATCCGCTCGAACGGGACTATCGGCTCAAGCGGGCCATGGGCTTCCCGGAAGAGAGTTTCACCCGGGCGGCCGAGCTGATCCGCCTGCCGGCATCAACTTCCATTACCGCCTGATCGGTCGCCATTCACCATGAACCTCTTCACCTCAAGACGGTTTCTGCCGCTTTTTGTCACCCAGTTCATCGGGGCCTTCTGCGACAATGTATTCAAGAACGCCTTCGTCCTGCTGAGCACGTTTGGGCTGGCGCGCGCTCACGGATGGAATCCCGCCTATGCCGTCTACTTGATCGGGGGGCTCTTTATCCTGCCCTTTGTGCTGATCTCGGGCTGGGCGGGCTACGTGTCGGATATCTGGACGCGTCATACGCTCGTGCGGGCGCTTAAGACCTTCGAGGCTTTTGTCATGCTCGGGGCGGCGGCGGCGCTGTACACCGACAGTTTCTATGGCATGTGGGCGGTCATTGTGGCGCTCGGGTTTATCTCCGCGTTGTTCGGACCCTTGAAATACGGGTTGCTCCCGGTCTACCTGCGCACTGAGGAATTGGTCGGCGGCAATGCCTGGTTCGAAGGCGGATCTTTTATCGCGATTGTCACCGGCATGCTCGTGGGCGCTCAGGCCGCGACCGGCGCGGCCGGCCGCAACGAGGTCGCGGGACTACTGCTCATTCTCGGGGTCATCGGCTGCGCCTCCACGTATTTTATGCCCCCGGCTCCGGCTGCGGCCGCCCCCACCTTTTCCCCGTGGAATCCGCGGTCGCTGTGGCGGTGCACGGTCGATGCCATTCGCACCATCCGAGAAATCCCCGTGCTCTGGCGGAGCATCCTGGGCATTTCCTGGTTCTGGTGCTTGGGCGCGGTGCTGCTCTCGTTCCTGCCCACCTATGTGAAGGACGTCCTGCACCGCGACGCCAACGGGGTGACTTACTTTCTGCTCTGCTTTGCCCTGGGAGTCGGCGCCGGATCGTTTCTCGGCTTGTTCCTGACCAAGGGGCGCATTCGGGCCACCTATGTCCCGGTGGCGGGCGCCGCCATTAGCGGATTCCTGTTCCTGTGGGTGCTCGCCGATGTTTTTTGGGGCGCTCACCTCGGGGCGTTCCTCACCGTCGTCACCTCCGGAATCGGCGTGGCGGGGGGCATCTACTCGGTGCCGCTGTATGCCCTGCTGCAGCACCGTAGCCCGGTGGACCAGCGCGGTCGGGTGATTTCGGCCAACAATATCATGAACGCGGCCTTCATGGTCGCCGGCGCGTTGGCCGCGATGGGATTGGCGGCCATCGATCCACGGCCGGTGACGCTCCTGTGCACGCTCGGGTTGGCCAATCTCGCCGTGTCGGCCTACATGGTCTGGCTGGTTCCCGAATCCGTGTTGCATACCGTCGTGCGCCTGATCTTGCGCATCGCGTTCCGGGTTCGGATCCGAGGCCTGGAGAATTTCCCCGCGTCCGGCCCGAGACTGGTGATTGCCAACCACACGTCATGGCTGGATGCGGTGCTTCTGGCCGCCTTCCTGCCCGACAAGCCGGTCTTCGCTGTTCACGCTGGAATTGTCCGATTCCCCTGGATCAAGCCGTTCCTGAAATGGGTCGACGCCCGTCCCATCGAGCCCGCCCACCCCCTAAGTCTGAAAACGCTTTGCGCCTCCGTCGAGCAGGGTGAGGTGGTGGCGATCTTCCCAGAGGGGCGGCTTAGCATGACTGGAGGCCTGATGAAGGTCTATGACGGCGCCGGCTTCATCGCCCACCGGACTCAGGCCCAGATTATCAACGTCCACATCGATGGCGCCCATCTTTCGATGCTCACTCGGCTCGGCAACAAGTACAAGCGCCGGTGGTTTCCCCGGATCACGCTCACCATCAGCGCGCCCTGTGTGATGCCGAAATCCACCGCCCGTCCGGAACGCACGGCGTTCATCTATAACCTCCTCAGCGATGGCGCCTTCTCCGCCCAAGTGATGGACCACAGCCTGTTCCGCGAGCTCATCGCCACCTCGCGGCGCCATGGCGGGAGCCGGCCGATCTGGGCCGGCAGCGACCGCCGCCGCCTGACGTACGCGCAGATTCTGGGCCGCTCCGCCTATCTTGGAACCCGGTTTTCCGAGATGACAAAACCGGGAGACATCGTGGGCATCATGATGCCGACCAGCGTCGAAGGCGCGCTCGCTTTCTGGGCGCTGCAATTCGGGCACCGCATTCCGGCTTGGCTCAACTTCAGCATGGGCCGGGCCGCCTTTGCCTCCACCATTCGAACAGCCGCCATCCACACCGTTGTCACTTCTCGTGCCTTTGTCGCTGCAGCCCGGTTGGAGGAACGGCTGAACGATTTGTCGGCCGAGGGGGCAGCCGTAGTCTACCTTGAGGATCTGAAGCCATCGTGGGCTTGGAAACTGCGGGCGGCCTGGTTGCGGTTTCACCTAAGCGCGGCGTACGCCAAGCACGAGGCTGCCTGGATCTCTGCGGGCTGGGACCGCCGCTGCGCGATCCTTTTCACTTCCGGGTCATCGGGGCTGCCGAAGGCCGTCGTGCTCTCCCACGAGAACCTGCTGGCCAATGTCGCCCAGTTGCGGGCGCGGATCGATTTTGCCCACAGCGATTGCGTGTTCAACGCCCTGCCGCTATTCCATGCGTTCGGATTCACCGGTGGCATGCTGACGCCGCTGCTTTCCGGCGTGCGTGCGATTCTTTATCCGACGCCGCTGCATTATGGCGTAATCCCGGAGTTCATTTACGACACCAACGCCACCATCTTCTTTGCCACAAATTCGTTCCTCAACGGCTATGCCCGCAAGGCGCATCCCTATGATTTCTACTCGCTAAGGTACGTTTTTGCCGGCGGCGAGAAACTCCAGCCGGCCACCCAAAGGCTCTGGAGCGAGCGGTTCGGCATCCGCATCTTCGAGGGTTACGGCACGACCGAGGCCTCGCCCGTCCTGGCAATGAACACGCCACTTGGCTCCAAGCCGGGCACGGTGGGCCGTTTTCTTCCCGGCATCACCTATCGGCTTGAACCGATGCCCGGCACGGCGGGCGGCCGACTCTATGTCCGCGGGCCCAACCGCATGATGGGTTATTATCTTCCGAACCAGCCAGGAATCCTGGCGGATTCCGGGGAGTGGTATGACACCGGCGACATCGTTGTCGTGGACAATCAGGGTTATGTCACGATCCTCGGCCGGGCAAAGCGCTTCGCCAAGATCGCCGGAGAGATGATTTCCCTGGCCGCTGTCGAAGAGGCTGCCTCCGGGGCGACCTCCGGCACCATCGCGGTGGTGAGCCGGCCGCATGTTACAAAGGGCGAAGAACTCGTCTTGTGCACATCCGACACGGGTTTGACCCTGGAAGCCGTGCGCGAAGCCATCCGGGCCCGGGGACTTTCGGACTTGAGCGTACCAAGGCAAATCAAGTTGTGCACCCCGTTTCCCCTGCTCGGATCGGGCAAGCCGGACCTCGTGGCGCTCCAGACCTTGGCTGTTCAATCCAGTGGAATTGTCTCCTGACGACGAGTCCGTCCGCCAGCCCGCAGATCAGTCGTTTTTGTCACCGGTCAGTTAGCGCTTCGCTTATGCGCCAGCGGCTCTGGCTCGCCCAACCGGCGGGTCGGCTGATCCCGGTTCGCTTTGGAGGGCATCTGCGGTTCCGGGGAGTAATCATGCACCAAGGCAGGATCCGAGCACCGTTCAAACACGTCTCGAAAAACCGCTGCGTCGATTCCTTTCGTCAAAAACCATAACTTCCGGTGCGTGTAGTTCCAGTCTTGTACCAGACGTGGGAACAACAGGAAGGTATGGGGAATGTCGTGGACGGTCAGCGTGTGAACCAGATTAAAGAACATCTCTGCTAGGACCGCTTTCTGCTGTCCCGGGTCGTTCGTCTTCCACAGCCCGCCGGCCACACCGCCACCCGGCCCACCGACGCGTACTCGGCTCAGGGCGGCGTTTTCTAGATCGCGAATCGGCACAAAGGCGTGGTCAATCACCAAGCGACCCTCTTTCAGAACGGACGCCAGCGTGTCACAAAACTCCGGGCTCTTGAGAATGTAAGGCGTCGGCTTGGGGCCCTTGAACAAATCGCGCAGCGTATGCTTTGGCTGCCGCCACAAGCTGCGCAAGCTCGTCAAACCCTGGCGGTTCGGCAATTTGTGTTCGAGCCCGCCATGACTGTTTCCGTCGATGTGGCGGTCCAGCTCCCCCGGCCCGTATCCGGTCTCCAAACCGAGTTCAGTCAGGAGTCGGACAAGAAACGTCGTGCCCGCCCGACCGGTTCCGCTGATGATGACTTTGTGTAAGGGTTCCAAGGCAGTCTCCGCCGCCTCTCTCCCGCGCCAAAAAACCGAAAGGTCGCGCAAAGATGCTCGCCGGACCCATCTTTGACGGCGCGGCTCATTCTTCGGTTACTCGATGGATGGGTTTTCCAGACTTGCCTGGCCTTCTGCAACGCGACTCCGGAAAAAAAGGCGAAACCAAGGGTTCTTCGGTGCGTCATCCTTACCGTTGTGGCGCTCTTTTGCCCGTTCTTCGGGTGAGTGCCGCACATCATTAATGCGGACCTTCAGGCACAAGATTCACAGGCCCCAGCTCCCAGGGATTTCAAGTAGGGGTCCGGCTTCGATCAATATTTCCCATCGCGACAATTTGGGCGCGCGGCGTAAGCGGGACTCGCTGCTCGCCGTGAGCATCGTCACCTTCCGTTCTAGTCAGGTGATTGGCCAGTGCCTCCAAAAGCTGTTCAAAGCCACCTCGCGAGCCATTGAGATCGTCGTTTTCGACAACGCGAGCGACGACGACACTCTTGCCCAGCTTACGTCTTTTAGGAAAGCCGTTCGGGTGACACCGCATCGGAGCAATGTCGGCTTTGGATCCGGGCACAACAGGGTGCTTGCCCAAGTGAATTCCGAGTATTTCTTGCTCCTCAATCCAGACGTGGAGCTGCCTCCGGGAGGCTTGGACAGTCTCGTCGGGCATCTGGAGGAGAACCCGGCGTGTGGTGCCGTGGCACCGCTGCTGGCTAACGGACCCCACGGAGAACTCGGTGGATTCGGGCTGTCGTACCCTGGACAGTGCTGCCTGCCGAGGTCGTGGCGCTGTCTGCCAGGCGAGATTGCGACTTTGCAAGGAGCATGCGTCCTCGTGCGAAGCGCGTTGCTCAGGAGCCTTGGGGGATTTGACGAACGTTTTTTTCTGTATGCAGAAGACCTCGACCTGAGCCTGCAAATTCGGCGGGCCGGATATTCGCTCGCATGTCTAACGACTGTGGTGGCGCGCCATTTGAGTGGCCACAGTGAAAGCGGCCGCTCGTCCCTATCTGTGGCGCACCGAAAATACGCCGCGCTCCTGAAGTTCTACGACAAGAATTATCCCAGGAGGGCAATCTTTTGGCTGCTGGCGCGCGATCTATTGCGGTTCACCTTTCGCTGGGTCGTGCATAGCCTTTCACCGCGTCGTACATCATTCGAGAAGGCCAGCGAATATCGGGGACGGATTCAGGCCCTGTGGGAATATGTGGGTTCGAGAATCGGTGCCGACGAGCACCGGCTGGCAGGTGCTTCCCGTGGCTCGTCGTCCCGGCCAGGTCAATCGCTGGGTTGAAAGTAGGCGGCCGTTTTTGCGCGAACCATGGCGTGCGTTGGGGCGACGCCGGAATTGGATCAGGGCGAATTGAGGATGCCGCAGTCGAGGAGGGCCTGTCCCCAGATGGCGTAGCCGCGGCAGCCGGGCCGACACCACTTCGAGTGCGGCACCTGAGGTTTCGCGTGTAAGACTACAAATCCCTGGTCAAAAACAGGGAAGTGTAATTGTCGCCAGGGGGGCCACCGGGGACAGGATCATTCCGCCCCCAGGGGCACCTTCGGGTTGGCTTTGGCGGCGCGATGCGCGGGCACGTTGCGTCTCGCCACAAGCTCGCCCGCGCCCACCGCAACAAAACCCAGGGCCCCCAGCCAAAACATGGGTACCGTCCACTTGCCGTGGGGGCATTCGTAGGTAAACCTCACAGTGGACATGCCTGCAGGGACTTCCACCGATTGAAATAACCCATCATACATGCTCACCTCGGTCGGATGCCCATTGATGGATGCCTTCCAGTTGGGAGTGAATGATTCCAGGCGAACAATCGTTGTTGGTCGCAGGCACCGGACTTCAACTTCGTCCCGGGAGGTCGCATGCACTTTGCAGTCACTACCGCTAAAATACGGGGTGAACTTCGGGAGTTCGTATATACCCATCACATTGCTGTGATAAACCGGATACATCAAAGCGCTCAAATCTTCGCCTGGATTGGTGACGACATATTTGACACCGACCATGCCATAGGCGGGAAATCTCCTCCTGATAATCTGGTTGTTTCGCGGATGACTGCCACGATTCCAGTTCGGCTTCGTATTCGTGGCATCCATGTACGGATCGAGGTTATCCTTGAAATATCGAACAAGATATTTGTTTACAGGCATGTCGTCGTAATTCAATTCGGCCACTCCAAACGCCGAGCCGTAGTTCGGCAGGATTGGCCCAAGCGTATAAAAGCGTTGAAGGCCAAGGTTGTTTTGGAGGAAGGCCACGCCTTCCATGTCGAATCCATAATTCCTCGGAGCTGACAGGATCGGTGCGTTAAACAGGAGGACGGCTTCAAGTATTCCCATGGAAGAAATCACCCAGGCGGAGTGTCTCCCCATCAGCGACGTGCTGCAGCAAGCCAACGAGAAGAGAAAGACAAACAGGAGGTTCGCCGCAGCGTAGCTGACATAGAAATATCCTCCAGCGGTGTAAGTGCCATGAGCCACCGTCAGGCACAGCGAGGTGAGCAGGATCGCAATTGCAATGAGCACGGGAGCCAGGAGTGACGCCCGAGGCCTTGCGGACAGCTCGTGTATGGCTGTCGCGGACAACACGACGATTGAAAACTCCAGCGAAGGCATCAGCCATCGTTCCAAGACAATCTGGTTTAAGTAAGGGATTTTGAGAAGGACGTAGTTCGTCAGCGGTTCGCCGTAGATTTTGAGGATGCAGATCACTGCCCAAACGGCGAAGCACTGGATGACTCGATTGCGCCATTGCCACCTCACGGCTGCCATCGCCAGGACCGTCATGGTAAAGCCAATGTATCCTGCCGTCGCGCCCCAATACGGGAAATCAAGAGCCCCAATCGGGCCATAAATGTAGGGGACAATAAGGGCGATCACGCCGGTGCGAGGATCGATTGACGCGCCTCCGGCGTTGGCACGCCCGTCGCTGTAAGAGAAGGAGAGAAAGTCGGCAAACTGGGCGACCAACGGCGAAATCAACAACAGTGTCACCAAGGTGCAAAAGCCCAATTTAAGAATGAGGCGCCGCAGAACGGCGGGAGGCTTCTGGGATGCCCTGGCAAAGAAGTAGACTGCCACCAGCAGGGCGTCGAGGAACGCCACTTCGGGGAACCCGGCATAAACGGACCATACGGCACCTGCGCAGAGGACCAGCCAGCCACCCCTGGACTCACGTTCCGCCGCTTCGATGGCCAACTCCATTCCGAGCAAGGCCATTGGCAGGAAGGCGATCGGATTGAACGCCGCATTCGCCATCCAGGAGAATGTGCCGTTGAGCTCAAAGAATACCGCCCCACAAAATGAGGCTGCGCCACCCAGACGGATCTTGCGCAGGTAGAAGAACGTGCAGATTCCGGCGAGAATCTGGAGTGAAATGTGAAAATAGATCTGACCAGACAGGGACTTTAGACAGAGGATAAACGGCAGGAATAGCGCAGCGCTTTGCATTTCCCCAGCGAGCGGCACGCCTGTTCCTTCAAAATAATTCCAAAGCGGGACTCGCCCTCGAAACCAATCGATGGCAGCCCTCGTACCCAAGGCCTGCGACGTAACCCCCATGTTCGACTCCTGCGTCGCGCGCCCCGGACCGACAGCTCCGCCGCGGTTTATCTGGGCAAAAAGTGCGAGCGGAAACTGTTGCCGCAGTCCGAGGAAAATCTGGTAGCGAGCGGCAAACGGGAGCACGATCAGAGCGAAAAGCACGAAGTATAGCTTACTTCGGGTCATTGCCCTGAGGATGAAAGCGATTCGGATGGTGTCAGTACGGATCTTGCAGTCGACGCGAGGAGAATCTCGATTGAGTCGGCCGCTGTTCGAAGCACCAGTTGGTGGTTCGCCTGCTTGAGCATTTCTGTTCCCGGCTGGTCGGTTAGGATCATGAACTGTTCGAATCGCCGCGCCATTGCACCCGATACCAGTAGGCGGGAGATCGTGTGCGTCTCTCGAAAATGCGTGTACTGCTCGGAGATAGGCATACCGATTGACGTCATTGCCTATTCGTCAGGGACGGATGAGCTGCGAAGCAATGCCTTCAATCCCGTCATCGCGAGGCAGCCCGCCGCCCGGGCGACAAGGCAATCCAGCCGCTTCGCAAAGCCAAGGGCCGAGTGGAGTCGAGGAGTTGGATTGCAGTGGCGCATTTCTCGCGCCTCGCAATGACAGGGCAATTTGAAGATTCGGCTCAGGCCGCCGCCGACTAAATCTCAACGATGATGAAAGATGTCGCCACCTATTGCCGCTGGAAATTTCTCGTCGAGGCCGTAATGCGCATTCCCATAGGCGCGTTGCTGCTCACGGTCGGCGCTTTGACTCCGGTCATGTTTGCAGAGGACATTCGCAACCGGTCACGCCTCTCCGATCATCATGGTGATGGGTCTGATTCCCCTGCTGCTTGGCTACGGGATTCTCACCTCGCGTAATCGACGTAGCAGGTCAGAGACCGCGGCCGGCCAGCAAGTCGGCAGAACACCGACTCCGCTTCGCGTAACTGATCCTCGGCGAGAGATGTCGTGGCGACATGCAGGCCGGCTGCGGCCTGCAACGCCTTCAACTCAAGAGCGGCCTTTTCGGCCGCGGCGGCTTCCCGGGTCTTGAAGTTCCGGCGGATGCGGAGGCCGTGCAGCCGGCCGTCGACCCGCCAAGACGTGATGCCATTCCGGTTTTCAAACCGGCTGACGGCAAATGTAGTGTTGTGGCTCATGCTCAGGTTGCCACGTCAACTGGGCAACCTAGCTTCGCCAAAACATCAAGTCGCTGAACATCAGAGACTAAAGTGGTGGAGGTGGCGGGAGTTGAACCCGCGTGCCCCTGGCCTTCACCTGCCGCATCTACCTGTGTAGCGTATTTTTGGATTCGCCGACGCCACGCGAAAACGCGCGCTTGGCGGCGGCTAGCGGCCGGTTGAAGGTACGGCCGGAGCGTCGGCCACGGCCGCTCCAGCTATGCCTGCTGTCGTCGCTCCGTCCGGCTAGCAGGCGTCGCCGGCGGAACGTCACTGCCAATTAAGCAGCGAGAGGCATCTCTTCGTAGTTGCCTATTATTTTTTTGAAGGAGGATTAACGAGGCCAACCTTCATCCTCGACAGGCAGCGACACGATCCAACCAAGGGTCGAATCCGGAACACCCCCAAT
>Ga0182011_10004460_pt1 | contig 11215 bp, 11 predicted proteins | sample 711E1DmetaG_FD_120481 | JGI IMG/M metagenome (GOLD analysis project Ga0182011, IMG submission 120481) | Permafrost microbial communities from Stordalen Mire, Sweden - 711E1D metaG | ecosystem: Environmental > Terrestrial > Soil > Wetlands > Permafrost | place: Sweden: Stordalen | collected... | reverse complement strand
TTGAACGGCGTCTGGCAAAGGTAGCTGCGATCGAATGCAAGGATTAAACCGGAAGATCAAATATCCTGGGTAAGAACAAGAAAGTTGTGGAACGACGAATGCCATACATCCTCACATTAAACGGGGGTTCGTCCTCGATCAAATATGCGCTGTTCGAGAGCGATGGGAAGCTCACCCGGATTTTTTCCGGCAAGGTCGACCGTATCGGTTCCCCCGGCACAGAAATGGAAATCACCGACCCGGCGACTGGAAAAACGGAACATCTGCCAATCCCGGCGGCAGATCATGCAGCGGTTATTCAACCTCTCGCACAGGTCCTCGAAAAAAGGGTGGATTTTACCCGTATCGCTGCCGTGGCGCATCGGATAGTCCATGGCGGCATCCGCTACAATGAACCCGGGTTCATCACGCCGGACATGGTCTCCTATCTGGAACAGATCAGCCCGTATGATCCGGAACATCTGCCCACTGAGATCGCCATGATCCGCGAGCTATACCGGTATTATCCCGATCTCCGTCAGGTCGCCTGCTTCGACACCGCCTTTCATCGGGATCTGCCACGCGTTGCCAGAATACTTTCCATTCCACGCCGATACTTCGATGAAGGGGTGCAACGTTTCGGTTTTCATGGCCTGTCATACGGTTTCCTCATGGATGAATTGAAAAATGTGGCCGGCGAAGCAGCAGCCCGTGGAAGGGTCATTCTGGCTCATCTTGGCAGCGGCGCAAGCATGGCAGCTGTCCGGGATGGAAAAAGCCTCGATACTACGATGGCCTTTACGCCTACCTCCGGCCTGGTCATGAGCTCCCGCACGGGCGATATCGACCCCGGTCTGGCTGCATTTCTGGCGCGAACCGAGAAGATGACACCAGACCAGTTCTACCAGATGGCAAATTATCAATCGGGCTTGCTTGGCGTTTCCGAGACAAGTTCTGACATGCAGGAACTCCTGAAGAAAGAAATGGATGATTCCCGCGCGGCGGAGGCGATCGCCCTTTTTTGCTATACCGCCCGGAAATTCATCGGCGCCTATGCCGCCGTGTTGAACGGACTGGATACGCTGGTCTTTTCCGGCGGGATTGGTGAAAACTCGGCACCGATCCGGGCACGGATCTGCGCTGGCCTGGAGTTCCTCGGCCTCGTTTTGGATGCCACCCGTAACGAAGCGAATGGGCCGCTGATCTCGACCGAGGTAAGCCGGGTGAGTGTGCGCGTGATCAAAACGGATGAGGAATTACAGATGGCTCGCTGTGTAAGGAGTTTATTACAATGATTCAGATGAGAGAGAGAACTCTTCGATGAATCGAGCCGCAGCATCCATGTCGTCCGTGACGAGCACGGATTTATCGTATTGGGTACCAAACATATTCTTCAGGACCGCGGCGACCGGGTAGGTCTTTGTCCAGTACTCGACCCCAAACAGCACCATCGGGCTGAAGCGGCGGAAGATTTTATAGTAGTTCTGGGTGGCGTCCTGGAAGATCTCCTGGACCGTTCCGGCTTTGCCCTCCATGCAGATGATGCCATCCCTGGCAATCGCCAGCAGGCCCTCCTCCCGCAGGCTGTTCTGGAAGTACTTGGCGATGTGAGTGGCGAAGGGGGTGGGCGGCTCATGTCCATAGTGCCAGGTCGGGATCGCCAGACTCTCGCTTGGCAGGTTTATTGATTTCGCCAGTTCGAAGGCTGGTTTGAACCATGCAGACGCTTGAACCACCAGCGTAAGATCGATCCCCCCTCTGGAATCCACGATCTTTCCAAGATCCGGTACGACCGGGTAAGTCTTCAGCTGGATAAGCGCCTCGTCGAGATCGGCGTCGTTGCTGTTTGCGAGGGATGCGCCCAGGTGACCGGCTTCCATGGCACCCGGCCCGCCGCCGGTGCATATGAGAAAGCCGTGACGGGTGAGGCGCCGGGCAAGGCTGGCTGCATTTCTGTAGGTGGTGGAGTCGCGAGCCAGCTTGTGGTCGCCTATGATGGATACGACTCTTCGACCATGGATATAGGTTGTCGTGGCCTCCGAAATGGCATTGTCGTGTAAAGCCTGCATCATCCCCATGTACGGGTTTCTAGGCGTGGTTCGGCCTTCGGTGACAAAATGCCGGTAGATCTCGAAATCCACCGTCTTTCCCCAGGAGGCGGGTTGATCCGGATCATAATTTTGAAACAGATCCGCGGCGGTGTATAGTCTCTGGGGAATTGGTTGGTAAGGAAGGTTAAATCCTTGCATCACATATTCCTTTCAATTTGATAGATAATGTCTCGGGCTATCCAGGTATTAATCGGAAACCGACCCGACCGAGGAAGCGTGCGGCTGGCTCTTTGGGTATCGCCTCGATAGGTAATAAGATGAAGTGGCCATTGTTATTCGTGATGCAAGCTCCATTCAATAGGTAGTCCTGCCGAGGCAAAAGGCGAACTTGTGAAACGGTTGGAGTGCCCAGGACTTAAAGGCTGGATTATTGCCATCGAAACTGTTGATCAGCTGACCACTGCCAGATCGCTGCGTCGGTACGCCCACACCTGCAGGAATAACGGTTTTCGCCCGGGCTCGCTTCAGCTCTTCTTGCGCCTGACTTCCAACACGGTAATCTTGGTCGAGTGGTTGAAGGGCGCCGGGTCGGTAATGGGAGCGGCCCTGCGGGTGTTGTCATAGCCGGTAAGGTCTTCCGGCACCGGGATCAGTTCCGCAATTTTCAGATAGCCGTCCGCGCCCAGCGATTCGAGCGTTTGCAGGTATTCCTTCCCGCTGACGTACAGGGCATTGTTGACCGCCACCAACCAGCCGCCATCCCTGACCAGGGGCCGGACTTTGTTGATCAACCGGGAACTGTCCCGATTCAGGTCCACCACCCCTCTCGGACCGCTGGTGAAGAACGGCGGATCGAGGAAAACGCAGTCAAAATCTTCCCCAGCGCGCTTAAGGCGGTTGACCTGAACCCAAAAATCCCCGATCAAAAAATCGGCCTTGTGGACCGGGAAACCATTCAGCGCATAGGAAGTCTTGGCCAGGTTGAGGAATGACCGGTTCAGGTCCAGCTGGACGGCCCGGCTTGCCCCACCGGCGAGTGCCGCTACGCCCAGGCTGCCGGTGTAGGCAAAGGCGTTCAGGACGCTCCTCCCGCTCAAGTTCTGGATGGCCCACCGGCGCAGCTGACGCGTGTCCAGGTACAGACTGGTATCCCGGTTCATGCACAGGTCAAGGGCATACCACACCCCGTACTCCTGCACTTTCGTGTCAGGCGCTCCGCCAAACAGGAGCCTGCCCCGCCTCTCCTCGGCCGAGGGGCTGTTACGTATCTTGACGATCCCGGACCGCAACCAGGGCAGCCGGGCTTGCAAGAAAGCCTGTGCCGACCGGACCAGGTCCCCTCCCCGTTCCGGGGTCCCGGCATAGTCGTGCAGGACGGCGGTCGTCCCATACAGGTCCACCACCAAGTCGGGACAGCCCTCGGTGAAACCGTTGAACAAGCGCAGGGCACCGGTGTGCCCGGGATCGAAAAGCTGCGCCCGTGCCTTGGCGGCTTCCTCCAGCAAGGCCATGATGGACGGTGCTTCTCCGGGCGGGGCGTGTGGGTAATAATTAATCATTTGAGCTTCTACTGTGTGCGCGGTTCGCGGGGTGGCTGAGCCGCCAGCCAGCCTTCATAGATCCGCAGGAAGACCACCCCGCCCAGGGTCAACAGGCTGCCAATGATCTGGATCCAGGTCAGGCGCTCACCCAGAAGGATGTAGGCGGTGATCGCGGTGAACACCGGTTCTGAAGTGGCAATCAGGTTCACCACACTGGACGGCAGGTAGGTCAGTGCCACGTTGTACACCCCATAACCGCACAGCGTTGGGCCAACCGAAAGCAGGAACAGGATGCCCCAGCCGATCCAGGCTTTTCCGAGCCATAGAAAATCTGACGGCTGGATCGCGGCACCGGGGATATGTCCTGCTGAGATCAGGTTGACGAACAGCATAAAAATTGCTGCAAATCCAAATGTGTAGAACAGGGTCGTCCACGGGTTTAGACCACGTTGCGCCGCAGAACGCCCCATCAGGCTGTAGATGGCCCACATCAGTCCGGCAAGCACGCCTGAGACAGTTCCGACCAGGTGAAGCTTCCAGGCGGCCGGGCCCAGGGCGCCCGAAACGAGTACACAGCCCCCCAGGCTGACGGCAACTGCCAGGATTTTTGCCCAGCCCAATCGTTCTTTTAACAACCACCAGCCGAGCAGGGCAGTGAACGCCGCCGAGCAATAGACCAGCACCGTGCCGACAGCTGCGCCGTCCAGCGAAACCGCAAGCGTCCACAACGAGTTGAAGAGGGCCAGCATCAGGCCAAAGATGGCTAAATAGCCTAGATTGGAAGAGCCTACTCGCAGCCACGCCGGCCGGATCAGTCCCAGCGTGATCAGCATGGTGAGGGCGACAATCAATTCCCGCCAGAAAGCCAGCACAAGCGCCGGGATCTGGTAGGTGGTGGTCAGGTAACGGATGAAAATTGCCGTGGCGGACAGGATGACCGCGCTGATCAGGGCAACGGGATACCCGCGTGCCAGGTTGGTGCGGTTGGTGGAGGAGGTTGTCATCTCTGGTCTATCTCCGGTTCAGGGTGGGATCTGTTCCAGCCTCTCGAAGGGGTGAATGGGGCCGGAGGCTCACTGGACCCTGGCTCAAGACTCTCCGGTTTCATTTTCTAACCTCGCCCGGACCGATCCCCAGGCGTTTATTCCCTTCGAGCAGCGCAATCGCTTCCCGGATGCGCTTCTGGCGCGTCTCGTCCCGTTTGGCGTCCGAGATCCAGACAATGTAACGCCGCTGGTGCGAGGCGGGAGTTTTTCGAAATTCTCCCAGGCGAGCGGGCTGGTCCTCAAACCTGTCTTCAGCCAGCCTGGCGTTGGCGTTTCCGCTGGGCGCTGACGGATTGGCTCCCCCTCGGGCAGCGAAAAATCCACCCGGGCAAGCCCCGCCTCGGTCATCAGGCCCTCCCTGATCAATTTCGCCACCAGCCGCTGATTCACCTCGGACCACTTGCTCCCGATCCTGCGCGGTGTGAATTTACGGGCGTAGCGGTCATCGTCTATCTTCTGGATGAGGCTGTCCACCCAGCCAAAGCACAGGGCCTCTTCCAGGGAGTCCAGATAAGACACCGTCGGTTTGCCGGTATGCTTTTTGAAGTAAACCAGCCATATCTCAGCATCCGTGCTGGCGTGCCCGGCAAGCCAGGTCCGCCAGGCAGCCCGGTCGGGTGCGGCAAAGGTCCTGGTGATGTCCATGCCTGCCAGTATAACTTATTTTGAGTTAACGCTGGATGCCTGCCCAGAAGCATCACCGCAGGCGGCTGAATCCCGGTCAGGTATAATGGGTATCCTATGATCAAAGCGTTGCTTTTTGACTTCGACGGCATCATCATGGACACCGAATCACCAGAGGTCCTGGTCTGGCAGGAGATTTTTGCCGGGCAGGGCGTGGACTTCCCGCTGGACATCTGGCTGCGGGATGTGGTCGGTGCGACGGTTGCTAACTTTAACCCGGCGGCCTACCTGGCCGCCGCCACCGGCCGCACCTTCGACCTGGCTGAACTGCATGAGCAGGCACGCATCTCCCGGCTGGAAGCACAATCACGGCTGGCGGCTCTGCCCGGGGTGACGGATATCCTGGCTGACGCAAAACAGCTGGACCTAAAGCTGGCGATCGCCTCCAGCTCCCCGCATCTATGGGTGGATCGGTATCTACGCCAGCTGGGCCTGAATGAAACCTTCAATGCCGTCATCTGCCGCGAAGACGCCCCGTCCGTCAAACCCGCCCCCGATCTGTTCCTGGCGGCGCTCTCAGCGCTGGAGGTGAGCGCCGCCGAGGCAGTGGTCTTTGAAGATTCGCCCAACGGCATCCTGGCGGCCAAACGGGCAGGGTTGCGCGTGGTGGCGGTGCCGAACCCGGTCACCAAACCTGCCGACTTCAGCCGTGCCGACATGGTGCTCGGCTCTCTGGCTGATCTGGCCCTGGAGGAACTCCTTGAGAATCTCGCACATCAAGGTCCGCCCAGAGACCGCTGAGGATATTCCCGCCATCCGCAGGGTGGAAGAGGTAGCTTTTGGACGGACCAGCGAGGCGGATCTGGTGGATTGACGCACGGGTCGACGACCTGGATGCGCTGGCCATTCGCAGCCCGAGGCGCGGATGTCGTGCTGAGCGGTCACGAGCATGACTATGAGCGCCTGATAGTGGACGGCATCCCATACTTTGTAAATGGTCTCGGAGGGGATGCGATCTACCCCTTCGTGAACAGCCTCCCCGAGAGCCAGTTCCGCTACTACGCTAATTACAGGGCCATGCGGGTCAATGCCAGCCAGGCGGAAGTGAGTTTCAGGTTCTACGACCGGACGGGGACATTAATCGATTCGGTCCAGATGAAGAAACCCTAACCAACCATTACGAACCATCCCCGTACAGCTTGCGATGCACCGTGCTCAGGGCTCGCACCTGCTCGGCAGCATGATAGGAAGAGCGCACCAGTGGTGCTGACTCGACCCACCTAAAACCGATCTCCCGCCCGTACTCGCGGATTTCTTTGAACTCTTCCGGGGTGTAATAGCGGGCGATTGGCAGGTGCTTCTTCGAAGGCTGGAGATATTGCCCGACCGTCAGGATATCCACCCCCCAGCTGCGCTGGTCCCGCATCACGGCCTTGACCTCGTCCAGCTCCTCTCCCAGACCCACCATGATGCCGGATTTCGTCAGCACTTCCGGGTCAAGCACTTTGGCATTCGAGAGGATAGCCGCACTCCACTCGTAGTGGTCCTGCGGTTGCACCTGCTTGAACAACCGCGGAACGGTCTCCACGTTATGGTTCAGGATCTCGGGTCGGGCATCCATGACGATCTTCAAGGCTTCCAGCGAACCCTTGAAATCCGGGATGAGCACTTCGATGGAGCAGCCCGGCAGCAACTGGCGGATGCGCCGGATAACCATGGCAAAGATCGGCGCCCCGCCATCCCTGCGGTCGTCGCGGTTCACGCTGGTGATCACCGCATGCTTCAGGTTCATCGACCGGACCGCCTGTGCCACACGCTCCGGCTCGAGCCAGTCAAGCGCCTCGGGGCGGCCGTGCTTGATGTCGCAGAAGCCGCAGGTGCGTGTGCAAACATCCCCCAGCATCAGGAAAGTGGCAGTGCCGGTGCCCCAGCACTCGCCCATGTTCGGACACATCGCTTCCTCGCAGACGGTGTGCAGGGACTTGGAACGCATCAGGGACTGCAGATGCTCATAAGTTTCCCCGGAGGGGGCGCGTACTTTGATCCACTCGGGGCGGCGCAGCGGGAACGTGGGGATGGTTTCAGGGTTCACCCTGTCACGGGTGGTGGAGCTGGGCATACGATCCTTTCATGAACCGGTAAATTGGCGAAGGCCATTCGCCTTTAGATCTTCTTTACCTGTAATATCAGACCCTTGACTTCAACGATTTCCACTCTATCGCCCCTCCGGATCTTCCCGGACCCTGCCGCGAGCTCGGCCGTCCATAGCTCCCCGGCAGCCCGAACCTGCCCGGCAGGGGCGAGGTCTGTAGTGGCGATTCCGGTTTTACCGCGCAGACTTTCCTGCCCGGTAATGACCGGCCGCCCCTGCGCCCGCAGGGCATACCCCAGGATAACGGCAAAGATCAGGCCAATGAAAACACCTACAAATATGACCAGCGGGATCGAAACCCGCTGGAACCGGGGCGTACCCGGCGAGTTGAACAGGACCAGCGCCCCGATGATGAACGAGGCCACTCCGGCTACCGTGAGCGCACCGTGGGTTGGCGTTTTGATATCGACGATGAAGAGCACGAATGCCATGATGATGAACGCCAACCCGAACCAGTTCACCGGGAGGATGCCCAACCCATAGGCTGCCAGAGCCAGGCTGGTCACGCCGACGAAGGCGGGTACCCAGGCACCCGGATGGGTAAGCTCGATCAACAGCGCCTGGACGCCAAGTGCCAGCAGCAGGAAGACAATATTGGGGTCGATAAGCAGCTGCAGCAGTTGCTCAATAAAAGACATGGCCAGGTTCTGCTGCACGGCACCGGCGGTGTGCAGAACACGCGAACCGTCCGCCATCTGGACGGTGAACCCGTCGAGCTGACGCAGCAGATCATTGACATCCGTGGCAATGAAATCCACCAGGTGTGCATTCAAGGCTTCGCTGGCTGAGACGGCCTTTGCGGATTCAATGGTTGCCTCGGCCAGTGCCACGGCCTGGGGCCCGCGCCGTTCTGCCAGTGTGCGGACCGTGGCTTTCATGATCTCGGTGACCTTGGCTTGCTCGGTTGTGGACAGGTCCTCACCCTGGGTCCCGACCGGGCTGGCCGCCCCGATGGCTGTCTCGGGAGCCATGGCGGCTGCATGACCCGCCAGGGTGATGATCGTCCCGGCGGATCCGGCCCACGCCCCGCGCGGGGTGACATAAACGATCACCGGCACCGTGCTGGCGCGCATGGCCTCGACCATTTTTTGCATCGGATCCAGTCCCCCGCCCGGGGTGTTGAGCTGCAGGATGAGCATCTCCGCGCCGCCCTGTTCGGCGGTCTGGATGCCGCGAGAAAGATATTCCTGAGTGGAAGGGGTGATGGCTCCATCAATGGTGAGCACCAGGACGGTGTTCCCCGAGGCAGCCGCCTGGATGGGTTGGAACTGGCAGATCATCAATAAAAGGATCGGTAATACTGCACGGGTGAATTTCATATATCTGGTCCTGCAAGGAACGTATTATATCCCTGAACAAGGTTATCTGACTTGTATGAAGCAATCACCTCATATATACTTATGGAATGCACATCCTGGATCGTAAATGGCCCGATCTCGCCGCTGGTTACCAGGCCATGCAGTCGTTCCAGGCGAAAATGACAGCTGAATTCGGCCGGGCGGTGCAGGTGGGCCACAAACTGCGGTTTCGCAAAGATCTGTCCGAATGGCAGAAAAAACGTCGGGTCTTTTTTGCACTTGCGGCGATTGCCCTCCTTGCCATCCTCGCCCTGTGTGGATCAGCGTATTATCTCCGTGATTTATCCTGCGTCATTGTTTACTGGGCGGTGCTGGTGGTGATCATCCTGGTCACTCTGGCGGTGGCCGGGCGCCAGTACATCCGCGAGATGGTGAACGGCAGACCGGTTGCGCAGTCTGGGGAGGGACCGGTAGACCTTGAAGGGCGTTGGTGGGAGTGCCTTGCACCGGAGGAACCGACGGTCGCGAAGCCCGGCGAACCAGCAGGCAGGGATTTCCTGGCTCAGCTTGCCCGTTCCCTCCCGGATACTTACCAGGCTGTGTGCAATTCGTTGGCTCCCGGTCAGCCGGCCCCTGATTCTGAAGTGCTGGTACTCGGACCCGGAGGAATCTGGTTGTTTGAAGTAAGACCCTGGAGCGGGACCATTTTCAAACAGGATGGTATCTGGAAACAGGTCCAGACCCATCGATTCAAATCGGGGGGAAAGCGCGACGAAGAGAATTCGTATGATCCGGGTCCGGACGACAGGTGGTTGCAGGAAAAACAGGAAATAATCAAAACACTTGAAAATCATTTTCCGGAGCAGCTCTGGACCCGGGACCTGGTCCAGGGTGGTGTGGTCTTTTCCCATCCGAAAGCAAGTATTGATAAAAAAAGGATCCAGGGCAACACAACTGCCTACGGTCGGGCCAGGGCCTGGGTCGAACGGGTCCACCATACCGCTGCCATTGAAGGGTTTCCACTGGAGATGCAGCTGGAGATACTGGATGCGCTGAACGGAGGAGGTGCCCTCCAAAATGTGTAGGCCACCCTCCCCGTCTCTTCCAAAGAACTGGCCGGGCGGTTGTACCAGGATGCTGTTATAGAGCTTCGGGATTGGGTGGTAAAAGTGGTGTGACGGTTGCTTGACCGTCTGCCTCCCTCACGGTAGAATAACCATCCATGCGGGCGTCGCCAAGTGGTAAGGCATTAGCCTTCCAAGCTAATATTCGCGGGTTCGAATCCCGTCGCCCGCTCTCTCAGTATATTGAAGGGTGTATCTCACAAAGAATGGGGACAGGTGGAGATAAGGAAATTTTCGAGTTGAGCTGATCCAGGGCCCGTGGCGCAGTGGTTAGCGCAGGCGACTCATAATCGCTTGGTCGCAGGTCCGACTCCTGCCGGGCCCACCTTTCCTCCTTTTCTAGGTAAAATCGTGTACCGAACTGGAACCGAACCTGTGTTCGTCCAAGTATGAACAATAAATTACTCTATAATATTTTTGATCCAAAACTCTTAGATTCACTTCCTGATGAATGGGGCATTGTCATTCATTGTCCTAATCCACACTCGATTGGTTATGCCACTTCACTCACACCCGCGGTAATAAGGCAAGCCATAGCTAAAGATATTAATTTACTAGTAACACACCACGATTCATGGGATTTTATGCTAGAAGAACGGCACACTTCTATCGAACTTCTAGCCCAGCATCAAATTTCTCACGTTTGGTGTCACGCTCCACTTGACGCGGTGGATTTTGGTACAGCCGCCACGCTTCTGACCATAACTAGCTGCCAAGTGATTAAGACTATTGCGAAAGGTTATGGTCGTATTGGAGAACTGCCAAGACCACTTCACCTCTTCGACATAAGAGAATTGCTGGATAGTAAACTGTCAGAAACTCCATGCAGAGTACATGATGCAAATCGGTTAGTTACTCGAATTGCGTGTGTGCCAGGGGCAGGCGCGATGACAAAATACTTAGCTGAAGCACTCGGTTACGGGATAGATTTATATTTGACAGGTGAAACGAGTTTGTATCTACTTGAGTATGCAAGTTTTCATAATGTCAACGTTCTTATTTACTCTCATAACTATACAGAAATATTTGGCACACAAAATCTCGCCAATAAGATCGCCAACCAATTAGGCATCAAAGAAATATTCCGGCTAGATGAACCTCATTACTAATTGCGTCCAACATCGCTTGCAGCAGACGCTGTGGAACGCACCGCTGACGCATCAATTGGGCAGAATATTGATAGGACCGATAGGTCCACAACTGTTTTCCAACCCAAGTTAAAATTGTAGCCGAACTGGATTTGAGCCTGAATACGCTTGGTCGCAGGTCCGACTCCTGCCGGGCCCACAAATCTAAAAAATCCCCTCACGGGGATTTTCGTTTCTATGCCAAAACGGCTTACAGTCACGGCGGTTCGAGTTCGGTTGGGGGCATATAAAAACCGCCGTTTACAGCGGTTT
>Ga0182011_10004459_pt1 | contig 11218 bp, 10 predicted proteins | sample 711E1DmetaG_FD_120481 | JGI IMG/M metagenome (GOLD analysis project Ga0182011, IMG submission 120481) | Permafrost microbial communities from Stordalen Mire, Sweden - 711E1D metaG | ecosystem: Environmental > Terrestrial > Soil > Wetlands > Permafrost | place: Sweden: Stordalen | collected... | reverse complement strand
GAGAATGCCGGTCAAGAAGATATTAAGAACGCTTTCCGCAAACTCGCTTTTAAATATCACCCTGATAAAAACCCCGGTAATGAAAAGCAAGCTGAAGAGAAGTTCAAAGAGATCAACGAAGCCTACAGCATCCTGGGCGATACGGGTAAACGCCAGCAGTACGACTTTGCGAAAAAGAGCGGTTATACCGGGACAGAATATCCGGGCTTCGGCTATTCCCAATCCGATATTTTCCGTGATGCTTTTTCAAATCCGGAGACAATGGAAGAGTTGAACCGGATGTTCCAGCAGGCCGGTCTCAGATTTGATCAGGAATTTCTCAACCGTACCTTTTTTAGCGGGAACGGCGTTGTTTTTCAGTTTTATTCAGGACCGGGCGGAAGTCGGCAGACTGTCTACCGGTATGGTAACGGCAATAGAAATGAGAAAATAACCGGGGATGCAAATACAAGCAATATTCCTCCCGAATATCTGAATTCCAATGTGCCTGCCGGAAAACCCGGATTTTTCGAAAGACTGGAACTAAAAATGATATCCTGGTTTACCCGGTACACAGTAAAAACGTTCTTAGGCGTGGAAATACCGAAACCTCCGGAGGACCTGCGCCAACCATTCAAATTGTCTGCGGCAGAAGCAGCTTCCGGCGGGGAAAAGACGGTGACTTTGAAAACCGGCCTCGGAAAAAAGAAACTGGCGGTGAATATTCCGGCCGGGGTGAAAACGGGCACCGGTATTCGGCTCAGAGGTATGGGTAAGAATAACGGCGACCTCTATCTGGATGTCAAAGTAAAAGAGTAAAAACACTAAACTCTAATATCGAAATACTAAATACTAAATAAATTCAAATACTAAAAACTATTCCATTCCAGCGTAGGCTAGAATCCAGGTCAATGAATTTTTCTCTTGCTAATCATGAAAACTTCAAACACTCGTCCTAGGCAGGGACGCCTATGTCACCAGATTATAAAGAATTAACCGAACGCCGTTTATTAACTAAGAATTTTAATCTTGTTTGAGATTTAATGTTTCAGTTTTCGGATTTTCCCAAGAACGGCCTATCTATTCACTACCATCCTGGCTAAATCCCAACAATATTCGTAAATATGCAGCCCTTTGCTCATGACCACCATTTCCCCGTCGTCGACACCGATTTCAGATGCCATGTATTCTTTGAGTAATTGGATGGCGGCCAGATTCGAAGGGAAACCTGCCCACAAATCCCACGAGCGGAAATAGATATAAAAATCGAGTTTATTGTCTTTAATACGGGTATCGATGCCTCTTAAACACGGCGGGTCGGTGAGGAAAATTGCCTTCGGTTCCCCGACGGTCATATAAGCCTGATTAGTATTGTGGCCGTCCGTCTTGTACATCCGGATAACTTCGGCGATCTGTTTTTCCAGATATTGACCGTAGGTGTATTGCTCACCTTCGGCGCGGTGCTCGGTCATCAGGTATGGCAAATAGTTGTTGATGTATTCCATCGTGCTGGGCGCCGGCACTCCCTGCGGCACGTCAGGGATCAACGGGCGGGTGCCCGGATATTTTATGTGGCACACGAAGAAGTCCAGTTGCTTGCGGCGTTGTCCCTGATAGCTGCCGCGCTCGATACGGTAGTCATAGCCGTTACTGAGGGTTTTACTCAGACAAAGAAACCAGGCTTCGGAAAGATCACGCGCTTCGATTACAGAAATTTGCACTTTTTTATTCTATCACTTTGCCGTTATTTACGAAAGAGGCTGAGAAATCTATCTTCATATTCGGGGAAAATATTCCAGCGGTCCAGCTCCTCTTTGAGGATACGCGGGTCCAGGTCACCGGCAGATGCCCGCAGGAACATGCCTTCGATTGTAGCTCGGGCATCGGCGGGAATCCCTTTATTATCCATGGTCAGCAAACCCCGGGCGTTCATTTGCCGGACATTATTATCCACTGACCGCTGTGTCATCTCAAAAATAAATTTGATCAGCGCCACGTCCCACATTTCATCCATCCCTTTGATAATGGTCGTCAGCGGGTCGTTGCGCCTGTCAATATCTTCATTCAATTTAGCTACCGTTTCGGGGAGATTATTCGAAACGATATTCATTTCTTTTGGTTCGTTGCGGTAGGCATATAGCAGCCCCTGCACGCTGTGACCGTACATTTGCACCAGAGAATCGAAATAGCGGCGCGCATTGTCACTGAACCCCTCCAGAGAGGATAAATAGTACGGAGTGACTATTTTCGGTTTTTCGGCGATTACTCTCCCTTCCCGGACTACGGTTTCAGAGGTATTCGGAGCAAGTTCCAGATATGCCGGCTCGGTAACGAGATAGTAATAGATATTTGTCGTCCCGAAGGTGGTCAGGCTTTGCCTGGGAAAACGGAGAACTTCGGTACGCCCGACGGCCTCCTGGATTTTGGCATCATCGATATCCATTAATTAACCTCATATCGCTGTAAATCAGTTGAGCGCCAGCAATTCATGTTTATATTCGCTGATGTGCTGGATATATTGGGCGTCCAGGCGTATCAGCATTTTGCGCCATTCTTCCTGAAATTGTGGTTGCCGTTCCACATCGATGTTGTTCATCCTGGCGGCAGCGCCTTGTTGCTGCAAGGCTTGCTGGAGTTTTATCATGAATTGTTCTTTTACCTGTTCGTAAGCCTCTTTTTTCTGCGCTTCACCCTGTTCGGCGTAATGGTTGAAGATATATCTGAGTTTACTGAATACATTCTCCACCGCGCCCTTGTCTTTTTTGATCAGTTTGATGCCGTCCATGACTTTACGGTTAGTTTTTTTAACGGCATCGTTTTTCGGCAGATCGATATTCCGGACGAGTATCGCGGATATTCCCTGAGTGACGTATTTTTTCTCCAGGTCATTGTATTTGCTCAATTCGGCGACCAGATTAATATCGTCTTTTAAATATTTCCCGGCCAGTTCTTCCCCTTTTGGGACAAATTTCCACTTCAAACGCTCTTCCGGAGTAGCGGATTCAATTTGATTGATTTTCTCCATTGCGATTTCATAGGCGCTTTTTATATCAGCCATTGCTTGTCTCCTTTGCGCGTTAAATTCTAAATGAAAGTATCTTTTCAATTAGATTATACAATAACTGCATGGAGATTAAGAGGGGCATTGAATGTTTTTAAACCTTGCGCGAAAAATAGCAGCCTCCATTTCGTGCGGACGGAGGCTGTTGCCATGCGAAAAGATATCCTTTTTTGTTATTTTTGGATTTTGGCGAATAAAAGTTTCATCGCCTCGTTCGGAGAAATCACATCCTGGATTTCAACGTCCAGATAATAACTTCGGCACGGTTTGAACTTATTGTCAAAGATATTTTTGTTTTCAGCTTCCCAAATACTGTAACCCACGGCGGGATCACTTTTCAGGCAATACGTTTCTCCTCTGATGCAACTCCTGTCCAATTCGCCTTTTTGTAATTTTTGCCCGAATTCCATCATTGTTCCCGGATTTACGCGCACCTTTATTAAGAATTCCATAATAAACCTTTTCATATTTTGTGCTCTATAGATATTTGATACCCGAGGTAGGAGGTTTATTTCACTTTTTGATCAGAAAAATCAATAAATTTTGTTTTTTCATGATGTTGAGGATGTTTGTTTTTAATTCTTCCGGTTCTTTTTTAAGTGAAATATTTTGATAAAGAAGGATTTCGTTCTTGAACGCCCGAAGTTCCGTTTCAACGACTGCCGGTGATGTATCAGTACCATATTTTTGCAACCACCCTTGTTTTAGCGAGAAGGAAATCAGGTTTTCACAGCGGCATGGGTTAGCACTATCATAGAGGGAGCAGTTATTGCACAAAAATTCCCGTAGATTTTTACGGGCGCGGTGTACCAGAATACGTGTGGAATTTTCTGATTTGTTGATTATTGCAGATACATCGCTGATGTGCATATCAAACAATACATTAAGGATAAATGCCATTCTTTGATTAAAGGAAAGACAACGCAGCACGCCTAATAGACATCCGTTTTTTACCTGATTGATATAAAACTGTTTTTCCGGCTCGTTGTATTTTTCAGAAGCAGGGGAAAGATTTACTTTTTCAATCAACAATTCTATTGAGTGATATGATTTTCTTTTAGTCTTGGTAAGTTGTCGCAAACAGGAGTTTCTGGCGATGGAATATATCCACGTGGATAATTGGCTGTCGCCTCTGAACTTGGCGAGATTCTTGAATACCTGAATAAAAGTTTCCTGCGCGATATCTTCTGCGAGCTGAACGTCGCCAGTCATACGGAATGCAAGATTATATACTTTTCTGCTGTGCTGCGTGTAAATTTCTTCAAACGAACCCTGAGGAACAGTTTTCTCGTTTTGCATAGTAAAATACTATCGTTTCAAAATAGCTACTTTCGCGCAAGTTTTAGCTGATAATCAAATCCATTGCGGACGAGGCGGTCGGGTTTGAAACCCGACCCTACGGTGTGTTGCATTTATTTCTTTACAAGTTCGATGGGATAAGAGAAAAAATGTTATTTAATCTTTTTTAATAACTTTAGTGTGCAGAAAATCCTGTAATACATCCGGCACGGCAATGGAACCGTCAGCCTGCTGGTAGTTTTCCATGATAGAAATCATGATTCTCGGCAGGGCCAGTCCAGAGCCGTTGAGCGTGTGCACGAATTGCGGCTTGGCATCGGCGGCAGGACGGTAGCGGATATTGGCGCGGCGCGCCTGAAAATCGCCGCAATTAGAACAGGAACTGACCTCGAGCCATTCCTGACAGCCCGGCGCCCAGACATTGACATCAAAAGACAGGCGGGCGCCAAATCCGATATCGCCGGTGCACAGCTGTGTTATCCTGTAAGGCAGACCAAGTTTTTGACAGACATCCTCGGCATCATGCGTCATCTTCTCCAGTTCATCATCGGATTTCTCCGGCTCAACGAACTTGTACATCTCTACCTTGTCAAACTGATGGCCGCGTTTGATACCGCGGGTATCTTTACCGGCTGACATCTTTTCACGGCGGAAACAGGCCGTGTAGGCAACGTAGTGGAACGGCAGCATACCGGGCGGGATGATTTCACCGGCGTGCAAATTGGTGACCGGCACCTCAGCGGTGGGCACAAACCAGTAATCCTCCTCGGCATCGTGGTAAATATTTTCGGCAAATTTGGGTAATTGTCCGGCGCCGACCATGCATTCTTTTTTGACCATGAAGGGCGGGTAGATCTCTGTGTAGCCATGCTCAAAAGTATGTAAATCCAGCATAAAGGCGATGATCGCCCGTTGCAATCTGGCTCCCAGACCGCGTAGAACATAGAACCTTGTACCTGATAGTTTCACCCCGCGCTCAAAATCAATAATATTTAAAGATTCACCCAGTTCCCAGTGCGGTTTGGGGGTGAAAGAGAATTTCTGTGGCTCACCCCAGGTGCGGACAACCGGATTTTCACTATCATCCTTGCCGATGGGGACACGGGCATCCGGGATATTGGGCAGACGCAGCAGGAGCTCATTGAGTTTGACGTCCAGATCCTTGACCGTTTCCTCGATGTCCCTGACTTTAGTCCGTAATGCGCGGCCTTCCTCGGCAGCGTCGGCCTGTCTTTCCCTGGAGGCTTGTTTGCGGTTGCGCCGCAAGTCTTCCAATTCGGCCATTTTTTGACGGCGTTCACCGTCAATTTGCAGGATTTCATCCAGCGGGGATGATTTTTCCTGGCGGTTGGTCATCGCCTGCCTGACGATCTCCGGATTTTCCCGAATAAATTTTATATCGAGCATGTTAATACCCTCTCAAACAAAATTCTAAATCCTAATATCGAAATCAGAAATAATTTCAAAATTCAAAATGATAAAAAACAGATTATTCACATTTAAGCAAGATTGCTGCAAATATCTTCATTAATTCGGTTCCCTCTTTTAAATAAATGACTCTTTTCGTTTCTAATGAATCATTGTTTGTTTCCAGAAGTTTGAGCCAATAAATAGTTTCCTTCGCCTCTTTTCGACAAATCCTGATTCTCATGGCGAAGTCCTTTTTTCCCAATGACTCGTTTGCTTCGATGTAGTTCGCGCCCACTGAACCAGATGACCTGATCACCTGTTTTACTATTTCTGAATTCGCGATAGTTTTAGGCAATAAATTGGTGAATAATATTACGTTCTTCGCAAATATTAAGGTTCTTTCTTCTAAATCATATATTTTAGAATTTGTCATTTTATTTATTCTGATTTGTCTAGGATTTCGAGATTAGACATTCGAATTTATTTAGTATTTCGATATTAGCGCTTAGGATTTATCCTCTTGTTTTTCCTTCAATTGCGGGAACAAAATAACCTCTCTGATCGACTGGTTGTCAGTGAAATACATCACCAGTCTATCGATGCCCATACCCAGACCGCCGGTCGGGGGCATACCGTGTTCCATGGCCAGCAGGAAATCTTCGTCAAGCGCCGCTTCCTTACCATCCTCCAGTTTTTCCTTTGTCTGCTGCGTGAAGCGCTCACGCTGGTCCAGAGGATCATTCAACTCTGTAAAGGCATTGCCAAACTCCATGCCGCCGGCGAATACTTCAAAACGCTCGACGACACGTTCCTGCCCCGGTTTCTTCTTCGCCAACGGTGAAAGAGAAAGCGGATAGTCGATCAGAAACGTGGGCTGGATCAGTTTCGGTTCGACAAAAGTAGAAAGCAGTTCGTCGACCAGGTGCGCCCAGTTGCTCTTCGGGTCAACTGCCATGCCCTTTTCTTTCATTTTCGCCCGCAGTAAATCGACATTCGGGTACTGCACAAAATCAATCCCGCTGTACTGGGTAATCGCATCCCGGAACGATAATCTCGGCCACGGCGGTTTGAATTCAATCGTGTTATCGCCAAATTTCACGCTGGTGGTGCCCAGCACTTCCTGCGCGATGGAAGATACCATTTCTTCCACCCTGTTCATCACATCATTATAATCGGCGTAGGCCTCGTAAACCTCCATCGAAGTGAATTCAGGGCTGTGTTTGAAAGAAATACCCTCATTACGGAAGATGCGCCCTATTTCATAGACTTTATCGATGCCGCCGATAATCAGTCTTTTCAAACGCAGTTCGGTCTCGATGCGCAGGTACAGGTCGCGGTTAAGGGCATTGTAATGTGTCACAAAAGGCTCTGCCGCCGCACCGGCAGCTTCAGATTGAAGAATGGGGGTTTCTACCTCCATGAATCCGTTTGTATCCATATACCGTCTTATTGCGCTGATAATCCGGCTGCGTGTGCGGAAAGTTTTCCTGACGTTTTCATTGGAGATCAGGTCGAGGTAGCGCTGGCGGTAACGAAGTTCAACATCGCTCAGACCGTGCCATTTCTCCGGTAACGGTTGTAGCGATTTTGACAGCATGGTTAGTGTTTTCGTCCTGACGGTAGGTTCCTGGCTTCTGGTGCGGAAGACAACGCCGGTTGCCCCGAGGATATCGCCAATGTCGATCTCTTTTAGCAAAGCATTACTTTGCTCATCTAAAACGCTCTTGCTGAGGAATAACTGGATTTTCCCCGAACCGTCCTGGATATCCAGAAATGATATTTTACCCATAGTGCGGTTAGCCATAACGCGGCCGGCGACATTCACTTCTTCGGTGTCGGTTTTACCGGATTGTTCCGCTTGTGTCAGTAATTCTACGGCTTGCTGAGCGGTATGTGTGCGCTTGTAACGCGGCGGATAAGGGTCAATTCCCATTGCGCGGATATTGGCTAATTTTAGTAATCGTTGTTCCGGGATTCGTTCCATTCCTGAAGGCATTTTAGTCTCTCATAAATTTATTTGATAGCATTATATTAGCATAAAGCGCGTAAATCCTAAATACGGGAAGCCAAAAAGCGGATTGACGGTACGTAAATCGTCATTATATAATGGGTCAACTTCCATCATATGTTTAAAAAATAATCGTTACCATGTGTTTGATCAATCATCCGGCCTGAAAATATAAGGAGGAAATATGGAATTCAATAACATTATTCTGGAGAAAAAAGACGGTATTACTAAGCTTACTATCAATCGTCCGCCGGTGAATGTGGTTAATTCTGAAGCGATTATGGAGATTAACACCGCTCTGGAGCAGTTGAAAACAGATGACGCCACGAAGGTGCTGCTGATCCGCGGCGCCGGCAATAAAGCCTTTTGTGCCGGGGTAGAAGTGAAAGACCATGTCGGGAATAACTTGCCCAAAATGATGACGGAATTCGGGAAAATATTCGGCTTGTTAAGAGGATTGGGGAAACCAACCATCGCGGTGGTAAATGGTGTTGCTCTCGGCGGTGGTTGTGAAATCGTCATTGGTTGTGATTTGGCGATTGCCTGCGAGAAAGCCAAGTTCGGTCAGCCGGAAATAGTTTTAGGCGGTCTGGCGCCGGCGGCCGCCGCGATTTTACCCCGGATGATGAGTGAAAAAAGAGCCTTTGAGCTATTAATGCTGGGTGAGAGCATCAGCGCCGTTGAAGCCGAACGTATCGGTTTTATCAATAAAATCGTGCCGGAAGAAGACCTGGATAAAGCGGCCGAAGATTTAGCCCGCAAATTTCTGGATAAAAGCAGTCTTAGCGTTAAACTGGTCAGGGGTATTTTCTATCAATTGACCGATGTCAGTGATTTTGATGTCGCCATGCTGAGGGCTACTGAATTAGGTATTCAGTCCTGGCAAACTGAAGACGGACAGGAAGGGTTAACAGCCTTCTTGGAGAAAAGAAAACCCGTCTGGAAGAATAAATAGTTCTCATCATTTTTGTCATCCTGAGCGCGGCTAAAAAATGCGGAATGCGGCAGTTTCTATCAGTTTGTTTATATTTGAGCACCTTTTTCCTGTGTCCGGCACATTCTGCGATAGATGCCTTCCTGCGCGATCAGCTCATCGTGATTTCCCCGTTGCACGATTTTCCCGTTTTCAAGCACTAAAATAACATCCGCCTTTCTGACGGTGGACAGCCTGTGCGCAATCGCGAAAATCGTTTTTGTTCCCGATAGATCAAAGATCGCTTCTTGAATGTAGGCCTCCGTCTCGACGTCGACGGAAGCTGTCGCCTCGTCCAGAATCAAGACCGGCGCATTGCAGATGACAGCCCGGGCAATGGCAACCCGCTGTTTTTGTCCGCCCGAAAGCCGCATACCGCGCTCGCCGACCCTGGTTTTGTATTTATCCGGCATTTCCATGATGTCATCGTGTATTCGCGCCACTCTGGCCGCCTGCTCAATTTGCGCCTGCGAGGCGTCCGGTTGGGCAAAAGCGATGTTCTCGCCGATAGTACCGTTGAACAAAAATGTATCCTGAAAAACCATGGCGATGTTCCTGTGGAGCGATTCCTGTGTAATCGTGCGGATGTCCCGGCCGTCCAGCAGGATTCGTCCGGCGGTCGGGTCGTAGAACCGTGAAATAAGCTGGGTCAACGTCGTTTTACCTACTCCGGTGGCGCCCACGAACGCGATCATTTGTCCCGGTTCGACCTTAAAAGAGATATCGTCCAGAACCTTGGTATTCCCGGAATAACTGAAGGATACATGTTCGAATTCGAGCTGTCCTTTTACATCCTTGATCGCCACGGCATCTTTTGCGTCGGCGACAGGCTGCGGCGTATCCAGTATTTCCAGCACACGCTCTGCTCCCGCAATTGCCTGCTGGGCGCTTTCCAGAAGCTGTGCCACATTGGTGATCGGCGCATAGAAAAGAGACAGATATAACAGGAAGGCAACGATATCAGCAACGTTGATCGTACCGATAAAAGCAAAATAGCCGCCGAAACCGACCACAATCACCGTACCCAGTGCCGTCAGGAATTCCACGCTCGGATGAAAAATTCCCGATACTTTCAATGCATATAACAGGCTGGTGGTGACTTTGTTCGCCTTTTCGGTGACCTGCGCGGTGGCCCGTTCCTGCTGACCGAAAGCCTGGGTTTCATGCATCCCGGAAAAGTTGTCCAGCAGCTGAGCGGACAGCTCACCCCGCGCCATTTGCATTTTCTGGAAATTAGGTCTCACTTTCTTGATAAATATCCAGGCTGATAGCAAAATGAACGGAATCGGGATAGAGGTAAGCAACGCCAGCTTCCAGTTGATCGTCAGCAATATGACAGTGACACCGACGACGGTCAGGGCATTTGTGATTGACTCGGGCACGATATGCGAATAGAGCTGCTCAAATGTTTCGGTATCGGTGATAACGCGGCTCATCAAATCGCCGGTCTGCTTATTGTAAAAATACCCGATGGAAAATGACTGCAGCTTGTTATAGACCTTGATGCGAATCTCCTGCACCAGCACCCAGGCCGCCTTATGAGCCAGATAACTGGCTAAAAAACGAAACAGAATCCGGGAAGCATACAATCCGAATAGTATAGCGGTAAGCTGATATATCCGTTTGAGCCCGTCAGCTGTCATCCCGCCCGCAACGATTGAGACCATTTTTGACAGATAACGCGGCGCAATCAGGTTAACGGCAGTAAGTGCTACTGTGCTTAATATTGCGATGATCAGCAAATGCTGATACTTTTTAGCTTCTTTCGCAATTCTCCAGAGTAATTTCATTTTTAGTATATCCTTTTCTGCCGGGACGCTCGTGTTTGTCGTGATGACATTCGAGATTATGCTCGGAATTATCCGCTCCGTCGATATCCTGCTCTACAGCCGTACAGTATAGAGCTTGGATAGATTACATCCGATATGCCCGTTCTGCATGGTTTCCCCACAGGCTTGGATGGATTGTATTGAATTCCGGATAATCCCGCAGATCCCTTTGTGTCACATCACAGTAGATAAGCAGGAGAGAAAATTTGTCCTTTTGATTTTAACTTACAATAGTCGCAATCGTTTCCAAGTGAATTTTATATGGTACCTTATAGTTTGCATTTTATCACGGTTCTGAGATAACGTCTATGTTAATTATTCTCATAACAAAAAGTTGTGCCATTAATATCACCATCCACCGATAGTGAAATAATGGCACAACAACGAGAACGGATATTTTTAGGGGTCTGTCGCTATTTCATTTTGGTTTCGCGTTCGAGAACCTCGGAAATCGCCCGGTAACCTTCACCGCCGAAGGTGCTGAGCTGCATGGTAAGGAGTTCCGAGTACTTAAAACCTTTTGAAGCAAACCAGTCGCGGTGTTCCTTATCGCCGCGCCCAATCATATGGCGGGCAAGGTCAAGCGGTGTAGTGGAAACCTTGATACAGACCGGACATTTATAACTCATCGGTTACTCTCCTGGTAAACTATTTTTGTG
>Ga0182011_10004456_pt1 | contig 11222 bp, 7 predicted proteins | sample 711E1DmetaG_FD_120481 | JGI IMG/M metagenome (GOLD analysis project Ga0182011, IMG submission 120481) | Permafrost microbial communities from Stordalen Mire, Sweden - 711E1D metaG | ecosystem: Environmental > Terrestrial > Soil > Wetlands > Permafrost | place: Sweden: Stordalen | collected... | reverse complement strand
CTTTCTGTCGCTATTTTTTATCTTTTCCGACACCGGCCGAACTGGCGCAAAGAAGCGGCAGTAGGAAAAACGGTTGTGAGCAGTCAAATGATTGATCGCGTCACCGCGAAACTTGGCCGGAAGTTGTTCGAAGTACCGGTTGGTTTCAAATGGTTCGTCGATGGTTTGCTCGACGGCTCGATTGGTTTTGGCGGAGAGGAGAGTGCCGGTGCATCGTTCGCCCGCTTTGATGGCGGAGTTTGGACAACAGATAAGGATGGAATCATCCCGGCATTACTTGCCGCTGAGATAACTGCAAATATGGGCAGAGATCCTGGAGAGATTTATCGTGAGTTTACGAATGAGTTCAGTGAACCAGCTTATGACCGTGTTGAGGCGCCGGCAACACCTGAACAAAAGAAAATCTTGAAGAATCTTTCGAGTCAGAATATATCGAACAAAGAGTTGGCAGGTGAAAAGATTGAAACTATGCTCACTCAAGCACCGGGGAACGGCGCACCTATTGGCGGACTGAAAGTGACAACAAAGAGCGGATGGTTCGCGGCGCGTCCATCTGGAACTGAAAATATCTACAAGATTTATGCGGAGAGTTTCCGAGGCGCGGATCATCTGCACCGCATCCTGGAAGAAGCGCAGAGTATTGTGAATGATGCTCTTAAAATAAGTTCTGCTGCACCAATTCTTTCGGAGGTAAACAAATGAGCAAGCAAAAATTGATCGGCACAAATCTTGAATCCTTGATAGACTTGCTGGCAAGTAAGAACGGTGCGACTCGCCAGAAAGCAAGGAAATCATTGGTGGCAATGGGTAAACCCGCTGTTTCTACTCTCACCCGGATATTGCAGAATTCCAAACAAGATCATATTCGCTGGGAAGCTGCCAAGACACTTGGTGCTATAGGCGATACCAGAGCAATACCATCGTTGGTGAAAGCACTCGAAGACAGCAACTCTGACGTGACATGGTTAGCTGCTGAAGCATTGAGGAATTTCAAAAAAGTCGCTTGGCCGCAATTATTGCGTGCGTTGATTAAAAGTAAACCTGATTCTGTTTTATTGCGCCAGGGAGCGCACCATGTTCTAAGAAAACAGAAAGAGGATGGATTCAATGATTTGCTATCGACCCTGAGGACCGCTTTGGAATCCAGCACGGCATCAGAATCGACACCATTTGCTGCATCGAATCTCCTTAAACGAATGAAAACAAAATTATGAATACTCAATCGCACACAGGAAGTTTAACGAGAGGTTCTTTATCCACCGATATCGATGGTTTCGATTCCCTAACTGAACTTGCGCTGGATATGCGATGGTCATGGAATCATGCTGCTGATGAAATATGGCGGCAGCTTGATCCGGTACTGTGGGAATTGACTCATCATCCCTGGGATGTCCTGCAGACTGTCTCACGGGAGAAGGTCAAGGATGTATTGTCTAATCCCGAATTCCGTAAAAAGATTGATGCTCTCGTACAGTCCAAAGAACAAGAAGAGAAAGCATCTGCATGGTTTCAACAAAATTACCCAAAGTCACCATTGACCTGCGTTGCGTACTTCAGCATGGAATTCATGTTGAGCGAGTCGCTTCCGATCTATTCGGGCGGGCTTGGCAATGTAGCAGGCGATCAACTTAAAACTGCAAGCGATTTGGGCGTGCCGGTGGTCGGTGTGGGGCTGCTCTACCAGCAGGGCTATTTTCGGCAGGAGCTCGATAGGAACGGTGCGCAACAGGCACTTTACCCATACAACGATCCCGGCCAACTTCCAATTACACCGTTGCGTTATCCGAATGGCGAGTGGTTGCGATTGGAGATTGCATTACCAGGTTACGCGGTCTGGTTGCGAGCATGGCAGGTGCAGGTTGGAAGAATCAAACTTTACTTGCTGGACAGCAATGACCCTGCGAACTCTCCCATTCATCGAGGCATCACCAGCGAGCTCTACGGTGGCGGGCCGGAGTTGCGATTGAAACAAGAGATGGTGCTTGGGATAGGCGGATGGCGGTTGCTCCGTGCACTTGGCATTAAGCCGGAAGTCTGCCATTTAAATGAAGGGCACGCGGCATTTGCTGTTCTGGAACGCGCAAGAAATTTTATGGAAGATACAGGGCAACCATTTGAAGTCGCACTGACTGTGACTCGAGCGGGGAACCTCTTCACGACACACACGGCTGTAGCTGCGGGCTTTGACCGTTTCATACCGGCTCTCATCGAGCAATACCTTGGTTGGTACGCCAAAGAAAAGCTTGGCATTACAATTAACGATTTGCTGGCACTTGGCCGACAGAACTCGAACGACTCGTCTGAAAATTTCAACATGGCATATCTGGCAATCCGTGGTAGCGGAGCGGTGAATGGTGTGAGTCGCTTGCACGGAAAAGTCAGTAGGCATCTCTTTGAAACTCTCTTTCCAAAATGGCCTGCAGACGAAGTGCCTATCGGATATGTTACGAACGGAGTCCACATGCCGACTTGGGACTCGGCGGCAGCCGACGATCTCTGGACGGAGTCCTGTGGAAAGGATCGCTGGATGGGAACGACGAAAACCATAGAGGAAGACATCCGGCTTATCTCAGATGCCAGGCTTTGGCAATTTCGCACAGACGCTAGCAAGTCTTTTGTTGAATATGTCCGTGGACGATTATCCCTTCAGTTAACATCTTCAGGCGCATCTCATGAAGCGGTGGAAGAGGCAAAGCATTTCTTTGATCCCAATGCATTAACTTTAGGATTTGCACGTCGCTTCGCAACCTATAAACGACCCAACATGCTTCTGCACGATCCCGAGCGATTACTTCGCTTGTTAACAAATCAGAAGCGACCGGTACAACTTATCATCGCCGGTAAAGCACATCCGGCAGACCAAGCAGGACAGGCCCTGATACAGCAATGGACACAATTTATCCGGCGGGCCAAAGCTCGTTGCCACGTAATCTTTCTTAGTGACTACGATATGCTTTTAAGCGAGTATCTTGTACAGGGAGTCGATGTCTGGATCAATACTCCTCGGCGGCCATGGGAAGCGTGTGGAACGAGCGGTATGAAAGTGCTCGTCAATGGAGGTATTAATCTTTCAGAGTTGGATGGTTGGTGGGCGGAAGCCTGGACGCCGGAAGTTGGCTGGGCATTGGGGGACGGACAGGAACACGGCGATGATCCCGCATGGGATGCGGCAGAAGCAGAAGTGCTCTATGATAAACTCGAACACGAGGTAATCCCAGAGTTTTATGCACGCGACAACAAGGGCATTCCGGTTACTTGGATTGCTCGCATGCGGGAAAGCATGGCGCTGTTAACACCGCGCTTCTCTGCCAATCGTACGGTGCGCGAATACACCGAGCAACACTATCTTCCTGCTGCTAAATCCTTTCAACTGCGCATGACCAATAAAGGAGCAATCGGAAAACTGATGGTTGATTGGCAGCACAGTCTGGAACAGAAATGGGCTGCGTTACATTTCGGTGAAGTGAAAGTTGAGACTTTTGGCGATCAACATGTCTTTGAGATTCAAGTCTTTCTCGCTGACATCGACCCGAAAGCTATGCGCGTCGAACTTTATGCAGACGGAGTAAACGGCGGTGTATCGGTGATGCAGGAGATGAAGCTTCTTCACCCACTGGCTGGCCTAGCAGGTGGTTACGTTTACAATGTATCTGTGCCCTCATCTCGACCACAAGCGGATTATACGGCCCGGCTTGTACCTCACTTTGACGGTGTTGCGGTTCCATTGGAAGAAGAGCGAATTTTATGGCAGCGATAAATAAATTTCGAAAAATAAAAGAATGAATAAAAAAGATCCAAACCAAAAAGCAGCAAAACCGAAAAGAATGCGACAGGCAATAGACCAGACACTGTCCGGATCAGGCCGAACTGCAAAAAGAGTAAACACGACCACACGTTTAACAAACTTCGATAGACCTCAGCATGATTATATGGCAGATGTATCGGAGCGAACTGAAGTACGAGTCGGTGTGCCATTACCTCTGGGAACCTCTGAATCTGAGGGAGGAGTTAACTTTGCCCTTTTTAGCCGCCACGCCATCCGGGTTCAATTGGAATTATTTGATCATCCTGAAGATGCCAAGGCTGCTAAGGTAATTGATCTGAATCCCGCACGCAATCGCACGGGTGATATTTGGCATGTATGGATTGAAGGGATTCTTTCCGGTCAACTCTATGCGTACCGCGTGGATGGTCCGTACCAACCAAGGGAAGGCCATCGTTTTAATTTTAACAAGCTGCTCATAGATCCTTTTGCGTCAGCGATCACGCCATTGCCTGATTGGAATTTTAGTCCGGCGTTGGGATACGATCCGTCCGCGCCGGAACGAGACTTGGTTTATTCCAAAGTTGATGATGCTGGAGCCATGCCGAAATGCGTGTTCACACATGAACATTTCAATTGGAATGACGACCAAGCGCTCAAACATCCCTGGTCAAAGACAATGATTTATGAAATGCATATTCGTGGTTTTACCAGACATCACAACTCCGGCGTGAAGCATCCGGGCACGTACCGGGGTGTTATGGAAAAGATAATCTATTTAAAAGAACTGGGTGTGACTGCTGTGGAATTAATGCCGGTGCATGAATTCAACGAATGCAATGTAATTGGTATCAATCCGCAAACAGGCAAGCCACTCAGAAATTACTGGGGCTATGATCCCGTGTCTTTCTTTGCACCGAAAGGATCCTACAGCAGTTCAGGAAGATTGGGTCAGCAGAAGCTGGAGTTTAAGGAAATGATTCAGGCATTCCATCAAGCTGGTATTGAAGTGATTCTTGATGTTGTGTTCAATCACACCGCAGAAGGGAATGAATTGGGTCCAACGTTATGTTTCCGCGGGATTGATAATACGATCTTTTACATGCTCGAGTCAGACAAACGCTTCTACAAGAATTATGCGGGTACCGGTAATACGATCAACACCAATCATCCAGTGATGAGGGATCACATCCTTGGTGCATTGCGCTACTGGGTTGTGGAAATGCATGTGGATGGATTCCGTTTTGACCTTGCATCGATTCTTGGCAGGGATGTCACAGGCAAATTATTAGCCAACGCACCTCTTCTCGCAAGGATTGCTGAAGACCCGATCTTGAAAAGTGTCAAGATCATCGCAGAGGCATGGGATGCATCCGGTGCATATGAGGTGGGCAGTTTTTCAAAGCGGCGCTGGGCAGAGTGGAACGGCCAATATAGAGACGTTGTCCGGCGTTTCTGGCGCGGCGATGATGGGATGCTCGGTTTATTTGCAAGCCGCATCTGCGGCAGCGCCGACATCTACACGAAATCGGGCAAAGGACCCGAGGGCAGCATTAACTTCGTCACCTGCCACGACGGTTTCACTTTGAATGACCTTGTGAGCTATAACTACAAACACAATGAAGCGAACGGGGAAAAAAATCATGATGGGACAAACGACAACTTCTGCGAGAACTACGGCGTTGAAGGTGAGACAGCGGATGTTGGGATCGAGTTAATCAGGAAACGCCAGATCAAGAATTTTCTTTTGACCCTATTCATTTCGCGTGGTGTGCCGATGTTGCTCGGCGGTGACGAATTTCGCCGCACGCAAGGCGGCAACAACAACGCTTACTGCCAGGACAACGAAACGAGTTGGTATGACTGGAGTTGTCTGGAAGAGCACAAAGATATTTTTCGCTTCACAAGCGGCATGATCGCCTTTCGTAGTGTCCATCCGATTCTGAGTAAGGAGCAATTCTACACCGATGCAAATATCCACTGGTTTGGATCGAACGGAAGATTGCCCAATTGGGATGACCCGAAAGAAAAACATTTTGGTTGTCTGATCCATGAAGACGAGCAGAGCATACTTTACATGATGTTCAATGCTGGCATCGATGCAGTTGACTTCAATCTGCCACCCGTACCGCCGGAAACTCGATGGCATCTGGTCATCGATACCTCACACGAAGCTCCACAAGATCTGTTTGCTGCGGGCGAGGAACCGATTTTGGAAAATCCACAAACTTACCACCTGAACGCCCGATCGAGCGTTGTACTTCTATCTCGATGCACAGCGTCGATGGAGATCAAATGAAAAGAGCAATTCCGATCACGACCTTGTTTCTCGATATCGGCGGCGTCCTGCTTACCGACGGATGGAGCCATGGAGCCAGTAAACTGGCGGTCAAGAAGTTCAACTTGGATTTGGAAGAGTTAAATAAACGACATACCGAGGCACTCGACACTTACGAATTGGGAAAGATCACTCTTCAAAAATTTTTAAATTGGACTGTGTTCTACGAGAACCGGTCGTTTACTCCGGCTCAGTTCCGGAAATTCATGTTCGACCAGTCGAAGCCATTTCCTAAAATGATCAATTTGGTTCGCCGGCTTAAGACACGATATGGATTGAAGATTGTGGTAGTCAGTAACGAAGGGCGTGAGTTGAATGAGTATCGGATTCGCAAGTTCAAGCTTGATGGGTTCGTGGATTTTTTTATTTCCTCCTGCTTCGTCCGTTTGCGAAAACCCGATGCGGAAATCTTTCGTGTTGCGCTCAATACCGTTCGGGTTCCGGCCAATCAGGTAGTCTATATAGAAAACACACCGATGTTTGTTGAGATCGCAGAAGGTTTGGGGATTCGAAGTATTCTTCACACGGATTACAAATCCACATGTGCGAAACTGACTTCGTTAGGATTGGAGGTTGCTGAATGATAAACCAGTCATCCGCAAAACCGACTCATGCTAGCATCCTAACGATCAACGGCGGCTCGTCGAGCATTAAATTCGCACTATATCAGGTTGGCGAACCGCTGAAACGAGGGCTTTATGGAAAAGTTGACCGCATTGGTTTGTCAGGCACGAATTTGACTTTCAGCGATTCATCAGGAAATCAGAAAGATAGTCTCATTCTTGAATCATCTGATACAAAGTCGGCTACAAATTTTCTGATTGATTGGCTCGAAAAACAGGATGGATTCTCTTCTGTCAAGTCAGTGGGACACCGTGTAGTTCATGGTATGAATCGTACCGGGCCCGAGCTTATCACAAATGAATTATTGGAAGAACTTCATCTCATCACTTCTTACGATCCGGATCATCTGCCTAACGAGATTGAATTCATAGAGGCTTTCCGCCGACTCCATCCAAAACTTTCCCAGGTAGCATGTTTTGACACTGCTTTTCATAACACAATGCCGCGTGTGGCTAAATTGCTTCCGATTCCGCGCCGCTTCGACACGATGGGAATCCGACGATACGGTTTTCACGGATTATCGTATGCTTATTTAATACAAGAGCTCACGCGTGTCGCCGGTGCGAATGCAGCCCAAGGCCGTGTAATACTGGCTCACCTTGGTAATGGAGCGAGCCTCGCTGCTGTCCGCGAAGGTAAAAGCATTGACACCAGCATGGGCTTTACGCCTGCTGCAGGGCTGACGATGGGCACCCGACCTGGTGATTTAGATCCGGGTGTCGCGTGGTACATGATGCGGTCAGAGAATCTAACCCCAAAACAGTTTAATAATCTCATCAATCATGAATCCGGTTTGCTCGGAGTTTCTGAAACCAGTTCCGACATCCGGGACTTACTCGCGCATGAAACCGATGACGTTCGAGCTGCAGAAGCCGTTGCATTATTTTGTTATCAGGTAAAAAAATGGATAGGAGCTTTCGCAGCTGCACTTGGCGGACTGGATACGCTTGTCTTTGCCGGGGGTATCGGTGAAAACAGTTCTATAATTCGCTCTCGTATTTGTGAAGGATTAGTGTTTCTTGGAATTGAGCTTGAAGAAAAGCAAAACGCGGCAAATGAGGGCGTGATTTCCTCGGCAGCCAGCCGGGTGGCGATCCGCGTCATTCGCACAGACGAAGAACAAATGATCGCGCGCTTAGTGTTCAGTACAATGAAAGGAGCTTTATGATGAATCATGAAGGATGGATGAATGGTTGGATGGGCGGAGGGATGTGGATTTGGACTCTGATCGGAGTATTGGTCGTGGTCCTGCTGGTAGTCGTGATGAACAGGCAGTCTCATAATAAACCGTGAATTCACAATTGGTATTCTGGGATGACGGCTCGACGGGTTCATTACATTGAACAGAACGATTATAGGAAGTTCAGTACTAATAGAAAGAAAGGATATTCTCATGTGTCATAGATTTCTTATAGTATTCCTCCTTATTGTCATTTGCAGATTCTCACCCAATGGAGCCGCAGACCTTTTCGCACAAGATATTACTTCACGGGATACCGTGCTGGGCAACAAATACAATTTGTCCCAATTCGGACACGAGACTGTTGGCTTCTTTATACAACCAACGAAATGGGATGGCAGCGATTGGCTCAGACTCGGTGTGATAGGCGGAGCAACATTTTTAACAATGCAGGTTGATCAACCAATTCGCGATGCAGTTCTTAGAGACAACAGAAGATATTTCTACAGCGTACCGATAGAGGGAGCCAGAATGTACGGAGAGCTTTATTCCCCGGTAGTGTTTTTTATCGGCTTTGCTGCACATTCTCTGATAGCGAACGATATGTCGACAAGAAAAATCGCTTATGAAATCGGACAGGCTTCACTATATACAGGCGCAGTTGTCCTTACAATGAAATCTATCATTGGCAGAGCACGGCCGCATGACAACCTTGGGAGAGCGACCTATCATCCTTTCACGCTTACAGGAGATGATTTTCATTCGCTTCCCGGAGGACACACGGCTACTGCATTCGTCATCTCAACGGTTCTTTCCAGAAATGTCGACCCAACATGGTTGAAAGTACTCCTGTATGTACCTGCTGTACTCACTCCAATCTCCAGGATCTATCAAGATATGCATTGGACATCTGATAATGTTCTTGGCGGTGCAATCGGTTTCTTTATTGCAACGTGGGTTGTAGATCAGCATGAACGAAATGACTCTCGAGTTCACGTGTCTTCGATCTTTCCGCTCACCATCAGTGTAACTCTTAATTAGGTTGGAAATGACTCTATACTTTTCATTGCATAAGAAATCAAAACAAAGGAAAATTGAACCATGAAGTCAAAAACTCTTTCACCCGAACTGCTTCACAAAATGGATGCCTACTGGCGTGCCGCTAACTATCTTTCGGTCGGTCAGCTCTATCTCCATGACAATCCGTTGCTGAAAAAGCCGCTGAAATTGTCACACGTGAAGTCGATGCTGCTCGGGCATTGGGGCACCACGCCGGGTCAGAACTTTATCTATGTGCATTTGAACCGTGTCATCAAGAAGTACGATCTTAATATGTTCTATATCGCTGGTCCCGGTCACGGCGGCCCGGCAATTGTGGGCAATGTTTACCTCGAAGGAACATGGAGTGAAGTTTATCCTGACGTCACCCGGGACGAAGCCGGACTGAAAAAGCTGTTTAAGCAATTTTCGTTTCCCGGAGGTATATCCAGCCATGTTGCGCCGACTACGCCGGGGTCTATTCATGAAGGCGGCGAGTTAGGGTATTCACTCAGCCATGCTTTCGGAGCAGTGTTCGACAATCCTGAATTAGTTGTCGCTTGCGTAATCGGTGACGGCGAAGCGGAAACCGGACCCTTGGCAACAGCATGGCAATCCAACAAATTTCTCAATCCGATCACCGACGGAGCCGTATTGCCGATCCTTCATCTCAACGGCTATAAAATAGCAAACCCAACTGTGTCGGCCCGCATAGAGCATGAGGAATTGGAGCAATTCTTGCGAGGCTGCGGCTGGACGCCTTATTTCGTGGAAGGTGATGATCCGGAAAAAATGCATCATCTCATGGCTGGTACTTTGGAACAGGTCATTGAGAGTATTCGGCAAATCCAAAGCAATGCGAGGAATAACAATGATACAACTCGACCACGATGGCCAATGATCGTTCTCAATTCACCTAAAGGCTGGACCGGACCGAAAGTCGTCGATGGTCTACAAATCGAAGGCACATTTCGCGCTCATCAGATTCCGCTACTCGTAGACTCCGAACATCCCGATCATCTCAAGCTTCTTGAAAACTGGATGAAGAGCTACAAAGCAGAAGAACTGTTTGATCAGAAAGGCCGACTCATACTGGAATTGGCCAAGCTAGCACCCAAAGGTGAGAGAAGAATGGGTGCCAATCCACATGCCAATGGCGGACTGCTGCTGCGTGATTTGATTATGCCTGAATTTAGAAAATATGCGGTTAATGTACCTTCGCCAGGATCGGTTGAAGCCGCTGACACGCATGTGCTCGGAGAATTTCTGCGCGATGTGGTCAAGCTTAATAAAGAGCAACGAAATTTTCGGATCTTCGGTCCCGATGAGACGCTCTCCAACCGCTTGAATGCCGTTTTTGATGTAACCAACCGGCAATGGGAAGCCCGGACGAAAGAGAACGATGAATTTCTTGCAACCGAAGGCCGTGTTATGGAGATGTTGAGCGAGCATCAATGCGAAGGCTGGCTCGAAGGATACTTACTCACCGGAAGGCACGGGTTGTTTAACTGCTATGAGGCATTCATCCATATCATCGACTCGATGTTCAACCAACACGCTAAGTGGTTAAAAATTAGTGCAGAATTGCCATGGCGGCGAAAAATTGCTTCGCTGAATTACCTGCTGGCTTCGCACGTTTGGCAGCAAGCGCATAACGGCTTCACGCATCAAGACCCAGGCTTCATCGATCATGTGGTAAATAAAAAAGCCTCGATCGTGCGTGTGTACCTTCCGCCCGATGCCAACTGTCTCCTATCTGTTTGGGATCATTGTTTAAGGAGCCGCCACTATGTTAATGTTGTGATCGCGGGCAAATATCAGGCGCCCCAATGGTTGACCATGGATGCTGCCATTGAACATTGCACCAAGGGGATTGGCATTTGGCAATGGGCAAGCAGCAATAAAGGCAAGGAACCAGACGTGGTGATGGCCTGCTGCGGCGACGTGCCTACACTTGAGTGCCTAGCAGCAGTTTCCATCTTGCGCGAACATCTGCCTGAGCTTAAGGTCCGAGTCGTAAATGTTGTCGATCTTATGAAACTGGAATCGAACACACAGCACCCACACGGGTTAAACGAACAGGAGTTCGATGCTTTATTTACGAAAGACAAGCCGGTCATATTCGCGTTTCATGGATATCCAAAGCTTGTTCACCTGCTGACTTACCGCCGCAATAATCATGAAAATATGCATGTTCACGGCTATAAGGAAGAGGGTACCATCACAACGTACTTCGACATGACGGTTTTAAACGGCCTCGACAGATTTCACCTGGTGCT
>Ga0182011_10004455_pt1 | contig 11227 bp, 7 predicted proteins | sample 711E1DmetaG_FD_120481 | JGI IMG/M metagenome (GOLD analysis project Ga0182011, IMG submission 120481) | Permafrost microbial communities from Stordalen Mire, Sweden - 711E1D metaG | ecosystem: Environmental > Terrestrial > Soil > Wetlands > Permafrost | place: Sweden: Stordalen | collected... | reverse complement strand
GGCGTACCAGGTGGAAAGCGGCCGCGCCTGAACGGGGCGGCCCTGGCAAAAGCGCTCCAGATCCTCTTTCACCTCACGCACCGAGCCATACCGGCGGGCCGGGTCGCGGTCGAGCATCTTTAGAAGAATGGTGGACAGATCTCCCCGGAGTTGGCGCCGCAGACGGTCGCGGCTCATGGACCGCTCCGCCGCCGCGCCTTCCGAGACCGCCTGCGCCGGAGCGGTGGCTCCGCGCCCTCGCAGGACACGATCCAACGCGTCCGCCGTCGACTTTGGATCGCCGAACGGCCAAACGCCGGTCAGAATTTCGTAGAGGATCACGCCCAGGGAAAAGACATCGCTCAGCGTGTTGACCAGCTCGCCGCGGAGTTGCTCCGGACTCGCATAACGCGGAGTCAGCAAAGCGAACTGGGTCACCTTTCCGTCCGGATCGCGCAACAGTTTGGCGGTGCCAAAATCGAGCAGCTTGACCGTGCCGTCGGCGGTCACCAGGATGTTGGCGGGCTTCAGATCGCCGTGGACGATCAGGTTCCGGTGCGCAAACTCGACGGCATCGCATACCTGAAGGAACAGGCGAATCCGCGCCTCGACCGGCAGTTTGCGCTGGTCGCAGTACTGGTCCAGGGGCTGGCCCTCGATGTACTCCATCACCAGGTAAGGGGCGCCGCTAGAGGCCACGCCGCCATCCAGCAGGCGGGTGATGTTGGGATGAGCGAGGGCGGCCAGCAACTGCCGCTCGTTGCGAAAGCCCCGCACGAATTCTTCGCCGGCCAGATGAGCGGCCATCACTTTGAGCGCGACGGTCTGCTCGAACTGCCCATCGGCGCGCCGTGCCAGATAGACCTTGCCCATGCCGCCCGAACCCAGCAGCCGTTCGGTCAGATAGGGACCGATGCGCTGCCCGGGCCCCGGCAACGCCACGCCGGAGTCCGCGGCAGCGGCGTCCTTCGGGGTGGCCGCGGCTTGCGCGCTCAGCTCGCCATGCCTGCGGTCCGCGGCGAGAAGGGACCGGACCTCTTCCCAAACCAACGCATCCGATCCGGTTTGCGAAGCGAGCCATGCTTCCCGCTCGGATTCCGGCTGTTCGAGCGCGGAATGAAACAGTTCCTCGACGCGCTGCCAGAGTAGATCCATGTGCGTCTCCTCCAACTGGTTGAGGCTCGCCGCTCCGGTCCCCACCGCTACAGGTCGGGCCGTAGCTCGCGGCAAAGCCAGGCGCAAGCCAATCTCATCTCGCGGTCTACGGTGGCCTTGGACAGGCTGAGGATGCCGGCGGTTTCATTGGCCGTGCAGCCCAGGTAGACGCGCAACTCCAGAATCTCCGCCTTGCGGGAATCGAATTCCTCGAGCCGCGACAACGCCCGGTCCAGATCGAAGGTATCCCGTTCCCTCTCGCCCAGCCATCGGATGTCGTCCGAAAGCGGAATTAGCAGTTCAATCCGGCGCCCCTCGCGGGAACGCGCCTTGGCGTGGTCGAGAAGGATCCAGCGCATCGCTCTCGCGCAGAACCTGTAGAAATGCTCCCGATCTTGCCAGCCCGCCAGTTTCGCTCCGGCCAGCCGCAGATAGAGTTCCCCGACCAGCGCGGTCGGCTGGAGAGTGTGATCCGGCCGCTCGGAGCGCATGTGGGCGCTGGCCATGCGCCGCAGACGGTTGTAGGCAAGGGACAGCAGTTCGCGAAAGGCTTCATCGCGCCCCTCGCTCCACTGGTGTAACAACTGGGTAATGTCGCCGTCGGCGACAGACCCGCTACTTGTGCCCTCGTCCATTTGAGTGTCGGCTGGTACAGATAATATCATATGCAAATATCCGCGACCGACTCTCAGATCGTTCATCTCCCGGCCGTCTGCCAGCCTGGACCCTTCAGCGTCGCTGGGGCGGCGGCGGCGGCCGCCGTGGCTGTGCGGTTGGAATAGGCATCTTGGTGTTTCTCCCGTCGTTTCGTTGGATCGCATCCAGGGTGTCGAGTCGACGCAAGCACCCTTCATGAGTTAAAGCGACGCCGGAAGGGAAAATGACTCACGCAGGCTGGACGAATCCGAGGCCATCTCCACCGAGCACCTGGCTGAGGCGGTGCAGTATGGGAGCCTGGACCGGAGTTATTGGAGATGACGGGGGCGGGTGCGGGCAGGGACTCCGGCGCGCCGCGCTCCGGTCTATTGAATCAGCTTGAAGGAGCGCAGATGCTCGAGCAGCAGATTGGCGTCCACGGGCTTGACGACGTAGGCGTCGCAGAGATCCTTGAAGGAGGCAAAGACCGTCTTCATGTCATCCAGGGCGGTGGTCATCAGGATCTTCGCCGCGGCGCTCGAGTGAGTGCCGCGGGCGGCTTCCATCTCCCGGATTTTCCGGACGGCGGCTTGGCCGTCCATCCGCGGCATCATGATGTCCATGCAGATCAGGTCGTAGGCCGGCCCATGCTCCTGGGCCGCGCGAAAGGCTTCCACGGCTTCCCGGCCGTCGGCGGCAATGTGACATTCGCCGTATTTGGAAAGCACCGTCTGGAGCAACAGGCGGCTGGCAAAGTCATCGTCAACGATCAACGTTTTCATGTTCGTATCCTTTTTCTGGCTGCGGAGTCTGCCCCCAGCCGGACCGCTTCAGAGTGGCGTTGAGCCGCTCCAGTTGCTCATGGAGGCGAGGCATGAGCGAGGCGGCGCGCAGCAACTCGCCGGCTATCGCCGCTTGTTCCGTTTCACGGGCGACGGCGCACAGGGCGCCCGCCGATATGGTGGCCGCGGCTCCCTTGAGCGCGTGCGCCTGCATTCGGGCACCCGGCCCATCGCCTTCTTCCAGCCGCTCCCGGAGGCGGCCCAACTGGAACGGCGCCTCGCTTAGGAACCCGGCGACGATCCGGGCGGCGGCGGGGCGATCCTCCATGACGCGATGCAGGAAATCTCTCTCGTCGAAGACCGTATCCACGGCGACGGCGGCGGCCGCGGGCGGAAGTTCCACTGGGGCCGGGGCGGCGGGCGAAATCCAGCGCCCCAACAGCGCCGCCAGCCGCTCCGGCTGGATGGGCTTGCAGAGGTAGTCGTTCATGCCCGCCCGCAGGCAGGCTGGGCGCGCTTCCGGCAAGGCATTGGCGGTGAGCGCGACGATCGGGATCCGCGGGTCCCGCACTCCCGTGCCCTGCTCCCGAATGAGACGGGTGGCTTGGAAGCCGTCCATCCCGGGCATTTCGCAGTCCATGAGGACCGCCGCATAGGCAGCCTCCTGGAGCGCCTTGACCGCTTGCGATCCGTCGGAGGCGACATCTGCGCGATAGCCGAGCTTTCCTAACATCGCCACCATAACCTGCTGGTTGACCAGACTATCCTCGACCACCAGGATTCGCGCGGGGCTCGTCAAGCCGGCGAGTGTTGGGCCGCCTGGCAGGGGCGCCGGAGCAGGCTGTTTCGCGCGCAGCGCCAGGGCGATGGCTGCGCGCAGGCGGGACTCCGAGAGCGGCTTGGGAACCCGGCCCGCCTCCGCCAACGAGCCCAGGCCGGCCGCGCCGTCGCGCTGGCCCAGGCGGGTCATCCACACGAGCGCGGTCTGGCGCCGCCGGGGGTCCTCGGCGAACCACCCTTCCAGAGGCTGGCCCTCCCCGCCGGAAAGCTCCGCGTCCAGCAAGGCAACCCGGAATGGATCGCCGCTCGCAACGGCCGCCTCCAGCAGAATCAACGCGGAGGGCAGGTCCGAAGCTTCCACCGGGACGCAGCCGCAGGCCTCGAGGAGCGCGCTGGCCACCCTCCGGGAGCTTGCGTGACCGTCGGCGACCAGCACCTTCACCGGCCCGGGCCAGTCCAGGGCAGCGGCGGCCGGCGCGCTTGTCCCGCACTGCTTCTCGAAGACCGCGGTGAACCAGAACGTGGAGCCTTTCCCGGGCTGGCTTTCCACGCCGATCTGGCCTCCCAACAGGCCGACCAGTTGTTTTGAGATCGAGAGGCCCAGGCCCGTGCCGCCATACTCGCGGGTGGTGGACCCGTCCTCCTGGACAAACGGGCTGAAAATGGCCGCCGTGTTGTCCGGCCGGACGCCAATGCCCGTGTCGGCGATCGCGAAATGGAGCGTCGCGGCGCGTTCGTCCTGGCTAGCCAGTTCCACCGAGAGGGCCACCTCGCCCGCGGAGGTGAATTTCACCGCATTCCCCACCAGGTTGAGAAGGATCTGACGCAGGCGGCCAGGGTCGCCGCGCAGCAGGCCGGGCGTTCCAGGCAGTATCTCGCAGACCAGTTCCAAGCCCTTTTCGTGGGCCTTCACGGCCATCATGTCGGCGGTCTCGTCCAGGACCGCTCGCAGGTCGAAATCCAGGGTCTCGAGCGACAGCTTCCCGGCCTCGATCCTGGAAAAATCGAGGACGCCATTAATGACTTCCAGCAGCGCCTCGCCGCTGGAGCACATGATGGTGGCAAAAAGCCGCTGCTCCTGCTCCAGTTGGGTGTCCAGAAGCAACCTGCCCATTCCGATCACGCCGTTGAGCGGTGTCCGGATCTCGTGGCTCATGTTGGACAGAAACTCGCTCTTGGCATGGTTGGCGGCCTCGGCGGCTTCCTTGGCGATCTGCAATTGGGCGGTCCGCTCCTGGACACGCGACTCCAATTCCGCATTGGCGCGCCGCAGTTCGTCAACCAGCTTCCGCCGATCGCGCAGCAGCGTATAGTGCTCCAGGGCCTTGGTGATGACGTCATCCAACAGGCTGGATCGCCAGGGCTTCTCGATGTAGTAGTAGATCTTGCCCTGGTTGATGGCGCGGGCCAGGTCCGGCAGGTCCGCATAGCCGGTGCACAGAATGCGGACCGTGTCCGGAGAGAGCTCCCGGGCCCGGCCGAGCAATTCGTCCCCGCTCATGTGAGGCATCCGCTGGTCGGCGATGAGGACTGCAATCTCCTTCTGATTCAGCAGATCCAGAGCCGCGTGCCCGCCGGTTACGGTGAGGACCCGAAAACGTTTGCGGAAGAAGTCCGCCAACGCCGCCGCGACCTGGCGCTCGTCGTCTACCACCAGGAGGTATGGCAGCAGGCCAGCGGCGGGTTCGGGAAGTGGCGGCAACATCCACATATCGGCTCCCCTCTCTTCGCGCATTACTCCAGGACCCTGGAAAAGTGGAAAATGGCCTCGCGAGGCTGCCGGGGGGATCGTGAGGCGAGCAGAGGATCGCGAGGCTGCGCCCCCTACGATCAATTCCGGGAAGACTGCCGATAGAGCCCACGGGGCACAACTTCTCGCCATGCAGGCAGCGATTGAACTCTTTCAGAAGGCGTTACTGGACTTGGACAGGGAGGAGGCAGGGCGGATCCTGGCCCAGGCTGGTGCGACCCTGACCCCGGTCGCCATTGCGGGAGAGATCGTGGCGCCGGCCCTGGAGCGAATCGGCAACGCCTGGCAAGGCGGAGATGCGTCCCTTTCCGAGGTCTATATGTCCGGCAGAATCTGCGAGGAGTTGATCGACGCCATCCTGCCCGCGACCGACCCTGGCCGGACGGTGCAGCCGAAGATGGCGATTACGGTGCTTCGCGACTCTCACCTGCTGGGCAAGCGCATCGTCTATTCCATGCTGCGTTCTTCCGGGTACGGGCTGCTGGACTATGGCCGCGCGAGCGTGGACGAACTGGTGGAGAGGGTGCTCCAGGACGGCGTCGGGATTCTGTTGATCTCAACCCTGATGTATCCTTCCGCGCTGGAAGTCAAGGAGGTCCGCGCGAAGCTGGATCGGGCGGGCGCCGCAGTAAAAATCCTGGTCGGCGGGGCGCCCTTCAATATGGACCGGCAGCTCTGGCGCGAGGTGGGCGCCGACGCCATGGGGCGGGATGCCGCGGAAGCCGTGTCCCTGGTGGCACAAACGATCGAAGCGGCGGGCGGAATCTCATGACCTCGCTCGAACGGGTACTGACCACGCTGTCGCACCGGGAACCGGACCGGGTCCCGCTCTTCCTGATGCTCACGATGCACGGCGCCAAGGAACTCGGTCTCACCATCCGCGAGTATTTCTCGAAGGCGGAGCAGGTCGTGGAAGGACAACTGCGCCTGCGCGCCAGGTACGGGCACGATTGCTTATGCCCGTTCTTCTACGCGGCCCTGGAAGTCGAGGCCTGGGGTGGAGAGGTGGTGTTCCGCGAAGATGGCCCGGCCAACTCGGGGGAACCGATCATCAAGAAGCCTGAGCAGATCCTGGAGCTGGTCCCACCCGGGATTGGGGACGCGGCCGGCCTGGGCAAAGTGCTGCGCGCTATCGAAATGCTCAAAAGCCGGGTAGGGGACGAAGTTCCGATCATCGGGGTGGCCATCAGCCCGTTCTCGCTCCCGGTGATGCAGATGGGCTTTGGGCCATACCTCGAGCTGATGCATGAACGGCCCGACCTGTTCGAACGGCTGATGCGGGTGAACGAGGTGTTCTCGGCCAACTGGGCGAATGCCCAACTGGACGCCGGCGCCACGGCCATCTGCTACTTTGACCCCGTTTCCTCGACGACAATTATTCCCCGGGACAGGTTTCTGAGAACCGGGTTCCAGGTGGCCCGGCGAACGCTCCAGCGGATCCACGGCCCCACGGCGATCCACCTGGCTTCCGGACGCTGCGTGCCCATACTCGAGGACCTGATCGAACTGGGGCCGGCCGTAATCGGCGTGGGCCCCCTGGAGGACCTCGGGACGGTCAAGGCCGCCTGCCGGGGCAGGGTAGCGGTTCTGGGCAATCTCAACGGCGTCGAGATGTGCCGCTGGAGCCCGCAACAGGCCGAGACGGTGGTCCAGGAGACGCTGGCCAAAGCCGCTTCCGGCGGGGGCTTCATCCTCTCGGACGGCCACGGCGAGATTCCCTTCCAGGTGACGGAAGACGTCCTGATGGCCGTCGCCGGCGCGGCGCGCCGGTGGGGAACCTACCCGCGAGAACCGTGAAACCGTCATGCGACGGCAACTTCGGGTTTGGATGTGCGAGCACTTCCGCCGGGAGGCATGGGCGGCGCTCGATGCGGCGAACTTCCCGGAAGTGCAGCCCGCCTTCTACCCGCCCCGATGCGGCCGTCCGCCATTGAGGACGGAGGAACTCGCGATTCCGGGCGACCAGGAGGACCGGGATGCGCTGGTGCTGGGTTCCTGCTGCCTGTCCAGGCTGGACGGATTCCCAGGCGGCCGGGGCTGGGGCCGCTGCGTTCGAGTGGAGCTATGCTTCCAGATGCTCGCGCCGGCCGGCCCACTCGGACTTCAGATAGAGGACGGGGCCTACCTGCTATCTCCTGGCTGGCTGGCCGGCTGGCGCAATCACATCGGCGAATGGGGCGGAGATCGCGCCACGGTTGCCCAACTTTTCGGGGAGTCTAGTTCGAAGCTCGTTCTCCTGGATACCGGCGTAGATCCGGAAAGCGCCGCCCACTTGAAGGAGCTGGCGGAGTTCCTGGGCCGCCCATCGGAAACTGTGGCGCTGGGCCTGGATTACTTCCGCCTCTACCTCGCCAACGAAGTTCTCAAATGGCGGCTCGAGAGAGCCGAAGGCAGCTCCAGCGCGCCCTCCGGAAGAAAGGGGAGATTGCTCGCCGACTACGCCATGGCTCTCGATCTGCTGGGCGAACTGCCCTGCTCGGAGAGCGAAGAAGCGGTGGCCGGCCGGATCTTCGATCTGTTCGATAGGCTGTTCGCTCCGCGCCGAGTGCATTACCTCTCCATCGTGGACGGCCATCCGGAGCAACTCTGGTCGTTTCCTTCGGCGACGAAAGACGCCGCCCCGGTGAAACTGCGGCTGGCCGCCGCCGGGCGGGCTGCGGAACCCACCGAGTCCCGGCGGGGATTCCGCTTCCCCATCAGATCGGAGCAGGAACTGGTTGCGGTGGTGGAGGTCGAAGAGGTCGCCCGTCCGGAGAGAATATCGGAGTACCTTCAACTGGTCTCGAGCGTAGCCAACGTGATCGCGCTGGCCGTCGAGAATTCGCGCGTGGTGGGCCAGCTTCACCAGGTGCGAGACGAGCAGGCGAGGCTGATCGCCGAACTGAAGGACACGCAAACCCTGCTGGTTCACCGGGAAAAGATGGCGTCGCTGGGCCAGATGACGGCCGGCCTGGCGCACGAAATCAACAATCCTGTCGCCTTTGTACTGAGCAACCAGACCACGTTGCGCCGCGATTTCGAGGACCTTTTGGCTTTGGTTGGCAGTGTAAAGCGGCTGACACCCGAGCTGGCCAGGGTCTCGCCGGAGACGGCGGCGGCCCTCTCGAGCCGCATGGCGGAACTGGATGTGGAGTACCTGGCCACGGCGATCCCGGCCAAGCTCTCGGCGAACGTGGAGGGGCTGGAACGCGTTGCCGGGATCGTTTCCGATCTCAAAGGCTTCTCGCGCCTGGATGAAGCAGCCCTCAAAGAGGGCGATCCGGCGGAAGGGATTGCCGCGGGCCTGCGTTTTCTGCAACCACTGCTGCGTTCGAGCGGGGTGAAGGTTGAAACCCACTTGGAACCAGGCCGGGTGCGGTGCGATCTGGCCGCGCTGAACCAGGCGGTGACGAATGTAATTGTGAACGCGGTGCAAGCCAGCAGCCCCGGCCAGTCGGTGGCCATTCGAACCCAAGCGGCCGGCGAGGAGTACCTGATCGCCGTCCAGGACCAGGGAAGCGGCATTCCGGCCGGAGTTCTGTCAAAAGTGTTCGACCCCTTCTTCACGACCAAACCCGTGGGCAGCGGGACGGGCTTGGGCCTGAGCATCGCCTATCGGGTGGTTAAGGCGAGTGGGGGCGATATACAGATTGCGAGCGAGCAAGGCCAGGGAACGACGGTCTCGATACGGATTCCGACAGAGAGGAGAACGTAGCCTCCGGTGTTTGAGAACACGAGCGGCGCCGGTTGACCCGCTTTCTGGCGGTCGGGCCGGCCAGAAGGCCGGCTGCAGGCAAGATTGCCTGCCCCACGTCATACTGGAAAGGATGGGGTTCAAGCTGGCCGTAGACTATCGCCCGCGGGGGGACCAGGAAGCGGCGATCGAGCAGTTGGTCAGGGGGGTGAACGACGGCGAGCGGCACCAGGTGCTGCTGGGAGTGACCGGGTCGGGGAAGACGTTCACCGTCGCCAAGGTGATCGAGCGGATCGCGCGGCCGACGCTGGTGCTGGCGCACAACAAGACGCTGGCCGCGCAGTTGTACCAGGAATTCAAGACCTTCTTTCCGTCGAACGCGGTCGAATACTTCGTCAGCTATTACGACTACTATCAGCCGGAGGCCTACCTCCCGTCGGGCGACGTGTACATCGAGAAGGAAGCCACGGTCAACGACGAGCTGGACAAGCTGCGGATGTCGGCCACGCGGTCGCTGTTCGAGCGGCGGGACTGCGTGATCGTGGCCAGCGTGAGCTGCATTTACGGGCTGGGCTCGCCGGAGGCCTACTACGGCATGCTGCTGATGCTGGAGAAGGGGCAGAAGATCTCGCGCCAGCAGATTCTGCAGCGCCTCGTCGAGATCCTGTACGAGCGCAGCGAGGAGGAGTTCCGCCGGGGCACGTTCCGGGTGCGCGGGGACGTGATTGAGATCTGGACGACTTACGACGACAACGCCTACCGCATCGAGATGTTTGGCGACGAAATCGAGAGCCTGTCGCAGATCGACCCGCTGTTGGGCCAGGTGCGCCAGACGTATCTGCGGCTACCGATCTACCCCAAGACCCACTACGTGATGAGCGAGGAGACGCGCGAGGCCGCGCTGCGCTCGATCGAACTGGAGCTGGAGTGGTGGCACGCCGAATTGCTGAAACAGGGCAAAACGGTGGAGGCTTCCCGGCTGTGGCAGCGCACCATGTTCGACCTGGAGATGATCCGGCAGATCGGCTTCTGCCACGGCATCGAGAACTACTCGCGCCACTTCTCGCGGCGGCTGCCGGGGGAAGCGCCGCCCACGCTGCTGGACTACCTTCCGCAAGACTCGCTGATGGTGATCGACGAAAGCCACCAGACGGTGCCGCAATTGCACGGTATGTCCCACGGCGACCGGTCGCGCAAAGAGACGCTGGTCAGCTTCGGGTTCCGGCTGCCCAGCGCGCTGGACAACCGGCCGCTCACCTTCGAGGAGTTCGAGAACCGGGTCAACCAGGTCATTTACTGCTCGGCGACGCCGGGTCCTTACGAGCTGACGAAGACGGCGGGGGTGGTGGCCGAGCAGGTGATCCGCCCCACGGGCCTGGTGGACCCGAAAGTGGACGTGCGGCCGATTAAGGGGCAGGTCGACGATCTGCTGAACGAGATCCGCCAGCGGGTGGAAGCGGGGGAGCGGGTGCTGGTGACCACGCTTACCAAGCGCATGGCGGAGGATCTGGCGGAATACTACTCCGAGGTGGGCGTGAAATGCCAGTACCTGCACTCGGAGGTGGCGACGCTGGATCGGGTGAAGATCCTGCGCGATTTGCGGCGCGGCGAGATCGATGTGCTGATCGGGGTCAATCTGCTGAGGGAGGGTCTGGATCTGCCCGAGGTGTCGCTGGTGGCCATTCTGGACGCGGATAAGGAAGGGTTCCTGAGGTCCGCCGGCTCGCTCATACAAACCATGGGGCGGGCGGCGCGGCACCTGCACGGCAAGGCGGTGCTCTACGCCGACGTGATGACGGATAGCATGCGCCAAGCCATCGGGGAGACCGACCGGCGGCGCAGGATCCAGGTGCAGTACAACGAGGAGAACCATATCACACCGCAATCCATCGTGAAGCCCATCGACATGACGCTGGTGGCGATTGCCGAGGCCGATTACGTGACCGTGCCGCTGGAGGAGGAAGACCAGAGCGAGGTGCCGCCGGAGCAGCTCGAGCGCGTCATTGGCGAGCTGGAGCAGAAGATGCGGGAGGCGGCCAAGAGGTTCGAGTTCGAGAAGGCCGCCCAGGTGCGCGACCGAGTCAAGGCGTTGAAGGCCCGGCTGGTCTCGGTAGGATAGGGAGTATGCGGATCGTCGTTCTGGTGGGACTGCCGGGCTCGGGCAAGTCCACTTACGTCGAGAAACTCGGCGTGCCGGCGATTTCCTCGGATGCCGTGCGCGGCCTGTTGGCCGACGACCCCACGGACCAGAGCATTCACGCTCGGGTGTTCCGGGTGATGCGGTACCTGCTGCGGCAGCGCCTGGAGATCGGCCGGCCGGTCACTTACGTGGACGCGACGCACCTGACGCCGCGCGAGCGGGCACCTTATCTCCGGCTGGGGCATCTCTACGGCTGCCCGGTCGAGGCGGTGTATTTCGACGTGCCATTAGAGGTCTGCCGGGAGCGAAGCCGTGGCCGGCTGAGGGTGGTT
>Ga0182011_10004452_pt1 | contig 11232 bp, 3 predicted proteins | sample 711E1DmetaG_FD_120481 | JGI IMG/M metagenome (GOLD analysis project Ga0182011, IMG submission 120481) | Permafrost microbial communities from Stordalen Mire, Sweden - 711E1D metaG | ecosystem: Environmental > Terrestrial > Soil > Wetlands > Permafrost | place: Sweden: Stordalen | collected... | reverse complement strand
CGGTCGCGCCAGTCCATGTTCCATGCCGGCCAGTATTCCGGGTATTCATGCAGGAACTCGAGCCGGACAGGGGCAGAAAGCATTTCTTTGTTTTGCCGTTTATCGAAAATACTGCTGATATCCCCGTTTTCATTGATGGTCACTTTAAGGAATTCATTTTCCATGGTATTGCCGGTTGCTTTAAGAGATGTTTTCACATCAGATGGTTTTGCAGATGGCTGCACGTCGAATACCGAAATTCCGACGGATGGCAGGGAGGCAAGGAAAAGAATGCGGATGGAATGTTTCGTACGGTACTGGATCTGAATGGGAACCTCTTTGTCATCAGGACCTGTGACTTTAACAAAATCCGGAGGTACGTCGGGATAGTTAAGTTCCACTTCAACAATGGATTTGCGTGTGATGGCAAGGGGGTTGTAAACAGCCACGGTCTGTCCTTTACCACGGGTATCCATGCCATGGATTACAGATGCAGCGGCTGCCTGCAACGCACCGGAAAAGAGATTAAGCCCCAGAACTTCATCATTCCAGGCATATTCGTAGGCTTTTGGAATGCAGGTTCCCGGCAGGATGTCGTGCATCTGGCTTCCGAGAACCAACCACCATGCCGAATTAAACTGTGACTGCGGATATCTGACTCCTCCGGCCAGATCTGCAAATACGGCAAGTGGTTCAGCGGCCTGGGCCAGGAGTTCATTTTTCCTGTTCCAGCGTTTCATATAAGCCTGTGAGGTAAGCGAACCCGCAGAATGCTGGGTAAGAAGAAGGTCCCCTTTATAGGTAGGCAGTTTGGCTGCCTGGGCATCGGTCAGGTCCCGGAAAAGCTGATCGGAAGAGCATAAATAAAGTTTTATTTTACTGTCGGGGTTGTTAAGCGAACCGACGGCATTTTTCACGGCTTCCAATGAGGGAGCGCCGCCAATATCGCCGGTGCCATAATACCTGTAATCAGCATAAACGCCATATTTGCGTCCATTTTCAAGAACCCGGTCAACCCATTTTTTAACTGTGTCACATCGGAATTCAACATCCCCGCCATAGTCAGTAGCATTAAGCGCTGCAAGCACTCCCTTCCCGTCTGTGCCTATCCAGGTACCTATGTTGAAAGGAATACCGATGGCAGAACCCCATTCCAGCTTCTGGGTCGAAAAGCCTTTGATACCTGCATGTGCAAGCGCTGATGGCAGATGTGCCTGGAAACCAAAGCAGTCGGGGAGAAGGAAATCAACGCTTTCTTTCCCGAATTCAGAGCGGAAATAATTATTTCCGTATAAAACATGACGGATTATTGATTCAGGTGAAGGGATATTGGCATCGCATTCATCCACAGAAGATCCTCCCACGAACCACCTTCCCTGGCTGATATACTTTTTTAATTTTTCATAACGCTCGGGATAATATTCCTTCATCATTTTATACCGTCTTGCACCTGAAAAAGTGAATACATAGGATTTGAACTTCTCGAACAGCAGGAAGTTGTCATCCATAGTGGCTTTGATGAATTTATTGATGGTTTCCACGTAATCCCACCTCCATTGCGTATCCAGATGTGCATATCCAACAGTATACAGCACCGGTTCCGTGTTGAGATCATACCTAGGCGCAGTTTTCTTTGCCTCCGGCTGTGACATTGCCTTTTCGCAGAGAATGAAAAGGCAAACTAAAAGAATGGCTATATATTTCATAAGTGCTTGATTGCGTGTTACGGTAAACAGGTAATCCAACTTAAAAGCCGAATATAAGCAAAATCCGGAAAATCCCTGTCCGGAACCTTAAATCCTTCTGTAAAAATAGAAATTTTTTTATTCCGGAAATCCCTACCTTTGCATTCAATAAAAAAGGAGGTTGTTTCATGAAAAAAATTGCATTGCTCCTGCTTATCGGCGCCATCCTGGCATCCTGTGCAGGGAAGAAAAACAGTTATACAATAAATGGTAAGCTTATAGGCTCCGACAGTGGAACTGTTTATCTTCAAAAATATGAAATTTCGGATTGGGTTAAAATTGATTCCGCCAAACTGGTTAAAGGTTCATTTACGTTCAAAGGAAATATCGGTCTGCCGGAGATGTGGTTCATCACAGATAAAAGCAAATTATTTCTGCCCGTTTTTATTGAGAATTCCAATATCAGTATCGAAGTTTATGTCGACAGCGTTGATAAGTCAACCATCATAGGTTCCGCAACCCACGATATGTTTAAGAAATACAAGAAGCAGAATGACAGCCTGAACAAACTGATGGAAGCCTGTTATAAGGATTACAAGGCGGCTAAAGATGCAAACGATACAATAAAAATGAAAAAGGCTGATTCCGTCTCTGATGCGCTTGATAAGGCGGTTAAAGCGAATATTATTGCTTTCGCCAAAGCAAATCCGGCCTCGGTGGTTGGTCCATATCTGATCATGCGTTCTGCGTATCAGTTTGAATTACCGGAGTTGCAGGATGCTGCTGCCAAATTCGATACCAGCCTGAACGCGTCAACCTATGTTCAGACTATCAGGAAAAGGATTGATGTTCTCAAAGCCGTTCAGATCGGCCATGTTGCTCCCGACTTCACTATGAACGACACCACCGGAAAACCTGTCACTCTCTCTTCGCTCAAGGGAAAGATATTGCTGGTCGATTTCTGGGCATCATGGTGCGGCCCATGCCGTGGCGAAAATCCCAATGTGGTAAGAGCATATCAGGGATATAATAAAAAAGGTTTTGATGTCATTGGTGTTTCTTTCGATAAGGACCATACAAAATGGGTCAAAGCTATAAAGGATGACGGGCTCACCTGGAACCATGTTTCGGATCTCCAGGGTTGGGGCAATGCTGCAGGGAAGCAATACGGCATCATGTCAATTCCCTCAAATGTATTGCTTGACAAGGAACAGAAGATTATCGGACGCAACCTTCGCGGTGAGGATCTTACCAAAAAGCTCCTGGAATTATTGGGACCTCCGGCTCCCGGGAAGAAAGCCATTGCCAGGAAGGGAAAGAAGTAAAAATAATCGTATGATTGCTGCCGCCGGGATAATTTTATCCCGGCGGCGCTGTTATCTATAATTTCCAACCAGTTTAAAGCTCCGCATCATGACCAGAAAGGTTCTTTCCCTCGTATTCCTTTTTTCATCCATAATTGGTTTTGCACAGAACTCGCTCGATGGAACAGTTCACGGCCTTGGGAAGTCAAAGTTGTATCTGCTGAGCATTTATGGTGAACGGATCAAACTGGCTGATTCCACCCTCTGCGATTCCCTCGGGAGGTTTCACTTTACCTTGACTTCAAACACAAATACCGGACTATACCGGGTTGGCTGGAGTAAAACAGGATTTGTGAACTTAATCCTGAACAGGGAAAATGTGAAATTTGAGACCTGCGCCAACTCCCCGGAGGATTCCCTGAAGATACTGTCATCACGGGAAAATGAGATATTGCAATCCTTTGCTGTCATGGCAAGAACCAACCAGTCAAAGCTGGAGTTACTAATGCCTGTTGTGGATTTTTATCCCGTCAGGGATGAGTTATACAAAAAAATTGCCGCTGAGTTTGAAGCTATCCAGAAAGTTCAGCTTGCCTTCCTCGATTCCTTGATTCATAACTATCCTGATTCTTATGCCGTCAGGATGGAAAAGGTGTTGCAGACCCCGTATATTTCCGCTTCACTTTCTGCGAATGCCCGCACGGAATTCCTCAAACTGCATTACTGGGACAAAGTGGATTTCAACGACACCGCCCTTCTGAGGAGTAATGTATTTGCCGATAAGATTATCTCCTATCTTGCTATCTATCAGAATAACCGGCTTAACCAGAAACAGCTTGAAACCGAATTCATCAAGGCAGTCACTGTCGCCCTTGGCGCTGCTTCAGTTTGCCCGGATACCTATAAGTTCATGCTGGATTATATCGTTGGAGGCTTCGACAAGTATCATTTCGATGATGTCATAACATACATTGCCGACAACTTTCAGGATCCATTTTCCTGCGAAGATGCAGCCCGTAAGTCAGCCTTACAGAAAAAGCTGGATAATTTTAAAAAGCTGTCTGTTGGCAAAATTGCTCCCGGCATTGAGGTACCTGATCTGAAAGGTAACAAAGTGACCCTGTTGTCCATAAAAACAGGATATACCCTGCTTGTTTTCTGGTCGAGCCAATGCCCTCACTGCACCGAGATGATGCCTAAGCTTAAAACCTGGTACGATAAGCAGAAAGAAAAGAAGCTGGAAGTTATAGCCGTTTCTCTTGACACAAGCAGAAACGACTGGGCCTCCTTCGTCAAAAAGGAGAAGCTGAACTGGATCAACGTTTCAGAACTTAAAGGATATCTTGGGAAAGCCGAGGACGAGTACAATATATATGCAACTCCGACCATGTATCTTCTTGACCGCGAAAAGAAAATTATAGCAAAGCCAATCACGTGGCGCGAGCTCGAGCAGGCCCTGAACCAGAATATAAAGAGCGAATAGCGAATAGCGATTGGCGAATAGCGAATAGCGATTAGCAAATAACGATTAGAAAGTATGTACGAGTATATTAAAGGCCGTCTGGTCGAAAAGAATCCTGCATACGCAGTGATCGATTGCAACGGTGTTGCATATTACCTTAATATTTCGGTTTATACTTATTCAAGACTGGGGGATGAAGAAAGCTGTCTGTTATTCACTCATCTGGTAATCAGGGAGGATGCCCACATGCTGTTCGGATTCATTGATACTGTTGAAAGGGATCTTTTCCGTCACCTGATCAGCGTGTCGGGAGTAGGTGTGAGCACGGCAAGGATAATTCTCTCATCCCTGAACCCCACAGAAGTCACCCAGGCCATTGTTGAAGGAAATGCGCCTATGCTGCAGAGAATTAAAGGTATCGGGAGTAAAACGGCTGAACGTATTATAATAGACTTAAAAAACAAGCTCTCGAGGAACCTGATTCCTTCGGAAAAATCAGGGATTTTGCACAATACAAACCGTGAAGAAGCGTTATCTGCATTAAGCATTCTGGGATTTTCCAAGGTGCTGGCGGAGAAAGTATTAAACAAGATAATTGAAACAGAAGGCTCCGGCTTGTCAGTGGAACAACTTATCAAACAGGCGCTAAGGATGTTATAGCGTTTGTTTGTTTAATTTCACTAAACTTAGCTAACGGAACAAAACGGAATTGGTGAACTACTCTAACATTGCTGTAAAATCCTGTCTTGTCTTACTGGTTCTCCAAGGTTTTGCGATACCGGCCTTTTCCGGGGGACGGCAGGTGCAGAGCTTTGGGCGGACCCCAGAATATCTTTTTACCGCCGATACCAATAAAACTTCAGATACAACACTCAGGTTTCCTTTCACTTATGATGCCACCCTCCCGGATGCCGGAAAAACAAACCCGCTATATCTTAAAAACCCGCCAAACATCAAGACTGTCGTAGAATACGACCCTTCGACCCACCAGTATTACAATCTCTATAAAGTCGGGAACGAGACATACAGGATTCCCACAACCATGTCGTTCAGCGAGTACCAGGACCAGGATATGCAAAACATTTTGGAGAGTTACTGGAAGGAAAGAGCTGCAGCAGCCGGGATAGATAATGCAAAGGGAACGATTCCCCAGATTCATATTCCCGGAAAATTCTTTGAGACAATCTTCGGGAACAATACCGTTGACATCCGCCCCCAGGGATCCGCCCAGATCAACTTCGGTATCGTTTCGAATCGAAGGGATGACCCCATGCTGAATACGCGACAGAGAAGGCAAACCAATTTTGACTTTAATGAAAAGATTCAGATGAATGTGATCGCCAAGATTGGCGACAAGATCGAATTCAAGATCAACTATAATACCCAGGCCACCTTTGATTTTGAGAACACACTGAAACTCAAGTACGAAGGGAAGGAAGATGATATCATTCAACTGATCGAAGGCGGTAATGTAAACATGCCATTGAATACTACACTCATCAAAGGGACCGAAAGCCTTTTTGGTATTAAGACCAAACTGAGATTCGGCCGGCTTACAGTCACCGCACTGTATTCCCAGCAGAAAAGCGAAACCAAAAACATCATGGTTCAGGGAAATGCACAGACGAACAAGTTCACGCTCAGGGCCGATGAATATGAAGAGAACCGGCATTTCTTCATTGCCCAGTATTTTCGCGACAATTACCGGGATGCCTTAAAGTCACTTCCCCTTATCAACTCCTCTGTCAATATTCTGAAAATTGAAGTATGGGCTACAAATATAGGCGCTGCCGTTACAGAGAACCGCAACATAGTAGCCTTCCAGGACCTGGGCGAATACAATCCCTATAAAAAGCAACAATTTTATCCCAATCTGGGGCAGTCACGGCCATCGAACACATCGAACAACCTCTTTTCCAGGTTAATGCCTAATAAAGCCGACTCCGCCCAGGTGCGTAATATCAATACAGTTACCGATTATCTTCAAAGTGCGCCGTATTTTCTTGTTTCAGGTATGGATTTTGAAAAAGTTGAGAGCGCACGTAAACTTCTGCCGACCGAGTATACTTTCAACCCAAGACTTGGTTTTATTTCGCTTAACACCAATCTCAATTCAGATCAGACCCTTGCTGTCGCCTACCAGTACCAGATAGTAGGCGATCCCAGGGTTTACCAGGTAGGTGAATTTTCGGACCAGGGGATTATCACCCCAAACAGCCTGGTTGTTAAACTATTAAAGAGTACTGCACTGAACACACACATTCCCATGTGGAACCTCATGATGAAGAATGTGTATTCATTGGGTGCATACCAGGTACAACCCAAGGATTTCACGCTGAATGTACTTTACAATGGAAACGCCAATGGTGTCCCTACCGCCTATATCAGTGAAACCCGTATTAAGGGCGTTCCCCTGCTCCAGGTTTTAGGCTTTGATAACCTGAATATGCAGAATAATCCGCCGCCCGACGGCATGTTCGATTTCATCGATCAGGCTGCTACTCTGGGAGGAACCATACAGGCATCCAATGGAAGAGTATTTTTTACAGTGTTGGAACCTTTTGGTCAGTCACTGAGGGATTCGATCTATGACCCCAATGATCCCACGGGCTCACTGGCGCTTGCAAATAAATACTGCTTTGATTCCCTTTATACGTTGACCAAATCGGCGGCCAGGCAGTATCCTGACAAAAACAAGTTTGTTTTGAACGGGTTTTATAAATCAACCACCGGATCGGAGATTTCCCTGAATGCCCTCAACGTACCCCAGGGTTCGGTACACGTCACGGCCGGAGGTGTCCAGCTTACCGAGAACGTGGATTATACCGTCGATTACACCCTGGGCCGGGTCCGGATCATCAATGAGGGCCTGTTGAATTCCGGGACTCCGATCAGCATCTCGATGGAGAGCAACCAGATGTTCAATATCCAGACCAAGCGCCTGATCGGAACACACCTTGATTACAAGATGAACAAGGATTTTAATCTCGGCGCCACCATCATGAACCTGAATGAGCGTCCCCTTACCCAAAAGGTTAATTACGGTGATGAACCCATGTCAAATACCATCTGGGGTTTTAACCTTTCGTACCGTACTGATTCACGACTGATCACACGACTGGTCGATGCACTGCCGTTTATTACTACGAAAGCCCCATCCCATATAGCTGTTGATGCTGAGTTTGCCGATTTCATCCCCGGCCATTCAAAAGCCATCGGACAGGCCGGAACTACATATATCGACGATTTTGAAGGCGCTCAGTCGACCATAGACCTTAAAAATATAGGAACCTGGTTTCTCGCCTCCACACCCCAGCAGCAGACTACCACAGGAATGTTTCCTGAAGCAGCTGCCGGCACAGGCCTTGCATACGGCTTTAACCGTGCGAAACTGGCATGGTACATCATCGACCCTCTGTTCTACGATAAAAATAACAGCCTGGTTCCTCCTAATGTTTCGGTACAGGAACTTTCCAACAATTACGTAAGGCAGATATGGGAAACCGAAGTCTTTCCGAACAAACAGCCTCTGAACGGGGTTCCTGTCAATCTCGCTGTTTTCAACCTGGCCTATTATCCCTCCGAAAGAGGCCCCTATAACTACGATGTTCAGCCATCGGCCTTTTCCAAGGGTCTGAACCTGGATGGGACGCTCGCTTTGCCTGACTCACGATGGGGGGGGATTATGCGAAAGATTGAAACCACCGATTTTGATGCTGCCAATGTTCAGTATATCCAATTCTGGATGATGGACCCCTTTGCCACTGATTCTTCCAATTCCGGGGATCTTTACTTCAACCTCGGGGATGTTTCGGAAGATATTTTAAGGGACGGCAGGAAAAGCTATGAAAACGGACTGCCTACTTCTGCAGTAGTCACCAATGTGGATACTACTATCTGGGGCAGGGTGCCCAGCCTCCAGGCCCTTGTCAGTGCATTTGACAATGACCCCGCTTCAAGGCCATACCAGGACGTTGGTTATGACGGCCTTATGGATGCTGATGAGCGTACTTTCTTCGATGCAACCTATGTGAGCAAAATAAAAAATGTCTTCGGCCCTGGTTCCCAGGCTTATAAAAATGCCTATGCAGACCCCTCGGCCGATGACTATCATTATTTCAGGGGAACCGACTATGACAATGAGTCTCTGTACAGCAGTGTTTTGCAGAGGTATAAGATGTTCAATGGTCCTGATGGCAACTCCCCTACACAGGCCCAGTCACCGGAATCGTACCCTACCCTGGCAACGACACTCCCGAATGTGGAGGATATCAATAATGATAATACCCTTAGCGAGTCCGAAAACTATTACCAGTATATAGTACATCTGCGCAGCGACCAGATGCAGACAGGGATGAACTACATCAACAATGTATATTATGCAACAAATATTCCCCTGGCCGACGGGCAGCGAGGGGCAGTTAAGTGGTATCAGTTTAAAATTCCCATCAGGACACCCGACAAGGTTGTCGGTACCATTTCGGACTTCACATCGATCCGTTTCATGCGTGTATTTTTTAAAAATTTCCAAAGGCCTATCGTTTGCCGTTTTGCAACAATTGAGCTTTCCCGTGGGGAATGGAGGAATTACACGAACTCATTGCTGTCTCCGGGAGAATACATCCCTGATAACCAGCAAAGCCAGACCACTTTTGATATTTCCACAGTAAGCATTGAAGAGAACGGCAGTAAGCAACCTATTCCCTATGTGATGCCTCCTGGAATACAACGGGAAACCAACTGGGGATCGACCAATATGCAGCAGCTGAACGAACAGTCTATGTCGTTCAAGGTTTGTAACCTGGTCGATGGGGATGCCCGTGGCGCCTATAAAACCTGTGAATTTGACTTCCGCCAGTTCAAGTTTCTGAACATGTATGTTCATGCTGAGAAGTCGATCGCAAGCCAGAACGTGAAAACAGGCGACCTTACCGTTTTTATCAGGATAGGTTCCGACTTCACGGATAATTATTACGAGTATGAGATCCCTCTCCATTTCACGCCCTGGGGCACCAGCGCCAATAACCCCGATGCCATATGGCCTGATGCCAATGCTTTCAATATCGACCTGAAAAGGCTGGTATCGGTGAAGTACAACCGTTATGCTCTTCTGGCCCACGAGGGGGCGAATACAAACCTGTCGTATCCTTATTCGGAAATGGATGGGGCAAACAGGATAACCATCGTGGGTTCTCCGACTATCAGCGATGTCAGATCCATTATGATTGGTGTACGCAATCCGAAGAAAGGAGGCCAGAATAAGGATGACGACGGCCAGTCGAAATGTGCAGAGATTTGGGTCGATGAACTGCGGCTTACCGGCTTCAACAATCAGGGCGGTTGGGCCACTACGGCTAGGCTGGCCGTGGATCTGGCCGACCTGGGCCGGGTACAGCTTACAGGCAGCTACTCAAGTGCAGGATTTGGTACACTGGAACAAAAACAAACCCAGCGTGCCATGGAAGCCATCACCATGTTCGGTTTTGACACCGACCTCGAACTGGGTAAATTCTTCCCGGTAAAGTCAGGTATAAGAATTCCGTTTCATTACGATTATTCATTGCAGAAAAATACTCCCGAGTATGACCCCATGAACCCCGATATTAAATTATCGGACATACTGAAAATATTTAACACCAAGGCAGAGAAAGACTCAATCAGGGGAGTGACAGAAGGATATACTTACAGGAAAAATTTCAGCCTCATGAATGTGAGGAAGGACAGGACCAATACCAAACGAAAGCCCAGGATTTATGACATTGAGAATTTCAACATCAGTTATGCTTACTCTGAGGTCTTTAACAGAGATGTCGATATAGAATATGATCTCAAAAAGAAATATACAGGCAATTTCGGCTATAATTACAGCGCTATACCGCCTCTTTTCACACCGTTCAGCAAAGCCAAATTCCTCAGGTCGAAATACCTTTCTCTGATCAGGGATTTCAATATTTACTACCTGCCGAAGTCATTCTCGTTCAGAACCGATATGGACAGGGAATTTGAAGCCCAAAAGTTCAGGAACAAGACCCAGGCTATAGTTCCTATCCAAACGTTTTATATAAAAACCTGGAACTGGAACAGGATGTATGACCTTAAATGGGACTTTACAAAATCGCTTAAAGTCAGTTTGGTTGCCAATGCCCAGGCATTTGTTAATGAACCGCCCGGGGTGATTGACCATTCAAACAGTTCACAGGTCTGGAACCAGATACTTTCATTCGGGACCATGAACACTTATAATCAGGCGTTAAGCGTTACATGGGATGTTCCATTCTCAAAGATACCGTATCTCGACTGGATAACTCTTGCGGCAGGGTATCAGGGAAGCTACCGCTGGACCGCCAGCGCCCTCTCTGTACAATCCGCCCTTGGAAACATGGCTGAGAACAACAGTACAAAGGCCCTGAATGGTTCTCTGAATTTCGTTAACTTGTATAACAAGATACCTTACCTGAAAAAGATCAATGCGGGGCCACAGAAAAAATCAAAGAATGACAGGGGCCCGGCCAAACCGCCCGATAAGAATGCAAAGAATGCGAAGACTGCCAGCCTCGATTCGCTGAAAAATATGAAACCCGAGAAGGATATAGGGAAAATGATACTTGACGGGGCTTTGCGTGTGCTGATGGCAGTACGGACAGCAAAATTCACATACACACAGGCCAATGGCATACAACTTCCCGGTTTTTACCCGCGTCCGGAGGCATTGGGTAACAACTGGTCACAAAATGCTCCTGGTCTTGGATTCGTTTTCGGCGATCAGAGGGATATCAGGCAGAAAGCCGGCGACCAGGGTTGG
>Ga0182011_10004451_pt1 | contig 11233 bp, 11 predicted proteins | sample 711E1DmetaG_FD_120481 | JGI IMG/M metagenome (GOLD analysis project Ga0182011, IMG submission 120481) | Permafrost microbial communities from Stordalen Mire, Sweden - 711E1D metaG | ecosystem: Environmental > Terrestrial > Soil > Wetlands > Permafrost | place: Sweden: Stordalen | collected... | reverse complement strand
GAACTCATTATGGATGTGCTGCGCTGGGGAGTAGATGCGGAAGTGAAAGGGCCAAAGGAGCTTCGGAAAGAGATTATGGAAACGATTGCGGGGATGGGAAAGAAATATAAATAAAATGCTTCGGCTCTCATGTTTTGAGAGTGAAAGCAAGTAGATTAAAAAGGATGACTGGACGCTTGGTTGAACTTTTATATTGGTGAATGAAATTATAGGTGATATTCGGTTGTAATAGTTGAGAGGCTAAAGGAATAATGGAAAAATATTTTTGGGCAAAAACAACTGAAGATAATAAGCCCGGTATTTCTGTAATAGAACATTTGTTAAATGTTGGCCATGTCGCCGAGCTGATGGCCGAAATATCCGAAAATATCCTTGAGCGGTTTAATCTGAGTTCTACGGAAATTGGTGCACTTGCAGCAATGCATGATATCGGAAAAATATCCCCCGGCTTTCAACGCAAATGCGAAATGTGGTTGAAAGAATATAATCTTTTTGAAAAGGCTGTTAATGGACGTTGGGATGCCTTGATGGAGTCTAATCATGGGAAAATTTCGCAACACTCAATTCAGGAATTTCTGACTGAAAAACAAACAAGTCGCGCAATGGCGGCATATTTATCGGCAGTAATTGGTGGGCATCATGGTCGGCTAAATTTGCCTAATTTACATTGGCCGCAGCCCTTGCAAATGAATAGCATAATTGAGAATGGAAGTGGAATCGATTGGGAACAGGAACGCAAGGATGCTATTAAAACAATTTGGAATAAATTTGCTGTAAAAACGCGACTGTCAGAAATTACAGATGAAAATCCGTCTCTTTGGTGGATTGCGGGACTCACCTCTGTTGCTGATTGGATAGGTTCTGATGAACGATTCTTTTCGGCAATAAAATCCTCAATGCCTTCAAATAGCCCCGAAATTGCTTTAATAGCCCTTGGCGCAATTGGATTTAATAAAGTAGAAATCATAAAAGGTCTATCCTTTCATGACTTGTTTTATGACAAAGAAAAGCCGGGGGCAATTTGGAAGCCTAATGAAATGCAACAGAAGGCATTTTCTGCTATAACTGACCCAGGGGTTTATATAATTGAAGCTCCTATGGGAACGGGCAAGACAGAAGCCGCGCTTTGGGCTTCTTATCAATTGCTCTCCAAAAATAAAGCTAAGGGAATATATTTTGCGTTGCCAACACAAGCCACAAGCAATCGTATACATATTCGGATTAATGATTTTATTGAACGGATTGCCCCCAATTCTGGCAAAAGTCGACTTATCCATGCGAATTCCTGGTTAATGGATCAAAACGAAATTATTTCACCAGCAAAAACAGAGGCATCAAATTCGCAAGATGATGCAAGGAAAAGCAGAGATTGGTTTTCATCTGCGAAGCGTGCCTTACTTGCGCCTTTTGGTGTTGGGACCGTTGACCAGGCGCTTCTTGGAGTGGTCGCCGCAAAGCACTTTTTTGTGAGGCATTTTGCGTTAGCCGGTAAGGTTGTTATTATTGACGAAGTACATTCTTATGATTTATATACAGGAACACTTATTGACAAATTGATAACAACTCTTGAAGGATTGGGCTGTACAGTAATTGTTTTATCCGCAACATTGACAAGAAAACGACGTGGACAAATTATTGCTTTTGGCAATGATTCCCAAGACGATGAATCAATTCGCGCGTACCCTTTAATTACTGGTAGGAAAGAAAGTAATCCCATAAAGCCGGTAGAAGTTAAACAACCACCTTCTTACGAAGTGCAAGTTTCTTTCCAGACTGCAGACATTGCAGGGCAAGAGGCGATTGTTCTCGCAGAAAAAGGTGGGTGTGTTCTATGGATTTGCAATACTGTTGAAGCGGCACAAAAACAATTCCAGTATTTTGACAAATTGAGCAACAAAAAATTTATAATGGGTCTTTTGCACTCCCGGTTTCCATTTTGGCGGCGTAAAGAGCTCGAAAATGAGTGGATGGAGCGGCTTGGCAAAAATGGAAAAAGCAGGTGTGGATCAATTTTAGTATCCACGCAAATTGTTGAACAAAGCGTTGATCTGGATGCTGATTTGATGGTCACAGAATTGGCACCGACAGATATGTTGTTGCAAAGGTTAGGACGTTTATGGCGACATAAAAGAAAACGCCCAAAAGGTTTGCAAGCTCGATTAATCATTATTTCAGAAGAAAAAAGTCTGGAAGAGTTTCGTTTGATGAAACCTAAAGAAATTCTCGAACGCCTTGGCCCAAAATCGAACATTTATGAACCTATTATGTTGTTGAGATCGCTTCAGGAATGGAAAAAATATGATAACAGAAAAATAAAAATCCCTTATGAGATACGATCTTTACTTGAAGCAACTTATAACGAAGCAACAGAGAATCCAAAATCATGGGAAAAGTTATTTGATGAACGGTTTATACGCAATTCAAATGACCGTTTTAAGGCCGCCTTAAATAGTAACTATTGGCAACCGCAATTGCCAGATGAAGAAGGTGTCCAGACCCGACTTAATGATGTACCAACAATTTCATTGGTATTATGTAAAGAATTTATGGATAAACAAATTACTTTTCTCGACAATACCAAAGCAGACGTAGGTGCCGAAGAATTCCAACTCTCAATTGCCCAGGCAATTCATAAAAACATAGTTAAAACTCCTGCATACTATTTTGATGTAATTGAGGGGTTTAAGGCTTTTTCGGAATATGTGCGTGGAACACAAACCATTGGGCGAGTCAACGATAATGGATTTGTGTTTGTAAAAGGCCTAAAGGAAGGCGTTAGTTTGTATTATTCCAATACATTAGGACTTGTTATAATTAAACCGACCGCAAGGGAGGATGAATGAATGTTGCTTTTGATCCGTGGATTCCGGTTGTAACCTTAACAGGTGAAAGTTTTCCTATAAGTCTGTGTGAAGTTTTTACTGGTGGTGAAAAATATGCTGATTTAGCGGTACGGCCACATGAAAGGGTTGCTCTTATGAGGCTTTTTCTTTGTGTTGCCCATGCGTCGCTGAAAGGGCCAAAAGATTATCCCGCATGGTGCGAAGTACCCAAGAAATTACCGGAAGCTGCAAAGGCGTATTTAAAAGAATGGGAAGATTCTTTTGAGTTGTTTCATAAAGAAAAACCGTGGTTGCAGATAGCAGAGTTAAATTTAATCCCTTCTGAAAAAGACAGCGAGTCTGATGAAGAAAAGGGCTGGTCATCGCTAAATAAACTATCCTTTATCCGCGCTAGTGGAAATAATACAACACTTTTTGACCACGAAGCTGGTGGTGGAAATTTAACAGAATATTCTTTGGCTGACTTGGCCCTTAATATTCTTACTTTCCAGAATTTTTTTGTTGCAGGTGGCAAAGCATCATCGAGACTTTGGGGTGCTATTGAAATGAAAAATCCGGCAAATCCTAAAGGTGGGCCATGTGCAGGAAAATCTATCCTGTTTACGTTTCTTCGTGGAAGAAATCTTTTTGAAACAATCATATTAAACCTTAACACACAAGAAGATTTAAAATTCCATTATGGTGATTTAAAGGACTGGCTTGGGGTTCCAATTTGGGAGAAACCGATTACAGATCCTAACGATGAAGCTGCAATTACAAATGCAACAAAAACCCACATTGGTAGGCTTGTTCCTCAAACAAGGTTATTACGGATTCATGAAGACAGGAAAAGGATATTACTGGGTGCTGGTTTTCTTTATCCAAAATATCAGGATGAAAATAATGCTTTTTATCCAGATATTTTTGCAACGGCTGTTGTAAACAATAATAATGAAACAGAATTGCTTTCTGCAAGGCCGGGGAAAGCAATATGGCGAGAACTTCATGCACTTGTTGTGCGAAGAAAAAATACCTCGCCACAAAATAGAGGCTCATTGTGTTTGCTAAACATTCCTGAAAAAACGCCTTGTGATTTGACCGTTTGTGGAATGGCAACAAATCCAAAACAAGCTGCTGAAATTTTAGATTTTATCGATTCGGTTTTTCACATACCCGCATTTTTATGTACTTCTGAAGGTGCGATTGTCTATGAATCAGAAGTAAAAAATGCAGAAAAAATAGCCAGTCGACTTGGCTGGGCGATTGAAGGATATCGTTCCGAAATTGATGGCGGTTGGGAAGGTAAGGTAAAAGGAGCTGGCCCTAAAAGTGGCGAATTGAAAGCAAAACTTCATTCAATGGCAACTATACACTATTGGACAAATGTAGAAAAAAAACTTACCTTACTTATGGCGCACATTGAAGCCATTGGTACTGATGCCACAATCCCAACACGTGAGGCATGGCAAAAAATGCTTTTTTCTTCGGCATGCGAAGCATATCGAATTGCTTGCGGTCAAGAAACACCACGGCAGACACGAGCATTTGCAATAGGATTTCAACGCCTAACGGTTAAACAAGAAAAAAATGATCCGGAATTAGATAAATCTCAAACAGAGGAGGACGAAGTATGAGTTCACTTCTTGATCGTCTCCGCCGTTATGCCGATAACCGGGGCATGATGGCAAATCTCAGGTGCATTTTAATAGAAAACAAAAAACATCGTGCTTGGCCTGTTCTAAACAGAATTGGTATTGACATTAATCAGAATGTTGCTGCCCTTGTTGCCGGTTTATATGCTACGCATCCAGAAGAAACAACGTCTGGAAATTTAGGAACCGTTTGCAAGAGAATCGAAATACGACGCGGTGAAAAACATGGTGACGACAAGCTGACACCAACCGAAAGACGGTTTCAACATTTGCTTGCTGCGGAAAAAGGCGAGGAAATGAATGGGCGCGTTATAAGAATGGTTGTGATGGCAAAATCTCAAGGTGTTCCAGTCAATTACGAACAATTGGAAAAAGATTTAACATACTGGAATGATCGGACTAAAACCGAATGGGCAAGAGCGTTTTGGACTCCAGGTGCAGAGATTGTGCCGGAAGAGGAGGGCGCATGAGTTGGCTTGCGAAAATGATTGTAAGCGTTGAGGATGGTTTAAAGAATGATAAAACAGATTCATATTCCTGGCATAAAAAACCTTGGGAATGTTTTCCTAACGATCCAGATAAAAAACGCGATTTTCTCACCCGTCTTGATTCTATGGAGGGCGTTTTTTGTCTTTGGATGTTAGCTCAAGAAAAGCCCATTTGTCCGTCATGGTGTTTACCGGAAAACTTTAGCTTAAAAGAAATTGCACCTTCTTTTCTTTCACATCGCTATTATGCTTTCGATTTGCGGGCCAATCCGGTAAAAACAATTTCTAAGCGTGGCTTAAATGATGAGATTCTTTATAGGGCCAATGGGAAACGAAAGCACGGGAAAAGAATACCCATTGTCAAAATTGACGAGCTCAGTGCTTGGATTAAACGAAAAGGTAATATCCGTTGCCGCGATAATGTAAATGGCGCGGATGTACCTGGAGGGTTTCGTATTGTCGAAGAATACCCGCTCGAAATTAGGCCAATGACCGAAAACTACTTTCGTAAAGTTGAAAAAACTGATGGCAAAGTTCATCGTGCCTATCATGGAAGCGTTCAATTTCGTGGAACTTTAGAAGTAACTAATCAGGCCCATTTCAGTGCAACCTATCATAACGGGATCGGCAGCGCGAAAGGATTTGGTTTAGGGCTTTTTCTTTTAGCTCCAGTAAATCTGTAAACAAACATAAACCTTTAGGAGATTTATTATGAGACATCTTGAACTTCATATCATTCAGTCTGTACCAGTTGCTTGTCTAAACCGTGATGACCTCAATTCGCCAAAAACCGCTATTTTCGGCGGGGTTCAGCGGGCGCGTGTGTCAAGTCAATCTTGGAAGCGGGCGATAAGGGAAATGGCCAAGGAAATTGCCAAGAGCGAAAATTCTAATCTGTTTAACGGTGATCGAACCCGGCGAATGGTATATGCTTTAAAAGAATTACTTGTAAAAGACATGGATGAAAATGTCGCAGTAGAAATTGCAGAACAGGTTGCTGATATTGTTGAAACATTGGACTCAAAAACAGATGGTGATGGTTTTAAAAAAATAAAAACAGTTATGTTTTTTTCTAAAGCGGAATATGAGGCAATTGCGGATGCCATTATACAATCTGATGATGTAAAGAATTCAGTTAATTTACTAAAGTCTGCACTTGACGAAAAAAACGATAAAGAAAAAGCTAAAGAATTTAAAGCAAAAGCACTTAAAGCTATGGGGAAAATATTGGAAAAAGGTGCAATTGCAAAAGCAATCAAATCAGCCCAGCTCAAGGATGGTGCAGACATTGCATTGTTTGGTCGTATGGTAGCAAACGACCCTTCACTCAAAGTAGATGGGGCGACAATGTTTGCTCATATTCTTTCCACGCATAAGGTTGATAACGAAATAGATTTTTTTACCGCTGTTGATGATTTGAACAAGGATGAAACAGGCGCTGGTATGACAAGCACACTTGAGTTTAATTCCGCAACTTATTATCGTTTTTGTGCATTAAATCTCGATATGCTGGCAAAAGATGATCATCTTGGCGACATTACCTTGAAAGATGGGAAGGTAGAAAGATCGGTTAAAACACGCCAGCAGGTAGTGAAGACGTTTATTGAGTCAACAATTCAAGCAATACCCGGCGCACGAAAGACTACGATGAACGGAAATACTTTACCTGCATATGTCCTCGGAATTGTTCGTGAAAAAGGCCATCCTATTCAATTAGTTAATGCGTTTGAGGAAGCAATTCGGTCTAATCAGGGTTATGCCCTTGAATCTGTAAAGCGGATGCTTAATGAATATTCGGATATTAAAACCACTTGGGGTATTACCGCAATTTATGAAAAAGCAGTTGTAAACAATAACCTCAAAGAAGGGTTAACGGCTGCCAAAGAAAATATTGGGACGTGCAGTCTAACGGACCTTATTGACGGGATGGTGGCACATGTCATCTGAAAAATATTATTTGGCAATACGCCTTATTGGGCCGTTCCAATCCTGGGGTTTCGATAGCCAATACAATAGGCGAAATACAGGATTAATGCCAACTAAAAGCGCTATTGCCGGGATGTGTTGCGCTGCATTTGGATATAATCGTGGATGTGAAGAGGAAAAAGAATTCCTTGTCAAATTTGTAAAATTACAGATGACTGCAATTGCTATTCCCAGAATTCTTAAACGGCAAGTTTATTCCGAAGAGAAAAAATTAGAACTAAAGGTGTGTCGAATGCAGGACTATCATACTGTAGAAAATACACGTGATGCAAAAGGAAATATGAAAAAGCATGCTATCCTTACTAATAGACAATATCTTACTGATGCATCTTTTGGTATTATTCTTGAAGGAAAAAAAGAGTTTCTTCAAGAAATTGCGAAGCAATTAATAGATCCAGTTTGGGGGATTTGGCTTGGTAGAAAAACATGCGTACCAACAGCGCCAGTTTTTGCAGGTTTAAAAGGGTCAAAGGATGAAGCCCTTGAATTGCTTGGAATAAATTCCATTGGAAAATATACTTCGCAAATTGAAGTTGATGTTTTTGCGGAAGGGCGCGATTCCATTTCAGATAATCCAATTTCTTTTGAATCAGATAAAAGGAAATTTTCACCACGTAGGATAAAGACTGAAATGGCACACTTTTAAAATTACTGGCCATCGGTCGCGCCAAAGCTTTCGGCTGCGGCCTGCTCCTTGTAAAGCCTATTTGAACCGTAACATAGAGGAACTTTTCATGGACGATCTTTCACTACACGGCTGGGACGACGGCAAAATTTATTATTATGAAAGCGGCAAAGGGGATCGTTGTGTAAACGATGAGCCGGAATTGTTTGAACTTCTCATAAAAAATTGCAAGGAATACTATGGCAAAAAAGACGAAATCTCCCCGGGACAGCAGCGGAGTTGCTAAAAATGGAGGAGCTGATGATTCGACCGAATAAATTATTCAGACGGTGTCTGAATAATTACTGTTGTTAATTCAGTGAAAATTGAACCGTCGACAAATTGTCGACAATTGAGTCTATTGTTAAGTAATTACGAATTCTTACGATAGCCTGGCTCTGTTTTTTGCAATGTTTTGAAAACCGAGGTCTTCCAAAATGCAAAACTTCGAACAATTGGCAACAATAATCGGGCAATTGCACACGTCATTACGCGGCGCTGCTGCCGCCTCGGTCAACCGGATGATGACCATGCGCAACTGGATGATCGGCATGTATATCGTTGAATATGAGCAGAAAGGCGAGGATCGGGCGCAATATGGAAGCGTCCTTCTTGCTTCTCTTTCTTCTCAATTAAAAAAATCGGGATTGCAGGGGATGTCGACACAAAACCTTCGCAATTTTCGCCAGTTTTATGTTTCATATCAGTGCCTTTCCACCGTTATAATTCAAGATTTTGCAAAGCTTTTTGAAAATTCCCTAATTTGCCAGACGGCATCTGGCAAATCTTCGAAAAAAGCAATCGGTCAGCTACCGACTGACCAATTGGCCCAGGTTTCTTTCCCTCAAATTCAACAGACGCTGTCTGTTAAATTGCATAACAGCTCAAAGAATCAACCCGTTAGCGAATTTTTACCAAAGCCGGATCAACTCCTCAAACATTTTTCTTTCAGTCATTTTATTGATTTGATGCGTCTTGATGATCCATTAAAACGGGCCTTTTACGAAATTGAAGGAATTAAAGGTTGTTGGAGCGTCGCACAGCTAAAGCGTCAGATAGAAAGCCTTCTCTATGAACGCACGGGGCTATCTACCAATAAAAAAGGCCTGATTAAAAAAGCCCAAACTCAGAATATTCCGGCAAGTATCGACGATGTTTTTCGCGACCCGTACATTCTTGAATTTACCGGATTACCGGAACGGTACGAGTACAGCGAATCCGATCTTGAAACTGCTTTGATCGGACATATCCAGTCGTTTTTGCTTGAGCTGGGCAAGGGGTTTTGTTTTGAAGCCCGGCAAAAAAGGATAACGCTTGACAATGAGCATGATCGCATCGATTTAGTGTTTTATCATCGAATCCTTCGATGCCATGTACTTATTGATCTCAAGGTGAGAAAGTTCCAACATGGCGATGCGGGGCAAATGAATTTTTATCTCAATTATTACCGTGAAAATGAAATGGCCGAAAGCGACAACACGCCGGTTGGCCTGATTTTGTGTGCTGACCGGGATGAGACTCGGGTAAAATATGCAACATCGGGGATGGACAATCAACTGTTCGTTTCGAAATATATGACCGCACTTCCGTCGGAAGAACAGATCAGAAAATTTCTTGAAAATGATCGAAGCCGCACTGAAAATGTCTTGCGTGAAATGAGCGTACCTTATGGAGGAAATATATAATGGATGGACTTCCGCCACCAAAACCTATCATGCTTAAAGAACGGGTATCCATGCTCTTTCTGGAGTATGGCGAGCTCGACGTTGTCGACGGCGCTTTCGTGTTGATCGACAAGACGGGTATACGTACTCACATTCCGGTTGGAAGCATCGCGTGTTTGCTTTTACAACCGGGAACGCGCGTTTCGCATGCCGCGATAGTTCTTGCCGCCCGTGTCGGAACGCTGCTTATCTGGGTCGGAGAAGCAGCGGTGCGGCTGTATGCCGTTGGGCAACCGGGAGGCGCTCGCGCAGACAGGCTCTTGTACCAGGCGAAACTTGCGCTTGACGACGACGCCCGGCTCAAGGTCGTGCGGAAAATGTATTCGATCCGGTTTGGCGAACCGGCCCCCCTCAAGCGAAGCATCGAACAATTACGGGGCATCGAAGGCGCGAGGGTGCGCGCGCTTTACCAGATGCTCGCGCGAAAATACGGCGTTGAATGGGGCGGGCGCGATTATGACCCGGACAACTGGGAAGGCGGCAATGTTTCGAACAAATGCCTCAGTTCAGCCACGGCCTGCCTGTATGGTTTGTGCGAAGCCGCCATTCTGGCGGCGGGTTACGCCCCGGCAATCGGGTTCGTTCATACGGGGAAACCGCAGTCATTTGTATATGACGTGGCCGACATTTTCAAATTCGAAACCGTGGTTCCCGTGGCGTTCAAGGTCGCGGCAAAGAAGCCGCAGGAACCCGACAGGGAAGTACGGCTTGCCTGCCGCGACATGTTCAGACAGACAAACCTGCTTGAACGGATCATCCCGACGATTGAAGAAGTCCTGGAGGCCGGAGAAATAGCGCCGCCCGCGCCGCATGAAGAAGCGGTGCCTGTGGCGATTCCGAACAAGGAAGGGGTGGGCGATGCTGGTCATCGTAGTTGAAAACGTGCCGCCGCGTTTGCGAGGTAGGCTAAACGTTTATTTGATCGAAATCAGAACCGGTGTTTACATTGGCGACATGACGAAACGTGTGCGCGACATGCTGTGGGAACAAGTCGTTTCGTTCTGCAAAAATGGAAACGCGGTCATGGTATGGAGCACCAATACGGAATCGGGTTATGATTTCGTGACCATCGGCCCGAATAGAAGGATGCCGGTGGAAATGAACGGGCTCAAACTAGTATCTTTTCTACCAGAGGCCCAACCATCGAACAATACAAGTGCGCCATGAACAAAGTAAAACATAAACAGGCATGGTGATTAATTTATAGCATTTGTAAATATATTTGAAGAGTTCTTTGAAATTATTGGGGCAGCTAAATTGGTCGGTAGAACTTTAAGGATTTTGTAACTCCAACAAAATCAATGGAGAAATAATTAGTATGTTCCCCGCACGCGCGGGGATGAACCGCCTCTTGTATTTCAGGGAACAAACTCATCAAGATGTTCCCCGCACGCGCGGGGATGAACCCGCTAAATGGCCGATAGTCGCAGCAGATGACGCATGTTCCCCGCACGCGCGGGGATGAACCGACAATGAACACTTACAAATATCACACATTCCAATGTTCCCCGCACGCGCGGGGATGAACCGTTGCCTTTCGGGGCCGGGACATTATTTAAAAAATGTTCCCCGCACGCGCGGGGATGAACCGGCGTAAAAAAGGAGAAAAAAATGACTACAATAATGTTCCCCGCACGCGCGGGGATGAACCGGGTAAATCGGATCGCGTAAAAGCGATCCTGCGATGTTCCCCGCACGCGCGGGGATGAACCGCGGCCAGGTATCCCCGGAAAAACCAAACTTCAATGTTCCCCGCACGCGCGGGGATGAACCGCAGCAGACGTGTCGGGGTTGGCGAGGCGCATGATGTTCCCCGCACGCGCGGGGATGAACCGAAATAAGATATGGCCATTCCTACACTCACCAAATGTTCCCCGCACGCGCGGGGATGAACCGT
>Ga0182011_10004450_pt1 | contig 11233 bp, 9 predicted proteins | sample 711E1DmetaG_FD_120481 | JGI IMG/M metagenome (GOLD analysis project Ga0182011, IMG submission 120481) | Permafrost microbial communities from Stordalen Mire, Sweden - 711E1D metaG | ecosystem: Environmental > Terrestrial > Soil > Wetlands > Permafrost | place: Sweden: Stordalen | collected... | reverse complement strand
TACATTCTCAGGGACGCGGTCCTGCACCCGCTCCCGATGTCGCCGGGGGCGTTCCTCGCGTCGTCGCTCTGGTCCGTGGCGGGGAAACTGCGGCTCATGAAAGAGCCGTTCGTGGGGCGCGCAACGGAAGAGGAGACAGTGGCGCAGTTCGTCCGGCGGCGTCTGGGGGAGGAGTTCCTGGAGTACGCGATCAACCCGTTCGTCGCCGGCGTCTATGCGGGAGACCCGGCAGCCCTCAGCGTACGAGCGGCCTTTCCGAAACTCTACGCGCTTGAGGAGAGGTACGGCGGACTCATCCGCGGGATGGTGCGGGGAGCGGGCGAGCGGAGGAAACGGGCCGAGAAGGCGAAGGACAGGGCACGGATGTTCTCGTTCCGCATGGGGATGCAGACATTCCCGATTGCGCTGGGGCGATATCTGGGGGATGGACTCCGTCTGAAGTGCACGGCGGTGTCCGTCGGAAGGAAGGAAGGGCCGGGGAGCGCGCCGGCGTTCGTCGTTCGTTACCGGCAGGAAGGGGAACCCGGCTCGCTCGAGGCCCCGGCCCTGGTGCTGGCGGTGCCGGCGTACATCGCGGGGGATTTCATCCGCCCGTTCTCGGAATCCCTCGGCGACGCTCTCGGCGGTATTTTCTATCCGCCCGTCGCGGAAGTTTTTCTCGGGTTCCCCGACTCACAGGTGGGACGCCCGCTCGACGGTTTCGGGTATCTGATCCCGGAGAAAGAGAAACGAAAAATTCTCGGGACGATATGGACTTCCGCGCTCTTCCCCGGGAGGGCCCCGGAGGGGCATGTCGCTCTGACGACGTTCGTGGGGGGGGCGAGGCAGCCGTCGCTCGCCCGGCTGGACGATCGTGATCTGACCCGGACGGTTGTCTCAGAGCTCCGTTCCCTCATGGGGGTGACGGGGGACCCGGTGTACGCGAATATCATACGCTGGGAAAAAGCCATTCCGCAGTACAACCTCGGCCATCTCTCGCTCGTGGAGGAGATCCGGGGGCTCGAACGGCAGGTCCCGGGGCTGTACCTCTGCGGAAACTACCGCGGAGGCATTGCGGTGGGAGACTGCCTGATGAGCGGGGAGAGACTCGCCGGCCGGATCGCCGGCGAAATGGAAATCAAACACGAATGAAGGTGCAGACATGAAGAGCATTGAAACGAACCTCGCGTCGTTCCCCGCGGCACGGCTCCGCCGGCTCCGCATGACGGAGACGCTGCGGGGCATGGTCCGTGAGACCCATCTGGGTCCGGAAGATTTTATTTATCCGCTTTTCGTCGTTCCGGGATCGAACGTCAGGAAAGAGGTTTCCTCCATGCCCGGGGTCTATCAGTTGTCCGTGGACCAAATCGTCCGGGAATGCGCCGATGTCCATGCGCTCGGGATTCCCGCCGTCATTTTCTTCGGCATCCCGGAGGAGAAAGACGAAGTGGGCTCCGGCGCGTACGATGCTCACGGCGTCGTCCAGGAGGCCCTGCGGGCCGTGAAAAAAGAAGTCCCGGGCCTTTATCTCATTACGGACGTCTGCCTCTGTGAATATACGTCCCACGGCCACTGCGGGATCGTCCGGGGGAATGAGATCGTGAACGACGAATCCGTCGTGCTTCTTGCGCGCGAGGCGGTCTCGCACGCGGAGGCGGGCGCCGACATGGTTGCCCCTTCGGACATGTTCGACGGCAGGGTCGGCGCAATCCGGCGGGCGCTTGATGAAGGCGATTTCCCCAATATCCCCATTATGTCGTACGCGGCGAAGTATGCCTCCGGGTTCTACGGTCCGTTCAGGGAGGCGGCGGAGAGCACCCCGAAATTCGGCGACAGGAGGTCCCACCAGATGGATCCGGCCAATTCCGATGAAGCGATACGGGAGGTGGCGCAGGACATCGCGGAGGGGGCGGACATCGTCATGGTGAAACCGGCGATGCCGTATCTCGACGTGCTCTACAGGGTGAAGCAGCAATTCGGAATGCCGACTGCGGCGTACAACGTCAGCGGCGAATACGCGATGGTCAAGGCCGCCTCGCGCCTGGGATGGATTGATGAAGAGCGGGTCATGATGGAGATGCTGACCGGGATCAAGCGGGCGGGAGCCGACCTGATACTCACTTATTTTGCAAAGGCTGCGACGGAAGTCCTCAGGAGGAACCGGTGACGGGTGACCTGGCGACCCGGAAATCCGATGCGCTGTTCGCGCGGGCGCTGGAGCTCATCCCGGGAGGGGTGAACTCACCCGTCCGGGCATTCCGCGCCGTCGGGTGCTCTCCCCGGTTTATCACGAAGGCGGAAGGCGCCCGCATCCGGGATGAGGACGGGAACGAATATATCGACTACGTGGGTTCGTGGGGACCGATGATACTCGGCCACGCGCACCCGCGCGTGATCGATGCGGTGATCCGCGCGGCCGGCTCAGGGACGAGTTTCGGAGCACCCACGGGCCTCGAGGTGCGCATGGCGGAAATGATTACGCGGCTCATTCCTTCGGTGGAGATGGTCCGCATGGTGAACTCCGGCACCGAGGCGACGATGAGCGCGGTCCGTCTGGCCCGGGCGTACACGGGCCGGGAAAAGATAATCAAATTCGAGGGTTGCTATCACGGTCACGCTGATGCGTTCCTCATCAAGGCGGGATCCGGCGCGATGACGCTGAGTGTCCCCGACAGCCCGGGGGTCCCCTCTGCGGTTGCGGCGCTGACGCTGACTGCCCGGTTCAACAACCTGGAATCCGTGACGGCGCTCCTGGGGAGCCACCGGGGTGCTGTGGCGGCGCTCATCGTCGAGCCCGTTGTCGGAAACATGGGGTGCGTCCCTCCGGAACCCGGTTTCCTTGAAGGACTGCGCCGTCTCTGCTCGGACGAAGGGACGGTCCTCATTTTCGACGAGGTGATGACCGGATTCAGGCTGGCGCCCGGTGGAGCGCAGCAGCTCTACGGGGTGACGCCCGATCTGACGACACTCGGGAAGATCATCGGCGGGGGACTTCCTGTCGGGGCATACGGCGGGAAACGAGAGATCATGACGATGGTCGCGCCGGGAGGCCCCGTCTACCAGGCGGGGACCCTTTCCGGGAATCCGCTCGCGATGACCGCCGGTCTCGAGACACTGGATATCCTGAGCGGGGACCCCGGTCTGTACCTGTCGCTGGAACGAAAATCAGAGCGGCTGGCGGAAGGGATTGCCCGGACAATCGACGCGCTCGGGCTCCCCCTGACGCAGAACCGCGTGGGCTCGATGTCCACGCTCTTCTTTACCCCGGCCCGGGTCGTCGACTACGCGGGAGCGCTCCGGGCGGACACGCGTCGATTCGGCGTGTACTTCCGGGAAATGCTCCGCCGGGGGATATATCTGGCCCCTTCGCAGTTCGAGGCCGGGTTCGTGTCTGCCGCGCACACGGACGATGATATCGACAGGACAATCGACGCGAACCGCCAGGCGCTCACAGCCGCATTTTCCACACACTGAAGAAGGAGGCGCATGTTGACATTGGCTTGCGGATCCTACAAGAACGGAGGGGAGATCCCGGTGAGATACGCGCACCGTTCTGTTTCCGGTGGCCAGAATATCTCTCCGGCATTCGCCTGGCAGGACCCGCCCCCGGGCACCAGGTCGTTTGCGCTCTCGATCGTGGACCCCCATCCAGTGGCGAACAACTGGGTCCATTGGTTCATCATCGACATTCCGTTCCAGGAGCGTGCGCTGGGAGAAGGGGTGTCCGGGACGCGGTTGCTCCCGGTCCCCGCGAAGGAACTCCTGAACTCGTACGACGAGATGGGCTATGGAGGGCCCGCGCCGCCGAAGGGCTCCGGGTCGCACCCGTATGTCGCCACGCTCTATGCGCTGGACGTCTCCACGCTTCCCCTCGCGAAGGACACACTCCTTTCCGCGTTTCTCAGGACGATCGAAGGGAAGAGCATCGCGGAGGCCTCCATGACCGGGTACCACGAGCGGAAGTGACCCTGTCACGGTGTCCCGGGGAACGCTGCCGCACCGTTCAGAGCATCTCCCCCACATACTTCGCAATCGCAGGCGACGCCGTCAGGCCGGGAGAATCTATCCCCACCAGGTTGATGAACCCGGGGAGCCCGCGCCCGCTCTCCTCCCGGATAAGGAAATCTCTCGCCGGTTCTCCGGGGCCCTGCAGCTTCGGTCGGATCCCGCAGATGTCGGGAGTGAGGTCCTCGTCCCGGACATGCGGGAGTATGCGGCGGACGGATGCGCCGAACGCGTCCCGTTTCTTTTCGTCAACCCGGTAGTCCGCAACGCGGTCCTCCTGGTATTCGATGTCCGGACCGAACTTCAGTCGTCCCCCGAGGTCCACGACCGCATGGACGCCCAGTGTCTCATCGGTCGGGACGGGGTACACGAGCCGGCTCACGCAGGCGCTCAGCGACGCCGGGAGGGAGAAATAGCACCCCCGGCTGTAGTGCAGGCGGTACCCCTCCCTGTCCACGTCGATGCCGGCAAGCGAGGCGATCGTGTCGGACTCCAGCCCGGCGGCGTTGATCACGCGCTCCGATGTGATCGTGGACCGTTCTCCCCCCTCGCTGACGGTGATCAGGTAGTCGTTGGAACGGCGTTCCACCGCGACAACCGTGCAGCGTGTCTGCACAACTGCCCCCTGTTCCCTCGCAGTGCTGTAGTAATAATCCATGAGCGCGTGCGCGCTGATGATGCCGGTGTCGGGAGAGAAGAGGCCGCCGGCGGTGACGATCTGCGGCTCGAGCGCACTGACCTCAGCGGCGGTCATCATGCGGAGCGTGACGCCGTTCCCTTCTCCGAGGGCGCGAAGCCGCCGGAGTTCGCTTTCTTCCGATGGACGCGTCGCGGTGATGATCTTTGTAATCCGCCGGTGGGGTATGTTGTGACGGCCGCAGATCCCGTACAGGAGACGGTTTCCCTCGACGCAGAGCCGTGCTTTCAGCGAGCCGTTGGCGTAGTAGATACCCGCATGGATCACCTCGCTGTTCCGGCTCGAGGTCTCCTGTCCGTACTTCGGATTCCTCTCGAGCACGTACAGGGGTGCGTGTCGCCGGGAAAGCTCTGCGGCGATGGCAAGCCCGACGGCACCCCCGCCGATGACTGTGAGAGCGGCATCCGCCATAGTGGCTCACTCCATGATGTGCGGTGATTCCACAAGTACCCATGTGCTGTCCGGCACGGTCCCCGCGGTGCGGAAGAAATCGGCCGTGTCCCTCCTCCTGGAGTTGATCCTGATCCTGAGTCCGGCGGAATGGAGCAGGAGAGGGATGTCGTTTTTCGAGTCGCTCACCGCCATGAGGGGGACGAGCGGGGTGTGGCGCCGCAGGGCGTCGATCTTGCCTGTGCGAATGGGAACGGGCGCCTCCGCCCTGTCTGTCAGCAGCCCGTCATGCACTTCCAGATCGATCCCGATGATCCGTTCCGGCGGGATGCCGAAGCGCGTGAATACCGGCTCCACGCTCCATTTGTTGCTCCCCGAGACGACCCAGATGTCGAATCCCCGTCCGGTGAGCGCCCCGATGAGGTCCACCGATTCCCGGATGAACCGTGCGCCCCGGGGGAGGTCGCGCCCGCCGAGCCGCCTGGTTCCTATCGGCGAGGAGAATTCGGCCTCGAACGTCTCGCGTCCGAGCCCGCGCGCCTCATCCGGCGTGTATCCGGCAAAGAGGCGGACGATGTCGGCGCAGGCTTTGACGACCGCCCCGGAGGCGATCTGGTCGAAATACCACGCGAGGAGGATTTCCGCGAAAGCGGCGAATGCGGAACTTGCGGCCCGTTCGGCGGACCCGAGCCCCGCCAGCTTCCCGTACAGGCTCCCGATCTCATCCCGCCGGGGATGATCCCGCCAGATGAGGGCGGGGGACCGCCGGAAGTGGAAACGCTCGATCTGACGGTAAAACATCGCTTCCCCCATATCCCCCTGTATCACAGTCCCGTCGCAGTCAAAAACAGCGATGGGGCGGGGGCCCCGGGGGTGGTCCTGGTGTGCGGCGAGGAATGCCGCAATTGCGGAGTCTGTCAGAATGGACATGTCGGGTATGATTCTTAAGGGAATACATTCTAAAATACGAAGCGGGCGGCGGAAGAGCAACGTTGCAACTCACCGGCGAAAGACGTATATTTTTGCATGACGTGTGCCCGACCGAGCAAGTCCGCCCCGCTTCCCACGGGACGGATTTTCTGTTATTGACGATACCGCATGAGCGCGATCCGGAATTTCTGCATCATAGCCCATATTGATCACGGCAAATCGACGATCGCCGACCGCCTTCTGGAGCGGACCGGCACGATCACGCCCCGCGAGATGAAGTTCAACCAGGTCCTCGACGACATGGACCTCGAACAGGAGCGCGGGATCACGATCAAGCTTCATGCCATCCAGATGCATTACACGGCCGCGGACGGGGATACCTATACGCTGAACCTCATCGACACGCCGGGCCACGTGGATTTTTCGTACGAAGTCTCCCGGTCCCTGGCCGCCTGCGAAGGGGCGATACTCATCGTGGATGCATCGCAGGGGGTGGAGGCGCAGACGATAAGCAACCTGTACCTTGCGATCGACGCGGGACTGGAGATCATCCCCGTCATCAACAAGATCGACCTCCCGAGCGCCACAATCGACACCGTCAAAGGGCAGATCAGGGATCTGATAGGCTGCCGCGATGACGAGATCATACTGGCGAGCGCGAAGGCCAACATCGGCATCGACGACATACTGGAAGCGGTCATCCGCCGGATCCCACCCCCGGCGGGGGATCCCGCCCTCCCGCTGCGCGCGCTCATATTTGATTCAGTGTTCGACCCGTTCCGCGGGTCCGTCGTGTACATCCGGGTCGTCGAAGGGACGCTCCGGGAGGGGGACAGGATCATGTTCTTCCACACGGGAAAACCGTTCGACGCCGAGGAGGTGGGGGTCCTGGAGATGAAGCGCCTGCGCACCGGGGAGCTGGCAGCGGGGAACGTGGGGTACCTCATCGCCGGCGTGCGGGACGTCCATGATACCAAGGTGGGGGACACGGTGACAGCGGCGGCGCACCCGGCGCAGAGCGCGCTGCCGGGATACAAGGAAGTGAAACCGATGGTGTTCAGCGGCGTGTACCCGACGAATGCGGAAGACTTTGAAGACCTCCGGAGCTCGATCGCAAAGCTGCAGCTCAACGATTCTTCGCTGGTCTACCAGCCGGAGACGTCGACGGCCCTCGGATTCGGGTTCCGGTGCGGTTTTCTCGGACTCCTGCACATGGAGATCGTCCAGGAACGGCTGGAACGGGAATACAACCAGAACATCATCAACACCGTCCCCAACGTGGAATACCGGGTGACGAAAACCGGCGGGGACGTCGTCCTCGTGGACAACCCGTCCACCATGCCCCCTCTGGGGGAGGTCGCCATGGTGGAGGAGCCGTTCGTCAAGGCGCAGATCATCGTCCCGGTGGAGTACGTCGGGAACATCATGAAGCTCTGCATGGACCGCCGGGGGGTGTACCGGAACACGACCTATCTCGATCCCACGCGTGCGGACATCACGTACGAGATGCCACTGAGCGAGATCATATTTGATTTCTATGATAAATTGAAATCGACGAGCCGGGGGTATGCATCGTTCGATTATGATCTCCTGGATTTCCGCGAATCGGATCTCGTGAAACTCGACATCCTGCTCAACGGCGAATCGGTCGATGCGTTCTCGTGCATCGTCCACCGGGACAAGGCGCATGACTGGGGGAAGAAGCTCTGCGGGAAACTGCGCAAACTGATCCCGCGGCAGATGTTCGATGTGGCCATCCAGGCGGCGATCGGGAGCAAGGTCATCGCGCGCGAGTCGATTTCCGCGATGAGGAAGAACGTGCTGGCGAAATGCTACGGCGGCGACATCTCGCGCAAGCGGAAGCTCCTGGAGAAACAAAAAGAAGGAAAAAAGCGTATGAAGCAGGTGGGACGCGTCGAAATCCCCCAGGAGGCGTTCCTGGCGGTTCTCTCAATGGAAGACGAATAAGGAGGCCCATGGCAAGAACGGACCGGTCATCGACCGACAAGGAACATCGGGATGCGAAGAAGGAGCCCGTGAAGGACTTCCTGAAGGACCTCGTGTTCGTGCTCGTGTCGTTTTTCTTCCTGAACAGCTTCGTGCTCGCGTCGTTCGAAGTCCCCACCGGGTCGATGGAGAACGAGATCATGGCGGGCGATTTTCTCTTTGTCAACAAGTTCATATACGGCGGGACCACGCCCAGGACAATCCCGTTTACGAACGTGCGCCTGCCGTGGTTCAGGGTCCCCGCCCTGCGAAGCGTCGGGCGGGGGGATGTCATCGTGTTCGAATTCCCGGGGCAGCGGGAGGAGATCCAGTCGCCGGAGTTCATGTTCTATCTCAAACGCTGCGTGGCTCTCAGCGGAGACACGATCCAGGTGGTCAACAGGATCCTGTATATCAACGGGAAGCCCTCTCCGATACCGCGGAATATGAAATTCAACAACATGAACCCGCGGCCGCAAGCGTACGCCGACCCGAAGATCTTTCCGCGCGACGCCCCGTTCAACGAGGATTTCTGGGGGCCGGTCGTCGTCCCGAAGAAGGGAGACGTCCTGGATCTGAGCGCCTCCACGTACCAGCGGTGGGCGACATTCATCTCCCGGGAGGGGCACCGGGTGCGCCTTGATGACCGGGCACGGGTCCTCGTCGACGGAGTCGTCGCGACGAGGTACATCGTCCAGAGAAACTATCTGTTCGGCATGGGGGACAACCGGGACAACAGCCTTGATTCGCGGTTCTGGGGGTTCATTCCCGAGGAAAACATCGTGGGCACCCCCATGATCGTCTACTGGTCATGGGACCCGGACAAGCCCCTGAGCAGCATCATCGACAAGATCGGATCGATCCGTCTCAACCGCATCGGCTCGCTCATCAGGTAGAATGAAAAAGACGACGGCCGGGGGGCCCCGTCCGCGCCGGGCGCGCATTCCGGGCCGGCTCCGGGACGCGGCGGAGATCTTCGGAATGACCGTCGCGCTGGCGCTCGCGGTGAAGACATTTGTCGTCGACGCGGTGCATGTGCCGAGCGCCTCGATGGAAAACACGCTCATGGTGGGAGACTTCGTCCTTGTCAACAAGTTCGTGTACGGTGCGTCGACTCCCCGGTTCCTGCCGCTGGCTGGGAGCAGGCTCCCCGTCCTGCGGCTCCCGGCTCCGGGCTCCCCGCACCGGGGGGACGTGATCGTGTTCTATGCGCCGGAGGGCACACCTCCGCGCCTCTACGTCAAGCGGCTGGTGGGCCTCCCGGGCGATACGGTAGTGCTCCGGGGCGGGACGCTTCTCGTCAACGGCCAGGAGATCCCTTCTCCGCCGTCGGCGAAACCGCCGCGAACGCCCGTGCCCGATTTCGGCCCGGTTGTCGTCCCGCCGGCAGGAGGGACGATCCTCTATTTCGTCCTGGGGGACAACCGGGACGACAGTCTGGACAGCCGCGCATGGGGATTTGTCCCGTCCGACAGGGTCGTCGGGCGTGCCATGATGATCTACTGGTCGGTGGACAGCCGGACGGGGATTCGCTGGGGGCGACCCGGCACCGTCGTCCGTTAGCGTATGCACTCATAACAGGGCTCCATGCCGTCTCTGTACGTCCATATTCCCTTCTGCCAGCGCAAGTGCGTCTACTGCGACTTCTATTCCATCGAGACAGTCTCCCTCATGGATTCGTTTCTCGACGCCCTGGAGACGGAAATTGCCCTCGCCGCCCCGGCCGGGGAGGGGGTGTCGTTCGATACGCTCTTCTTCGGAGGGGGGACGCCGTCCCTGCTCGCGCCGCGTGAGCTCGAACGCATCATGCGTTCATTCCGTAGCGCCTTCGTGATCAGGGAGGACGCCGAGATCACGCTCGAAACGAACCCGGGGACTGTCTCCCCCGGGAAGCTGCGCGACTACCTGTCCCTCGGGGTCAACCGCCTCAGCATCGGCATCCAGTCGTTCGATGAGAACGAGCTCCGGTTCCTCGGGAGAATTCACGACGCCGGCGAGGCGGCACTGTGTGTTGGTCTGGCGCGGGACGCGGGCTGCAGGAACGTGAGCGTCGACCTGATGTATTCGCTCCCGGGTCAGACGGAGGGGGAGTGGGAGAGAACGCTCTCGAAAGCGCTCGCTCTCCGCCCGGACCACGTTTCGGCGTACAGCCTGATCGTGGAGGACGACACGCCGCTCGCGCGGATGGTTTCCGCGAAACTCGTGTCGCCGAATCCCGTTGAAGCCGAAGCGTCGCTGTATGAGCGTACGATGGAGTTGATGGAGGAGGCCGGTTTCGAGCACTACGAAGTGTCAAGTTACGCCCGGCCGGGATTCAGGAGCCTCCACAATTCCGCGTACTGGTCCCACGCGGACTATCTTGGGTTCGGGCCTTCCGCTCATTCGTTCTGGCGTCCGGGGAATGGTGAGCCTCCCCTCCGCTGGGCAAATGTCCCCGCCGTCAGCAGGTATTGCGACAGCCTGCGGAAAGGCGGATCCCCCGTGACGATGCGTGAAGAGGTGACGCCCGCGCAGATGTGCAACGAGCGGATCTTCCTCGGGCTGCGGAGCTCCGGTGTCGACCTCCGGGGGCTGGGGGATGAGTTCGGGCTGCCGGCGGACAGGCTCGCGCTTGCCGGGGCGCTCGTGGATGACGGGGCGGCGGTGCTGGAGGGGGGCACACTCCGCCTGACAGCCCGCGGGTACATGTTGTGCGATGAAATTGCGGCGCGCATGATGGTATGATGCTCTCTCGCCACTTCGCCGGATTCAGTCCATGAGAGTACTCGTAACGGGGATCGACGGCTTCGTCGGAAGCCATGCCGCCGAATACCTCCTCGGCATCGAAGGGATAGAGCTGCACGGCACGCATTTTCCGCGCCAGAAGACCGGCAACATCGATCATCTCCGCGGACGCTTCGCACTGCACGAAGCCGATATCGTTGATGCGGATGCCATACGCGGGATATTCAGGGACGTGCGTCCCGACAAGGTGGTCCACCTGGCCGGGCAGGCGTTCGTCCCGACGGCGCTGCGCGATCCTCTCGGGACGTTCAGCGTGAACATCATGGGGGGAGTCGCGATTCTCGACGCGGCCCGGCGGCAGGCGGAAGACACGGGCGCGGGGCCGGATCTCCTCCTCGTCAGTTCGGGCGAGGTGTACGGGAAACCGCGGATGGAACCGTTCACCGAGGAGTCCCCCGTCAGGCCGGAAAACCCGTATGCGGCGAGCAAGGCGAGCGTCGATCTGATCGGCCAGGAGTACCG
>Ga0182011_10004448_pt1 | contig 11236 bp, 6 predicted proteins | sample 711E1DmetaG_FD_120481 | JGI IMG/M metagenome (GOLD analysis project Ga0182011, IMG submission 120481) | Permafrost microbial communities from Stordalen Mire, Sweden - 711E1D metaG | ecosystem: Environmental > Terrestrial > Soil > Wetlands > Permafrost | place: Sweden: Stordalen | collected... | reverse complement strand
CTCGGCCAAAGGAGTTTTGATGTGGATCGTCCGTCTCGCGCTTAGGAGACCCTACACCTTCGTCGTGCTGTCGCTGCTGCTCTTCTTCCTCGGCCCGGTGGTGATCGAGCGTACGCCGGTCGACATATTTCCCAATATCGACATTCCGGTTGTCTCCGTGCTCTGGTCGTATGCCGGCCTATCGCCCCAGCAACTCAGCGACCGCATCACGGTGCAGTTCGAGCGCAGCCTGACCACCACGGTCAACGACATCGAGCATACCGAGTCGCAGACGCTGAACGGCGTCGCGGTCATCAAGGTCTACTTCCGCCCCAATGTCAACATCTCGCAGGCCGTGGCACAGGTCACCGCCATCGCGCAGACGGCGTTGCGCGCCTATCCACCTGGTACGACGCCGCCGCTTGTGATCCAGTACAGCGCATCGAGTGTCCCGGTGCTGCAACTCGGGCTCTCCGGCACCGGCCTCAGCGAGCAGCAGTTGTACGACTATGGGGCGAACAGTATTCGCACGCAGTTGGCGACCGTGCAGGGTGTTGCGATCCCCTTTCCCTATGGGGGAAAACAACGTCAGATACAGGTGGACATAGACACCCAGAAGCTACAAGCCCACGGTCTCTCCGCTTCGGATGTAGTGAACGCCGTCGGGTCGCAAAACATCATCCTGCCCGCCGGCGAAGTTAAGATGGGCCACGTCGACTATCAGATCGAGACCAATAGCTCCGTGGACTCCATTGAGGCGCTCAACGATCTGCCAATCAAGACCGTAAACGGCGCCACCATCTATCTCCACGACATCGGCAATGTGCGTGACGGCTTTCCTCCGCAGACCAACATCGTGCGCGTCGACGGACAGCGCGCCTCGCTGATGACCATCCAGAAGACGGGCGACGCCTCCACGCTGGACATCATCTCCAATGTGCTCCAGCGCCTGCCACAGATTGCGGAGCAACTGCCTCCGATGCTCCAGATCAAGCCCATCGGCGATCAATCGGTCTTCGTCCGGTCGGCGATCAGTGGTGTTGTGCGCGAGGCCATCATCGCCGGCTGTCTCACCGCAATCATGATCCTCATCTTCCTCGGCAGTTGGCGCTCGACCCTCATCATCGCGGTGTCGATTCCGCTCTCCATCATCTGCTCGCTGCTCATGCTCGCTGCCCTGGGAGAGACGATCAACATCATGACCCTGGGAGGCCTGGCCCTGGCCGTCGGCATCCTGGTCGACGATGCCACCGTCACCATCGAGAACATCAATCGCTTTCTGGAACTGGGCGAGCAGGTCGAGCCGGCGATCCTGGACGGCGCCGCGCAGATCGCAGTCCCCGCCTTCGTCTCCACACTCGCCATCTGCATCGTCTTTGTCCCCATGTTCTTTCTCGGTGGTGTCGCCCGCTATCTCTTCGTCCCGCTGGCGGAAGCCGTCGTCTTTGCCATGCTCGCGTCGTACTTCCTCTCGCGGACCGTCGTGCCCACCATGGCCAAGTATCTGCTGAAGGGCCACGAACTCAACCGCGTGCAGCAGGCGCGCGTCAGCCGCAATCCATTTGTGCGCTTCCAGATCGCATTCGAGCACTCCTTCGAGACGCTGCGCGACTGGTACCACGGGGTCCTCCGGCTCTGCCTGAAGGTTCGCGCCGGGTTTCTGCTCTCCATCGTCGCGTTCTGGGTGGTCTCGATTGCGCTGCTTTATCCATGGCTAGGGCAGGACTTCTTCCCCTCGGTGGATGGCGGCCAATTCAAGCTGCATGTCCGCGCGCACACTGGAACCCGCATTGAAGACACGGCGCGCCTCTGCGACCAGATCGAGGATGTGATCCGCCGCGAGATCCCCGCGCAGGAACTGGGCACCGTCATCGATAACATTGGTCTGCCCTACTCCAGTCTGAATCTCTCCTACTCCAACTCCGCCCCGGTGGGCACCGGCGACGCCGACATCCTGGTCTCGCTGGCAGAAAAACACAGGCCCACGGCGGAGTATACGCGCGCATTGCGCGACAAGCTGACCCAGGACTTCCCCGGCGTCGAGTTCTATTACCTGCCGACCGACATGGTCAGCCAGATTCTGAACTTCGGTCTGCCCGCGCAGATCGATGTGCAGGTGGCGGGCCTGAAGGTGGACGACAACCGCGCGCTGGCAGAGCAGTTGATGCAGCAGATCGGTCGCATCCCAGGTACCACCGATCTCCGTATCCAGCAGCCCTTCAACCAGCCGAAGTGGACGGTTAACGTCGATCGCACCCGCGCCCAGCAGGTCGGCTACAGTCAGCGCGATGTGGCGCAGGACCTGCTCACCAGCTTGAGCGGCAGCTTTCAAACCTCCCCGTCGTTCTATCTCAACCCCCAGAACCATGTCACCTACAACATCGCCGTGCAGACGCCGCAGTATGAGGTGAAGGACCTGCAGGAGCTGCAAAACTTCCCCATCGCAACCAACGGCTCCGCCCAGCAGCCACAGATCCTCGGCAACCTCGCATCGTTTGAGCGCGGCGTCGAGCCTGGGACACTCAGCCACTACAACGCGCAGCCGGTCATCGACATCTATGGCTCGGTTGAGGGCACTGATCTGGCCAGCGTGGCGCGCAGGATCGAAAAAATACTGAACGACAGCAAAGCAAGTCTACCCCGAGGGACCGAGATCAATCTGCGCGGCCAGATCCAGACCATGCACAGTTCCTTCCAGGGACTGTCATACGGGCTGCTCTTCTCCATTGTCCTGGTCTACGCGCTCATCGTGGTGAACTTCCAGAGCTGGCTCGACCCATTCATCATCATCGCCGCGCTGCCCGGCGCGTTGGCGGGGATTGTGTGGCTACTCTTTCTGACCGGGACCCACATCAGCGTCCCCGCGCTCACCGGCTCCATCATGTGCATGGGCGTCGCCACGGCCAACTCAATCCTTGTGGTCAGCTTCGCCAAGGAGCAGATGGAGCATGGCATGAGCGCGGCCCAGGCAGCGCTCTCTGCCGGCTTCACCCGCTTCCGGCCCGTCATTATGACGGCCCTGGCGATGATCATCGGCATGGTTCCCATGGCGCTGGGCCTGGGCGATGGTGGCGAACAGAATGCGCCGCTGGGCCGCGCCGTCATCGGTGGTCTGCTGCTGGCGACCTTCGGTACCCTGACCTTCGTTCCGGTCTTCTTCTCGCTGATGCACCGCAACGATCCGCGCGTTGGTCCTGCACAAACCGAGGACACGAATGGGGCCCAGGGATGAGGCATCGCACATGGATGAGATCGATGGAATTGGCGCGAAGCTCGCGCACGGAGAGACAACGATGAATGCCGAAGACCCCAAGTTGCCAGCAACCAATCCTAATGAAGCCGCAACGCCGCGGGTCTCGCGCAGTTCTCCCGTGACGCTGGTCGTCGTCGTCCTCATCGTGGCCGCCGTCTCAGCCGTCGTCGGCATCATGCACCGCGTTCATGCCAATAGCGAACTGGTGCGATATACCGATGCCAATGCCGCTCCGCCGGTCTCGCTGGCGCAACCGGTCTTCGAGAAAGACGCCCGCGAGATCGTCCTGCCGGGCAACATGCAGGCCTTCACGCTGGCCCCCATCTACGCGCGCACCACGGGCTACGTCAAGTCCTGGTCGCACGACATCGGATCGCATGTGCATAAGGGCGATCTGCTCGCCGTCATCGAGACGCCGGAGCTGGACCAGCAGCTTGACCAGGCCAAAGCCGACCTTGCCACCGCGCAGAGCAATGCCGCGCTGGCCAAAATCACCGCCGACCGTTACCGCGGACTGATCGCGCAGAACGCTGTCTCGCAGCAGGACACCGACACCGCCATCTCGCAGCTTGAGGCGCGCTCGACTGAGGTTAACTCCGCGCAGGCCAACGTGCATCGCCTCGAAGAGTTGCAGTCCTTCGAGCGCATCGAGGCGCCCTTCGACGGCGTCATCACCGCGCGCAATCTCGACATCGGCCAGTTGGTCACTCCCGCCGGAAGCACCACCACGCCGGGCGCGGGCACCGTCTCCGGCAGCAAGGAGGTCTACGACATCTCCTCCATCGGCACGCTGCGCGTCTTCATCAACGTTCCCCAGATATACGCGCCCGACGCCAAGAACGGAGTCACGGCCACGCTGACGCTGCCCCAATATCCCGGCCGCACCTTCCGCGGCAAGCTGGTGCGATCGTCCGGCGCGGTGGACCCGGCGACGCGCACGCTGTTGGCCGAGGTGGACGTGGACAACCGCTCCGGCGAGTTGCTGCCGGGCAGCTACACCGAAGTCCACCTCAACGTTTCGACCAATGTACCTGCGCTGATCGTTCCCGTCAGCGCGCTGATTCTTGAGCCGGACGGACTGCACGTCGCCACCGTCGACGCGACAAATCACGCTCACATCGTGCGCGTCACCGCGGGACGAGACTCCGGCTCGACCCTGGAGGTCCTCGGCGGCCTCGCACCTGGGCAATTCGTCATCGCCAACCCGCCCGACTCGCTCACCGACGGCGAGTTGGTCCGCGTGGTAACGCCGGATGCGGAGACCAAGCCATGATGGCCTATCGCCATCCCGCATCCATTGCGTTGCTGGCCGCATTCGCGCTCGCCGGATGCAAGACCGTCGGCCCCAACTACAAGGCTCCGCCCGTCCCCGCGCCGCCGTCCTTCTCCGATTCTGGCCACAACGGCGATTGGGCCTCCGCCACGCCCGCCGATGCAGCCGATCGTGGCGCGTGGTGGGCCATCTATCAAGACGCCGATCTGAACACTCTGGAGCAGCACTGCGCCAATGCCAACCAGAACATAGCAGCGGCGCTGCACGCCTACGAGCAGGCCCACGACTTGGTCCGCGAAGCCCATGCCTCGCTCTACCCCACGGTCTCCATCGGCGGCTCGGCCACGCGCAACCGTCTCTCGGCGAACACTCCAGGGCTGAGCACAACTGCCTCGCACGACTACTGGGAGTTTCTCATCCCCCTGAACATCTCCTGGGAGCCCGATTTCTGGGGAGCCGTTCGCCGCCAGATCGAGTCCGCCTCGGCCAGCGCGCAGGTCTCCGCCGCCGACCTCGCCAACACGCGCCTCAGCCTGCAAGGTCTGCTCGCCGTTACCTACCTCCAACTGCGCGGCCTCGATCTCCAGGACCAGTTGCTGCGCGTCACCATCGACGCCTACACCCAGACGCTCGATCTCACGCAGGTTCGCCTCAAGGGCGGCCTCAGCACAGAGAGCGATGTCGCCGAGGCCCAGGCGCAACTGGAAGAGGCGCGCGCGCAGCTTATCGACCTCGGCGTCCAGCGCGCGCAGTATGAGCACGCCATCGCGGTCCTGGTCGGCGAACCCGCAACCAGCTTCCACATCATCGACGAGCCTCTCGCCGGCGGTCCGCCCTCCATTCCCACCGGCGTTCCGTCTGAGCTGCTCCAGCGCCGTCCAGACATCGCTGCCGCGGAGCGTCGCGTTGCCGCCGCCAACGCGCTCATCGGCGTTGCCAAAGCCGCGTACTACCCCAACATCACGCTGGGCGCCGAGGGCGGCATGGAGTCCGACCTGGTCAGCCGCATCTTCAGCTCCGGCAGCACGGAGTGGAACGCAGGCCCGTCCGCCAGCGAGCTTCTCTACGACGCGGGCCGCCGCCGCGCGCAGGTGGACTACGCCATCGCCCAGCGCGAGCAGGCCACCGCGCTCTATCGCCAACAGGTGCTCTCTGCCTTCCGCGATGTGGAGGACCAGCTCTCCGCGCTGCGCGTGCTCGAGCAGGAGGCCGCCGCCCAGCAGCGCGCGGTGGACGCCGCACGACGCAGCACTGAGCTATCCACGCTGCGTTACAAACGCGGCCTCGCCACCTACCTCGAAGTCCTCACCAACCAGACCATCCAGTTGAACGACGAACGCGCCTCCGCCGCCCTGGTCGCGCGCCGCATCGTCGCCAGCGCCCAACTCCAGCTAGCCCTCGGCGGCGGCTGGTCCACCACCCAACTCCCCAGCAATTAGCGCAGCCTCTTCCGATGAACCGCAGCGGGCGCGGCGCGGAGTGACTCGCTCTGGCCAACTTACAGCTCCGTCGCATAAGCTGGGAGCGCACACGCTGGTTCGGAGTTAGAACAGGCAACAGCAAAAGCCAATACGGGGATTCTTCCCCATTCGCTACGCTCAGGGTCAGAATGACAATCGGAAATATTCGCTAATCGAAAAAGGAGAACGCATGGCAATTCGTTTGCATTTCTGGGGTGCGGATCAAACCGTCACCGGGTCGAGCCACCACATCGAATGCGCGGGCCAGAACGTGCTGCTGGACTGCGGCCTCTTTCAGGGCCGTCGTCAGCAGGCAGCCGACATTAACTCGCACCTTGCGTTCACGCCGCAGCAGCTTGCCGCGGGCGGGCTGAATGCGGTCGTCCTCTCGCACGCGCACATCGACCACAGCGGCGTGCTGCCTCTGCTGGCGAAGCAGGGCTATCGCGGGCCCATCTACTCCACGCCCGCCACCATCGACCTGTGCACGCCTATGCTGAAGGACAGCGCGCACATCCAGGAGAGCGACGCAGAGTTCCTCACGAAGATCAATGGCCGGCGAACCTCCATCGGCCAGCCTCCCGGCCCCGCGCCCATCGCTCCGCTCTACACCCAGGACGACGCCGCGCAGGTTTGCCAACAGTTCCTGCCGGTGAAGCTGCATGAGCCGCAACTGCTGGCCGGATCGACCAAGGACGCCGGTTTCACCATGACCTCGTCCAACGCGGGCCACATGCTCGGCTCAACCTGCGTGCTGATCGACGCGGTGGAGAACGGCCAGAAGACGCGCCTGCTTTTTTCCGGCGACGTTGGCCGCAAGAACCTTCCCATCACTCGCGATCCCGACCCCGCGCCCGCCGCCGACTACCTCATCATGGAGAGCACCTATGGCGACCGCCTGCACGCTCCCGTAGGCGATGTGAAGCAGAAGCTGGCCGACATCGTGAAGCGCGTCACCGCGCGCGGCGGACACATCATCGTTCCCGCCTTCGCCGTGGAGCGCACGCAGCAACTTGTCATGCTGCTGCACGAACTCATCGACGCCAAGCAGATTCCCGAGCTGCCCATCTTTGTCGACAGCCCGCTGGCGGTCGCCGTCACCGGCGTCTTCGAGAAGCACACGGAGGAGTGGGACGAGGAGCCAACCGCCTTCGTAGCCAAGGGCGAGGACCCCTTCGGCTGGAAGCGCCTGCGTTACACCCAGACGGTGCAGGAGAGCAAGGCGCTGAACGATCTGCGCGTGCCGTACCTGGTGATGTCGGCCTCGGGAATGTGCGAGGCCGGCCGCATCCTGCACCACCTGAAGAACGGCATCGAGGACCCGCGCAACTTCATCCTCATCACCGGCTATCAGGCGGAGAACACGCTGGGCCGCAAGCTGCTGGACAAGCTGCCGGAGGTGAACATCCTGGGCGCGGCGATGCGCGTGCGCGCCGAAGTCGATTCCATCGACTCGCTGAGTGGACATGCGGATCAGAATGAGCTGCTGGACTGGATGGCGCCAGCCGCTGCCAGTCTTAAGAAGGTCTTCCTCGTCCACGGCGAACCCGCGGCGCAGCAGGCGCTCAAGGCCAAGATCGAAGCCCGCTACAAGCTGGAGGTCCTCTGTCCCAAACGCGGCGACCGCTTCGAGGTGAGCTAGCGCGGGACCGGATTCTTCGGAACCGTCAACGGAATTTCCAAAGTGCCGACTTTGTTGGCGGCAGTGTCGAAGACGCCAGCGCGGAGCTTGAGCTGGCCACGCGGCAGATCGATGGGGAGCGAGAACTTCAACGGGGTTCGGAAGAACCCGTTGTACTGAGCAGGAGTGACCGTGATCATGAAGGTCTGGCTGCGGGTGGCGACGAGTTTGCCGTAGAAGTCGAAAGCGCCAAGGTCGAGTTCGATGTTGGCGGTGCGTGTGCCGTCCGGCGTTTCTGTGAGGGTGATCTGGGTGGGATCGAAGGTGAAAAGCACAGTGTAGGGAGCGCCTTTGGTGTGAAGCGTCGCGGAGCTGGAGACGGCTGTTTTGGCGGGCCGCGCCGACGATGACGCAGGCTGCACTTGCAGGTCGAAGAGGATTTGGGTGGCGGGAATCGCGCCGAGGCGCATGGGGCCCTGGATCATCTGTTGCTTGAGGACGGCATCGGGCGGAAGAGGCTGCTCGTCGTTGTAGCCGGGGCGGTAGTTGAGATGAAGACCGGGGCGGTCGACTGTGATCTTGATTGGGTGAAAGTGGCCGTCTTCGTCTGGCCGTGGTGGGACGTAGGAGAGGGTATAGCCGTGCAGGGTATCGTCGACGATTTTGGCAATCGTTCCCTGGAAGTCGTTGGAGTTGCTGGTCGCGCCGCCGGTTCCGTCGGCGACCGCCGCTTCCAAGAGGGGAACCTCCGCTTTCCCGAGGAAGTTCATCGCTGCGTCAAGGCTATCCATCGTTCCCGCGGGGAGCCCTAGGGGCCCTATCGTGTGTACGCCTCTTGGGTCGAGGGGATAGATAGCGATCTGTTCCCTGGTAAAGATGTCGTAGAGGTTCATCAGTTGATGGATGTAGACCATGTCTCGGAGGCCCCAGGACAGACCTCCATCGTGGAGGATCGGGATAGGTGAGCCGGGTCTGATCCAGATGAGATTCTTGCGGCCATGAATGCCGGCGACATACGCTGCGATCTGGTGCAGGCCCGCGACAAAGATGGTTTTACCTGCAACGATGCCAACGGATGGATCCCATTCCACATCGAGTTTGTCCACGGCGGCGGCGGCGAGGCGACCATCGGACGTGAGTCCCTGAAGGAGTGCCAGGTGCTTGGTTGGCGAGAACTCAAAAAGGGCGACCTGAGTGCCTGCGGGCATGGTGCGGAAATAGTCCGCGATGTATTGCTTCGCCCGCTGCATCACGGCAGGTGGGGTTGCCAGCCGGTCAAATAGGAAGATCTGGACCGGGCCATTGGCGGGCAAGGCTGTGGAGTTGGTATGAGTGTTGGGCGGGAGTGCGCGCGCGGGGGCTGGCGGCGTATTTTTGTCGTATTCGCGGAAGCCGCGGATGGGCTGAGCGTTGCCGTCTTCCTCGACGGTGAAGTCGGAGCGGGTGAGGCCGCGGACGGGCTGGCCTTTGTCGTCGGTGACCAGCACATCGACGATGGTTTCGCGGGAGTAGACGTGGAGGGTGGGGGCTGCGGGTGCGGATGGGTTCTGGCCTGCGCCGAGGGAGGACAGCGCGAAGATCGCGGCAATCGAGAAGAGGGACGGCTTGCCGAGACGCATGGTGGGTTCTCCCTGTGCTTCACAGTTGGTAGACTGCATTTAGCAGGGATGATTCTAGTGCCTTGTGCACTGCCTGAAAAGTTGGGTCATAGGAAACTTCGATCATTCACTTCCAATTGACCTGCCACCCAAGCACCTGATGGTTAGACATTAACCCGCGCCATTCTTATAATCTTAGGTAGAGTGATGAGCGATCCCAATCAGAACCGTTGCGAACGTCTTCGCGGGCCAGTTTCGGTCATACTTGATGGGATGCAGGTCGCCGCAAGACCCCACGACCGCATCGCAGCATCTCCCCGCGCCTTTTTCTGTTGACCCCACCTCGTACTGCATATCGCACCGCATTGGGCGCTGCTTCATCCGCGGCAGTGCGCACCCAGCAGCGCAACCCCGGCATCGCGCCTGGTTATGAGTCAAAGGGGATAGAGATGACCATCGCAAAGAAAATCACAGATCTGATCGGCAACACTCCATTAGTTCAACTGAACCGGGTCACCGAGGGAGCCACCGCCTCCGTAGTCGTCAAGCTGGAGAGCCGCAACCCGGCCAGCAGCGTGAAGGACCGCATTGGCCTGGCCATGATCGAGGCCGCCGAGCGCGAGGGAAAGATCACCCCCGGCAAGACCGTGCTGATCGAGCCGACCAGCGGCAACACCGGCATTGGACTGGCGTTTGTGGCCGCGGTCAAGGGCTACAGCCTCATCCTGACCATGCCCGAAACCATGAGCATCGAACGCCGCATTCTGCTGCTTGCCTATGGCGCAAAGATCGTGCTCACCCCGGGGCCGAACGGAATGAAGGGAGCCATCGCCAAGGCCGAAGAGCTACAGCGCGAGACGCCGAACAGCTTCATCTTGCAGCAGTTCAACAATCCCGCAAATCCGAAGATTCACTTTGAGACCACCGGCCCGGAGATATGGAACGACACCGATGGCAAGGCGGACATTCTGGTCTCGGGCGTCGGCACCGGCGGCACGCTCACCGGCGTCAGCCAGTACATCAAGGCGCGCAAGCCTGGCTTCTGGACCGTCGCCGTCGAGCCCACGGACAGCCATGTGCTCTCCGGCGGCGCACCCGGCCCGCACAAGATTCAGGGCATCGGCGCGGGCTTTGTGCCCACCGTGCTGCAAACGGAGCTGATCGACGAGATCATCCAGGTCACCAACGACGAAGCCTTCGCCATGGCGCGCCGCCTGCCCCGCGAGGAGGGCCTCCTCGTCGGCATCTCCTCCGGCGCGGCGGTCCACGCGGCGGTCGAGCTTGCGCGCGACCCGAAGCACGCGGGCAAATTGATCGTCGTCATCCTTCCCGACTTCGGGGAACGCTATCTCTCCACGGGGCTCTTCGACGAGCTGCGACAGCAGGCGCTCGCCACGCCGACGGCGACTCTCACGCCATGAATCTGATCGCATCCATTCGCGAAGACATCCGCTGCGTCTTCGAGCGCGACCCGGCCGCCACGTCGCGGGCGATGGTGCTCTTCTGCTATCCCGGCCTGCACGCCGTCTGGGCGCATCGCTTGCATCATTGGCTCTGGTGCAGGCATCTGCGGCTTCCGGCGCGTTTCCTCTCGCAGGTCACCCGCTTCTGGACGGGCGTGGAGATCCATCCCGGCGCGCGCATCGGCCGCCGTGTCTTCATCGATCACGGAATGGGCGTCGTCATCGGCGAAACCGCGATCGTCGGCGACGACGTCACCATGTACCAGGGCGTAACCCTTGGCGGCACCGGGAAGGGCGTAGGCAAACGGCACCCCACGCTGCGCAACGGCGTTTTTGTCGGCAACAACGCCAACATCCTGGGCAATATCACCATCGGCGAAAACTCCCGCGTGGGCGCAGGCTCGGTGGTGGTGCGCGATGTGCCTCCGGACTCCACCGTTGTCGGCGTCCCCGCGCATATCGTCTACCAGAACGGCAAGCGTGTGCTCATCACCGATCCGCATGACGTCAACGACCCGCTCTCCGATGTCATCATCGCGCTGGCCGACGAGGTGAAGCGGCTGATGACGCGCGTGGAGCGGCTGGACGG
>Ga0182011_10004447_pt1 | contig 11236 bp, 9 predicted proteins | sample 711E1DmetaG_FD_120481 | JGI IMG/M metagenome (GOLD analysis project Ga0182011, IMG submission 120481) | Permafrost microbial communities from Stordalen Mire, Sweden - 711E1D metaG | ecosystem: Environmental > Terrestrial > Soil > Wetlands > Permafrost | place: Sweden: Stordalen | collected... | reverse complement strand
TTTTTTCCACAAATCAATCCATATGAGCAGCGAAATCCTTTCCGTCCTCGAATACATGGAGAAGGAAAAGGGGATCGGTCGCAACGACATGATCGCCGCGATTGTCAACGCCATCAAGACGGCGGCGCAAAAAGGCATTAACTCCGGCCAGGAGTTGAAGATAGAGATCAACCCCAAGAATGGTCAACTCCATGCGTGGACCTTGCTCAAAGTCGTCGATTCCATCAGCAATCCGAGAACCGAGATCCATTTGGAAAAGGCGCAGGTATTGAAACCGGGCGCCCAGCTCGGCGAGGTGCTCGAAAAGGAAGTCGACCCTTCGTATCTCGGACGGATTGCCGCCCAGACCGCCCGGCAGGCGATCATGCAGAAGCTGCGCCAGTTTGAGAAGGAGCGGATCTACGACGATTTCAAGGATCGCGTCGGCGACATCGTAACCGGAATTGTGCGGCGCCGCGAGCGCAGCGACCTGTTTGTCGATCTGGGCAAGGCCGAGGCCATGATGCCCGGCAAGGAGCAGGTGCCGGGAGAGGATTATGCCCCTGGCGAGCGCATCCGGTGCCTGTTGCTGGAGATTGAGAATTCCAGCCGCGGTCCCGAACTCATTCTCACCCGGGCCAGCCCGAAATTCGTCCGCCGCCTGTTCGAACTTGAGGTTACCGAAATTGCCGACGGAACGGTCAAGATCGAGGCCTTTGCCCGCGAGCCAGGTTACCGGACCAAAATTGCGGTATCTACGACCGATCCGAAAGTGGATCCGGTGGGAGCTTGCGTGGGTGCCCGGGGCGCCCGGGTGAAGTCAATCGTCCGCGAGCTCGGCGGCGAGAAGATCGACATCGTTCGTTATTTTTCCGATCCCCGCGAGATGGTCGCCGAGGCGCTCAAACCAGCCATCCTGAGAAACATCGTGATCGATGAGAAAAACCGCCGGGTGGGCATCGTGGTTTCGGAGGAGGATCTGGCTATTGCGATCGGCAAGAAAGGCCAGAACGCCCGCCTGACTTCGCGGCTGATCGGATGGAAGATTGACATCATGAAGCTGCAGACGGTCCCCACGACGCTGGAGCAGAAGAAAGGCCTGGCCGCTTCCGGTCTGACCAAGATCCCCGGGATTGAAGAAGCCATCGCCCAGCGTCTCGTGGGGGCGGGTTTCGCCTCGGTCGAGTTGTTTGACGGGGTTGAATCCGGCGATTTGGTGGAGGCGGGCTTCACGACCGAGGAAGCCGACGACATCCTCAAGAAGGTCGCGGCTCACGCCGGCATCCAAAAGTAACGGAAAAATTTCCAAAACCTCTGACCTCGCACGTCCTCCATCGCTCCTGATGAGTATCCGCCTCCACGAACTCGCTAAGAAACTCGGCATGGACAACAAGGACCTCATGGCCTTGTTGAGAGCGCGGGACTATCCCGTCAAGACGGTCTCCAGCACCATCGACAAGATCACGGCTGAATCGTTGGAGCAGGAGCTGGCGAAAAAGCCGGCTGAGGTCGCGCCGGCCGAGCCGGCTGCGTCCGCCTCCGGCGAAACTGGGGGAGGCCCGGGACCGGCTGCACCCCTTCAGGTCGAGGCGGAAAAGCTCCCCACATTCACCACCCGGATGCCGGCTGGAGTGTTTGTCCGCTCGGTGCAGGACATCGCGCGCGAAAAGGAGGAACTGGCCAAGGCCAGCCGACCGCAGGTGGTGTTTCCCGCCCCGCGCCCCGCGCCCATGCCGACGATGCGCGTATCACCGTCGGTTCAGAGCCGGCCACCCATCGCCCCTCACCCGGTCAGCCGGCCAACGCCGGTCTCGGCTCCGCCGCTGGTGCGGGTTTCTCCGCCGCCGGCCGCGCCGCCGCCGGCCGCGCCGCCGCCGATGCGCGCGAGTTCGCCCCCGCCCCCGTTGCCGGTCCACCTGGCCGCGCCACCTCCTGCGCCCTCCCTCGGCCTGCAAACCAGTTCGCCGATTCCGCCCCCGGTGTCCCGCCCGGTGGCTCCGCCGCCGGTGCCGATTGCGGCCGCGACTCCATCAGTCACGGTAATCGCAGCGGGGGACATCAAGATCATTCATTTCAAGCCGCCGGTGATTGTGCGCGACTTTGCCACGGCGCTGGGGCTCAAGCCGTTCAAGCTTACTGGTGAGTTGATGGAGATGGGCATTTTCGCCGGGATGAACCAGAGCATTGAGGAGAGCGTGGCGGTGAAGATTGCCGAGCGTCACGGCTGCATGCTCGAAATCAAGCACCGTGGTGAGACGGTCGTACCGGTGATACCAAAGGTGAAGATCGAAAAGCCGGCGGAGGACGAATCCAAGTTCCTCCAGCCCCGGCCGCCGGTCGTGTGCATCCTCGGCCACGTCGACCACGGCAAGACCTCGCTGCTCGATGCCATTCGCAAGGCCCATGTCGCCGCCGGCGAGGCTGGCGGGATCACCCAGCACATCGGCGCGTACCAGGTCGAGTTCAAAGGCCGCAAAATCACCTTCCTCGACACCCCTGGGCATGCCGCCTTCAACAAGATGCGGGCGCGGGGCGCCAGCGTCACAGACATTGCGGTCCTCGTGGTGGCCGCCGATGACGGCTTCATGCCCCAGACCGACGAGGCGTTGAAGCACATCCAGAACGCCAAGGTCGCGCTCATTGTCGCCGTCAACAAGATGGACATGAAGGGCGCGAATCTCGAACGGGTCAAAGCCCAGATGCAGGAACGGGGAATTCCTCCCGAGGACTGGGGTGGCGTGACGATTACGGTGCCCACCGCGGCGGTGAAAGACCAGGGCATCTCCGAATTGCTTGATTATATCCTTCTGCAGGCTGATGTGCTCGAATTGAAGGCCAATCCGGAAGCGGAGCCGGCCGGCATCATCATCGAGTCGCAAATCGACGTTGGCCGCGGGCCGTCCGCCACGGTCATTGTGCAGCGGGGCACTCTCCGAACGGGCGATGCGATCGTGTGCGGCTCCAACTACGCCCGCGTCCGCGCGATGTTCGATGATCAAGGCGAGACTGTGAAGGAGGCGCCGCCGTCCACGCCGGTGAAAATCATCGGCTGGTCCGGCACGCCCGACAGCGGGGCGGCGTTCCGGGCGGTGAAGAACGCCCGGGAAGCCGAACGGCTGGCCGAGGAGGAGCAGGATCGCCTGAACAAGGTGACCGTCACGTTCGATTCGAAGCCCAAGGAAATCTCAGTCGAGAAGCTGTTCGCCGAAATCGCCGCCTCGCAACAGAAGACGTTGCGGATCCTGCTCAAATGCGACGTGTTCGGCTCCATCGAGGCGGTTCGCAATATCCTGGATGGCATCAAGAGTCAGAAGGTGACGCTCGAAATCGTTTCCGGGGAGGTCGGCTTGATCGGCAAGAACGATGTGCTCATGGCCAGCGCCGCGGGGGCCGTGATCGTCGGTTTCAATACTCGCCTGGAGAGTGGCGTCACTCCCCTCGCCAAGCATCACGGGGTGCGGATTGAGGCGTTTGAAATCATCTATGAGTTGGGCGACAAGGTGCGCGAGATGTTGGCGGACCTGCTCGAACCCGACCTGCGCGAAGTCAAGCTCGGCGCCGCCGAAGTCCGCCAGCTTTTCCCGGTTTCGAAGGGGTTTGTCGCCGGCTGTCTGGTCACGGAGGGCAAGATCACCCGCAACGCCCCGGCGCGGGTGCGCCGCGGCAAGGACACCCTGTTCGAGGGCAAGGTGGGTACGCTCCGGCGTTTCAAGGACGATGCCAACGATGTGCGCGCGGGACTGGAGTGCGGCATCCGGATCGACGGCTTCGAAGGCTATCAGGAAGGCGACGTAATTGAGTGTCTGGAGATTCAGAAAGTCCGGGCGTCGCTGTGATATTCGATTTCCGGTTCTTGATTTACGATTTGCCCACGCCGATCAGTGCACCAGAAAGCCGAATCCGGGACCAGCTGAGCGTTCTGTCGAGGAACCATGATTTGGGTCAAGTTGACCGGGACCTGTCTGGGGCTCACAAATCAATAATCGTTACTCAAGAATCGAAACTCGATGAGCAACCGCACTCTCCGCATCAACGAGCTCATCCAGCGCGAGATCAGCGCGTACCTGCACACGCGCTATCAAAGCGAGGCGCTGCGCATCACCATTACGAGCGTGGTCGTTTCACCTGATCTGCACGACGGACGCGTGTTCTATTCGGTGCTGGGCGGAAAAGTTACGGAGGAGGAATGTGGTCGCTGGCTTGAGGAGAAGAGCGGCGAGATCCGCCATATTGTCGGCCGGACTGTCGTCCTCAAACAAGTGCCGAAATTGATATTTGTTCGCGACACCTCGCCGGAGCGCGGCACGCGCATCGTCCAGCTCCTGGATGAACTCGAGGCCAAGGAACGCCCGGCACCGTAAGGTTGGCCGGGAAACCTGCGCTTGATCTAATGGAACCGTTTTATCCCGAATTCCTGCCGCGGTTCACCGGTCTGCTGGGGCAGCTCGGCGGCCGGACTGTCGCGGTGATCGGTCACGGGCGGCCCGATGGCGATTGCATCGGCTCGCAAGTGGCGCTGGCCCGGGTTCTGCGGGCATTGGGGCACGAGGCCGTCTGCGTCAACTCCGACGCGGTGCCGCGGCGGCTGCAGTTTCTCCTGGAAGGCGTGACGTTTGTCCGACCGGAAGGATTGGCGGCGCGAGATTATGCCGCAGTTTTTGTTGATTGCGCCGACCATGAACGTGCCGGCCTGTCGGTGAAGGCGCGTTTTCCGGCGCCGGTCGGCGTCGTGGATCACCACCTGTCCAATGTTGGCTTCGGTGAGTACAACCTCATCGATCCCGCGTCTGCGGCCACGGCGGAAATCCTGGCCGGCCTGTTTTTCGACGCCGGGTTGGCGGTGGATGCGGCCACGGCGCAGGGTTTGTACGTCGGCATTCTGACCGACACCGGCCAGTTCCGTTATGATTCCACCTCCCGGCGCACCTTCCTCCTCGCTGCCGAGTTGCTGACGCGGGGCGCGAAGCCGTCCCAGGCCGGATACGAGCTCTACGAACGCGAAACTGCGGGCAAGCTCCAGCTGCTCCAACGGTTTCTTGCCTCGTTCCGTTTTGAATGCGGCGGGCGCGTGTGCGTCGGTGTGCTGCCCGACGGCGTGTTTGCCGAGACCGGCAGCCGGCCGGAAGATACCGAGGGGCTGGTGGATTACACTCGCGCCGTCGATGGCGTCGACATCGGGGTTCTGATCGAGGAGCGGCCCGACGGAATCAAAGCCAGCCTGCGCGCCAAGGAATCGGCTTATCGGATGGATCGGGTCGCCGCCCAATTCGGGGGTGGCGGCCACGCCTGCGCCGCGGGTCTCAATGTGGCGGGCGAGACGAGCGCGACCTTTTATCCCCGCCTATTGGCCGCGTTGACCGAACAGTTGCGGAGGGTTGACGGCTGACGCAGGCGAGAGGAGGACTGAGGATGCAAATTGTAGGAGCGAGCTTACTCGCGATGCTGGAGGGGAAATCGCCTGCCAGCAGGCTCCTACAGCGGTCATTGAGCGGGTGCAAAGTTGGCGACGCAGGCTTGCCCTGGCGCGGCAACCGGTGGATGTTGGGCCGTGCGCCTGACCCGACCGCTGCAGTCTATCTTTTCCGCGGGCGACGGCCTGATCGACCGTTTGCTTTGCGTCGTGGGAGCGGTGCTGTGTTCGCAACTTCCGGAGTTCATCCAACAGTACGTCCAACGACTGGGCGGGCATCTCGACGAGGCGCGACGGCAGCTCGGGCAATTCCAGAAAATTGCGGCGAAATCCGGGCTGACGTTTGACCAGTTAATGGCAAAGAGCCGCGATGCCTCCGAAGCGACCGTGGCTCGCCTCGGCCAGCTGATGCACGAATCCGTGGTCCGCGTGGATGCGCTGGCAGCGGCGGATGCCGCCATCCGGGATGCTTCGATTTTCAGCCGGCCATTTGTCTTCCTTCATCACGTCGATTTCTCCATCGCGCGGGCGACCGGAAGCGTCTTCAAGCCGGCGGTGCCGACCACCGTCGAAGGCATGCTCTACGCCGGTTTCGGCATGCTGTTGATCCTGGCGCTGTATCACGGAGCGGTGCGATATCCGGTTCGTCGCGCCTGGCGCCGCCGGAAGGCGCGTCAGGCAATGGCCGGCCAGGAGCCGAAGTCCGCCTCAAGCCCGCAGTCGACAGGGGACAATCTGAGCGCCTAAGATTCCTGACGGCGCGTGACGATTTTGCTGAAGGGCGGTGCGCCGTCACCGCCAATGTTGAATTCCTTGGCCCGGACGGCGCCGGGTCCCCCACCGTTGCCCAACGAGTTTTTCCACCATGTTGATCCACACTGTCTTTTTCTGGCTCAAGCCGGAGCTTACCGCGGCCCAACGCGCCGAGTTCCGTCGCGGCGTCGAGTCATTGGCCGCAATCAAGCACGCCGCAGAGGTTCACGTCGGCGCGCCTGCCGTCACACCGGATCGCCCGGTGGTCGACAAGACCTTCGCGGTCGGCTTGACCGTGATCTGCCGGGACCTGGCCGCCCACGAAGCGTATCAGGTCGATCCCATCCACCTGGCGTTTGTCGCCAGATTCAACCGTTATTGGACCCGCGTGCAGATTTACGACGCGGAGTGATTGAACAGGTAGGCAACCACGTCGGCGGCCGTGTAGGAGTCGGTGCCGGGCTTGAGGAAACGCGCCAACTCCGCGACGTCGTTGCCAGCCGTCAACAGGGGCAATTCGCGGACGCCGTTGGATCGGATTTGGCCAAAACCGGTATTCGTCATCAGACCATTGCAGAGACATTTGCGGCCTTCGGTATCCTCGGCGGCCCCGCCTTTGCGCACGTAATCCGCGACCGGTTCGGCGGCGCACCGGTGCCCCAGGGTGCCATCCGGCTTCCGGTAGGACTTGCGCAGATAACCCAGGTCGCAGAAGCGCTCCCGCGCGGCATAGTGGTCCGCTTCGGATAGCGTATCGGACATTTGCAGCACCTTGAATGGAAAGCCCGTCGGAGAGGCGAGCGGATCGGTGAAAACGTTCGCCTGGCCAGTCTTCGCGAGCTGGCAAACCTGCCGTTTGAGGCCGGGTTCGATTCCGGACTCGTCGCAGAAAGCGAACGCAGTTCCCACCTGGATGCCCGCGGCGCCTTCGTTGATCGCCTCCGCCAGTTTTTCCGGCCGCGCATATGAACCCGCCAGCCAGAAGGGGAGACCTAGAGCTCGGAATTTATCGAGGTCAGGCACGTCCCGGAGGCCGTAAATGGGCTCGCCCCCGGCGGTGAGTTGCAGGGGGCCGCGGGGCGGGGCATTATGGCCGCCGGCGACGTCGCCCTCGATGATGAAGCCGTTTACCTGGCCGGTTGACTTCCGGGCCAGCGTGATGGCCAGCGTGGCGGAGGCGACAATCGCGAGGAATTGGGGGCGTTTTAAAGCCGGCAGGAGATCACCGCAGAAGGACCGTGGATTCAGGGTGGAAACAAACTCCTCGCCGGGCAGGGCGCTGTCCACATCGATGCGCAGCTCAGCGGGTGCGCCGGATGCAAATTGATCAAGCACGCCGGGGATTGCCCGGGGTATTCCGGCCCCCATCAGCACGTAATCCACATCGGCCAGCATGGCGCCGAAAAGCGAGGGCAGGGTGGTCAGCTGCACCTTTTCGAGCAGATTGATCCCCACCAATCCCTGGTGACCCTCCTTGGCGAGAAACACCTCGGCGAAGTTGGCTGCCACCATCAGTTCCATCAGCGCCGCACATGGACGAAGCGCGGGAAGCGCACTTAAATGGTATGCCGTCGAGGGCGCCTTGCCACCCGGCACATAATACTCCTCGATCACGCGTTCGGCCACGCCAGCGACCGGGAAGTGCTCCAATGCGTGACGCATGGCGCCGTCGGGATCGCCGGTTTGCAGCCGCCGGACGAACACGACCGCCAGCAGTGCGCCTGAAACCACGCCTAACTGCCCGAGTTGGGAGACCGTCCGGGCCAGCCGCCAATCAGAAACTCCGACGCCCATGCCGCCCTGCACGATGATTGGATGTGACATATTTTATCCTGCGAACCGACGATTCAAGTACCGGAGAAAACTCGCGCAGGATGTTCGGGAACCGTCACGAAGCATTCCAAGGAAGGCTGGCAGGACAGAGCCGTCGGCCGCCGACGCGTGCTGGCAGAGTGGACCCGTTGCCCCCGCAAGGGAAGTATTTTTGCCAGGAAGAAGACAACGGCCTTCGGGATAATCGATTACAGCAGTCTGCTCCTGCGCCGCAAAGATCGTTCGGGAGAGCGAGAGACTGTCTGAAAAGTCCGTCGCGCTTTGCGATGGAGGGCGCTGCGCCGTCAGCGTCGGTCGGAAATTGGGCGGCGACAACGCGCCGCCCTCCAAATCTTGGCAGTTTTCGGATAGCCCGAGGCTCCTGCCGAGCCGGGCGGTGAATCCAGTGGGGCCAGGCTTGTTGCGAGCGGTTGACGTAGAACCTTGTGTGATCGAGCCCATTCGCCTTTCGACACCCGCCCTTCGACCGTACATTCCGGCCAGTCACGATCACGGAGCGCTTGCTCTCGGCTCGATGACATGGGAAAAGATCCGTCTCCCATGCTCGGACAGCCCAAGGAAATTGAAGGTGTGTTGCTTCTCGACAAGCCCACCGGCTTCACGTCGCACGACGTCGTGGCGCGATTGCGCCGCAAGCTCGCGATGAAGCGCATCGGCCATGCCGGCACCCTCGATCCGATGGCGACGGGTTTGCTGATCATGCTGATCGGCAAGGCGACGCGCGTTTCACAATATCTGACCAACCTCGACAAGGAATACGAGGGCACGATCGAGTTGGGCAAGATCACCAATTCCCAAGATGCCGACGGCGAGGTGATGGAGACGCGGCCGGTACCGCCGTTGACGGAGGAAGAGGTGCGCGTGGCCTTGCGGAGCTACCTCGGAGATCAATACCAGACGCCGCCCATGTTTTCCGCGATCAAGGTGGACGGCGTGCCCCTTTACAAGCGAGCGCGTCAGGGCGAAGTGGTGGAGCGCGAGCCACGGTTCATCCGGGTCTCGAGTTTCGAACTGACTCGTTTTGCCCCGCCGCACCTCGATTTCCGCATGCACTGCAGCAAGGGGACTTATGTACGAACCCTCGCGCACGATCTTGGCCAGAAGCTCGGCTGTGGCGGACATCTTTGTGCCTTGCGCCGCACCGCGACCGACCGGTTCCGCATCGAGGCCGCGCTGACGCTGGAGCAGATCGAGCAGCTGCCGCTGGCCGAGATCGAAAAACGGCTGCTTCCCGTGTACGAGGTGGTGCCGAGTTTCGTGGCATGAAGCTGCCCGCCATTTACGACGGTCTGGAAAAGGCGGACCTGCCGTCGCGACCGCTGCATCTGGCGATCGGGATGTTCGACGGCGTGCATCTCGGCCATCAAGCGGTGATCGAATCAGCGGTTCATTCTGCGCGCCGGAGCGGCGGCCTGGCAGGTCTCCTTACCTTCTGGCCGCACCCCCGGGTGTTCTTCAATCCCGAGGCGCGCACCCGCCTGCTCATGAGCCCTGAGATGAAGTCGCGCGTCCTGGGCCGGCTCGGCGTGGATGTGGTCATCCAACAGGTTTTCTCCCGGGAATTCGCCGGTATTACGGCGGAAAATTTCCTGCCGTATTTGCAGCGCCGGTTGCCTGACTTGGCGGGCGTTTATGTGGGCGAGAATTGGCGGTTTGGGGCCGGTCGGAAAGGGAACGTTCACCTGCTGCTGGCCGAAGCGGCAAAGCACCACGTGTCGGTGCTGAGCGTTCCGCGCATCCTCTGGAACGGCGAGCCGATCAGCAGCACCCGCATCCGCGACAGTCTCGAAGCGGGCCGGCTGGAGGAGGCCAACATGCTCCTCGGGTACTCGTATTTTGCGGAAGGGGTGGTGACCCCCGGCCGGCAACTCGGGCGCACGATAGGGTTTCCTACACTGAACCTGGCTTGGAAACCGGAGCTCAAGCCGCGCTATGGTGTTTATGCCGTGCGCGTCGCCGGCGATGCCGATGGCGGCCCGGCGCTGCCAGCGGTGGCAAATTACGGCTTGCGGCCAACGGTCGGGAAAGCGGACACGCCCTTGCTCGAGGTGCACCTCCTCGGCCCATGCCCGTTCGGGGAGGGCAGCCGGTTGACGATCGATTGGCTCAAGTTTCTCCGGCCCGAACAGAAATTCGACGACGTGGAGAAACTCCGCCTGCAAATCGCCCGGGACCGGGCGGACGCCGAGGTGTATTTCCAGACGCAGGCACTGTAGGGCGGGGTCGCCGAACCCCGCCTCCTCCGTCAGGACGCTGCCGCTGGGTTCGAGTTATAAAAAGATACACTGGCAAAAGGGTGGAGCGCGTGTCTGATGTCGCCCCGCTCAGGTGGTGCGCGTTGTCTCCAACGCGCTCAGAGATGTGGCGGGGCTCGGGGGGGCCCCAGCGCGCATCAAGCGTCTTGTGGACAAGCCGCGCCACGTCACTCCCAGGGAAAAGTGTAAACCAAGTGGCCGCGAGCGCCAGCGAGTGGTTCTGCAATCGACGGTCCACTCGCTGGCGCTCGCAGCTACACCGGCAATCCCAATTTTGCGTCCGGAACAAACGCTCGTTCGCGGCTGATGACTGCGCTCCGATTGCTACGGTTTCGCCGGATAACCGACGGTCTGGGCGACAATAATCCTCTGGTCTGACGGAAGCTTCAGCGCCTTGGCCAGCGGCTCGCGATTGACCATGCCGCGAACGACGGTGGCGAGCCCTTCGGAAGCGCAGAACAGATAGACATTCTGGCTGATCAGGCCCGCCTGGATTCCACTGTACATCGCCCGATCCTCGGCTGAGCCGCCGCTCGCGCGAGAGACGTAGATCAGATTGACCGGCGCGGAGCCGACAAATGGCTGAAGGCCCGTCAAGGCGCGCAGGTCGTCGCCTGCGACCGGCTGCAGGCGGTTGTTCTTCGCGTCGTAAAGATACGCGCCGTCAGCCAGAGCCACGTAAAGATCCATCTCCTGACGGTTCATCGGCGAAGGTGCGGTGCGCCCACCGTGATCCGGGCGATTGATGCCCCAGGCCGCCCAAAGCAGGTTGGCGAGCACCTGCGGCGGAAGCGGATCTGGCGCGAATTCACGGTGGGACGCGCGCTCCTGCAGCGCCTGCATGAGCGGCTTGCCGCCACCGGTCTGCGGTGCCGGCAAGGCGACGGGTTGCGGGTTGGGCGCGGCGGCCGCGGCCCAGACACAAAGGACGAACAAGGCGAGCATCGCTGATTGGCGCATGGTGGTTCAGGGTTGAAGAAGGGGTTCAGAGCGGTTGCGAACTGCG
>Ga0182011_10004445_pt1 | contig 11238 bp, 2 predicted proteins | sample 711E1DmetaG_FD_120481 | JGI IMG/M metagenome (GOLD analysis project Ga0182011, IMG submission 120481) | Permafrost microbial communities from Stordalen Mire, Sweden - 711E1D metaG | ecosystem: Environmental > Terrestrial > Soil > Wetlands > Permafrost | place: Sweden: Stordalen | collected... | reverse complement strand
TGAAGATTCTCCCGCTGCTCAAGTCTCGTATCGAAGTCAATTCGCTCGAGCTCGACCGACCTCGCATCGTGCTGGAAGTCAACGCCCGGAACGAGACGAACTACTCGAACCTGATGGGAGGAGTAAGCCCCGCCGTTCCGTCCCCGCCGGCAGGCGGGAGTGCCCCCGCCGCCACGCCTAACCCGGCTGGCGGGGCAGGAGCCCCCGGAAGTGCTGTGTCTCCCGGCGTGAAGGGTCCGGAGTCTTCCGGGTCCACGGCGCCGAAACCCGAGAATGGCCCCGGATTCTCCGTCTCCTCCACTGCCGCGTTCCTTGTCTCGAATCTTCTCGTGAACAACGGCTCTGTGGACTACGTCGATTTCAAGGACAGCTCCGCCACAAGGGTACGGAATCTCTCTCTCGCCCTGGAACTCGGGACGGAAGGAGACAGGATCGTCATCAGTGGAAACGCCGTCACGGACAGCATCAGCTACGGTACTGTAGAGACGCCGATGCTGGAGGGTCTTCGTTTGCGTATTGACACCCGGATGTCGTACGATCTATCGAAGGACGTGCTGGTGCTGGAAAAAGGGGATCTGACGTTCCAGGACATGCGGCTCGCGATGAAGGGAACGGTCTCCCATGCTCGTACAAATTCCGTCCTTGATATCACCGTCGGCTCTGACAGTCTCAATATCGCCGATCTCTTCTCTCTCGTCCCAAGGGAATACATGAAGAAGGCGGAGGGGATCAAGGGGACCGGCATCGCGCGGATTCACATCGCCGTCACCGGTACGCTCACGGACTCGACGACCGCCGACATCACCGGAACGGTGGCCGCCACGGGAGCCAGCATACAGTATCCGCAGCTCCCAAAGCCCATCAGCGACATCACGCTCCTTTCGGGTTTCACGCGGACGAAGACGAATCAGGAATTCCACATAGAGAGAATGTCGGCAAATCTCGGCGGGGCTCCCTTCAGTATGGCCATGAGTATTGTGAATTTTGACAAACCCTATCTCAAGCTTTCCGCCGCCGGATCGCTCAACCTTGCGACCGTTCCGGAGTATTACCCGCTTGAAAAGGGGACGGAGCTCGGGGGGGAGATGAAACTCGATATACACATTGAAGGGAAAGTGAGCGACCCGAAGTCGATGCGCGGTTCCGGCTCGATGACATTCCAGGATGTCTCGGCGAAAACCGCAGGGACCGCGAAACCGGTCCGCAAGCTGAACGGCACGCTCACATTCAACAACGAAGTCGCAGAGACCAGTAAGCTCTCGCTGCTTATCGGTGAGTCGGACATGACGCTCTCGTGCAAGGTCAAGAACTATCTCTCGCTCGTTTCGAATGAGAAGAATGTTCCACAAGCGTCGGCGACGATGACGCTCCAGTCGACCCACCTCTTTGCCCGCGACATAATGACCGCGCCGCCTGCTCCGGCTCCCGGCGCGCAGAAGCAGGGGAGCGCACAGCCGGCCTCGGGCACCGCGGAAGGACCGAAAGAAGTGAACGTGCAGCCCGCGAACGTCACTCCGGATGTCGCGAACGCGGGTCGTGCGGCGACGTCAAAGTCGCCTCAGATGAGCGGGAAGGCTGCTTTTCCCCTCCCGGCAATGGATATCGATGCGAGCGCGACGATCGGCACGCTGACGCTTGAGAAGTTCGAGTTCACGAACATCAAAGGGGCGATGCGTGTCTCGAAGGGGGTTGTCACAATGCAGAACCTCTCGCTGAACGCCTTCGGCGGATCCGTGGTTTCGAACGGATCGGTTGACCTCAACAAGCCCGATCGGCCGTTGTTCGACCTCAGTCTGAACCTGAACGGCGTCGATGCCGCGACGCTCCTCTCGCATTTCACGTCGTTCGGCCAGAAGCTCAGCGGCTCCCTGACGACAAGCACCAAACTGAAAGGTGCGCTCAACGATACACTGGGTCTGGTCCCGGAAACTGTGGAGGGGGATGGGAAGGTTGCGGTGAAGAACGGATCATTGAAGGGATTCAAAGTCAATCAGTCCCTGGCGAGCCTGGTAAAGCTTCCCGACCTGGAAACGATCCAGTTTAAGGATTGGGGAAACGACTTCACCGTCCAGAAGGGGAGGCTGACGATCAAGGATTTGACGATCACCGCCTCCACAGGGCAATACGTTGTCAATGGATCTCAGGGTCTCGACGGATCGCTCGACTACCACATGGCTCTCTATCTGCCTCCGAGCGCCGCTCCGAAATTGAACATCCCGGGCTTTGCAGGGGAAGCGGTGAATCTGTTCAAAGACCAGAGCGGACGGTTGAAACTCGACTTCAATATCGGAGGGACGACGGACAATCCGAAGGTCCAGCTGGACACCGATCCGGCAAAGAACAGGGCGGTGGATATGGCGAAGCAGAAGCTTGATGACGAGAAGAAGAAAGCAGTGGATCAGTTGAAAAACAAAGCTTCGGACGCACTGAAGAAGCTCTTTAAGAAGTGACGTACCATCGGTCACTTCGCGTCCGCCGGTCATCTGTTCTCTCATTCACCTTTTTGTCCTCGAGAGCTGACACCATGTCAAAGCGAATAGCCGTCGCAATGCTCCTTGCCGCGTTTGCCACTCCGGCAACCGCACAGCAGAGGAATCTTCGCATCGTCGCATCGTCCCCACAGGGGGTGATCACGGGGCTCGATCAGAGCCAGACGATCTTTGCCACGTTCAGCGAGCCGATGGTCGCGCTGCAGGCCGTCCCGAAGGACGAAGGGAGCGGGCCGATGACCATCGAGCCCCCTCTCAAGGGAAAATACCGCTGGATGGGAACGATCACGCTGGCATTCATTCCCGATCAGCTCCTCCCGTACTCCACGCACTTCACGGTGAAGATTCCCGCCGGGACGAAGTCGAAAAACGGGAATTCGCTCACCGCGGAGTTCTCCTGGTCGTTCGACACCCCTCGCCCCGTGATCGTATGGACGTCTCCGGGGGTCGGGACGACGCACGTCGACACGAGCACATCGATCATGCTCCGGTTCAACCAGCCGATCGATCCGACTCTCGTTGCGAAATTCACCTCCCTGCAGTTGAGCAGGGGGGGGAAGGCGACGTTCCCCGCATTCACGGCTGAGTCACCTGCCGCATCGGACAGCATTACTCATCCCGAGCAGGTCGTGATTCTGAAGACGAAAGAAGCCTTCGGGATGAGCGCTTCCGTGTCGGTGAATGTAAAGGACGGCGTCACAGGCAGGGAAGGACCGCTTCCGATGGCGGCGCCGTACGGTTTCGCTTTCTCCACATGGGGGGACCTTTTCTTCGCCGGCGTCCAGGACGATCCGAACCGGATTTTCCCCATGTCCGGTATTACGCTCGGCTTTTCCAACGGGATAACGCCGGCGAACCTTTTGAAGCATCTCACGTTCACCCCCCCGCTCAAAACGCGTGAGGATTACTACGAGAATGAAGTTCCGCAGGAGGCCGTGTTCCTCCCTCTCCCGATCCTGCCCGAATCGACATACACGGGGTTGATCACCGCGGGCCTTCGCGATATGTACGGGAACGTGCTGAAGACCGATCAACATTTCTCGTTCCACGTGCAGCCGTATCTCCCGTTTGTCCGCACACGGACCGGCATCGGCGTCCTCGAAGGGTACGAATCCCACAAATTCCCCGTGACCACAATGAACGTGGACTCGGTCCGCGTGCAGATGGGTGCGGTCGACCCGGAGCGGATCGTCTCCCTCATGCAGAAGCTCTCGTGGGAGTATTATGAGAAGCTGGCGATCGAAGAGGGGGTTCTCCTCACGCCATCCTCGCTCAGCGAGGAGGCGAAGGAATTCACGCGGACGAAGACGATGCCGACCAGGGCCAAACGAAACACGGTCACCGTCCGCCCGCTCGATTTCGACGAGGTGATCGGGAAGGACGGCCGCGGCATTGTCTTTGTGCAGGTGGACGACATGGGACGTCCGAACCCGGCATATCTCAAGACCCTCGTCCAGGTGACCGACTTCGGCATCACCGCGAAATTCTCCCCCGACGCGAACCTGTTCTGGGTGACGAATCTCAAGGACGCGACGCCTGTCGCGGACGCGTCGGTTGAGATTCGGAACGACAGCAACCGCGCGGTCTGGACGGGAAAGACGGATGAACGGGGTCTCGTACAATCTCCCGGGTGGGGGAAGCTGAAATTTGCGGCGCCGCCCCCCGACGGTGAGGGAGGCGAAGAGGAGGAAGGCTATTACCAGGAGCAGTCTCAGCCCCGGCAATGGGTGATCGTCCGCAAGGGGAGCGAGATCGCGTTTACGAGCTCCCGGTGGAACGAAGGGATAGAGCCGTACAGGTTCGATATCCCGTACGATTGGAACCCGCAGCCGGAGAAATTCGAAGGGACGCTGTTCACCGACCGGGGTCTGTATAAGGCCAGTGAAAGGGTCGACATCAAGGGGATCATCCGCAGACGGTCGGAAGGGAGCTGGAAATTTGCTCCCTCGCTTAAGACACGGCTGATCATCAGGAATTCCAGAAACGAAGAAGTCCTCAACCAACAAGAGAAGCTCTCCCCGTTCGGGTCGTTCGCGGCGGCCCTGGCGCTGAAGCCCGCCGCTCCGCTCGGGTATTACAGCATGAGTCTTCAGTATCAGGCCAGGGTGAAAGGGAAAAACCGATGGAGGCAGCTCGTGGGCGGTTCGTTCCGTGTCGAGGCATTCCGCCCTGCGGAATTCGCCGTCACGTCGAGGTTTGAGAGAAAGGATTACACGTTCGGCGACACGGTAAAGGGATACCTGAACGCAAAGTATCTGTTCGGGGCCCCGATGAAGGACGCGAAGGTCCGCTGGCGCCTGACGGCGTCGCGCGGCTATTTCAATCCGCCCGGATTCGAAGGGTATTTCTTCGAGCCGCTCGGATGGCTGACACGATATCAGAGCGAGTTCTCCGGGAGGGAGCTGCAGAACAGGGATACGACGCTGGATGCGCTGGGGAACCTCACCGTCAGCTCTCCCCTCCGCGTTGGCGAGCTGCGGGGGACTGTCTCACTCATGCTCGAAGGGGAGGTGACCTCTCCTTCCCGCCAGACGCTTTCGGGCCGCACGTCCGTGACCGTCCACCAGGGGGAATTCTACGTCGGTATTCGTCCCTCATCGACGTTTGTCAAAACCGACACCGCCATGACGCTCTCTCTGATTGCGGCGACGAAGGAGGGGACGCTCCTGGCCGACCGGACGCTCACGGTCAGGATAGTCCAGCGGGTATGGCACTCCGTGAGAAAAGCGGAGACCGGCGGCAGATATGCATGGTATTCCGTGGAAGCGGATTCGGTTCTCGATTCCACGGACGTGGTGACGGCGGCGGCGCCCCTCGTTCAATCCTTCGTCCCGAAGAGCCCGGGGTTCTTCTATGTCGATGTTTCCTCGAAAGACACCCGGGGGAATGTGTTCGGTGCGCAGACGTACTTCTATGCGAGCGGTTCGGGCTATGTCGCCTGGGAGCGGCGGAATGACGACCGGATCGACCTGATAGCCAATAAGCGGGACTTCAAACCGGGGGAAACCGCGAGCATCATCGTGAAGAGCCCGTACGAACGGGCGACGGCGCTCGTTTCGATCGAGCGCGAAGGGATCCTGACGCATTACACCACAACTCTCGTCGGGAGCGCGCCGCAGATCGACGTCCCGATCACGAGCGAATTCCTCCCGAACGTCTTTGTTTCCGTGGTCCTGCTCCAGGGGCGGACGGACAGGCCCGCAAAAAAGCAAGAAGCCGACATCGGACGCCCGTCATTCAAAGTCGGGTATGTCGCCCTTTCGGTCAGCCCGAAAGAAAAGAGACTCGCCGTGACTGTGGAGTCCGACCGGAAAGAATACCGGCCTGGAGATTCGGTGGATGTGACGATACTTCTGAAGGATAGTGGCGGAAGGCCGAGGCGGGGGGAGGTCGCCCTGAGCGTGGCGGACCTGGGGATCCTCAACCTGATCAATTACAGGCTGCCGAATCCCTTCGACTGGTTTTACAGGGAACGGGCGCTCGCCGTCCTCACCACCGAAACGCGGATGCACATCATCGAGCAGCGGAGTTACGACGAAAAAGGGCAGGAGGTCGGCGGAGGAGGGGCCGCGATGAGGGCCGAATCGAACATCCCTGACGCCGACGGGATCCGGAAGGAATTCCGCGCCTCGGCGTACTGGAACCCGGCGATACTCACGGGAGAGGACGGCGTCGCGCACGTCCGGTTCAAGCTCCCCGACAATCTTACCGGCTTCGAGCTGATGGCGGTGGCGCAGACGAAGGAGTCCGACTTCGGATACGGCGAGAGTTCGCTCGTCGTGAACAAGCCCCTCCTGCTCCAGCCCTCCCTCCCGAGATTCGCCCGTGTGGGAGACACGTTCAGGAGCGGCGTCGTGATAATGAACACGTCGGAGGGAGTGCAAAATGTCGAGCTCGTGACACAGGTAACCGGGCTCAAGTGGAGCAATGAGGACACAACCAGGCATTCGCTCCAGCCGGGACAGGCGAAAGAAGTCCTCTTCTCGTTCGCCGCGGAGAAGATCGGCACGGCAAAATTCATTTTCCGTGCGAAGAGCGAATCCAACCGCGACGGCCTCCAGTGGACGATCCCGGTCAGCGCGCCGCGTCTGAAGGAGACCGTCGCTTTGTACGAATCGCTCCCGGAGTCGGCAAGGGTGGAACACGTCCTCCCCCCCGCGGACGCGTTTCGCGACATCGGCGATGTGGAGTTCACCTCCGCATCCACCGCGATGGTCGGACTTTCCGGCGGCATCGCATACCTGTTCAGCTATCCCTACGGCTGTCTCGAGCAGCGCTCCTCGGCGGTCCTCCCGATGATACTGGCAAAGGATCTCGTCGAAGCGTTCAAGTTCGACGTGCTCAAGGGGAAGGATTACCGCTCCGTGGTGATGAAGACGCTCGATGAAATCCCCCTCTTCCAGCGCACCAACGGCGGGTTTTCCTACTGGAAGAACGAGGGGGGCACGTGGTGCTACATCTCTGCGTACGCCATGTTCACGCTCGTCGAGGCACGGATAAACGGCTATCCGATCGACAAACACGCATTTGAATCAGGTCTTGCGTACCTCAAGCGTGTGCTGCACGGCGAAGAACGGGACGAAATGTGCGGTTCGAAGTATTACGTGCAGTGCACGCACGCGCTCATCCTGTACACGCTTGCGCTCAACGGGCAGCCGGAATTCGGCTACATGGAAAACCTCTATGGACAGCGGGGGGACATGCCCCTCTTCCCGAAGGCCTACCTCCTGAAAGCGCTGCATGCGGGGAAAGGCAACACGGCCATGCAGGATGAGCTCGTGCGCGATCTCTCGAACCGGGTCAAGATCGCCCCCACCTCAGCCCATTTTGAAGAGCGGTCGGACTATGACCTCTGGTGGTGCTTCGATTCCAACACGCGCACCACCGCGCTCATCATGCAGGCGCTTGTCGAAACGCAGCCCGAGAGCCCGATCATCCCAAAGGTCGTTCGCTGGTTGATCGACGAGCAGCGGGTAGGCCACTGGCGCACGACGCAGGAGAACCTGTACGTGGTGGATGCGCTTGCGACATACCTGCGCGCCTATGAGAAAGAAGAGCCGGATTTCCGGGCGACGATCGTCCTGGAGGGCAAAACGATACTCAATGAGTTGTTCAAGGGGCGCTCGTTCAAGGTCGCGCAGGCGCGCATACCGCTCGGGGATTTGACGCCCGGGAAAGAGTATGCCGTGAATCTGAGGAAAGACGGCCCGGGGCGGCTGTATTATGGCATAAGGATGAACTACTATCCGACCGGCGAAACCGTGGCAAAAGAAGAAGGGTACTCCGTGTTCAAGACGGTCGAGACGCTCGGCGGGGATCCGGCGGACACGGTCACGCCCGGGGCGATGCTCAGGGTGACGCTCACGGTCTCCAGCCGCCAGTACCGCCATTTTGTGGTCGTGGACGATCCTGTCCCCGCGGGGTTTGAGGTCGTCAACACCTCGTTTCAGACCACGTCGGCCGCCCTGGCTGATCAGGAGGGGGAGCGGGGGGACGAATGGTATGAGGAGGCCTTCCATCACGTGGAGAAATACGACGATCGCGTGCTCCTCTTCGCCGACTTCTTCACTCCGGGGGCTCATTCGTACACGTACCTCGTGCAGGCCACGCGGAGCGGGTCATACCGGATGCCGGCGACGCGCGCGGAGGGGATGTATGAGCCGGAGGTCTTCGGACAGACAGGATCGAAGGTGGTCGATATACGCTAGTAATCCGGGAGGTGAGGAGAGCGTGCGCATCGTGAAAAGGAGGAGATGGCTCTGGTTGTGGCTCGTTCTCGGGGGAGCGGTCGTCCCGGCTCTTGTCTCGCTATTTGTGCCGCTCCCTGAGGACGACTTTGCCCGGTGGTCCGTTCAATCGCTCCGCGTTCTCGACAGGAGCGGCATCGTCCTTCGGGAATTTCCCAATGACAGGGATGGGCGGGGGGAATGGAAGGAACTGCATGCGATTGCTCCCTTCCTTCGGCTGGCCACCGTCGCCGTTGAGGACCGGCGCTTCTATTTTCATCCGGGCATCGACCCGGTCGCAATCGCCCGGTCTCTTGTCGACAACGTGCGCGCGCTCCGTTTCCGGTCCGGAGGCTCCACGCTCACGCAGCAGGTGGTCCGCAACGTGTACCACCGGCCACGAACGGTGGCGTCGAAAATCCTGGAGATGTGGGACGCACTCCGGCTGGAGAGGACGCTCACGAAGGATGAGATCCTCGGTCAATACTTGAACCGCGCTCCTTACGGGAACCAGTTGTTCGGCGTCGAAGCCGCCTCCCGCTGGTACTTCGGAAAACCGGCGTGCGATGTTTCGCTCGCGGAGGCGGCGTTCCTCGCCGCGCTCCCCAATGCGCCGACCGCGCTGAATCCCCGGAGGAGCCCCGCCCCCGCACTGGCACGCCAGCGCAATGTCCTCAAGCGCCTCCTCGACCAGCATCTCATCGTGCGGGAGGAGTACGACAGGGCAATCGCCCAGCCAATCCAGATCATCCCTCCGGAAGCACATTTCAAGGCGCCCCACGTGGCCGAAATGGTCGAGGGGATGGGGGATGCGATCGGGGGGGGGAGCGTCAGAACGGCGATAGACTACCCCCTGCAGGAGCAGGTGCAGTGGATCATGCGCGGCCACCTGAAAAAGCTCCGTGCCCGGAATGTGCACAACGCCGCCGCCGTCGTGCTGGAAAACAGAACGGGGGAGATCCGCGTGCTGGTCGGCTCGGCGGATTTCTTCGACTCCACGCACCACGGACAGGTCAACGGCGCCACGGCGCGGCGGCAGCCCGGATCAGCGATCAAACCCTTCATGTACGCGCTCACGCTGGAGCTGGGGCTGACGCCGGCGACGCTCCTGGCCGACATTCCGACCGCGATCCCCGAGCACCACGGCGACTACGTCCCGGAGAACTATGACAGGCATTTTCACGGCCCCGTACGGTTGCGCACCGCGCTCGCATGCTCCTACAATGTTCCGGCGGTGCGCGCGCTCCAGAGGATCGGCAAGTCCATATTCCTTGAAAAGCTGAAAGACGTCGGATTCTCGGGGCTGGATCAGGATGCGGAATTCTACGGGTACGGCCTGACGCTCGGCAATGCCGATATCTCGCTGCTGGAGATCACGACGGCGTACATGTCATTTGCCAACGGCGGAATGTGGAAGGCCTCCATGTTGATTCCGGGCACCGGTACCCCGCGTAACGGGCACCGCGTGTACGACGAAACGGCGGCCTATCTGATCACGGATATCCTGAAAGATGAGGTCGCGCGCCGCCCCGCATTCGGCGGAAATTTCCGGTTCCCGTTCCCGTGCGCCGTGAAGACCGGAACCACGAAGGATTACCGGGACAACTGGACTGTCGGCTATACGAAGAGGTATACGATCGGCGTGTGGGTCGGCAACTTCGACGGAGAGCAGATGCGCGGCGTCTCCGGCGTGAGCGGCGCCGGCCCCATATTCACCGATATCGTCACGTACCTGCACACTCCTCCGTACGGACAGCCGCCCGGCGAATTTCCTGTCCCCGGACATCTCCATAGACAGCCCGTCTGCGGGGTCTCAGGGAAGCTCCCGACGCCCCTGTGCGAAAAAACGATCGACGAGTGGTTCATCGACGGGAAAGCGCCGGTGGAACACTGCGAAGTCCATCAGCAATTCGATGTGCGTCTGGTGGACGGCCGGGAGGGGAAACGGACGTACCAGGTGTTCCCCCCGGAGTATCGGCTCTGGGCCGCGAGCGAAGGAGTCGCTGCGCCTCCCCCGGGGGCCAGGCGTGTTTCAACAGACTCACGCGGCGGCGGTGGGGTCGGGCGATTGTCCATTGTCTCCCCCAGCGGAGGCGAATATTTCAAGATCGACCCCGTGCTGCGGAGGGAGTACCAGAAGATCCGGGTCGCGGGATTCATTCCGCGGGGCGTGACGGGGGTCATCCTTCGCATAAACGGGAGAGAAGAAATTCCTTTTGGGGCCGCGGGGGTGGAGTGGCAGCTTGAGAAGGGGGTGTTCCGTTTTCAACTTTGCGGCTACGCGGAGCGCAATCTCCTGGTGAGCGCTCCTGTCGTGATCAATGTTGAATGAAAGGGGGGAGTAGAGGGCGCCATGCAGAGCATCTTTATGCTTCTCATGTTGTTTGCTCCGGGGATCGGATCAACAGGCGCCGAAGTGTTCCTTCCGATTGACGCGCCGGACCGGCATTCCCTGGAATCGCTCGCACTGACACGGATCGGCGGATATGGCATCATGAGAGCGGCCCGGCCGACAGTCCCGTCGCACTTCCACACGGGGATCGATATCCGCCGGCCTCACCCGAATTACACCGATGAACCGATCTTTCCGGCCGCAAGAGGTGTGGTGATAAGCAGGCGGACTGACGGCCCCTACGCTCAGCTCATAATCGAACATGACATCGGCGGAATCAAATTCTGGACGGTCTATGAGCACATTGCCGGGTTAACCGTCAAAGACTCATCTCTCGTTGACCCGCACTCACCGATCGCGAGGTTCTTCAGCAAGGAGGAATTGCAGAAATACGGCTGGCAGTTCGACCATTTTCACTTTGAAGTATTGAAGGTACACCCGTTCGCGCTGGGACATGATGGGAGGCACCCGGACAGGTATTACAGCTCGTACACGCTGGAATGCCACACTGTGGCCGGCCTGAACAGGTACTTCTACGATCCCCTGGAATTCTTCGCACTGAGCTGGTCGCGCACCATTCCCCGGATGCAACCCTCAGGGCTAGCAGTCCCGCCTGAAAACGGCAGTGCCG
>Ga0182011_10004443_pt1 | contig 11240 bp, 10 predicted proteins | sample 711E1DmetaG_FD_120481 | JGI IMG/M metagenome (GOLD analysis project Ga0182011, IMG submission 120481) | Permafrost microbial communities from Stordalen Mire, Sweden - 711E1D metaG | ecosystem: Environmental > Terrestrial > Soil > Wetlands > Permafrost | place: Sweden: Stordalen | collected... | reverse complement strand
CCACGGCGGCCCGGTTGTCCGCGAACGTCCGGACCTTGAAATCTTTTTTGAGTCCCCCAGCCCGGACCGGATCGGGCTCCGCGACGTGGAGGTCGCCGGCCCGGACCTGTTTGGCCCGGATCCAACCCCCGATCAAGGCTCGGCCCATGTGACCGCCGCCGATCACGGCCGCTGAAAGTCTTTTCACGCTCGCTCCCCGAAAAGGGCCGTCCCGATGCGGATCATCGTGGCCCCTTCCGCGACGGCGGCCTCGAAATCATGCGACATGCCCATGGACAAGACCGGCCGGGGGCCGAAGACGTCGCGGCGCTTTTCGGCCAGTTCGCGCAGGCGGGCGAAAAAGGGCCGCGCGGCCGCCGGATCCTCCGCGGCGGGAGCCACCGTCATGAGCCCCTCGAATTTGAGACGCGGCCACCGCTCCCGCTGGTCCAAGAAGGCGTCCAAAGCTTCCGGCGCCAAGCCCTGCTTGGCTTCTTCCGGTGAAGTCTTCACTTCCACCAGGCAACGCAAAAATTTTCCCGCCCGTTCGGCTTCCGCGTCCAGCGCCGCGGCCAGCCGGTCGGAATCCACCGACTGCACGGCGTCGAAAAGCTCCACGGCCTTCCGGGCTTTGTTGGACTGAATGTGCCCGATAAAGTGCCACTCCGCGCCTTGAAGCTCCCCCAGATCCGGCCGCTTGGCGGCGGCTTCCTGGACCCGGGATTCGCCGAAACGCCTCAAGCCCAAACTATAGGCCTCCCGGATTCTTTCCGGAAACACAGTTTTGACGACGGCCAGAAGGGCCACGTCCCTCAAACCTCGTCCCGAGGCCTGGGCGGCCCGGTCCAACCGCTCAAGAAGGGACGAGAAGCGCGAAGAAAGATCGTCAGGGGCGCCGGACATGTTGACAACTCAAGGGGATTATATTAGCAAAATGCCCCGTCCCTCGCAAACGGGTTGAAAACACCCTCTTCCTTTCGTTTAATGGAGGTGCCTTTTGGGCATCTCGAAGACTCCGTCGAGATTTGCGGACTCCGATTTTTCGGCGGGTTCAGGGGAAGGGAGTTTTATTGGGTTGTTTTTGTAACTTCAAAGAGATTTAGAGACACTAACAAAGATATAAGGAATACTGGGAGGGCATCATGAAAATTTCTATCGGTTCGTTTTGGGGGGCACCGGTCATGCTGGCGGCCGCCCTCGCGCTGACCGGTTGCCCAAAGAGGGCTTCCGTAACGCCCGAAGAAGAGGCGCCCGCCCCCGCGAGCAAAGCCGAAGCCCCGGCGCCGGCTCCGGCGACCGCCGAGGCGCCGTCCCTTGATATCGGGACCAATACGCCGGTGCGCCGGCCCTGGCCGCCGTCCACTTCACCTACATGAAGGCCGAACTGAAACCCGAGGCCCGGGAAACCCTCAAGAAGAACGCCGTGATCCTCCGGGCGATCCTCAAAGCCGCCCCCTCCGTCCAGGTCCGCGTCGAAGGGCACTGCGACCAGCGGGGAACGCTCGAATACAACATGTCTCTGGGCCAGCGGCGGGCAAACGCCGTCCGGGACTATTACCAGTCATTCGGCATCCCCAAGTCCGCGCTGAAAACCATCTCCTACGGCCAAGAGCGTCCCGTCTGCACGGAGTCGAACGAGGCCTGCTGGAGCCAAAATCGTCGCGGAGAAACAACGCTCAAATCGTCGCAACCCGTGAAGCTCCCGTTGAGCGATATTAATCAGTGAATGGTTCGAGGGTTCTTCCTCTCATCGTCCTTTGTTCGCCGCTCCTGACGGGTTGTTTGGCCACGACCCAGGAGATCGAAGACTTGCGGGTGGACATCGCCCACCTCCAGCAGTCCCTGTCCAAGGAAGAAACTCACCAGGGAGAGTACTTGGCGTCCCTTCAAGCCAATCAGGCGGATGCTCTGTCGCAGACGACCGCCTTGAGCTCCCGCTTGGAGGCCTTAAGCGCCCGTTTGGAGGAGAGCGATGCCAAGATGGCCGACCTGGCCGTAAAGCTCGACGACCTGGACAAAAACCTCTCCAACCGAATGGACCTCTTGACCGAAGGGGTCGGCTCGGCCAAGAAGGCGGCCGCGGTGGCGCCGTCCCGGCTTTTTCAGCTGGCCTACACGGACTACATGAAGCGCCGATACTCCCAAGCCCTGAACGGCTTTCAGGATTACCTCGCGGTTTACGGCGAGGGCCCCCAAGCCGCCGAAGCTCAGTTTTACGTCGGAGAATGCCGTTTCGCCCGAAAAGAGTGGAAGAAGGCTTTGGCGTCCTACGAGGTCGCCATTTCTTCTTTTCCGACTGCGGCGATCGTTCCGTCCGCCTATTTGCAAAGCGGCGTGACGCTGGAAAGGCTGGGACAGCGGGACGCGGCCGTGGAGACTTTCGAGACGCTCGTGAAGAAGTATCCCGGCAAACCCGAGGCCGAGACGGCGAAGGCCCGGCTGGACTCCCTCCGAAAGGCCCAAAACCGCCCGGCGTCCTCGGGCGCCCCGGCCGCCGCGCCGGCGCCGAAGCCGGCGGACGAGTCCCCCGACTTGCCGGCCCCGTCCCCCGCCCCTGCCCCGCGGAAAGCGCCCTCCCGCCGGTCGGCGCCCAAGCCCCTTAATTGACGGTCCATCCGTGAAACGTTTCTTATTTTTCTCCGCGCTCGTCTTTTTTCTCAGCGTCCCGACATGGGCCGCGAACCCTCTCTATCTGGAATTGTCGGCCCGGGGAAACCGCCTCGACATGGGGCTGGCCGAGTTTTCCCCCGATTCCGTGGAGGACCTGCCCCGCGCCCGATTGATCCGCGATGTGGTCAAGTTCGACCTCGATTTCCCCAAGCTGTTCAACCTCATCGAGGGCGGTGGGGCCTCCAACGAGGTCAAAACCTCTCTGAAGCGCTGGAAGGATCTCGGCGCCGCCCTCGTCGTCACGGGAGAACTCGGACGATCGAGCCTCGAGGGGACCGTGCGGGAGGCGGATTCTGGGAACGTGCTTTTGAAAAAGAAATTCTCCCTGGACCCCGGCGGGGAACGCGCGGCCGCCCACGCCTTCGCCGATGAAATCCTTCGCTATTTCACGGGCCGGCCCGGGGTGGCCTCCAGCCGGATCGTCTTCATCAACGACGCCACGGGCAAGAAAGAGGTCTGCGTCGTGGACTATGACGGCGCGGGATTCCGCCGCCTCACGGAGGACCGGTCCATCGCGCTTTTCCCCAAGGTCTCCCCCGACGGCAAGTGGATCGTCTTCACGACCTTCAAAGAAGGTTGGCCCACCATCCAGCTCTTGGGATTGCCCGGCCTTGAGCGCCGGTCCTTGTGCCGGTACGAGGGGCTGAACTCGGCGGCGGCGTGGTTCCCCGACGGCCGGCGGTTGGTGGCGACTCTCTCCTTGGGCGGGGAACCCTCGCTTCACGTCGTGGACTTGGCCGGGCGCATCGAAAGGACCCTCACCAACTCGAGCTCGATCGACACGGCGCCGTGCCTGTCCCCCGACGGACTTCAGGTCGCCTTCACCTCGGACCGGCCCGGCCGGCCCCAGATCTACCTCATGAACACTTCGGGGGCCAACATGCGCCGCCTGACCATGACCGACGACTGGGCCGACTCCCCTGCTTGGTCCCCCCAGGGCACGACGATCGCCTTCACCATGAGCGAGCACGGGAAGAATTTCGACCTCTTCACCATCGAGGTGGGCGCGGGACGAACGGACCGGCTCACGTTCGGCGAAGGCGACAACGAAAACGCCGCCTGGTCCCCCGACGGGCGGTGGATCGTCTTCACGAGCACCCGCCGGGGGAGGGCCGAGCTTTTCATCATGGGGGCCGATGGTTCGCACCCCCGCCCGCTCGGGGACATCCCGGGGCGGTCGTTCTCCCCCTGCTGGATGCCTTAGAGACACCGATGTTCTTCGCCGACTTTAACGTCCATTCCAAGTATTCCCGGGGCACCCATCCCGACATGGAGGTCCCTACCCTCGCCAAGTGGGCCAAGCTCAAAGGGGTGGGACTCCTGGGCACGGGGGATTTCACCCACCCGCAATGGCTCGTGGGCTTGAAGAAATTCCTGAAGCCGGCGGGGCGGGGCGTCTATGAATTCGACGGCGCCCGGTTCGCCTTGACGGCCGAGGTCGTCTGCGTCTTTTCTCAGGGAGGCCGGTCCCGCAAGATCAACCACATGATCCTGGCCCCGAACTTTCCGGCGGCGGACCGGATCGTGGATATTTTGGAACCCGAAGGAGATTTGGCCACGGACGCCTGCCCATCCCTTCGACTGACGGCCGAGGGACTGGTTGCCGCCGTTCGGAAAGCCGTCCCCGATGCGCTCGTGATCCCGGTCCACGCCTGGGGACCCGGCCATTCCCTGTTTTCCGAATCTTTCGGATTTGACAGCCTCGAAGAGGCCTACGGCGCCGAGGCGGCCCACGTCCGGGTCCTCGAAACGGGCCACTCGGCGGACCCGGCGATGGCGCGCCGATGGTCCGCCCTGGATGACCGGGCTCTCGTGTCCGACTCGGACGCGCACCACCCGGCCCACATCGGCCGGGAGGCCAACCTGTTCGACGCGCCCGTGGATTTCCGCGACGTCGTAGAGGCCTTGACGTCCGCAGACCCAAAGCGCTTCCCGGCCACGATCGAGATGTTCCCTGAGGAGGACCGGCACTTCCTGACCGGCTGCCGCGCCTGCCGGCGGCCCGCCGAGGGAGCCGAGCCCCGCTGCCGAGTGTGCGGCAAGACCTTGGTCCGGGGCGTCCTCGACCGGGTGGCGGCTTTGGCCGACCGGCCGCCGGAGGAAGGCGCCGCCCGCGCCGGGACGTTCCACCGGCTCCTCCCTTTGTCGGACATCCTGGCCGACGTCCGCGGCGTCCAGCCGGACGCGGAGTCGGTCCAGAAAGACTATTTGCGCTTGGTGACCCAAACCGGGCCGGAGCTCGACATCCTCCTGCTTTGGGAAGAGGCCCGGCTTCGCTCGCAACTTCCCGGACGCCTGGCGGACGCCGTGTTGGCCGTTCGCCGGGGAGAGTTGACGGTAGAGCCCGGCTACGACGGCCAACCCGGCCGCGTCCGGGCGAGCCTGCCGCCCGCGCCGGCCGACGCCCAACTTAATTTAATTTAGGAGACCCTTCATGGAAAAAGATCTCATTTCAATCACGGACCTGTCCCGGAAGGATCTTGGCCGGATCCTCGAAGATGCCCGGCGGCTCAAAAAGCTCCGCCGGCAACGGGCGGACCTGAAAGGAAAATCCCTCGGCCTCATTTTTCAAAAGCCATCGACGCGCACGGCCGTGTCCTTTTCGGTCGCGATGGCGGAGCTGGGTGGCTTCCCATTGACCCTCGACGCCCAAAACTTGCAGATCAAGCGCGGCGAAACGATGGCCGACACGGCGCGGACCCTTTCGCGTTACCTGTCCGCCATCATGATCCGCGCCAACCGCCACTCGGACGTCGAGGAGCTGGCCCGGCACGCGACGATCCCCGTCATCAACGGCCTCACGGACAAGGAACACCCCTGCCAGGTCCTGGCGGACCTTCTGACGATCCTGGAACATTTCCGCATGAAGGGGACGGCGAACCTCCGGGGCTTTCCCGCGGCCTACGTGGGCGACGGGAACAACATGACGCATTCTTGGATGCTGGCGGCGGGGCTTTTGGGAATGCGTCTCGCCGTTTCCTGCCCCGAAGGCTACGACCCCGGGCGGGACTACGTTGAAAGAGCCGAGGTCCTCGCCAGGGCCTCCGGCGGACGCGTGACCTACGATCGAAATCCCAAGGCGGCCGCCGCCGGAGCGGCTGTGCTGTACACCGACGTCTGGACCTCGATGGGCCAGGAGGCTGAAGCGGAACGCCGGCGGGAGGTGTTCAAACCCTATCAGGTGAACGCGGAACTCCTCGCCGCCGCCCGCCCGGACGCCATCGTGATGCACTGCCTGCCGGCCCACCGCGGGGAGGAGATCTCCGCCGACGTCTTGGACGGGCCTCGGTCGGTCGTCTTCGACCAAGCCGAGAACCGCTTGCACGTCCAGAAGGCGGTCCTTCTTTTCTGTTTGGGAAAGAAATGATCCGCAGCTTCGACGGTCATGTTCCCCATGTGCCCCCGACGGCCTTCGTCCACGAGCGGGCGGAGGTCATCGGCCGGGTCCGCCTGGGGGCGGGCTCCTCCGTCTGGCCCGGGGCGGTGCTCCGGGGCGACATCGAGGAGATCATCCTGGGCGAAGGATCCAACGTCCAGGACAACGCCGTCATCCACACGGACTTCGGCGTCCCCGCCGTGGTGGGAGCCGGCGTCACCGTCGGCCACGGGGCCGTCCTCCACGCCTGCCGCGTGGGCGACGGGACTTTGGTCGGCATGGGGGCGATCGTGTTGGGAGGCGCCGTGGTCGAAGACGAGTGCCTCATCGGCGCGGGGGCCCTCGTGCCGCCCGGCGCCCGGATTCCGCGAGGCCATTTGGCCCTGGGCTCCCCGGCCAAGGCCGTCCGGCCGCTGACGGCGGACGAGTTAGCGGAAATTCGAAAAAACGGAGAGCATTACCTGGATTATGCCCGACGACACCGCGAAACTTCCCGCCCCGTCTAAGACCCCTTCGAAGGAGGCCTCCTCCCCGGGAGTGCTCTATCTTCTCGATACCATCAAATCTTTGGAGAAGAGATCCTCCTGTTTGTTGGAAATCGCCGGTTTCGCCCGGGAGGTGGACGATCTTCAGGCGATCATGGACCGCCTGCTGGCCAAGACCATGGAGTTGGTGGGGGCCGACGCGGGCTCCGTCGCCTTGGCGGACAAGGACACCGGCGAATTCTCCTTCATCAGCGTCCATTACGCGTCCCTCCCTCCCCTGGAGGCGGAAAAGAAGGAGAAGGCCCTCCAGCTCGTACGCCTCAAACTCGCCGAGGGCCTCCTGGGGCGCGTGTTCAAATCGGGCGAGCCCGCCGTCGTTCCCGACGCCGCCGCCGACCCCGGAGTCCGAATGGATGTGGCCGACGAAGCGGGCTACAAGGTCCGAAACCTTTTGGCCGTTCCCCTCCTCGCGGGAGGTGAAACGTTGGGAGTGATCGAGTTCCTCAATAAGTTTCCCGACGGGCCGTTCACCGACGCGGATGTCGGTCTGGCCGTATCGCTGGCCGGCCAGGCGGCGCTTGTCGTGGAGACCCATCGTCTGCGCGCGGGGATCCACCGATCGTCGAGCGAGGATCTGGAGAAGACCCTCCGGGCAAACGAGGAGAAGATTCGAGGGCTGGAAGAGGATTTGCGGAAGACCCGCGGAGAACTTGAGAGCGCCGTCCGCCGGAACGAGGGAGACCTGAGGTCCGCCCGGGAAACCACGGAATCGCTTCGAAAGAAAATGGAGGAAGATGCCGCGGCGGCGGCTTCGGCTCTCTTGGATGCCCGAAACCAGCGGGACGCCCTGACGGAGAAAGTCTCGTCTCGGGAAAAGGACCTCGGCGAACTCCGGGGCCGTTGGCTGAAGGACGCGGAGGGACGGGCCGTCTTGGAGAAAGAGCTCGCCGAATCGCGCGAGGCGGCCCGATCGGGCGAGGCGGCGGCCCGCGAAGTGGAAGCTCTCCGCAAGTCCGAGGGAGAAGTTCGCCTCCGGGCCGAAGAGCTTTCCCTGAAGCTGGAAGAATTATCCGCCGCTGCCGCCGCCCGACCGGCGGACGGGGGCCTTCTGGACGCCGTGCGGGCCCTGGCGCAAGCGGTGGACGCCCGGGGGCCGGGAGGGGAAAGGCTCGAACGGGTACGGCGGATCGCCTTGGCGTTGGCGGAGGAAACCGGGATACCCGACGACCGTCGGCGGGATTTGGAGCTCGCGGCTCTTCTCCATGACGTGGGCCGCGTCATCGTCCCGACGAACACCTTGCGCAAGTCCGAAGGTCTGACGCGGGATGAAGCCGCGCTCCTCGCCCGCGCTCCCTTGGCCGCCTCGGAGATCTTGTTTCCGGTCCCCGCTCTTAAGGGAGCGGCCGCCATCGTCGGTCACGTCTGCGAGCGATGGGACGGCCGGGGCTATCCGGACAAGCTCAAGGGAGAGGAAATCCCCCCCGAAAGCCGGATCATCGCCGCCGCCGCCTCCCTCGAAGCGATGGCATCCGACCAGCCCGGCCGCCGCCGCCTCCCCGAGGACGTCGCGCTCCGTGAAATCGAATCCCTCGCCGGGTCTTCCCTGGACCCTTCCGTCGTCCAAGCCCTGAACCGCCTCCACAAAAAAGACAAACTCAAAGACCTCCTACGCTAATGTTTCCAGGGGGCGCCGCCCCCCAGGAACATCAACGAGCGGAGCTCTCTAGTCGGAGGGTCTTTGTGACGAGGTCTGTGACGGATGCGGGCCCGAAGAATTGGATGGGCCCGGGAAAGAGATAGAGATCCTCGAGCGCCCAGGCGTCGCGGAACTTTTCGAGCTCCCGGAAGGGCGCGCCGCTCAAGTCCACGAGGGCCTTTTGAATGACCGGCTTTTCCTTCCCGTGCCGGCGCTCGACGTTCATCATCATCGTGAGCGGCACGCCGCCGCATCCCCACCGGCCCGAGGGCTTTACCAAATTTCTCACCGAGGAGAGGTACCCGGTCAGCCCGTTCAGCGCGAGGACCGCCGCGTTGTACCCCAGCGCGTAGCAATAGGCGGCGTCGAAATTCGACGGGGCGCCGCAACGGCCCTCGTAGCCGAAGAAGTGAGTGATCGCCGAGAACTTGCCGACGTATTTCCCGGTTTTCTTCATCTCGCCCAAGCGGGCCTTCACCATGTCCACCAGGAGTTTCTCCGTCTCGATATGGGACACCTGCACGTTCCCGTGCGGGTCCCGGTCCTTCATCAACTGGGCCTGAATTCCCGACGGAAGAGAAGACATGAGGGCCGAAAGGTGGGCCTGGAGTTCGGACAACACCAGGGTTTTTTTCTCATCGAAGCTTCCCATGGCGGACAGCTTGGCCTCGTTATGCGCCAGGACGTCGTTCAGGTTGCCGATGAGCTCCTTCATTTCCGGCACGAACTCGATCAACCCCTCGGGGACGAGGGCGACGCCGAAATTCTTCTTCAGCTCGGCCCTCCGGGCCACGACGAGCGCGATCTCCTCGACCACCTGGGCGAGGGTCATCTTCTTGGCCAGGACCTCCTCCCCGATCAGGGTCACGTTGGGGCGGGTCTTCAAGGCGACTTCGAGGGTGATGTGGGAGGCGCTCCGGCCCATCAAGCGAACGAAATGCCAGTACTTCCGGGCCGAGTTCACGTCCCGGCAAATGTTCCCGACGAGCTCGGAGTAGGTCTTCGTGGCCGTATCAAATCCGAATGAGCTCTCGACTTCGTCGTTCTTCAAATCGCCGTCGATCGTCTTGGGAACTCCGATGACGCTGACGGGAGCGGATTGGGCTTTGAAATATTCGGCCAGAAGGCCCGCGTTCGTGTTCGAGTCGTCGCCCCCCACGACCACCAGGGCCGAGATCCCATCTTCCAGGAGAGTCGCCTTGGTCTTCTCGAATTGTTCCGGCGACTCGATCTTGGTCCGGCCGGATTGGATCATGTCGAAGCCGCCCGTGTTCCGGTAGGCATCCATTAATGAGGCCGTGATTTCGATCCGCTTGTTCTCGAGAAGGGCCGACGGTCCGCCGAGGAAACCGATGAGCTTGTTCTTCGAGTTCGCTTTCTTGAGGGCGTCGAAGAGCCCCGCGATGACGTTGTGGCCGCCCGGGGCCTGCCCGCCCGAGAGGACAACCGCGACTTTGACGGCTTTCTTGGCCAGACCCGAGTTCCGCCCTCTGACAAATGTGACCAAGGGCATGCCGTAAGTTTGGGGAAAGAGCGTCTCAACCGTGTCCGGGTCCGCCACGCTGACCGTGGGCGGCCCCGAGCGCGGCGTCACCGACGCGGGGCCCCCTTTAAGGATGGCGGGAAGGACGGGCTTGAATTTGGCCCTCTCCGCCTGCAACTCGGACACGCTCAAAGACGGCATGGATCTTTCTCCTGGATAAGGATGTAAAATTCGGGGACAGTATACTTATTTCTCCGACGGAGAAATAAGCATACTGTCCCCGAATTTTCCGTGCCACGATCGCTTCTCAGCGGGCCTCGATCTCGAACGGCGTGGGGGCTATGATGCGCAAACTTCGGGCGATCGTCGTCTCCTGCCGACCCTTGGCGTCCGTCACGGCGAGACGATAGACGTATTCGCCGGCCTCGACGGGCTGGCCGTGGGCGTCGCGGCCGTCCCATTCCACGATGTTGGGCGGCGCGCTGAAGCCCTGGAAGCTCTTCACGACTTCGTTTTTGCCGTTGCGGATGCTCAGGATCCAGTTGACGATCCGTTTCCGGTTGGTGGCCCTGATCCGGAACTCCGTCTTGCGCTTCAGGCCCTCGGGCGAGAAGGAACTCGGCACGGCGCGAACGTCCACCTCGTAGCCGCCGAAGAAAACCTTCAAGGACATCTGGTTGGTGATCCCGATGTCCCGGTAGAGCATGGCGTAGTCCAGCTCCATGGTCTTGTAACGGAACCCCAGCCCCCCCGTCAGTTCGGACTGGTTGGCCCCGAGCCGCAAGAAAAGGTCCTGGAAGAAATAGGTCTGAAGCCCCAGGTGAAGCTTGGGGTTCTGCGATACGCCGACGGTTTTTTCCACGTCCATTGTCGTCAGCAGCCGATCCTCGAAGAAATAGGCCGCGCCGCCCGCCCGGACGTTCGTGGGGAACCGCTCGGTCTCCGTCGCCCACTTGTATTCCGGCGGTACGAGGTTCCGGACCACCAAGCCGACTTTGTATTTGTTTTCGACGATCTGGTACAAGGCTCCGGCGTCCATCCCGTAACCGCGGGCCGTCTTTCCGTCCATGGAGTGTTCGGCGACTTTCACGTTGGTCCCAAGCGCCAACAGGTCGTTCAAGCGGTAGGCGTAAGTCCCCAGATAGCCCGTCTCCCGATCGGTATAATCCCCGACGGTGATGTTGTCGGCGTCGATCCGGTCCACTTTCCCCGAGGAGGTGTTGGCCACGGCCAAACCGAAGCTCCCCATGGAGTAGAGGGGCTGGCTGTAGGCCGCGTAGCTCATGGAGCCGCCCAAGTCCAGCGGAGAATATTGAAACAAGATCTGGCCGGACTGATACATGGCGACGCCGGCGGGGTTCCAATAAATGGAGTTGATGTCGTCGGCCACGGCCGTCCAGGCGCCTCCCATGGCGTCCGGTTTGGCTCCGGCGCCCACGTTTAGGAACTCGCCCGGAAGGCCGTAGTCGCCTCCGGCGAAAGCGGAAACAGCAACGAAAAGGGGTATCCACACCAACGCCCACACCCTCACCCGGCCCTCCGGGCCACCCT
>Ga0182011_10004442_pt1 | contig 11240 bp, 8 predicted proteins | sample 711E1DmetaG_FD_120481 | JGI IMG/M metagenome (GOLD analysis project Ga0182011, IMG submission 120481) | Permafrost microbial communities from Stordalen Mire, Sweden - 711E1D metaG | ecosystem: Environmental > Terrestrial > Soil > Wetlands > Permafrost | place: Sweden: Stordalen | collected... | reverse complement strand
CGGGTGACATTGGCGAACACTCGCCAAGGGCGCCGCGCTGTCATGCCAGGTCGGGGCGAGCGGGGATGAGGGGACACATACGCGTGGATGTGCGACACGTCGAAGCCATGGTTCGGGCACGTATGCGTCGACTGAAGGTGCGGGTCACTTGGTCGAGTCGGATGCCCCGACGGTCAGGTCGCCAGCGCTAACCACCTGGCCATTGTAAGAGACCTGGAAGTGCCACTGGCCTGGTCCCAGTGTCCAAGCCTCATTCGGCCCATCGTAGAGGCAGTCCGCATTGTTAGCAATCGGACCCCAGTCATGCTGCGCAATTCCCGGATCCTTGTCGCCGAGAAAGGAGCCGTACATCTGCGTAGGCAAGGCGAACGGAAGGCCGTTCTTCGTAACCGCCAGTACAGCGTCGTCGCGGCCAACCACTCGAGCATTGAGCACGTAGATGGCATATACCGGGGTACCGAGCGGAACCGAGGTCACAGCCTGATCGACACCGCATTCGCTGCCGTAGCCCTCGTCCCGGTACTGTGCCACCGAGTTCAGATAGCTACTTATGGGTCTCTGGCCAATGATGTCGGCGGTCGTGAATAGCGCATGGCCGAGTTGCAGGCCGCCGCTGCATCCAGCCACGACGGCAGCCGTCGCAATCATCCCTACGAGACTCCAACGCAGCATCGGTAGTTGCGCTCGCATTGCCACCCTCCTCCCAGACTACTGAGCGCCTCTGCCGCCGAAGGCTGCCCAACCGCACCTCCGCCGGCAAAGTGACGGCTACCCTCGCTCCTACCCGCTCCGCGTGTTGGCCCGCTCGTGGCGCTGGCCTGATCGGGTAGGTGCGACGTTGAGCGCCATCGTACCTCGCCTTCCTGCGGGCCGACTGGTCAGCCAGCCCTAGGATCGCGGCCGTGCCGTGGCGGGATGGATGTTAGTAGCGCCGACCCGCCACCACGCCGCGAGAGGGTGACATTGGCGAACACTCGCCAACGCCGGTGGGGTGTCGCCGCCGGGCCTCGGACTCGTTCCTGCTCAATATCACCCGGGGTGATGCAAAGTGGAGCCGGGGGCTTCCAGACGGTCGTGGGGATCGAGAATGCCCAGGCCTCGCGACCGATTCACGCTCAGGTCGAGCCTGCCCGCGCCGGCGCCGCGGTTCCGAGCGAGGCGATCGCCACTTAGCATCACCCGGGGTGGTGTTGAGTGGGAATGGACGCCCGTGCGGCTCGCAAAGCCGTCCGGGGTGATGTTGAGTGGGATTGGGCCGCCGGCCGAACCCCCGCCGCGGCCGACGCCTATCGGGTGACATTGGCGAACACTGGCCAATGGTAGAGTTGAGGCGCTGGGGGACCGCCGTCCGCTGCCGGGAGCGGTTGCAGTTCCGGGACGATCGCGTCCGGGGAGGTGGGGCATGTCGAGCCAATCGCATGGCACCGAGCTGGTGCGCTCGCCCAACCTCGGGCTGCGTCGGGAATGGGTGGCACGGCGGACGAGGATCGGCCTGGCGGCCAGTCTGCTCGTCGCCCTAGCGACCTGGGGTTGCACCGCTGGCTCGAGCACGTCATCGCCGGCGGTTAGGGCCACTCTTGCGCCTGGAAGCGTGACCGCCACTTCCGCCGGGGTCAGCCCGACCGGATCGAAGGCGCCTGGCGGGTTCAGCGCCACCGGCCCGATGGGCACGGCCCGCATTGCCGACACGGCCACCCGGCTCTCCGACGGCCGTGTCCTCATCGTCGGAGGCGGAACCGGCGGCACCGACATGATCATCGATGGCGCCTTCGCGACGGCCGAGCTGTACGACCCGGCCAGCGGCGAGTTCAGCGCTACGGGATCGATGCTGACCGCCCGAGGCGACCACACCGCGACGCTCCTCACCGACGGCCGAGTTCTCGTGACTGGCGGGACCAGTTCCCTCGGGGGGAACCTCGCACAAGCCGAACTGTACGATCCGGCGACCGGCAAGTTCAGCGCGACCGGATCGATGATCACCGTTCGAAGCCGGGCGACGGCGACGTTGCTCTCCGATGGCCGCGTTCTCATCGCCGGCGGCTTCCATCCACAATCGCCCCCCGAGATTGCATCTGCCGAGCTGTACGATCCGGCGACCGGCAAGTTCAGCGCGACCGGATCGATGGCCACGGCCCGCTACGACCACACCGCCTCTCTTCTGGCCGACGGTCGAGTCCTGGTGGCGGGAGGCGCCGGCGAGGTGGCTGGAGGCGTCAACGAATCGGCGGAACTCTACGATCCGAAGACGGGCAAGTTCACCCCGGCCGGCTCGTTGACGGCCGCTAGATCGGGCGCGACCGCGACAACCCTTTCCGACGGCCGCATTCTGATTGCCGGCGGGGAAAACGGCCCGGGGTTCCTCGCCTCCGCGGAGGTGTATGACTCCGTGACCGGCAAGTTCGCCGCGACCGGCTCGATGCAGACCGCACGGACCGCGCAGGCTGCAGCCCTGCTCTCCGATGGCCGGGTACTCATCGTCGGAGGTTGGGACGGCTCGAAAGGGCTCCACCACTCGTCGGCGGAGGCATATGACCCGAAGGCCGGCTCCTTCAGCCCCGCCGGCTCGATGGCCATTGGTCGCGCGGCACCCACAGCCACACTCCTCTCAGACGGCCGCGTCCTTATCACGGGAGGCTTTGGACCCGACGACTTCGGCGGCCCTCTCGCCTCAGCCGAGTTGTACCAACCCTAGGACGTCGCTGCGGCCGGCGCCTCGAATCAGGCGGCGCGGCGGGGCAGACCGACCGATTCTGTGCCGAACCAGGTGCCTGAGCTGCCCTTGACGATGGCGACCGCGTTCTCGAGGGCCCCGATGGCCGCGAATCGGCCGCCGCCGGCGACGAATTCGGCGCACGCCCGAACCTTCGGCGCCATCGAGCCCGACGGCCAGGCGCCGGCGGCGAGCCCCTCGAGCGCTTCGTCGACCGATAGCCGCAGTATCGGCTCCTGCCGCGGCGTGCCCCAGCGGCGGTAGACCGCGTCGACGTCGCTGAGCAGCACCAGACCGTCCGCATCGACGGCCCGCGCCAGCACCACCGCGGCCAGATCCTTGTCGATCACCGCCTCGACGCCCTCGAGGCGGCCGTCGGGCAGCTCCACGACCGGCACTCCCCCACCCCCAGACGCCACCACCAGAACGCCCGAATCGACGAGCGAGCGGATCGCCGCGGCCTCGACGATGCGGATCGGCGGCGGAGATGGAACCACTCGCCGCCAGTTCTTGCCGTCGGGCGCGATGTCCCAACCTCGGACAGCGGCGTGCTCGCGGGCAGTGGCTTCGTCGTAGATCGGGCCGACCGGTTTGGTGGGATTGGCGAAGGCCGGGTCGTCGGCCGGGACGACCGTTCGGGTGACGATCACGGCGATCTCCCGGTGCCGGCCGCGCTCGAGGAACGCGTCGTTGAGGGCCTGCGCCAGCAGGTATCCGATCTGGCCCTGGGTCTCGGCTCCGAGCACGTCCAGCGGCGGCGCCGGGACGACCGATGCCGCCATCTCGGCGCCGATGGCCAGGAACCCGACCTGCGGACCGTTGCCGTGGGTGATCACGATCTCGGCCCGGCTGCCCTCGGCGAGCGTGACCAGACCACGCGCCGCGGCCACGAGGTTGCGGCGCTGAACCTCGGTCGATCCGGGCTCGCCCCGACGGATCAGGGCGTTGCCGCCGAGGGCGATGGCCAGGCGGGTCATCCGCCCAGCCGCTCCTTGCCGGTTACGAGCGTGTACACCAGCGCCTGTTCGGTATACCAGCGGTTCTCGGCCTCGTCCCAGACGCGCGACTGCGGGCCGTCCATGACCTCGTCGGTCACCTCGTCGCCGCGGTGCGCGGGCAGGCAGTGGAGGAAGATCGCCCGCGACGCGGCCAGCGCCATCAGCTCGGCGTCGACGCGGTAGCCGGCGAAGATCCGGGCCCGCTCCTGGCGCTCCGTCTCCTGGCCCATGCTGGCCCAGACGTCGGTGTAGATCGCGTCGGCGCCCTTCGCGGCCGCCCGTACGTCGTGGCCCAGCTCGATCGAGCCGCCGTTGATCCGGCAGTTCGCCCGCGCCGCCTCGACGATCTCGGCCTTGGGCTCGTAGCCCTCGGGCGTGGAGATGGCGAGCGTGAAGCCCAGGTAACCGGCCGCCTGGATGAGAGAGTGGCAGACATTGTTGCCGTCGCCGATGAACGCGACTCGCAGTCCGACGAACTCACCGAACTCCTCGCGCAGAGTCATCACATCGGCCAGGGCCTGGCAGGGATGATGGTCGTCGGTCAGGGCGTTGATGATCGGAATCGTGGCGTAGCGCGCCAGCTCCTCGACCCGGGCCTGATCGAACGTGCGAATCGCCAGGGCCGTCAGGTACCGCGAAAGGACGCGAGCCGTGTCGGCGACGGTCTCGCCGCGACCGAGCTGCAGCTCATCGGGCCGGAGGGTGATGGGCAGCATGCCCAGACCCCAGGCCGCCGCCTCGAAGCTGACTCGCGTCCGCGTCGACGGCTTGTCGAAGATGAGCCCGAGCCGGCCGCCGGGGATCGCGTCGCGAGCCATGCCGCCGGCCGCTTTGAGGTCGCCGGCAAGATCCAGGTTGGCGAGGATGCCTTCCCGTCCCAGGGAATCCAAAGTCAGGAGATGGCGCGTCATGACGGTCTCCGGCTAGCGGCGTGTCTTCGAGGCCGAGCCGGCTCGTGCCCGCTCGACGATCGGAGCGAGAAGTTCGGTGAGATTCGATTGACCCTGTGCCGCCGGGTCGCCCGCCAGCTCCTCGAGCTCGTAGCGGACCCGAACGACGGGCTTCTCCAGCTTGAGGACCCGCGTCAAGTCGATCGGCGTCGCGGACAGTACCAGGTCCGCCGGCATGGAGTTGAGTGTCGTCTCCAGTTCGTGCATCTGACCCTGCCCATAGCCCATTGCCGGCAGCAGGTGCTCGAGGGCCGGGTAGTGGCTGAGCGTCTCCGCCAGCTGACCGACCGCGTACGGTCTCGGATTAACCAGTTCGGCTGCCCCGAATCGGCGCGCCGCCACGACGCCGGCACCGTAGGTCATGCCGCCGTGCGTGAGGGTCGGTCCGTCCTCGACGACGGCCACCTTCTTGCCATCGATCTTGCCACCCTGGAGGGTCAGCGTCGACCGCGCCAGGATCACGCGCGCCCGGCTGTTGACCGCGGCGATGTTGGCTCGGACCTCGGCCACCTGCTCCGGTGTGGCCGAGTCGACCTTGTTGATCACGACGGCGTCGGCCATACGGATGTTGGTCTCGCCGGGGTGGTAGTGCATCTCGTGGCCGGCTCGAAGTGGGTCGGCGACGACGACGAAGACGTCGGGCCGGAAGAAGGGGAAGTCGTTGTTTCCGCCATCCCACAGAACGACATCGGCCTCGGTTTCGGCCTGGCGCAGGATCGCCTCGTAGTCGACACCGGCATAGAGGACCCGGCCGGCGTCGAGATGCGGCTCGTACTCCTCGCGCTCTTCGATCGTGGTTTCGTAGCGATCGAGGTCGGCATACGTGGCGTAGCGCTGGACGCGCTGAGCCACGAGGTCGCCGTACGGCATCGGATGCCGGACGACCACGACCTTCAGGCCCTGCTTCTCGAGCAGCGCCGCCAGGTAGCGAGTGGTCTGGCTCTTGCCGGCGCCGGTTCGAGTCGCGCCCGTGGCGACAACCGGCTTCGTGGAGGGCAGCATCGTCCGGGCCGGCCCGAGCAGCTCGAAGTCGGCGCCGCCGGCCAGCGCTCGGCTGGCCGTGTGCATGACGTGCTCGTGGGTGACGTCGCTGTAGGCGAAGACGACAAGATCTACCTTCTCGTTCGCCAGCAGCCGCTCCAGCTCCGACTCGGCCACGATCTGGATGCCGTCCGGATAAAGCGGCCCGGCCAGCTCGACGGGATATCGACGGCCCGCGATGCCCGGGATCTGAGTGGCGGCGGTGAACGCCACGACCTCAACGCTCGGGTCGTTGCGATAGGCGGTGTTGAAGTCGTGGAAGTCGCGCCCGGCGGCTCCCATGATCACTACACGAGTGCGATCCATGGCTATTCCGGCCCTTCCGCAGTCGCGCCGTAGGGGTCAGTCCCGGCAGCGAACCTTGGGCTGACGAGCCGGTTCCGCCTCTGGTCCAGCGGTCGTCGAGCAGCGATAGTGTCGCCCGACGCCGGCCGGCGCGCAAGAGCGTGCCGGCCCACGCCCGAGGGGCGCACCGGCGGTCGACTACTTGCCCGGCGGCTCGGCATCACCCGCCGGCCTCGCCACTCCGGCATTCATGGACCGACCCAGGCCGTTGAGGGTGTTCGAGATGGCGTCGGTGTCGAGGCCCACCGGGCGGGCCGAACCGGTACCGGACAGCCCGCCCAGCATCATCGAGAACGAACGAAGACTCGTGGTGTCGAGCGCGCCCTCGAGGTCAGTCTCATCCCCGCCGGACATGGCCATGCCGACGTTGCGGCCGACGAACGACTGAACCTCGCCTTCGAGGCCCCAGGCATAGCCCCACAGGGCGGCTTCCTCGGCGTTGGCCAGCCACGGCGGAATCTGGCCCGGGGCGCCGGCCAGCGCGCGTCGCAGGGTCCGGCGGTAGGCCTCGACCATGGCGGAGGTGATGGCCCCGTCCGGGGTCTGGAGCGGCAGCGGCATCCGCATCGCGCGCGGCATGATGATCAGCCCGGCCAGGGCCTCGCACACGAGCGCCACCGGCTGACGGAGGACGCCCCAGACGACGGCCACGACGACAAGGCCGGCGCCCACGGCGACCCAGACTCGCGACACCGATCGAGTCACGATCCGGAGCCAGCCACGCTGACCGGCGATCCGCTCCAGCTGCTCGCCGGTCTGCTCGAACAGCGGCCGCAGGTCGGCGAAGTCCGTCGGCGAGATGCTCGCGCTACCCCCGGCGGCAGTCTGGAGCCCCTCCAGCAGCGACTGCTCGGCCGGTCCAAGCGGCCTGGACGCGGCGGGGGCGTGGACGAGATGGTCGTGTCCGCCCGACCCCGTCGCGGAGATGAGCTTGATGCCACCGCGCGGTCCCAGCGGCGTCGCCTCGCTGTAGAAGGCGACGTATCCGTGGGCTGCCAGATCGAGCAGTGCGACCGTCACCGCGCGGGTCGTATCCAGAGGGAACGCGACCAGGGCGGCCAGGGCAGGCGTCATGTCCGATGGAGGGCCGGCCACCATGACCGAATCGTCGTCGGCGTAGCCGGGCTCGCGGCGTCGTCGACGCCGGACGAAGGCGAATGCGACGAGGGCGACGAGCGCGGCGAGACCGCCCAGGAGGCTGTCGGCCTGGTTCGTCGGATCCCCGAAAAAGCCGCTGACCGCGTCGCGGATGCTGCCCACGACGCCGGCCGCCGCCTCGACCGGATCGGGCGGCTTGCGCACGGCATCGATGTCCCGCAGCAGCTCGGCCTGAACGTCGCCGTTCGGAGCTGCTTCATTCTCGAGGGTGTCGTTGGTCCACGGACCGTGCGTCTCGTACGAATCCCACAGATCGGAGTCCGAGTCGATGTAGCCGCCGATCTGCCCGCCCGAGACGGCCAGGGCGATGATGAGCGACTTGCCGAGCTCGTTGCTCATGTCGGCGCCGTTGAAGAAAGCCGTGGTGGCCGGATCGCCCTCGTCGCCGATGGCGATGTCGACGTAGACCGTGGCCCCGAGACGGGTCCCCAGGCTCGTGGCCGCCGCCTCGGCCGTGGCCGTCCCGGTCGAATCCAGCGCGCCGGCCCCATCGAAGACATGCGTGCCGTTCATCAAGGCTTCCGTCCGGGCGAGCGTGCTGGTAGCCCAGCTCTCGAACGTGGCCGGACCGGGCGACGACTCGCCGATGAACTTGGCCGCGGCGGTCGACAGTCTTGCCTTCAGCGTCGAGCCGAGCGTCACATTGCCCATCACGTCAAAGCCGGTCAACAGCAGACCATCGATCGCCCACGCCTTCGCCAGCGTTGCGCCGTCGGGCAGGTCTATCGGGTCCGCGGTGTAGACGGCGACCCGGCCGCCGCCCGCTGCCTCGATCTTGGCGGCGAGCGCCTCGGCGGTGGCGATGGCCTTGGGTGACATCAGATTCCCGTAGTCGTAGACATGGCGACCGAGAGTGAGCGGCGCCAGCGTCGAGTCCGCGGCGGCGACCGGTCGCGGCACGGCCAGGCCAAGGGCCAGGAATCCCGACAGGGCCAGAGTGGCCGCGGCCAGCAGCCCGGCCGCCATCCTGATGGAACTGGGCCGCCGACCCAACGCCGCCGCCATCTGCCCGCCTGCAAGCCCGTCCATCAGTTCCTCCTCGGGAGCTCGCCCGCTTCGGCACTAGCCGCACCGGCTCGTCGCTGATCCCTTTTGGCGAGGTCGCGCAGTGTCAGAAGTTCCTTGCGCATCATGATCGCGTCGCCTAGAACGAGCGCGGCACGTTTCATGCGCCCGATGCGACTCCCGGCGCCCATCCACATCTTGACCACGATCCGCGAACCTCCGGCATCCGACGGAACCACCGCGAAGGTCGCCGAGATCGGGCCGAAAACCCTCGCGACCCTGGCCGGCGCCACTCCGCTGATCCGTCCACCCGGCACGACCTCGGTCACGTCGAAGATCAGGAACTGCGAGCCGACCTCGATCTGGTCGGCGCCCGGCGTCAACTGGCGCGGGCTGCGTCGACCCAGGTTGTCGATCAGATCGTAAGTGTAGGGAGCCTGGGTCAGCTGGCAGAGCCAGCGGTAGGTCAGGGCCGGCGATGCCTCGACGCCGATCGAACGGAAGTAAGCGTGGGCCCCCGCCGGGCGCCAGCCGTCGCACGGATAATCGGCAGCTTGCTCGTCGGCCGTCGATGCGCCGTAGCGGGCCCAATGACGAATCCCCACTGTCGCCCTCCCGTCCAGATGGTTCCGAGACGCGCCCGCCGGCGACGGACCGGCATCGCCATTCTGGCGGTTCCGATCCGAGCTCGTGCATCTAGGTCAGGTATTGGTACATCCCGAACACGCCTGAGGCGAGCAAGACGACCGTCACCGTCCAGAGGAGCGCGGCCCGCGGTCGTGAATTGGCGAGATCGCCGAGCAGCTCGCGATCGCTCGTGAGTCGGACCAGGAATGCCAGCGGCAGGGCCAGCACCACGACGTTGAAGACCATCGACCCAACGCACAGCCGGACCAGGTCGGAGGAGAAGAGAACCACGGCCGCGGCCGGAAGCACCTCGACCAGGTAGACGCCGTAGAAGCGGCGGGCCTGGCCGGGTTTGAGGTTGAGGCTGTGCGGCCAGCCCATCACCTCTCCGATCCCCCACGCCGCCGAGAGCGATACGACGATGAGCGCCAGCAGTCCCGAGCCGATGAGGCCGATCGCGATCAGCCAGCCCGCTCCGCCGGCGGCAAGTCGAGCCAGGCCTTCCGGCAGCTCCGCGAGGTTCTTCGCCGAGGCGGCCACGGGCGCGGCGGATTTCATCGCGGCGGCCGCGGCGATGACGATCGCCGCCATCAGGGCCTGGCTTGCGAAGGCACCGACCAGCGTCTCGACGCGCGACCCGTGGAGGTCCTCGCGGCGGAGCTGTTTGTCGACGCTTGCCGACTGCTGATAGAAGAGCATCCAGGGCATGATCGAGGCGCCGACAATCGCCACGACCAGGGCGAAGTAGCCGGGGGGCACGTCGCCCGGGAGCGGGCTCAGGTCCGAGACCATGTGACCCAGGTCCGGCCGGCCGGCCACGGCCAGCACGACGAAGCTGAAGAGCGCCAGCGAGAGCAGAACTGCGAACCGCTCGAACCAGGCGTAGCTGCGGGTCAGAACCATCGAAGCGTGGACCGCCAGTGCCGCGACGATCGCAACCGGGGCGGCGATGCCCACGATGGCGGCGCCCAGAGCGATGCCGGCGAACTCGGCCACGTAGGCCACGAAGTTGATAACTGCCATGCCGATGACCGACACGGCGGCCCAACCTCGCCCATAGCGAGACCGAACCAGCTCCGCGTGACCCTTGCCGGTGGCCAGCGCCAGCCGCGCCGTCATCTCCTGCACGAGAAACAGCAGCGGCACGATCGCGAAGACGGGCAGCAGCAGCGCATACCCCGACTCGGTGCCGCCCTTGCCGGCCGTGATGACGCTCGGCGCATCCACGTCGGCGAGCATCACCACCCAGGCCGGGCCGATGACGCGCAGCCAGCGCGTAAGTCCCGGGCCGCGCAGAGCGCCGGCCATGGAACGGACGCTTTCGACGACGGACATGGGGAAACCTTAGCCGAAGGAGCCGGGCCGTCCGCGGATGTCTGGCGTCAGTCCTTGGATCCACTCCTTTCGCCCGACGCGCCCGACGCGCCCGACGCGGCGAGCTGGCCGGGCGCGATGTCGACGCCCAGCCGTTCGAGCGCGCTCAAGACCGCCTTCATCGAGGCAGTGGTGATGTTGGGGTCCATGCCCACGCCCCAGCGGACCTCGCCGTGGGAGCGCACTTCGACATAGGCCACGGCTGTCGCTTCCTCGCCGGCACCGAGGGCATGCTCGGCGTAGTCGAGGACTTCCACTTCGGCCCCCAGATCCCGGCGAAGGCCGTGGACCAGGGCGGAGATCGGGCCGTTGCCCTCACCGGAGATGGGGGTCGTTGTGCCGCCCGTCGCGAGGCGGGCCCGCACGGTGACGTTGCCGTCGCTCGAGGAGGTCTCGTATCCGGCGAGCTTGATGCGAGCGGCAGCGGGCAGATACTCAGCCGCGAAGGCGTCCCACATCTCGGCGGCGGTTATCTCGGTGCCGCTGTCCGCGGTGATGACCTTGATGCACCGACTGAACTCGATCTGGAGACGGCGTGGCAGATCCATGCCGTGCTCGTTCTTCATGATGTAGGCGACGCCGCCCTTGCCGGACTGGCTGTTGACCCTGATGACCGCCTCGTAGCTGCGGCCCACATGCTTGGGGTCGATCGGGAGGTATGGCACCTGCCATTCGGCGTAGTCGGGCGGCAGGCACTCCATGCCCTTCTTGATGGCATCCTGGTGCGAGCCGGAGAACGACGTGTAGACCAGGTCGCCGACGTACGGGTGCCGCGGCCCAACCGGCAGGCGGTTGCAGTGCTCGGCGATCCGCCGCAGCGAGTCGATGTCGGTGATGTCGAGCTTGGGGTCGATGCCCTGGCTGAACAAGTTCATGGCCAGGTTGACGACGTCCACGTTGCCGGTCCGCTCGCCGTTGCCGAAGAGCGTGCCTTCGATGCGATCCGCGCCGGCCATGACGCCGAATTCGGCGGCGGCCACCGCGGTCCCGCGATCGTTGTGCGGGTGCAGGGACAGGATCACCGAATCGCGT
>Ga0182011_10004440_pt1 | contig 11242 bp, 8 predicted proteins | sample 711E1DmetaG_FD_120481 | JGI IMG/M metagenome (GOLD analysis project Ga0182011, IMG submission 120481) | Permafrost microbial communities from Stordalen Mire, Sweden - 711E1D metaG | ecosystem: Environmental > Terrestrial > Soil > Wetlands > Permafrost | place: Sweden: Stordalen | collected... | reverse complement strand
TGATCTTCTTAGTGTGCACTGTGGCTTGGTGGAGCAGAAAACCGGGCTCGGATTTGTCAGTTTCACGCCTGAAGGATCCGGGCCAGCGGCCCGGGGGCGAGACTGTGGTGAAACAGCTAGCCTTTCCGGCAAATCGCCTCCTTGGTTGCAGCCGCGACGTTGCGACCAAGAAAGCGCCGCGAGTCCCCGCGCTGCCCGAAGCCGATGGTTTCTCCCAGGCTGGTGATGCGCGTTTCGAGACAGCCGCGGCATTGCGTGGCCGATTCGTCCAGGCACGGCTTGCCGTCGTAGAGCTGGTAGGCGCTCCGGTATTTCGGGTCGGTGAGGTTGGGCATGATCACGTTCGCCCCGGCCATCAGCCCCTGTTCCCGGCCGTCAGGCGCCAGGGTCTGCAGCGCGGTAGCGGCCGCAATGTTCACGTCCTGCAAATACAGGCGCGTGGCCGCGATCATGCGCAGGGCCAGCGCCAATTGCGCGTGCCGTTTCCAGACGAAGTTGCGGATCCCATCGCGCAGGGGCGTGTGGGCGTGCGGGATGAACGGGCCCATGCCGATCATGACGACCTTCTCTTGCTCGAAGAACAGGATGTCGCGGGCGAGCTGCTCGACGCTCTGGCCGGGCAAGCCGATCATCACGCCCGAGCCGAGTTGGTAGCCGATGCTGTGGAGCAGGCGCAGGCAATCGCGGCGGCGTTCCCAACTGTGATCCGCGGGATGAATGCGCCGGTAGAAATCGGGATCGCTGGTTTCGATGCGCAGCAGGTAGCGTTCGGCGCCGGCCTCGAACCAGGTGCGGTACGTCGCTTCCGACTGCTCGCCCACTGACAACGTGATCGCGAGCTGATCGTTCGAGAGACCACGAATCTTGGTCACCAGCTCCGTGATCAGGTCGATGAAGGCCGGATCGCTGCGCTCGCCGGATTGCAAGACCACAGAACCGTACCCTTGCTCCCAGGCCCAGCGTGCTCCGCCGAGAATCTCGTCGACCGGAACGGTGTAGCGCTCGACCTTCTGGTTGCTGCGCCGGATGCCACAGTACAAGCAGTCCTTGTTGCAGCGATTCGACAGCTCGAAGAGGCCGCGAAAATAGACGACCGAGCCGACCTCGCGGACCTTGACCGCGTAGGCCGCGGCCAGCAGGCGCGTCTGTTCCTCCGGCGCTTGGGCGCCGAGCAAGGCGGCCAGGTCGCCGGGGTCGGGCCTAGGCTTGGCCAGTATCGCGTCGAGTCTGCTCATGACGAAAAAGCACCTCCTGCGCAGCCGGAAAAACTGCCAAGGCGCGCGCGAACATTCCCAGGCTGTAGGCGATGCACAGTCCGTAGTTGGTAAACGGCACACCCGCCGCGCGTGCACGCAAGATGCGACTGAGAACTTCGCGCCGATTGAGCGTGCACGAGCCGCAATGGACGATGAGTCGATAGGGAGACAGATCCGCCGGGAAGTCGTGTCCCTGCACGGTGTGGAAGTCGAGGCGGCCACCCACGTACTGCGTGAGCCAGCGCGGAATCTTCACCCGGCCGATGTCTTCCCCGATGGGGTGGTGCGCGCAGGCTTCGGCGATCAGCACGCGATCGCCGGGGCGGAGTTTTTCAATGGCCAGCGCGCCCTCCACCTGGGCGACCAGATCGCCCTTGAGGCGCGCAAAAAGGATCGAGAAGCTGGTGAGCGGCACCTGCGCCGGAGTGTCGGCCGCCACCTTCAAGAAGGCCTGCGAGTCGGTGACGATCAGCCGGGGCGGCGCGCGCAAACCGTCGAGGGCAGCGCGCAGCTCGCGCTCTTTCACCACCAATGCAAACGCGTCGTGGTCCAGCAGATCACGCAGTACCTGCACCTGCGGCAGGATCAAACGGCCCTTGGGCGCTTCCTTGTCGATGGGAACCACCAGAACGGCCAGCTCGCCCGGGCCGACTAGATCGGCCACGATGGTGCGACCGTCGAGATAATCAGCCGGCGCTTGAGCAAGCAGCGCCTGTCGCAGATCCAGAAGCCCGGCCCCCGTGACCGCGCTTGTCTCGACGGTACACACACCGCGCTCATGCAGAGTTGCCAACTGGGCCGGAGACGCTGGCACGACATCCGATTTGTTGAACGCCACCACCAGCGGGACTTTGCGCGCTTGCATCTCGCGCAGCAGCGCCTCTTCGAAAGGGCCCCATTCGCCCGCGGCCACGAGCAGGCCCAAGTCGGTACGGTCGAACACCTCGGTCGTGCGCTTCACCCGCAAATCGCCCAGCGCGCCTTCATCGTCGATGCCTGCCGTGTCGATGAACAGAACCGGGCCCAAGGGGAGAAGCTCCATAGGCTTCTCGACTGGGTCAGTCGTGGTTCCTGCCACCTCCGACACCAGCGATACATGCTGGCGCACCATCGCGTTGAGCAGACTGGACTTGCCCACGTTGCGCCGGCCAAAGATCCCGACGTGCAACCGCATGCCCTTGGGAGTGGACAGCTTCGCCTCGTGCACGGCGCTCATCCCTCCTCTCCCCGGTTGGGCGATCCCAGGCGGCACACGGCCTCAGGCGTGGTCAACTCTTCGAACTCTCGCTCGGTCAAGATGCCGTCGGCCAGCACCACCTCGCGAATGGAACATCGGCGCTCGCTCGCCTTGCGCGCGATGGTGCATGCGGCCTCGTATCCCACGCGCGCGACCAACGCCGTGACCACAGCGGTCGACGCCTGCACATGCGCTCGACAACGTTCTTCGTCGGCCGTCATGCCTTCGACGCAGAAGCGGCACAGGGTCCCGGCGGCCCGCACAAGCAGGTCCATGCTGTCGAGCAGACAATGGGCGACGAGCGGCAGAAACGGGTTCAGCTCCAGACTGCCTGCTGCGCACGCCTGCGCGATGGCGGCGTCGTGGGCCATAACCAACATGGCCGCCTGGCTAGCGGCCTCGGCAATCACCGGATTCACCTTGCCCGGCATGATCGACGAGCCGGCCTGGCGTGCGGGCAGTTTGATCTCGCCCAATCCCGCCTCAGGCCCGGAAGAAAGAAGTCGCAAGTCGGACGAGATCTTGAGCAGATTCACCGCGCAGGCCTTGAGCATCCCGGAAACCTCGGCGAAGACGTCGGTGTTCTGCGTCGCCTCGACCAGATTCTCCGCGCGTGCCACACCTAGCCCGGTCAACTGAGAAAGCGCGTCCACCGCCTGAAAGATGAAGGCGCGCGGAGCGCCCAGGCCGGTGCCGATGGCCGTGCCCCCGAGATTCACGACGCGCAAACGTTCCGTGCACTTGTAGATGCGCCATCGGTCACGCGCCAGCGCCTCGGCGTAGGCGCCCATCTCTCGGCCCAAGGTGATGAGGACAGCGTCCTGCATCTCGGTACGGCCGACCTTCACGATGTGGGCGAAGGCCTTCTCTTTCTGCTGGAAAGCCTCCTGCAAGGCCACGACCTCCTTTTCCAACGCTGCCAGCAGCCACAGCCCTGCGACCCGCATCGCCGTGGGGAACGTGTCGTTGGTCGATTGGTGCAAATTGATGTCGTCGAGCGGCGACACACGCTGGTAGCTCCCCAATGGCTCGCCCAGGATCTGCAGGGCGCGGTTGGCCAGCACCTCGTTGACGTTCATGTTGGTGCTGGTGCCCGCGCCGCCCTGCAAGGCATCCACGACGACATGTTCGTCGAGTTGCCCGCTGGCCATTTCAGCGCACGCGCGAACGATGGCGTCGCCCTTGGCCGGATCCGCGGCCCAGGCGCCCAGCCTCTGATTGGTGAGCGCACACGCCCCTTTCACCGCGCCGAAGGCGCGTACCAGGGCGCGATGCACGGGCCGCCCGGCCAGCGGGAAATTCTCCAGCGCCCGTAGCGTGTGCACGCCCCAGAGCGCCCCCGCGGGAACCTCCCGCTCTCCCAGCAGGTCTCGCTCGCGGCGTGTATCCACGTGCTTCACCTCATACGAAGACGTCGCGCTTTCCGCCCTTCACCTTTCGCACCAGCGCCTCGGAGATTTCCTTCTGGCGCGCGTCCATGTTGTCGAGCGTGCTGCCCACCAGGGCTTCACCCACCTTCCGGGTTTCCGGGCCAGCGTAGTCCTCTAGATATTCTGTGAAGGTCGACAGCGCATTCGGATCGCAGTGCAGCTTGATTGCGCCGGGCTTGGCCAGGTCCATGAAGTCATGGCCCGTGCGTCCCAGCCGGTAGCAGCCGGTGCAGAACGACGGAACGTAGCCCATGGCCGCCACGTCGCGCACCACCTCGTCGAGGTCACGATGATCGCCAAGCTGGAACTGGCTGGATTGCGCCGGGTTGGCCTCGGCCTCGGCGTAGCCGCCCGGATTGGTGCGGCTGCCGGCGGAGATCTGCGACACCCCCAGCGCAAATGTCTCGCGCCGAATGTTGGGGGTTTCGCGCGTGGACATGATGATGCCGGTGTAGGGCACCGCCAGGCGCAAGATCGCAACGATCTTGCGAAAGTCGACGTCGGACACCGCGTGCGGCGGGCTCGAAGCGATGTCGGATCCGATGGCTGGCTCCAGGCGCGGCACGCTGATGGTGTGGGGGCCGACGCCAAAACGCGCCTCCAGGTGCCGAACGTGTTGCATGAGAGCCAGGATCTCGAAACGCCAATCGGCCAGGCCGAACAGGATGCCGATGCCCACGTCGTCGATCCCGGCTTCCATGGCGCGGTCCATGGCGGACACCCGCCAGTCGTAGTCCTTCTTCTTGCCCGCCAGATGAACGCTCTGGTAGGTCGCGTGGTGGTAGGTTTCCTGGAACAGCTGGTAGGTGCCGATGCCGGAAGCCTTGAGCGCACGGAACTCGTCGATGGTCAGGGGCGCGACATTGGCGTTCACGCGGCGGATTTCACCCTTGCCCCGTTTCACGCTGTAGATCGTCGCGATGGAATCCAGCACGTATTGGAAGCCCTGGTGCGGATACGACTCCCCTGCCACCAGCAAGATGCGTTTGTGGCCCTGGTCAACCAGAATCTCCACCTCGCGGCGGATCTCGTCCTGCGACAGCGCTCGCCGCTTGACCGCCTTGTTGCGCGCGCGAAACGCGCAGTAGGTGCAGTCGTTGGCACACAGATTGGACACGTAGAGCGGCGCAAACAGCACCAGCCGCGGTCCGTAGATCTGATCCTTCACTGCGCGCGCGGTGTGGAATATCTCGCCCAGCAACTCGGGATCGCTCACAGCGGCCAGCGTGGCCACGTCCTCCATCCCCAGTCCGGCCAGCCCGCGGGCCTTGGCCAACACCGCTCGCACCTCGACTGCATGCTTGCTGGCCGGTGCCGCCAACACGCGAACGATTTCGCCTTCGTCTATGAATCCCAAGGTGTCGTGCATCTGTGTCCTCCCTACCCAACGTCATTTCCCGGCGCGACCGTCGGCAATTGCACCGTGAAAGTCGTGCCCACATCGGGTTGACTGGCCACCGTCACGTCGCCGCCATAAAGGGTGGCCAGTTTGCGCAAGATCGACAGCCCCAACCCGCTGCCCATGATGTTGCGGGTCTTGGCGTTCTTGATGCGCACGAACTCGCCGAACAACTTGGCGGTCTCTTCCTTGGTCATGCCTATGCCCGTGTCTTTCACCACCATGGTCACACCCTGGGGCGCGCCGGAAACCGTGACGTCGACCCGGCCGCCGTCGCGGTTGTACTTCACCGCATTGGACACCAGGTTGTTGAGCATGATTTCGATTTCGCCCCTATCAGCCTGCATCACCACCGGCGCAGAGGCGTGTAGCTCCATCGTGATGGTTCGCTCTTGCGCCGCCGGCAGCGCGGTCTCGATCGCCGCGCGCGCCACCTCGACCAGGTCGACGGGGGCAAATTCGCGCGCCTTCTGACCCGACTCGATGCGCGTCAGATCGAGAAGATCGACAATCAGTTTTCGCATGCCGTCCAAGCGCACCAGGCTGCGATCCACCGCGCGCGCCGCAGTCTCCGGATCCGTTGCCGCGCCTTCCTGCAAAAGCCGCAGGTAGCCTTCCACTGCCACGAGAGGCGCCTTGAGCTCATGCACCAGCACGGACAAGAACTGGAAGCGAACCTGGCGCTTCTCTTGCGCCAATTTGCGTGCCTGCCAGCGCAGGATGTGGTGCCGGGCCGCCTTGCGGACCGCATCGCGCAGCTCTTCCGGGGTGAACGGCTTGGCCAGAAAATCGAAAGCTCCCCGTTTGGTGGCACTGACCGCGACGTCCAGCGACGCGTACGCGGTGATCATGATGACCAGCGCGTCGTCGCGTCTTTGATTTAGCCGCTCCAGCACATCGAGGCCGGACATTCCGGGCAGCTTGTGGTCGAGCAGGACAATGTCGAACTTGCGGGCCTCCATCGCCTGCAACCCCTCCTCGCCGCTCTCCGCATGCGCCACTTCCAGGCAGACGTGTCCGTCGGTATCGGGCAACGCCACCCGAAACCCGTCGAGCACGCGCGACGCTCCGGCCCGCATTCCGAGTTCGTCATCGATGACCAACACGCGCAAGGTGTCCATGGGGCCAGCCTCCAAGTTCTCCGTGATCGCGTTCTGTTTCAGTGCTGCGTTCATGGGCAGGGGATGCTCCGTACTTCTTCCCCGGGAAGAACCGTCCGAGACCAAACCCGGAGGTTCGGGTGGTTGAAAAACATGGTCATCATCGAGCGTCCTTCAGCCCTTCATCCTCCGGCGCCAAGACGCTCATGGATTCGTCGCGCTGCTCGAAGCGCGGCAGCGTCACAGTGAAGGTCGTGCCGGTCGGTCCAGTCGCCGCATCGGCGTTCGATTTGAGCCCGATGTTGCCCCGGTGCATCTTGACGATGCCGTAGCTCACGGCCAGGCCCAGCCCGGTGCCACGCCCCATCTGCTTGGTGGTGAAGAACGGCTCGAAAACGCGCTTCATGTTCTCTTTGGGGATTCCCACGCCCGTGTCCTCGACCGCAAACCAAACCTGTTCCTCGTTGGTGCCGCTGCGCACAGTGAGCCGACCGCCCGCGGGCATGGCCGCCACGGCGTTGGTCAAGAGATTCGTGAGGACTTGCCTGATCTGGTCTGCATCCAAATCGGCTGAAGCGGCAGGATCTTGATGTTCGACCACGACCTCGATGCCGGCGGGCGCCACCACGCCGCGCAGGGAGCGCTCCACCAGATCGGAAACCCTGGTTGGCAGTAGGACAACCTTGTTCTGGCGGGCGAAGTTGAGCAAGCCAGAGACGATCTTCTTGCAGCGGTCGGCCTGCTCGACAATCATCGCGACGTCCTTCGATTGGGGCGAATTCTTGGCGCAGGCTTCGAGCAGGATGTGGGCATAGAGCAGAACGACGCCGAGCGGATTGTTCACCTCGTGCGCGATACCGGCCGCCAGTTGACCCATGCTGGCCAGCTTCTCCGCCTGGACCAGGGCATGTTGCGTGCTGGCCAGTTTCGTGTTGGACAAGTCCAGCTTCTGCACCGTCTTCTTCAGCCGCTCGATAGTGTAGGGCAAGCACATCTCGTCTTCGGCCAGTCCACGCAGGATGGCCACCGCGTGGGCACGACAGGTGTCGTAGCCACAGGCCCCACAATTCAGCTCGTCGTCGGGCCCGAATTTTCCCATCTCGATCATGACGGTGCGAATCTCGTCCGGAGATGGGGTGGGCATGCTCTGGCTGGCAGTCTGGAAGCTGCGGGCCATCGGCAGGTCGCGCAGTTGCTCCATCTCCGCCGACCACGCCGTACGATCGAAGCGGACGCGCTGGCTTTGCATTTGACGGCTGACGTAGGCACGCCGGGCAAAGGGCGGCAACTCGACGCTCATCCCCGCGCCCATCACGCAGCCTCCGCGGCAACAGAGCAACTCGAGCAGGTGGACATTGAGCGCGCCGGCGGAGAACTCTTGCAGGGCTTCGGGGAATGCCGCGCGCCCATCGGCCGACACCACGTCGTTGCAGGTCAGGTCCTCGTCAATGCCCGCAGTCTGTAGACTGCCGCGCGGCAAAGGAAACACGCCGCCCAAGCCCGCGCGGGGCGGGTCGAAGTCAGACAGGGTCACCTCGCTGGTCCCGATTCCGGCGGTATCCAGCATGTCCCGTAGCTCGCGGAAGGTCAGAACCGCATCGACACAGTCCTTGCCTGTCAGGGTGGCGGCCTCGCCCTTCTTCGCGATGCAGGGTCCGATGAACACGATCTTGGTGTCGGCGCCGTAGCGCGCGCGCAAGACCCGCGCCGTGGCCAACATGGGCGACGCGATGGGGGCCAGGTGAGGCACCAGGTCCGGGTGATAGCGCTCCACGAAATTGACGATGGCCGGACAGGCGGTGGCGATGAAGCTTTCGCCCGGGCGGTGGGCCAGAAGTTCGCGATACGCGCGGGCCACCAGGTCGGCGCCGAACGCCACCTCGCACACCAGCGAGAAGCCCAGTTTTCGCAGCGACCCCACCATCTGCCCGGTTTCGCGTCCGCCGATCTCCGCCGGAAAACTGGGCGCCACGCACGCAGCCACGCGCGCACCGCTGCGCAAGAGCCCACGCACCGTCTCGACCGAGCTGAGCACACGCTTGGCTCCCTGGCTGCACACCAGCACGCACGACCCGCAACCGATACAGCGCGAAGGAATGACCTCGGCCTGCCCTCCTGCGATGCGGATAGCTTTGGCCGGACACTCACGCACGCAGGTGTAGCAGACGCGACAGCGCTCGCGAATCGTGCTGACCAGGGAGAGGTCAGTTGGCTTCATGGCGAGCCCGGGACTTTGGTTGCCGCCGGCCGGCGCGCGAAGAAAGCCACCTTTTCCAGGGTGATGCCGATGTCGATGTGCTCGACGTACACGTCCGGCGGCAGGCGCAGGCGGACGTCGGCGAAATTGAGCAGACTGCGCACCCCCGCTTCGACCAGGGTGTCGGCCACGCTTTGCGCGGCCGCCGCTGGCACGGCGATCATGGCGACGTAGATTCCCTTGTCGCGCATGACCGTCCCGGCCTCGCTGATGTGATACGACGGGCAGCCGTTGAGCAATCGATCGACCTTGGCCGGATCGATGTCGAAAGCGGCGACAATCTGGAGCAAAGGCCGGCGGCCCAAGAAGTACGCAAACAGGGCACGGCCAAGGTTGCCCACACCCACCAGCGCCACCGCCTGGGTGGTCGGCGGATCCAAGAATGCACCGATGCGTTCTTCTAGGACGACGACCTCGTATCCGCGGGTCGGGCTGCCCTCGTAGCGCACGTTCATGAGGTCCCGCCGCAGTTGTTCAGGCGTCACATCGGCCGAAGCGGCAAGCTGGTGTGAGAAGACGTACCGCGTGCCGGAGAAGGCCAAGTCACGCAGGATGCGCCGATAGAGAATCAGCCGAACCACGACCAACTCGGAAACCGTTTTCTTGCCCAGCTTTCGTCGTGTCTGCGTCCCTTTGATCGCCATGGTTGTGAATTCCAAAACGCTGTTACATGTTTCACAGCTTCGTGTCAGATTTATGGGCGCTAGAGCCTATGAAGTCAAGCCTAATCTCCCCAGGCTCTGTACTACTAACGTCGAACTTCTTCGCAAGCCGCGAAGATTCTTTCTGCGTCCAATAATTGCGTTGGTGACAATCTTGACTGGCACCTTCCGGGTAGGGGCGACCTGCGGTCGCCCCTGTGGGCCCGCCTTCACGATCCGGTGCGTTTCCACCCGCCAGAGGTGGTCAATCCCTGTTCAGGGCGGGGGGCGACCGCAGGTCGCCCCTACCCGGAACGTGATGCGGGCGGGACGCGTCTGAATCCCACGCGGCCGGCGGTAGCTTGCTGTGTTCGTGGTCTCAGGTCGTCATCGCGACCTTGTCCTGATACCAGGCGTAGGTCTTGCGGATTCCCGCCTCCAGGGTGTGCTGCGCCTTCCACCCCAGGGCGTGCAGCCGGCTCACGTCGAGCAGCTTGCGGGGCGTTCCGTCAGGCATGGCTGGGTTCCAGACAAGGCCGCCTGGGTAGCCCACGATGTCGCGCACCAGTTCGGCCAGATCGCGCAACACAATATCTTCGCCCAGGCCGATGTTGACGAACATCTTCTCGTCCTCGCGCTCGCGTCCCGCGTCGAAGTGGTTCATCAGGAACACCAGCGCGTCGGCCAAATCTTCCACGTAGAGCAACTCGCGTCGCACCTTGCCCGTGCCCCAAAGCTCCACGCTGGCATGGCCCGCCACCTTGGCCTCGTGGAACTTGCGAATCCAGGCAGGCAGCACGTGGCTGGTCTGCAGGTCGAAGTTGTCGCCCGGGCCATAAAGGTTGGTGGGCATGGCGGCAATGAAGTTGGTGCCGTGCTGGCGGTTGTAGCTCTTGCACATCAGGATGCCGGCGATTTTTGCGATGGCGTAGGCATCGTTGGTGGATTCCAGCTTGCCGGTCAGCAGGTACTCCTCTTTCAGAGGCTGGGGCGCCAGCTTGGGGTAGATACAGGAACTGCCCAGGAAGAGTAGCTTGCGCACCTTATGGCGAAAGGCGGCGTGAATCAGGTTGGTCTGGATCAGCAGGTTGATGCGGATAAAGTCAGCGGGAAAGCTGTCGTTGGCCTTAATCCCGCCGACCCTGGCTGCCGCGGCAAAGACATACTCGGGCTGGGTGCGCGCGAAGAAGGCATCCGTGGCGCGGGCATCGGTGAGGTCGAAGTCGGCGATGTCGCTGGTAATGATGGCATCGTGTTCGCGGCGCAAACGGCGCTCGATGGCCGAGCCGACCAAACCGCGGTTGCCCGCGACATAGATGCGCGAATTCTTTTCCATGGGTGCTTGTGTGAAGTCTACCCGATCCGGAAGCGAGCTGTTTAACCACAGAGAGCACAGAGGTCACAGAGCCGGACCGGAAAGGGAATGGTTGGGTTCCGCCCGATCCGAACCCCTTTCCTCTCCGACCTCTGTGTTCTCTGTGCTCTCTGTGGTGAAGAAAGCTAACTCCTCAGCGCGGGCTGGACCACCGCCAGGACGCTGTCCCTGACCGCCTCGTCGGTGAACACGGGCAGGTTGCCCGGGACCGACACGGTGGGGATGCCAGCGGCTGATAGGCGCTGGATAGCGGGCAGGGCCTTGCTTTGGAATTCCGCCAGGCGGGTGCGGATCTTTTCTTCGGTGTCGTCGGACCGTTGCACCACCGCGGTGCCGCAAGCCGTGCACTTGCCATCGGGGGTAGGCGGCTTGAACTGCAGGTGAAAGACCTTGGCGCAGGTCTTGTTGGGGCACACACGCCGGCCGATGGTGCGCGCCACGATGGCTTCGTCTTCGTTGTCGACGATGAGCACCAGATCGATGTGCGTGCCGCAATCCTTGGCCAGCGCGAGCAGGAAGTCCGACTGGTCGGGCGTGCGCGGGTAGC
>Ga0182011_10004438_pt1 | contig 11243 bp, 10 predicted proteins | sample 711E1DmetaG_FD_120481 | JGI IMG/M metagenome (GOLD analysis project Ga0182011, IMG submission 120481) | Permafrost microbial communities from Stordalen Mire, Sweden - 711E1D metaG | ecosystem: Environmental > Terrestrial > Soil > Wetlands > Permafrost | place: Sweden: Stordalen | collected... | reverse complement strand
TTGTCGCCGTTGCTGTTCGGTGTCATCAACCGCACCAAGGCGTTCTTTGCAGGACGGCGTGGCCAGCCGCTGCTCCAAACCTATTTCGATTTGTGGAAGCTGCTGCAAAAAGGCGCGGTTTACAGCCGCACGACAACCTGGATATTTCGCGCCGGGCCGATGGCCGGGCTTGCGGCGGCATTAATTGCGGCGATGCTGGTGCCGCTGGGGAATTTCCCGGCGCTCATCGCGTTTCCAGCGGATTTCCTGCTCTTCGCCGGGCTGCTGGGATTGGTGCGATTCTTCACCGTGGTCGCGGCGCTCGACACGGGTTCGAGTTTTGAGGGCATGGGCGCGAGCCGTGAAGTGTTTTTCTCCGCGCTGACCGAACCGGCCTTGTTCGTCGTCCTGGCGACGCTGGCGCGACAAACCGGGCAGCTTTCGCTCTCAACGATGTTTGCGCCGGTGTCGGGCGCCCATTGGCTGCAGGCCGGCCCGGTGCTGGCGTTGGTGGTCATCGCGCTGATGATTGTGCTGCTGGCGGAGAACGCGCGCATTCCCGTGGACGACCCGAACACGCACTTGGAATTGACGATGATCCACGAGGTGATGGTGCTGGACCACGGCGGGCCGGATTTCGCGTTCATCCTTTACAGTTCAGCACTCAAACTATGGCTGTTCGCGGCGCTGGTTGTCGGAATTGTGCTGCCGGCGACAGACAACGCATGGCTGAACCTGCTGCTGGCGATGGGCGGAATGTTTGTCGTAGCCGTGATTGTTGGCGTGATTGAATCCGTCATGGCGCGGCTTCGTCTGGTGGTCGTGCCGCAACTGCTCGTTGGCGCCGGAGCGGTGGCGACCGTGGCGTTGATCCTGACATTGAGATAAGCCTATGGCGACGAACCTGATTCTCGTGCTGGTCGTGCTGACGAACCTGAAGTTGCTGGCTTCGAGCCGGCTGGGGGCTTCGATTCGCGTCGTTGCGGCGCAGGGTGTAATACTCGGGCTGTTGCCGGTCCTGGCGCACGTGCATGAACTGTCGTTGCACTTCGCCGCACTGGCGGTGGGGACCGTTGCCCTCAAGGGCGTGGTGTTCCCGTGGTTGTTGTTCCGCGCGTTGCGCGAGGCGGAGGTAACGCGCGAAGTCGAGCCGTATGTCGGCTATATCACTTCGATTCTTGCCGGGTTGGTGGCGCTGGCCGCATCGTTCTGGCTGGGCGGGCGGCTGCCCGTCACGACCGTCGGAGTATCCTCGTTGCTGGTGCCATCGGCGCTGTTCTCCATCCTGGCCGGGTTGTTTCTGATTGTTGCCCGCAAGCGCGCGGTGAACCAGGTGCTGGGATTTCTGGTCCTCGAGAATGGCATCTACACGTTTGGCGTCGGGGTCGTTGCCGAAACGCCATTTCTGGTGGAACTGGGCGTTTTATTGGATGCGTTTGTGGCGGTGTTTGTGATGGGGATTGCGGTTTATCACATCAACCGCGAATTCGACCACATCGAAGTGGACCGGTTGGACCGGCTGAAAGGATGACGGTTGATGAAGCACGAAGCCTTACTTTGGTTGCTGATCTTGGTTCCGGCGGTGACAAGCGCCCTGGTGCTCCTGCTGCGCTCGGCGCGGACGATCCTAGATGTCATGTGCGTTGGTGTTGGAGTCACCGTGGCCCTGGGATGGTATGTGGCGGGAAAGGTCCTGGTGTCCGGCCCGGTGTCGGCGGGCGCTGAGTGGCTGTATCTCGACGCCCTCTCGGCTTACAACCTCGGCGTCCTGCTGTTAATCTACGGGCTGAGTTCAGCCTACGCCGCGGTCTATTTCAGGGCGGAACTGCGGGAGGGTCACCTGACGCTGAAACAAACGCGGCTGTTTGGCGGCTTGTGGTGCGGGGCGTTGGGCGCGATGACGCTGGTGTTCATTTCAAACAACCTCGGGATCATGTGGGTGGGGATCGAGGCCACCACCTTGCTGACCGGTTTTCTGATCTGTGTGCACGTGACGGGTGAATCACTCGAGGCGATGTGGAAGTATATTTTGATCTGCTCCGTCGGCGTGGCGTTCGCCTTCATGGGAACGCTGCTGGTCTGCGCCTCGACGCACGGGCTTGGACTGCGCGCGCCGGAAGTCCTGCTGTGGACCACGTTGCGGGCGCACGCCACGTTGCTGAACCCGGGCTGCCTTAAAGCCGCGTTCATCTTCCTGCTGGTCGGTTACGGCACCAAGGCGGGTCTGGCCCCGATGCACAACTGGTTGCCGGACGCGCACAGCCAGGCGCCTGCACCCGTCTCGGCGCTCTTTTCCGGATTCATGCTGAATACGGCCTTGTATTGCGTGATGCGTTACGTGCCGATTGTCGAGGCGGGCACGGGGAACACGGGCTGGGGGTTGCGGCTTTTGACCGGGTTCGGCCTCTTTTCGATTCTGGTGGCGGCGGCGTTCATTTTGTTTCAGCACGACCTGAAACGTTTGCTGGCCTATCACAGCGTCGAGCACATCGGCATCATCACGCTCGGCGTGGGTTTGGGCGGTTTGGGAACGTTTGCCGCGCTTTTTCATACCCTCAACCACTCGCTCTGCAAGACGCTCGCCTTTTTTGCCGCGGGCCGGCTGGGGCAGATGTTCGGCACGCACGACATGCGCAAGCTAGCCGGCACGATGCGCGCGGCGCCGGTGTGGGGGATGGGATTGTTCGGGAGCCTGCTGGCGCTGATCGGAGTGGCGCCGTTTGCGTTGTTCATGAGCGAACTGCAGATTCTCAAGGCCGCAATGGACAAGGGAGCCATCTTGGCGCTGGTCTTGTTTTTGTTGGGAGCCGGGGTGGTTTTTGTGGGAGCGTTGGGTCACGCTATTCCACTGGCTTGGGGGAAAACAACCTCCGCAGTCCGGCCAACCCGCGCTGGAACGCTGGAGGTACTGTTGGTGGTGCTGCCGCTCGTGTTTTTGCTGGTGTTGGGGATGTGGATGCCGGGACCGCTGCAGACGGCTTTGAACGCCGCCGCCGATGTCATCCGCCACACTGGCACCGCATTCGCCAACTCATCGGGAGGAGTGATGCCGTGACCGCTAATTCCATTTCAACCGTTCGCAACGGGGAGAAGGTGGACCTTGCCAACCTGCCGCCGGTTGCCTTCGGCGAGTTCCGGGACACGATTTTGTCGGCGGTTAAAGCCGGGGCGCGCCTCAGCGCCTTGTTTGGCGCCGAAGTTAAAAAGGCCGATGTCCAAGGCCGCCACAAAGCGGCGGGCCTGGGCGAGCTTCGGCTGTTCGCGGTGCTGGCACAGGAGCTGGAAGGAACGCTGGCCGTGACTTCGACGCGCGTTGGGGACATGTATCCCGCACTGACTCCCGATTGCCCACAGGCGCACTGGTTCGAACGCGAAATCGCTGAGCAATGGGCAGTAAAGCCCGAAGGCCATCCGTGGTTGAAACCGATTCGTTTTCATCGTTCCTATCGCGAAGGCCGCGACGCTTGGAACCGCCCGGCGGAAATCCCCATTCAACCGGGTGTCACGGATTTCTTCAAGATGACCGGAGAGGAAGTCCATGAAGTTGCAGTCGGACCGGTGCACGCCGGCATCATCGAACCGGGACATTTCCGCTTTCAATGCCACGGTGAAAAAGTTTATCACCTGGAAATTTCACTCGGTTACCAGCACCGCGGCGTCGAACGCGCGCTGGTGGGCGGTCCTGACAAGCGGACGATTCCCTACATGGAAACGCTTGCCGGCGACACGACCATCGGACACACGCTGGCGTATTGCGAGGCGGTTGAGGCGCTCGCCGGTTGCCGCGTGCCCGCGCGGGCGCAGTCGTTGCGCGCCATCACACTCGAACTGGAACGGCTCGCCAATCACACCGGCGACCTCGGTGCGTTGGCCGGCGATGTCGGGTATCTGCCCACGGCAAGTTTTTGCGGACGCATTCGCGGCGATTTCCTGAATTTGACGGCCTTGATTTGCGGGAACCGTTTCGGGCGCGGGCTGGTCCGGCCCGGCGGCATTCTATTTGATCTCGACGAAGCCCGGCGCACGCAGTTGGAAGAGCGTTTGGAGCAAGCCCGCAAGGATGTGACGAACGCGGTTAATTTGCTTTGGGACGCGCCTTCGGTCCGTTCGCGTTTCGAAAACGCGGGGCCGGTATCGCGCGAAACCGCCCTGGAACTTGGACTCGTCGGCCTCGCGGCACGCGCAAGCGGCGTCGAGCGCGACGTGCGGGCGCAATTTCCATCGGGCATCTACCGGTTCGCCCAAATTCCGGTGTCGTCGTACCACACTGGCACTGTCTTTGCGCGGGCGCATGTGCGGTGGATGGAAATCCAACGCTCGCTGGCGTTTATTTTTGATCAACTCAAGGCGTTGCCGGATGGCCCGGTGCGCGCGGAGATTGGCCCGCTTGCGGCGAGTTGCGCTGTGGTGTCGTTGGCCGAAGGCTGGCGCGGCGAGATTTGTCATGTGGCCCTGATAGACGCGGCTGGAACATTTGCGCATTACAAGGTCGTGGACCCATCGTTCCACAATTGGATGGGACTGGCCATGGCGTTGCGCGACCAGCAAATCTCCGATTTCCCGCTTTGCAACAAAAGTTTCAACCTGTCGTATTGTGGCCATGACCTATGAGAATTTACGATTTACACGCAGCGGCTTTCGGCAGAAAGCCGCACTCTTCAACTTTCGGGAGTTTGCGGCGCTCTTTCGGGACGCCGCTACGAATTAAATAATATCATGTTGAAAGCACTCCTGGCGCGCGCCCATCAGAAAAACCGCACGGTCGGCTTCCCCGATCAACCGCCGGTGTTGCCCGACCGTCTGCGCGGCCGTCCGCAGATTGATTCCGCAAAATGTCCGGACGGCTGCCGCGTCTGCGCCGACGTCTGCCCGACCGATGCGATTACCGTGGATGCAAAGGGCGTGCGGCTCGATCTCGGTCGTTGCCTGTTTTGTCCCGAATGCGAGCGCGCCTGTCCGGAAGGCGCAATCCGCTTCACAACGGAACATCGCGTTGCCGCTTCGTCACGGGAGGCGCTGGTGCTGGGCGAAAAAGAATTTCAACTGGCGAAGGCTTTGGATGAGAAAACACGCAAACTGTTTGGCCGCTCGCTCAAGCTGCGCCAGGTGAGCGCCGGCGGCTGCAACGGTTGCGAGGCCGACGTGAACGTGTTGACCACGGTGGTGTTTGATTTGGGACGCTTCGGCATTCAATTTGTCGCGTCGCCGCGTCACGCCGACGGGCTGCTCATCACGGGACCGGTCACGCGGAACATGGAATCGGCCTTGCGCCAGACTTACGAGGCGGTGCCGTCGCCGAAGCTGGTGATAGCCCTGGGCGCATGTGCCATATCCGGCGGGCCTTATCTCGGCCACGCCGAACAGCGGAACGGCGCCGACGGCATCGTGCCCGTTGACCTTTACATTCCCGGTTGCCCGCCGCATCCGGTTACGATTTTGGACGGATTATTGCGCCTGGTGGGGCGGCTGGATTCCGCTTGCGGAATTTCGCCAAATATGAGATAACCATCACACGGGCCTATGAATGAATTACTTCAAAATTTAATCAAACTTCAGTCACTCGAATTTGGAGAAATCAAGGAAAAGAATGCCGGGGCAACCATCACGGAGTTGCGCGGCATAATCCCCGCGCAAATCCTCGCCCACTACGACCGCCTTCTTGCCAGGGGAAAGAAAGGCGTGGCTGCCGTTCGCAACCAGGTCTGCACCGGCTGTCACATGCGCGTGCCCATCGGCGTTGTCGCGACGCTGATGCACGACACGGACATTCAAATTTGCGAGAGCTGCGGCCGGTATCTTTACCTGTCGGACTCAACCAAGACGACAGCCCCGGTGGAAGCCGCCAAACCGAAACCGACCCGTAAGGCGCGAAGCCCCAAAAGTTCTCCGCCGTCGGATCCGACGATGTCTCTTGCCATAAACGAACTCGAGCAGGGCAAAATGCGCCCGGGTCTTCGTTCCAGTCCCAACTGAAACACCTGCATATCGCGCATCATTCCTGCGTGAAATAACTCAGGTTTTCCAGTTCGATGGCGAGATTGACATTGTTGACCATGACCTCTTCGGGCACGGAAAGCACAATCGGCGCGAAATTCAAAATGCCTGCGATGCCGGACTGAATCAGCTGGTTCGCGACTTCCTGGGCGACGGCCGCCGGCACGCAGAGAATGGCCATTTTGATGTTTTGCTTCCCGACAAATTCCAGCAGTCCGTCCATGCCGTGAATCGGCTGCTTGGTTTTCTTGTCACGCTTCCGTCGCGGGTCGGCGTCGAACGCGGCGACAATTTCAAACCCCTCCTTTTCAAAACCGCGATACGACAGCAGCGCGAGTCCGAGGTTGCCGACGCCGGCCAGAATCACCGGCTGCAGGCGCGACGTGCCGAGTTCATCGGCGATTCGTTTTGAAAGCGCCGCCACGTCATAACCGAGGCCGCGCGTGCCGAACGTGCCGAAGCAGGCGAGGTCCTTGCGGAGCTGGGTGGACTTGACGCCGGCGGCCCGGGCGAGCATCTCGCTGGAAACGGTGCCGATGCCGTTCTCGCGCAGCCGAACGAGGCAGCGCAGGTAAAGCGAAAGGCGATAAATCGTCTTGCGCGGCATGATTGGACGCCCGTTTTTTCTCAAGGACGATGAGATTAAGCGGACGAATGTTAGAAAGCAAGTATGCGAATGGTGAAAAAATGCCGGGATATCCGGTCGCCGGCAATTGCCGCGGCACCCTCCAACGCGGGATGGAAATGAAAGTGAAAATTGCGCCGGTGGACTGAAAAATCGTAATCCTCCTCGTTCTCGTCTTCGTCCTCGAAAAGTGAACAAGAACCGATTACGAGAACGAGGACGACGACGAGGACGAGACTCGACAGGCAGTTTGAATGACGCTGGGCGCTTGAGAGAGATTTGCCGCGCTGGGGGGGAAATCAATCTTTGCCGCCGGCCAGGTTTTGGGGCAAATCTTCACGATTGACGATCCACGGATTGTTCAGCATTTCCGTGACGTTCGTGTTTGAGGCCAGGCTCCATTTGGCGTTCCACGACATGAAGAACACCGTGCGGGGAAAATATTTTTGCACGCCGTCAATGAAACGACGATAGTCGTAATCACCGGGCGGATCGCTGGGCGCGTGCGGGCCGAATTCCGTGAAACCGAACGGTTTGGGCAAACGCGCGACTTCCGCGTAACCGAGGATGTGATTGGTGTCCACGAAATCGGTGTAGGCGTCGAGGCCGACCAAATCCACGTAGCGGTCACCGGGATAATACGCAGCGGCGTTCTTGCCGTGATTGGGCGCATAAACCCAAAGCAGATTGTCCAATCCCTTTGTTTGTGTGAAATAGTCGAACTCCTGCCGCCAGAGTTGTTTGAACATCTCCGGGTCCTTGCCGTTCCACCAAAACCAGTTCCCATTCATTTCGTGAAATGGCCGCCACAAAACCACCACGCCATTGGTCTTGAGTTGTTGCAGGCCTTCGGCGATTTGATCCAGTTCGTGCATCCAGCGCGCGTGCGATTCGGTGTTGGCGGCGAGCAGGGTGTTTAGATCAACGTCTTTGTCGCGCAATCCGCTGAACGCGCCATTCGTCCCCGCCGGATTGTAAAGATGCGCACTGAGCGTAACCAGACCGCCGTGCTGCCAGTACTCGATGGCCGCCTGGTTGGGCGCTTCGGTGCTGATGCCGCCGTGACCGGCGTAATCCGCGCCTAAAATCGCCGGCCAATGACCGGTTTTGTCGTGTATGTCGTTGAACAGGCGCGGATTTGCGCGGTCTCCGAAATTGGAAAACTGGCCGGACAACAGGCGTTTGTCGGGACGCGCTTCAAGGCTTTGAAAATACTTGAGCACGGCTTTGGCTTGGGCATTTGAACGGGGATTGGCGGGCGGTTGCGGCGCGCGGCAGCCGGACAGCACAATCATTGCGAACAGGAGGCAGCCGATGTGTTTCAGGGCGGGTCGGGCCAACGGTTGATAAGTTGTCTCGCTCGGTCGCATTGTGGCGTTCGTTTCATGTCATGATGCTTTTTTCTGACCGCGACACAAGCCTTTTGGAACCCGGCACGCTCAGCGCAAGGCGGAAGTGGAAGTGAAAATCTCGCCGGTGGAGCGAAAGATCGTAATCCTCCTCGTTCTCGTCCTCGTCCTCGAAATGACGAAAAAAACGATTATGAGAACGAGGACGACGACGAGGACGAAGTCAAGCCGCGAGTAAGCCGTAAAATTCAGGCTCGCCAAGCATGCTGTTTTCGCCGATGCTGGCGGCTGGATTAACGTTATGTTCACCGGCACTTACACCGCGATTGTCACCCCGTTCAAAAACGGCGGGGTGGATGAAACCGCCCTCAACCGCCTGATTCAACTCCAAATCAAGGGCGGCGTGGACGGTATTGTGCCCGTCGGCACCACCGGCGAGTCGCCAACAGTGGATTACGAGGAGCACATCAACATCATCGCGCTGGCGGTGAAGTTCGCGCGCGGCAAAATCAAGGTGCTCGCCGGCACCGGCGCGAATGCGACGAAAGAGGCGATTTACCTGACGCAACGCGCCGAGGACGCCGGCGCGGACGGTTCGCTCCAGGTCGCGCCATATTACAACAAACCGTCGCAGGAGGGTTTGTTCCAGCATTTCCGCGCCATCGCGCGCGCGACGAAACTGCCCATAGTGCTTTACAGCATTCCGGGCCGCTGCGGTGTTGAAATCGGCGTCGAAACGGTCCGGCGTCTCGCGGCGGAATGCAAAAACATCATCGGCATCAAGGAGGCCGGCGGCAGTTGTGACCGCGTGTCGCAGTTGCGCGCGGCGCTCGGCCCGAAATTTGAAATTTTGTCCGGCGACGATTCGTTGACGCTGCCGTTCATGGCGGTCGGCGCGCAGGGCGTCATCAGCGTGGCGTCGAATGTCATTCCGCGCGAAGTGGCGCAGATGGTTGCTGCATTTGCCGCCGGCAACGCGAGGAGGGCAGAGCAGCTTCACGCGAAATTTACCCCGCTGTTCAAGGATTTGTTCATCGAGACGAACCCGGTCCCCGTCAAAGCCGCACTGGCGATGATGGGCTTGATTGCCGAAGAATACCGTCTGCCGCTGGTGCCGATGAACGTGGCGAATCGCGCGAAGCTTAGAGCAACATTGAAGGCCGTCGGCGTTTTGAAGTAATAGATGAAACGTGAAACGTGAGGCGCAATGGACTTTTCACGTTTCACGCATCACGCATCACGAACATGACCAAAGTCATCATCACCGGATCGAAAGGCCGCATGGGCCACGCGCTGGTTTCATGCGCGAAAAACTTTCACGAACTCGAAGTCACCGGCCAGGTAGATCAAGGTGACGATTTGCGCGCGTGCATCGGCAAGTCGGACGTTGTGGTTGATTTCAGTTCGCACACGGCGACGGCTGGGATCGTTTCGCTTTGCGCTGAAAGCAAAAAGGCGCTGGTTATCGGCACCACCGGCCACTCAGATGCTGAAAAATCGCGCATCACGCAGAGCGCATTGCGTATTCCCATCGTTTTGGCTTCGAACTTTTCAACCGGCGTCAACGCGCTGTTCTGGCTCACGCGCAAGGCGGCGGAGATTCTTGGACCGGACTACGATTTGGAAATTGTCGAAATGCACCATCGCACGAAAAAGGACGCGCCGAGTGGTACGGCGAAGACGCTGGCGGAGATTCTGGCCGGGGTGCGCAAGCTGCAACTCGACAAGGCAGCGCGGCACGGCCGCGAGGGCATCACGGGCGAACGCACATCCGGCGAGATCGGCATTCATTCCGTGCGTGGCGGCGACGTGGTGGGCGATCACACGGTCATTTTTGCGAACAACGGCGAGCGGCTCGAACTGACGCACAAGGCTTCCAGCCGCGACACGTTTGCCAACGGCGCTTTGCGCGCGGCGCTTTGGGTCGTCAAACAGAAACCCGGCCTTTACACGATGCAAGACGTGCTGGGGCTGAAGTGAATTTGAAGGAGACAACGTAAGGAGTCTCTGACTAAAAATACAAAATGATGAGCCTCCTCACGTCGGCTCCTACTTTGGTTTTCGTTGCGCTCGGTTCCAATCTCGGCGACTCGCGGAAAATTATCCTGGATGCGATGGCGCGGCTGAAAAATTTCTCCGACCAGCCGATTCTCAAATCCTCGCTGTGGCAAACGTCGCCGGTGAATTGTCCGCCCGGGTCACCGATGTTTGTGAATGCGGCTGCCGGCCTCGTGCCGCGTGCGGATGAAATACCGGAGTCGTTGCTGAAGAAATTGCGTGAATTGGAAAGGGAATTCGGTCGCGCGCCGAAAATGATTTTGAACGAACCGCGTCCGCTGGATTTGGATTTGATTGCGTTCGGTTTGGAGACGCGCAACACACCGGAACTCACGTTGCCGCATCCGCGCGCGCACGAACGGCGGTTTGTGCTTCAGCCATTGAACGAAATCACGCCGGATTTCATTTTGCCAGGGCAGGGGAAGACAGTTTCGCAATTGCTGGCCGGATTGCGAAGCGAAGAAACGGTCACGCGGCTGTAAACCTTCTCTCCGTGGCGGCGGCTCGGCAGAGCGCCGCTATTCTTCGAAGTTTGGAACGGCGGCGCTCTGCCGAGACGCCGCTACGCCAGGTTCATTGTCCCATTGCGCGTCCAATATATCCATGAAACGATGCGCAAACATTTGCTTCACCTGAAGCAAAGTTTTGTTATCAATTTATGGGCAAGGCACTTGTAGACATGCATTTCCAGCGTCAGCAGCGGCAATCCGCGCCGCGCCGGGATTGGGTCATTCGTCATTCCTTGGTCAACAGGGTTTAGTGATTTCTTCAAGCGTTTCCCCGAAAATCCGTTTGTATTCGAGTGCGACGTAACGATCGGTCATGCCAGCCAGATAATCGCACACGGCGCGGTGCAACCCGGTCTTGCGGCTCCGGCGGCGCGCGCCTTTGCCAATTTCCCTCGGGTGGGCAAGGTAATAATTGAAAAGGCGTCTGAGCATCCGCACCGCGCGCAGGTTCGGCTGATGCACGACGGGGTTGTAATACAAATTCTTGTAGAGGTAATCGCGCAGTTCGAGGTTCAACCCGCGGCGTTCGGGGCTGTATTGCACCAACGCCTTCGGGAAGCGCCGCACGTCGTCGGCAGACTGAACGCACGCCGCGCCAATGAGCCGTTCGCTGTTTTCCACGACGTCCCGGATTTGCAGGTCAATGAGGGTGCGGATGATGAAATAACGGCGGGATTCGTCGGGCAAATCGCCGTGTTCCCTTTTCACAAGCCGCGCGCCGTGCGCCCA
>Ga0182011_10004436_pt1 | contig 11244 bp, 13 predicted proteins | sample 711E1DmetaG_FD_120481 | JGI IMG/M metagenome (GOLD analysis project Ga0182011, IMG submission 120481) | Permafrost microbial communities from Stordalen Mire, Sweden - 711E1D metaG | ecosystem: Environmental > Terrestrial > Soil > Wetlands > Permafrost | place: Sweden: Stordalen | collected... | reverse complement strand
GTAACGATGTCTTCCTGATGGAGCCGGAGTATCACGGCGGCGGGGGACACACTCTCACATACCGCAATTATGGGAGGGACCTGCTGACTCTCCTCGGCGAGGCCGGGTTCGCCGTCGCTCATGCATTGACGGGGATCCCCGCCCTCGGGATCACGCCGCAGAGCGTCATCCTCGCCCAGAAAGGGGATTTTGTCGACATCCCTCATCGTGAAACCGGGCCCGGGACGATCCCCTCACTCGGCCCCCTGCTCCCCTACCGGCTATTCCTCCTCTTGAAATACAACTTCGCCGGCTTCACGCGGATCCTGAAGCACCTGGGACGCACGTAGCAGTTTGTTGATCTGTTGCATTCCAGAGTTGAGAACCGGCTTTCCCCTTCCCCGGGTCGTCAACGACAAGGATGATTGGATCTGCGGGGCATTTTGAGTATCTTTCATGCATGAGAATCGGCGATATCGACCTGCAGCAGGGGATACTCCTCGCTCCCATGGAGGATGTCACGGATTTCCCGTTCCGCTCGATTTGCAAGCGGATGGGGGCGGACATCGTCTACACGGAGTTTGTGAATTCGGACGGGCTCGTCCGCGGTTCCCGGAAGACGCAGCAGAAGATGTTCTTCCGGGAGGAGGAACGCCCAATCGGCATACAGATCTACGGGGGGGATATCGCGGCGATGGAAGGTGCGGCGCATCTGGCCGAGAACCTTGGTCCGGACCTCATTGACATCAACTGCGGTTGCTGGGTCCGCGATGTCGCCATGAGGGGGGCCGGTGCGGGGCTCCTCCGCGACATCCCGAAAATGGAGAAGCTCGCCTCCACCGTCGTCAAAGCCGTGAAGGTGCCTGTGACGCTCAAGACCCGCCTCGGATGGGACGCGGCCAGCATCCGCATCGTCGATGTCGCGAGGATGTGTGAAAATGCCGGCATCGCGGCACTCACCGTACATTGCAGGACGCGCGAACAGGGGCATAAAGGGGCCGTCGATTACACCTGGATCCCGAGGATCAAGGAGGCGGTCGGTATCCCGGTGATCGTCAACGGCGACATCATAACGCCGGAAAACGTCAGGGAGGTCTTCACGAACACGGGGTGTGACGCGGTCATGATTGGCCGCGGCGCGGTACTCAACCCGTGGATATTCCGGCAGGCGAAACACTATCTCGCCACCGGCGAGCTGCTCCCGGATGCGTCAATCGAAGAACGGGTCGACCTCCTCCGCGAACATCTCCGTCTCTCCGTCGAGCATAAGGGCGAACGTGCCGGCGTCATTGAACTCCGGAAGCACTACTCCGGTTTTCTCAGAGGCCTCCCGCATGTTTCACGGATCCGCATGGAACTGATGCAGTTCACGGAAGCCGCGCCCATATTCGAACACCTCACAAAATTCCTCGAGCTCTATTCCCCGCGGCCGCAACCGGCCCTATCCTGAACCGGGAATTGTTTCCCCGCCCCGGTTGTTGATTGAATGGTCCCGGTGCGTGCGCACGGGGAACCCGGCGTTCATTTAACGGAGTGAAATCTATGCCACCGCAACCGCGTATCACCGGGATTGGGAGAGCAAACCCTCCATTCCGTTACTCCCAGCGCGAGATCTACGATCTCTCCCGGAAGTACGTCCCCCTGTACCGCAACCCCCGGATCGAACAGATATTCATGAACAGCGATATCGAGTTCCGGCATCTCTCGTTCGATAAGGAGACCTTCGTGCCGGATGAATCGGCGGACATCCTCCACGCACGGTTCGAAGAGCATGCGGTCACGCTTGGGAGGGAGGCGGTCCTGCGGTGCTTCGAGAACGCGGGAGCGGTCCCCGGAGATGTCGATTTTATCGTTGCGGTCACATGCACGGGGTACCTCTGTCCGGGCCTCTCGGCGATACTGATAAAGGACCTTGGTCTCCGCACGAACCTGCAGCGGGCGGACCTGGTGGGGATGGGGTGCGCGGGAGCGATGCCCGGGCTGCAAAGGGCCTACGACTACGTGATGGCATACCCGGGGCGGAAGGCGCTCCTCGTGACGGTGGAAGTCTGCTCAGCCTGCTATTACATCGACGAGTCCCTCGAAACCGTCGTCGGGAATGCCATTTGTGCCGATGGAGCCGCCGCGGTCATCGTCGCAAACGACGGAGGAGGGAGCGGTCCCGGGATCGTGGCCTTCGACACGCTCCTGGAGCCTTCGTTCCTCCATACGGTCGGGTTCCAGACAATCCAGGGGAAGCTCAGGATCGTCCTCTCGAAGGACATACGCGACGAGGCGGGCGTGCTTGTCCGCCGGCTGCTCGACTCGCTTCTCCTCGGGAGCGGCCTTCGCCGCGAAGATGTCGATCACTGGATCATCCATTCCGGCGGGAGGAAGGTCATCGACAGCATCAGGGATGAACTCGGTCTATCGGAAGCCCAGCTGAAGCACAGCAGGTGCGTGCTCAGGAACTTCGGGAACATGTCCTCTCCCACGGTCCTCTTTGTCCTCGACGAAACGATGAAGAATTCCCGGCCGGAAAAAGGCGACATCGGGGTCATGATCGCCATGGGCCCGGGACTGGCGGTGGAAGGGGCCGTTCTCCGCTGGTAGGTCGTGCCTGCGGGTTGCAAAACTGGCCGATTCTTCGCTTATTGGTCTGACAGCCGCCCGATGCCATGATGCGCCACGCCGTCTTCCTCCTCCTCCTGCTTTGCGCCCCGTACACGTGCCGCTCCCAGATGATCAGGGGCTGGGGTGTCGAGGGGGGCGCTGTGGGGGGCTACCAGTTCCTGTCGATCACGAGCGCGCCATCTTCTCCCGTGATACCGCGTGCGGTCCGGTGGGGATTCTCCGCGGGTGCTTTTGTCGAATTCCTCAACATGCCGACATTGAGCCTCGTTCTTGAATCCGCATACTCGCAGGAGGGGCGGAAGGTCACCGCCGAAGAGGTTGCAGAGGCGTCGAATCTGACCGCCGGACTTTCCCCGGGTCCCGTGGGGAGCACTCCCCGCCTGGACTATGTTCATCTGGCGATGCTCGTGAAGCTCCGGTCCGGGAGAATTGGATTCGTCCCGTACGCGTCCATCGGACCGAAATTCGATTTTCTTGTCGGAAAAGCGGACGATCCGGCGCATGTGTTCGACAACTTCAAGAAATCAGATGTCGGCGTCATCGTGGCGGCAGGGATCGAAATCGTACCCCGCCGCCAGCCCCTCGTATCGCTCGAAGGGCGCAGGGCTCCCGGGTTCTCCCGCATTTACTCCGCTCCCACAATGACGATCAGGAATCAGTCTGTCGAGCTGCTCCTCCTTCTCTGGTTGTAACAGGCAACCTTCCCACACTCCATGGACAAGAAAACGATAGCCTCCATACTGGATGAAATGGGGACGCTTCTCGAGCTGAAGGGGGCCAATCCTTTCAAGTCGCGTGCCTTCCATAACGCCTCCCGTGCGGTCGAAGGGATCACGGACGATCTCCGGGCCCTTGTCGCGTCGGGGGGATTGACGGAGGTGAAGGGGATTGGCACGAGCATTGCGGCGATCATTGTGGACTTGCTCGAGAAGGGGAAATCGAAGGAGTACACCGACCTCCGGAAGGGATTTCCGGACGGCGTGCTTGAGATGCTCCGGATTCAGGGGCTCGGGCCGAAAAAAGTCAGGATCCTCTTTGAAAAACAGAAGATCCGGAGCCTGGACGAGCTTGAGGCCGCGGCGAAGGCCGACCGCCTTGCTTCCCTCGAAGGGTTCGGGAAGAAATCCCAGGAGAACATACTCGCCGGCATCCGGGCTCTCCGCTCCAGGAGCGACAAGCATCTTTTCTCCACCGCCGAGGATTCTGCCCGCGCGGTCTACGACCTGCTGATGAAGCAGAAGGGAGTCCTGCGGGGGGAGATCGCGGGGAGCCTCCGGAGGCGCAAAGAGGTCGTCGGCGACATCGATATCGTCCTGAGCGCCCGCGATGCGGACAGGGAGCGGCTCATGGAGGCCTTCAGCCGGCATCCGGATGTGGCGGCTGTCGTCGCGCGGGGGGAGACGAAATCAAGCGTCACTCTCGCCTCCGGGATCAACTGCGACCTCCGGATCGTGGACGACGCCGAGTTCCCGTTTGCGCTGAACTACTTCACAGGGAGCAAGGAACATAACGTTGAGATGCGCGCCCGGGCCAGGAAATTCGGCCTGAGCCTGAACGAATACGGGTTCTCCCGCCTGGGCGAGGAAGAGACCCGCGGGAAAGCCAAAAAAGTGGTCCCGTGCGCCGACGAGGAAGCGATCTACCGCGCACTCGAGCTCGACTACGTTCCCCCCGAGCTGAGGGAAAACAGGGGAGAGATCGAAGCGGCGATCGGGCACAGGCTTCCGGCCCTCATCGAACAGGGGGACATCCGCGGGACGTTCCACTGTCACACCACTTACAGCGACGGGGTGAATTCACTCGAGCAGATGGCCGCCGGTGCAAAGTCTCTCGGGTGGGAATATCTGGGCATCGCCGACCATAGCAAGGTCGCCGCCTATGCCGGGGGGCTGTCGAAGGAGAAGCTGAAGGCCCAGTTTCGTGAGATCGATCAACTGAACAGCCGGGGGAAGGGCTTCCGGCTTCTGAAAGGGACGGAGTGCGACATACTTCCCGACGGGACGCTGGACTGGAACGACAGCGTGCTCGCATCGTTCGAGTATGTCGTGGTTTCGGTGCACAGCAATTTCAAGATGAGCGAACGGGAGATGACGAAGCGGATCGTCGCCGCGCTGAAACACAAGCATGTGACGATGCTCGGACATCCCACCGGGAGGCTGCTCCTGGCGCGCGACGCCTACCCGGTGAACATGACGGAGGTCATCAACGCGGCATCAGACTACGGCCGGATCATAGAAATCAACGCCCATCCGACCCGGCTCGATCTCGACTGGCGGCTCTGCGCGTACGCAAAGGAAAAAGGAGTGACGATCGCGATCAATCCCGACGCCCACACAGTGGAAGGACTGCTTGATGTCCGGTTCGGCGTGGGGATTGCACGGAAGGGTGGGCTCGGGAAGAGCGATGTGCTGAATGCCCGCCCCCTGGCAGGCGTACTCCGGTATCTCGGCAAACAATGACACGGTGCACACATGGCAGCGTCACGCGGCAAGTGGCTCGGTTTCTCCCTTATCATCGTCGGGACCGTCTTTCTCCTTGACTCCACAGGGACGTTCGACATCGGCGATCTCCTCTGGACGTACTGGCCGCTCCTGCTGGTGCTGTGGGGACTCGCAATGTTGATGCGTCCCGGGTTCCGCCGGACCCGCGCCCCTTTCGGTCAGGCGTCGGCGGGGATCGTCCAGGGAGCCGGGAACACGCATCAGGGGGAGAGCATTGAAAGCTCGAACGTCTTCGGCGACGTGGACGTACGGGTCACCTCTCCCTCGTTCACGGGCGGGTCCGCCACGACGGTCTTCGGCGATGTCAGCGTGGATTGCCGCCAGGGAGGACTAGCCGACGGCGAACACAGGCTCACCGTGAGCGGCGTGTTCGGCGACTCCCGGGTGATTGTTCCGCCCGGGATTGCGCTGGATATCACGGCCCACGCACTTCTGGGGGATGCCTCCGTCCTCGATCAGAAACGCGGAGGCATCTCAGCCTCCGTCAGGTACACCACTCCCGGATTTGACAGCGCGCCGAAGAGGCTGCGCATAAGCGTTTCTCAGGTATTCGGAGACATCGATGTCCATCAGTAGTGCGGATGGGAAGATGCCGGTCGTGGAGTTTGTCCCGCTCGGGAGGGGGAGGGAAGTGAGACGGGGGGTGACGATCATCTCTGCAGCAAATCGCGCCGGGGTGCCGATAGGACAGTCGTGCAACGGGGACGGGATTTGCGGCTGGTGCAAGGTGAAGGTACTTCGCGGGATGGAGAACCTGAGTCCGCCGACGCCGATCGAGCGGCGGCTCATGGCCTCCTGCGCATTTGCGCCCGATGAAAGGGCCGCCTGCCTTGCGAAAATTTCAGGCGATATCACGGTCACAACAGGCTACTGGTAAGATGGCACGCTTCCAGCGTCATATCTTCGTATGCACGAATGAGCGCCCCGCCGGCCACCCGAAGGGGTGCTGCCGGGAGAAGGGGTCGGAAGAGATCCGGGCGGCGCTGAAATCCGGTCTCAAACAGCGCGGCGTTGCAGATGTCGTGCGCGCAAATGCATCCGGCTGCCTCGATGCATGTGAGTTCGGGGTGAGCGTTGTCATTTACCCCGAGGGGATATGGTACGGAGGGGTCACTCTTGAAGATGTCCCTCAGATCATCGAACGGACGGTGCTGAACGGTGAAGTGATTGAACGACTCGTGATACAGGATCCGCGCTACGCTCCTTCCAAAAAGCAGTTTGCGATCCTCCCGCTCCCACCGAAAAAGGTCTGAGGCCATGAGCGTGTATACTGCATTCCCCCTGCCGTCGGTGACGTACAGCATACTCCACGGGCCGATGCCCGGGATCCCGCGCGAGGAGTACGAGGGGACGATCGTGGAAATGCACCGGCGAGTGGAGGAGGAATCGCTCCTCTTCGGTGACCATCAGGTGAAGATCCTGGCGGAACTCTCCGGGCGGCAGGCTCAGATGCTTCGCGGCGCGCTGTCACAATTTCTCGAGACGCCGATCCGGTCTGACGATGCCGAGATCCGGCGGATCTTTCTGGATGCGTTTGATGAACACCGCGGACAGGTGTCTGAATCGGGCCCCTGGGGCGCGATCGCTTCATGGGCCGGATTCGCCGTCGCTCCTGCGGCCGGGCCTGCGTGGCTGAAGAAACTGGAAGCCAACGGCCGCCGGTCCCGTGCAGTCCTCGGCCTGGATGCGCCGAAGGGGAGTCCTGAGGCATACGAGTCGGTGTACGTCGTCCGGGGAGGATTGAACCTTGATGTGCTCGAGCATGTTGTGCGAGACCGTCTCGGGATATACGCTTCGGCACACGGGAAGCACATCGGCCAGGCCGCGCCGTTCGTAGTTGCCGCGCACAATCTGGTCCACGCTTCCGGGGCCGATTTCTGGAAATTGCTCCCTTTTGTCCGGGCGGAAGCGGTGCTTACGTTCGACAAGCCGGCTGTTCCGTACAACCAGTTCCGGACTTCACTCGCGCCGCTGATCGATAGTGCACTTACCGGTTCAGGAGCCCCGGCCGCTACGCTCTGGCAGCGCAAACTCGGACTCGGGCGGGGGAGTGAGTTTGCGCTCCGGATCCTTCTCTCCCGGTGCGAGGATGCGCCGGGAGTAATCGACCGGCTCCGCTCCGCAACTGACCCCCCGTTTGCAGGAGAGATTTTCGGCTCAGAGGTGAGCCTGCTCGTCAAAGAGCTTTTCCACCCCCGCGCATCATGAGTCCCCGGACCCCCCATGGCGCCCACCGCGGCACTCGTGGCGCCAGAGGCGCCAAACCCGGGCTCCCCCGGAAAGAGGATCCCGCGAAAGAGCGGAGGAGGGGAATGTCCGTCCTCCGGACACTCAGGAAAGAATTCCCTTCTGCCCAGACGGCACTCCGCCATGAAAACGCCTTTCAACTCCTTGTGGCGACGATACTCTCGGCGCAGTGTACGGATGAGCGGGTGAACATGGTGACCGGAGACCTTTTCCGCAAATATCCGGCGCCGGCTGACCTTGCCCTGGTTCCGCGGGAGGAGCTGGAGAAGGAAATCCGGTCAACAGGATTTTACAGAATGAAGGCGAAGAACGTGATCGCCTGCTGCAGTATGTTGGTCGGGCGGTTCGGGGGGATAGTCCCCCGGAACATGGACGACCTCGTGAACCTCCCCGGGGTGGGGCGCAAGACGGCGAACGTCGTCCTGGGACAAGCCTTCGGCATCGCGTCGGGCGTGGTTGTTGACACGCACGTGCATCGTCTCGCACGCCTCCTCGGGTTCACGAAGGAGGATACGCCTGAGAAAATCGAGGCGGACCTCATGGAGATCTTCCCGGAGAAGGACTGGATTGAGCTCGGGACGCTCCTGATCCTTCACGGAAGGAGAACCTGTAAAGCACGCAAACCCGATTGCCCCGCCTGTCCGGTGAATCACCTCTGCCCGTCTTCCGCCGTCTGAAAGAGAATCAGTTCTTCGAAAGCATCTCGTTGTGGAGCGACATGATGCACGACTGGCAGAAGTGGAGGAGCCTGTAATCGCCGATCTGCCGCTCGATGAGCTGGGACCTGTTGAACTGCGTCCGGCATATGGAGCACTTCTCCTTGTTGATATCCGCCGGATCTTTCCCCTGCCGGATAATTGCCCGAAATCCGACGAATGAGATCACAAGGATGACGGCCAGGAACAGAACAGCCAGTATGGAAATGGTCATGGGGGAGTGTTGATCTTTTCAACTACCTGGAATCGACTGTGTAGAACAAATATACACAGTTGATAACCTTTTTCAAATCTGCAAACACTTCAATCCCCGCCTCCTATCACTGGGAATCCTCCCGCTCATCAAAATCGAATTTAGGCAGATTCTCTGTCAATCTCTCAGTCTTTTCCGCGGCTTCTCTCTCCCTCCTCCGGCTCCTCTCTGGCACGCCTTATGCCGAACTGAAGATTGGTCCTTTTCCACGTCCCCATCATTGCCCAAGGGTCTTCATGTACATCATCGATTCCACGGAGCTCCATAATCTGATGGAGGAGCTCATCAAACGAGGCTACCTGCTGATTGGTCCCACTGTGCGGAGCGGTGCGATTGTCCTTGAGTCGATCCGGACGGTGGATGATCTCCCCCGCGGATTCGGAGACGAACAGGAGCCATCCCACTACAGCCTGAAGAGGCGCGACGACGCCATGCTTTTCGGATTCGTGGTCGGCCCGGTCTCCTGGAAGAAATTCCTTTACCCCCCGCGGCTTACGATGTTCAAGGCCACCAGGGCCGGCAAGAGCTTTACCATAGCGCCGGAGGGGACCGACAAGAACCGGAAGTTGGCGTTTATCGGCGTCAGGCCGTGCGAAGTGAGCGGGATACTCATGCAGGACCAGGTTTTCACGGGGGGGAAGTATGTCGACAGGGCATACAAGGCTGCCAGGGACAACGCGTTCATCGTTGCGGTGAATTGCACCGTCACCGGGGGGAACTGTTTCTGCGCTTCGATGGGGACAGGGCCGGGTGCGACGAGGGGATTTGACATAGCTCTCACCGAAGTGCTGGGAGGCGGAAAACACTACTTCGTCGCCTCGGCAGGGACACCGCGCGGGGAAGAGGTCCTGGGAGCGGTGACGCAGAGGGAGGCGACGGAGCCGGAGAGCCGGTCGGCACTTGACGCTGTCGCGCGTGCGGCGGAATCGCTGACAAAACGGATGGATATACGGGAACTCCCGCAGCTGCTCAAAGACAATTTCGAGAACCCCCGGTGGGACGACGTTGCGAAGCGGTGCCTCGCCTGCACGAACTGTACGATGGTGTGCCCGACCTGCTTCTGCTCCACGGTGGAGGATGCCACGGACCTGACCGGGATGCACGCGGAGCGGAGCAGGAGATGGGATTCCTGCTTCACGCTGGATTTTACAAAGGTCGCCGGCGGGAACATCCGCCCCTCCATCCGTGCGCGGTACCGCCAGTGGCTGACGCACAAGCTCTCGAACTGGATGGATCAGTTCGGCACCCTCGGGTGCGTCGGATGCGGCCGCTGCATAACGTGGTGCCCTTCGGGGATCGATATCACCGCGGAAGTCGATGCCATCCGCGGAAACAGCGTTCACGCATAAGGAGCAGACATGCAAACAGAAAATCTCACGGAAATTCTGCGCCAGCATCCCTTCCTTGCAGGACTGTCGGATGTGCACATGGAGGTCCTGATCGGCTGTGCCTCCAACGTACGATACGCCGAAGGAGCGCCCCTGATCCAGGAAGGGGAGATTGCCAACACGTTTTATCTTATTCGTACGGGACGCGTCGCACTGGAAACCGACGTGAATGCACGCGGGAAGATCCGCATTCAGACCGTGGGTCCGGGTGACGTGCTCGGGTGGTCCTGGCTGATTTCCCCCTTCCGGTGGCATTTCAACGCGCTGGCCGTCGCCGAGGTCCGGGCGGTTGCGCTCGACGGGGAATGCCTGCGGAAGAAATGCGAGAAGGATCATGACTTCGGGTATGAAATGCTCTCACGATTCTCCCATGTCATGGAACGCCGTCTCGAGGCGACGAGAATGCAGCTCCTCGACCTGTACACCACTTCGCCGGGAGCGCACGTATGAAGCACGAGACAATTCAACCCCCTGCGGCTCCGGGCGAAGGGCTTCGTCTCCACACGGTCACTGTGAAGAAAGTGATCTGGGAGACGGACGATACCTTCACGCTCCAGATCGATCTGGGAGAGATGGGGGAGACGTTCAGTTTTCTCCCCGGGCAGTTCAACATGCTGTACGTGTTCGGACTGGGTGAGGCTGCAATATCGATAAGCTCGGATGCATCGCAGGGAGGGATGCTGGCCCACACGATTCACAGGGTCGGGACCGTCACGACCGGGCTCGCACAAATGAAGCGGGGCGATGTGATCGGCCTCCGCGGACCGTTCGGAACGGCCTGGCCGATCACGGCCGCCCGGGGAAAAGACGTGTGCATCGTGGCCGGGGGGATCGGCCTGGCCCCGCTCCGTCCCGTGATGTACGCCATGCTCAGGGAGAGGACGGCGTTCGAGCGCATTATACTCCTCTACGGTGCGCGCAGTCCGCTCGATCTCCTGTACCGCGTCGAGCTCGAGGAATGGGCCAAGGAGCACAACGTCGAAGTCCTTGTGACCGTGGACCGCGGCGACTCGTCCTGGAAGGGGTATATCGGGGTCGTCACCTCGCTCTTTTCCTACCTCAAGCTCGATGCCCGGGCCACGGTGGGGTACGTGTGCGGCCCGGAGACCATGATGAAATACACGATCGACGAGATGGAGCGACGGGGTCTCGCCGAAGACCAGATATACCTCTCCATGGAGAGGAACATGAAATGCGCCGTGGGGTTCTGCGGGCATTGCCAGTACGGACCGGAATTCATTTGCAAGGACGGACCGGTGTTCACGCTGCCGCGGATCCGCCACCTGCTCGATAAGAAGGAGCTGTGAGATGCCCCCGAAGAAACCGAAGGTCGCCGTATTCAAATTCGCATCCTGCGACGGATGCCAGCTCTCCCTGCTCGATGCTGAAGACGAGCTCCTCCTTGTGGCGGGCGCCGTCGATATCGCCAATTTTCCGGAAGCCAGCCGCCGCGTCCTCCCAGGGCCGTATGACATCGGGCTCGTGGAGGGGAGCATCACCACTCCCCACGACGTCGAGCGGGTGCGCGAGATCAGGAAACAGTGCCG
>Ga0182011_10004434_pt1 | contig 11248 bp, 11 predicted proteins | sample 711E1DmetaG_FD_120481 | JGI IMG/M metagenome (GOLD analysis project Ga0182011, IMG submission 120481) | Permafrost microbial communities from Stordalen Mire, Sweden - 711E1D metaG | ecosystem: Environmental > Terrestrial > Soil > Wetlands > Permafrost | place: Sweden: Stordalen | collected... | reverse complement strand
CAGGTGCGCTGAGGCCTCGGCGTGCAGGCTCACATGAAGCAGGGGCTTCCCCTGGCTCCAGGGATGGAGATAAGCTATATAATAGAGATGACCAAAAATGGGATGTAGATCATAAGAACTGCATCGAATTTCGATGTTTACTATAGGGGTGTTGGAGAAACGTGGGCGGTGGCAGCATTGTGTTTTCGTGGATAAATCGATGAACTTGTTCTATTACAATCTCCTTGAATAGAAGGGCTAAAGAGATTTCAATTGATGACGATTTAAGATTTCGATATCAAAGACCTAAAACGAGCACAGGTCATTTAAGCGATTGAGAGAATGAATTAGCGAGGAACCCCATGAGACTACTAGTGCTATCCTTGTTCATACCATTGGCAATGGTGGTTTTGAGCTATGGCCAGGTATCTGTCCATATTGGCGGCAACGATGGTTTGGCCCTGCTAAAAAATTTAACGAAAAGCTCACCGAATCTTACGGGCAACGACAACGCAACGAATACTACGCTCAACATAACGGGGAATACAGTGAGCAACGCAAGGGGCAACTTATCAATCGGCTCCAATTTGCCGAAAGTTCCAAAAATTATCGGCAACGGTGGAAAAGTATTAATGAAGAATTTGTCCAATAGCTCATTGAACCTTACAGGGGCTAACAATACGACCAATTTATGGACATGGGGAGGTAAGCCGCTTCCGCCTCCTGTACTTTCGTCTGAAGATTACTTTAACTATCAAAATGCCGATGTGGTCAAGGCCAATCGTGTAGAATGAAGCCTGTATTCAATGGGTTTGTATGAAAGAGTAAGAATGCCTTGACTTGATTCCACCATCATCCGCGGCTTCACGTTCATAGCGAGCCAACTCTGTGGCCGTAGTAAAGGGCATATGTTCGTCTCCCTTTGGATTCTCCCAAAACGAACTTCACAAGAGAATCAATTTTACATACTGATCTCAGGGAAGCTAAAGATTAACTATTTGGGGCGCGATATATATCCTCCTAGAATAGGAGACATAAAATGGGAAAAAAACTGCTGATAACCCTGCTGGTCTTGTTATTAGAGACCACTTTACTTATAGTGATTGCCGCAGGAGACCTCGGTAACCCGGAAAAGCAGGAGATACTCGCAGACCAAAACCGATATCGTGCGGAGGTAAATGTAACACCACTGGCATGGTCAGATAACCTGTCTGCTCAAGCCCAGAAGTGCGCAGATTTCAATTCAGCCAATTTTTTGAAGCAGGGAACCACGAAACACTGCCCGACGCCAGGCTACGGACAAAATATTGCGCTAGCCACTGCCAGCTCTCATTTAACGCTGGCTCAAATGGTCGATCTATGGGGAAATGAAAAACGTTATTTCATCAATGGAGAATTTCCATCGGTCAGTTCCACTGGGTCCCCGGCCGCGGTCGGTCATTACACGCAAATGATCTGGCAGAATTCCAGCGAAGTTGGCTGTGGGGAGGCGAGTGCCGGGGGAAATAATATTCTGGTTTGCGATTACAGTCCCCAAGGCAACATAAACGGCACGATCGTGTATGCCCCTCCTCGGCCGCCGACAGTTCTAATTCAGGCGACTAACCCGTACAGTGGCTGGTCTCAGCGAAACATCCTAAGCAATACAGTTCTAAATCGACCGGTTTCTTGCTATTTCTCTCTGGTGTAATAAGACAGGCCTGTTTATTTTTTTAGCTCGATTTGATATATTGATTGTGATTGCTGAAACCACAACTGGTGCGGTTTTTTGTCCTATCCTCTTGGTATTTCCTTATGTTCTGTCTTTCCAGTTCAGTCCTTAATTATTCCGTCCCCGCTGAATACTCGCTTGGCCTCCTCGAAAGACAGATCTTCGGGAGGGAATATGAGGTCCGACTGGACGATGTCGACAGGGTCCAACGGCTCGCCCAGGTCCTTTACAGCGGAGATGAGCTTGTCCAAATCCTTCAGAAACGCGATCTGGTCGCCATTTTTCACATGATCCACTATTCGGTTGTCAATCTTGTTCAGGTCACCGATGTGCTTGTCGTCCAGCCTGAACTGACCCTCGCCCAGGATCCTGATGATCATTTCTTCATCTCCGATTTCATCCTGGCCAGATCATTATCGACTGTGCTCTTGGCCTTGACCTTGGCCAGCTCCTTCTCAATCTCGTCGCCACCAGAGTAATCTTCAAGGGTTCCGGAATCTAAAAGCTCGTCCAGAGCAGCTGAGCGGGCCTTCATGTTCTCCGTCTTCTCTTCAGCCCTCTGTACAGCCAGGCCAACATCGGCCATCTCTTCGCTGATGCCAGTTACAGACTCGGTGATCTTGACCTGGGCATCCGCAGCGGAGTACTCGGCCTTGATGGTCTCCTTTTTAGTTCTGAAGGCCTCCACTTTTGTAGCCAGGCGGCTCTCAGCGGTCATCAGCTTTTGTTGTTGGTTCTCCAGGTCTGCTATCTGCTGGTCCAGAGTGGCAGACTGGGCCTGCAGAGCGGCCTTGTTTTCTAGGGCCTTGCGTGCCAGGTCTTCTCGGTTGGCCCCGAGTGCCTCCTTGGCCTGAGCATCCAGCTTGTCGATGCTCATCTGCAGCTTGGCCTTCTGCAGCTCAATTCTCTTCTTGGAGGTAGTAACCTCCGCCACACCCCGCTTTACGTTTTGCAAAAGCTCTAGCTGCTTATCGTAGGACAAGTCAAGAGTCTCCCTGGGGTCCTCAATCTTGTCCATTATCTTGTTCATCTTGGCTTGAACTACAGTACTCATGCGATCCAATAAACCCATACTTTCTCTCCTATAGCTTATGTCCCATTAGATCATAAATAGGTTTGACATCATACTAGAGGTTCTCAAAAGTATTTATACGCTGTTGAGATTGAAAATATAAAGGGGACCTCGACGCAACCCTCGAGTAGCTGGTTAGAATAGCATCATTGAAACCTACAAGCTCAAAGTGAAAGTGCAAATTTACGAAGTAGGTATTATCTTTTCTGTGGAACCATATAGTACTATTTCAGCCCCGCAATTATGAGGTCTTTCACACTGAAGGCCGATCCATATGTAAAGAGTTCAGCAGGCAGCTTAATAGCATGTCTGCTGAGCTATGTAAAGTAATCACCGTAAATACGGCCATCAAACTGAATCATTGAGATAATCATCTCCAGACTGGGCCTGGATCAGTGGATGATCTTTGGGCCTGGATCCCCATGACCAGAAGTCGCCAGAGGAGTTTCTGGCCATTGCCAAATTTGTCGAGCTATTGGTCGTATTCAGCGATGTATTGTTCAGCGAGGTGTTGTTCGTGTTCGTAGGACTTTTAGTCAAGCTCTCGAGCAATGCCATTCCCTCAGATCCATTTAGCTTAACTGGCGTCTGACTGCATGTAAGGGCAGCCAATCCCGATAGAAGGAACATGATAACTATCAGTCGTCTTACGCTGTTCATCAGGGGATCTTTTCCTGTTCAGGCTTAAGTGTGCTTCGCTAAGCTTCAGATGCCATGGAACACAGGCTAATGGACAAGGTGAGATTCTGAACATAGATCAATAACGGATCGAAAGAAAGTCGGCATACAGAGCTCTTTTCAGAAAATTTGCAGTTGACAAATACATCTTCCTATATCGGGGTGCTCACACAATCGAATATCCATAGTCCAATATAAGTATTCTACGAGAGAAGCTCGCTCTTCTGGACCGGGATAACCAGTTCACTAAGCTTCTGAGAAAGCGCCCTTCGACCGCTTTCTTTAATAACTTCCAGCTCTACAACTCCCTGGGGATTACCATGAAGAGGTTAGCGATATTACTCGGACTTGCGCTTCTAACTGTCTATGTGGTTAGTGCTACCAGTCAAGGGAACCAAGGGATATCAGTAGTTGGAGAGGGAACAGCAACAGTTCCCGCCGACACAGTGATTCTCTCGATCGGAGTACAAAGTAACAACACCAATGCCACTCAAGCAGCCGCTGAGAACGCTAAGATGCTTAACAAAACAATCGATGCTCTGACTGGAGCAGGAGTTCAGAAGGATGAAATCATGCCTGGCCAGTCAAGCGGAATATCGAGCAGCCATTTTGAAAGCAATATTTGCAGGCTGGTAAATAATACAACCGTTTGTGAGAATACATCCAACGCTTTGAGCCTGCTTACCAGCTCCATCATCATCCGGCTGAAGACCACCGATCAAGGCAGGGTAAACAGCGTCCTGGAGACGGCAAAGTCCCAGGGAGCAGTGGCATCCATAACGGGATACAGCATCAGCGACAAAAGTCAAGCTATAGCTGATGCACGGAAGAAGGCCATAGATAACGCCAGATCCAATGCGGAGGACATGGCATCGGCCGCTGGAGTGAAGCTCGGAAAGGCCATTGACATATCGGATTATGGATATCCGGAAGTGAGCTTCAACGAGCCTCTTGGATCTCCAGCCACCTCGAATGGGACCGTGAGCGTAACTTCTTATGTAGCGGTAACCTACGAAATACTGTAAGATTATGCCTGCGTTGAGCAGGTAGTTATTTTTGTTGCTAAGAAGCTTTCACAGGTGCATACGCCTATTCTCGGCATATTTAAGGAATGATACCAGAATCTTTAAGGATGTTGTAGTAGAATTGCAAGGAATATGAGAAGATTTGAGATTACAATCTTTGGGCTTATGCTTCTTCTGGCTCTGGCCCTGCCAGCCCAGGCAGCAGGAAACGACAATGTGTCCAAGATCATCTGCAATGGCGAAGGCAAGACAACGGCAGCACCAGACATCGTTACCATCACTCTTGGCGTGGAGACAAGAAACGTCAGTGCATCGGCTGCAGCCGCTGAAAATGCCAAGCTGATGAACAGCACAATTAACGCCCTTCTGTCTGCGGGACTGAATAAGAAAGATATCCAGACCAGCCAGTATTCACTGACAACCCAACCCGAAGATAACCCAGTGCCAGCGAGCGCAACTAAGAACAAGACGCCTCCTGTCTTCGTAGCCACCAACCAGGTAACAGCCAAGATGAACGTCACTGAGAACATCGGCAAAGTCCTGGACGCTGCCACTGCAGCTGGATCGAACAGCGTGATGGGGATCAGCTTCGACCTCAGGGACCCAAAGCCGCAGATGGACAAGGCCCTTGCCAACGCAGTCAACGATTCCAGAAGAAAGGCTGAGATAATGGCCGGGACCGCAGGGGTGAAGCTGGGCAAGATACTAGAATTGTCCGAAGGATACGGCTACACTTCTTCGAATGCTCCAAGGGCGGCATACTCAGTCGCAGAAGCCACCACGCCCGTCCTTCCCGGCGAGATGGAGATTACCGCAAGCGTCACTGTAACCTACGAGATTACAAAGTAAGCTTGACATAACCAATTTCATTTTTCATTTCCGATCGTTTACAGTTACAGCTTATACGATCTACGGGATGCCAACAATTGTCGTAGATGATTGTTAATTCAGAGGTAGTGCAATAGAAGTTAAGAATTAACTCGCCAGGCGTGAAATCTTAATTATATACCATTATATATCTTATCAAATCCAAACTCTAAATACTAAGAGCAGATGAATTGATATGGTGTTAATGTTTGACCGCGGGAGTTAATTTTGTTCCTACCACCTGCCCATATTGTGGAACAGGGTGCAGTTTTTATCTGGTAACCAGGGACAACAAGGTACTCGGGATAGAGCCATGGCAAACCCCTCCTGTAAATGAGGGGAAACTGTGTCAGAAAGGGAGGTATGCATACCAGTTCATCCACAGCAAGGATCGCCTTACAAAGCCGCTGATAAAGAAGAACGGGGGATTTGTTGCTTCCACCTGGGATGAGGCCTACCGATTGATAGTTGAAAAATTCAAATCCTTTAAACCGGAGGAGTTTGGATGTCTGGCCTCTGCAAAGGCCTCGAACGAGGATAATTACCTCATGCAGAAATTTGTCCGCATAGCTTTAAAGACAAATAATATTGACCACTGTGCTAGGTTATGCCATTCTTCTACAGTTTCTGGGCTTTCCGAAGTATTTGGTTCGGGTGCCATGACCAATTCCATACCGGATCTCCAAGAATCAAAATGCATATTTGTTATCGGAAGCAATACCTTTGAACAGCATCCGTTAATAGGCAGAAGGCTTGTCCTTGCAAGGAAGAGCGGTGCCAAGATCATCTGCGCAGATCCGAGGTACACTCCCACGGCAAAGCAGGCAGATCTCTACCTTTCTATGTATTCCGGAACCGACGTTGCATTGCTTAACGGACTCATGCACCATATCATAGAGAATGGATGGGAGGATTCGGATTTCATAAAAAGCAGAACAAAAAATTATGATTCTATGAAAAAAACGGTGATGGAGGAGAACTATAATCTCAAGAACGTATCAGAGATAACCGGAGTTCGAGAGTCTGACCTGAAAACCGCTGCAGAATGGATCGCAAAATCCAAACCTTGTGCCCTTGTCTTTGCCATGGGAATAACACAGCATACCGTAGGTGTAGACAATGTGAAATCCGTTGCAAACCTTATGATGCTGACGGGAAATATCGGAAAACCGGGCAGCGGCGTCAATCCGCTCAGAGGACAGAATAATGTCCAAGGTGCCAGTGATATGGGTTGTTTGCCGAATGTATACAGCGGATATCAAATGGTTACTGACAAGGAATCCCGCAATAAGATGATGAAAATATGGGGGGTGGCTGAGATTGCCGAAAGCAGGGTAGGCTATACGGCAACTGAGATGATCGACAATCTCGCTGACGAGCCTGGTAAAATAAAGTGCATGTACCTCTTAGGTGAGAATCCCATGCTCTCAGACCCTGACATCAACCATGTGAGAGAAGCACTGGAGAATGTTGAATTCATGGTGTCCCAGGAGATTTTCTTGAGCGAGACCGCTGAGTTCGCTGACGTAGTCCTTCCCGCTGCCTGTTATGCCGAAAAGAACGGAACACACACCAATACTGAGCGGCGTGTGCAAAGATGGAGGAAAGCCATTAATCCACCAGGAGAAGCAAAGCCGGACTGGCTTATCATCAGTGAGATTGCCAGGCTGATGGGATACGAAAAACAGTTCTCTTACAAGAATGAGAGTGAGATATTTGACGAAATTGCGAGGATCACGCCTTCTTACTCTGGCATCAATTATGATCGCTTAGAACATCCTTACGCTCTTCAGTGGCCTTGTCCGGACACAAACCATCCGGGGACCCAGATTCTTCATACGGATAAATTTGCCACAAAAGATGGTCTTGGCATTTTCATGGCTGTTGAGTGGAAGCCGCCTGCTGAGGTTACGGATCCTCGGTATCCTCTGATACTGACTACAGGCAGAAGCATCTGGCACTGGCATACGGGGACAATGACCCGTCGCTCGGAGACTTTGGATAGAGAAGTTAAGACCGGCTGGGTTGAGATCAATACAAAAGATGCAGAGAACCTTGGAATAGAAGACGGCGAAAAGGTAAAGGTTTCATCACGCAGGGGTGAGATCGAAATTCCAGCGAAGTTGACAGAGGACATCAAAATTGGAGAGGTTTTCATACCGTTCCATTTCAAGGAGTGTCCTGCTAACGTCCTGACCAATAATGCAGTGGATAGCATTTCAAAGATTCCTGAATATAAAGCGTGTGCAGTAAAGGTCGAAAAAATGAATGACAGGGATAAAGAGGTGGTTGGACGAGGACAAAGGGCGATCTGATATTTGCATGGGCTAACGATCCGATAGTCAGAGAAAAGGGGGAATCGGGAGGTGCAGTTACAGGCTTGTTGAAGTTTGCCCTCGAGGATGGCGTTGTGGATGCGGTTCTCGGGATCAAAAAAGGGGCAGACACATTCGATGCGAGACCTGTCTTAATCACCGATCCCAATGAAGTTATGGAGACGGCTGGAGCCATCTATGGAGGCACGCTTCTGCTATCTAAGCTGTTCGGAAAATACCTGAATGGCTCCAAAGATTTGAAGATAGCAGCCGCCCTTAAGGGATGCGATGTGATGGGGGTCTACGAGCAGGCAAAGAGAAGACAGTTGAATCTGGATAATGTGTTAATGATAGGCCTAAACTGTGGAGGTGCCACAACTCCTGCCATGATGAGGCGCATAATGTCCGAGGTCTTTTTGGTCGATCCTGATTCGGTGAGCAAAGTGACCATGTACAAGGGACATTTAAATATCACAAGCGAAGGTGGGAAGAAAGACATCTCCATTCCCAAACTCGAAGACGCAGGTTACGGCCGAAGAAGCAACTGCAGACGATGTAAGATGAAGGTTCCAAGACAGGCCGATCTCGCCTGCGGGCAATGGGGCGTGAGGGAGGATAGAGTGGGAAAAGCCACCTTTGTCGAGGTGTGCAGCCAGCGTGGAGCAGATCTAGTCAACGCTGCCCAGGAAGCTGGGGCCATAGGCACAGAAGTCCCTGATGCTTCATGCATTAAGGCTCGCAAGAGACGGGAGGATGCGGTACTGAACCTGGCCGATGAATGGCGCAGGAGAGATTTTGCACCCTTGAGCAATAGCAAGGATCGTCTGAAGATGATGATTGAAGAGACTGCGCGGTGCATAAAATGCTACACCTGCATAGATGTTTGTCCTGCCCTCTTCAACACTACCAAGCCCTATATCACCTCATTCCCAGGAAAGGTTCCGCCTGAGTTTGCATTCCATCTGCTGCGCTATTTCCATGTTGCTGATTCCTGCATAGATTGCGGTCAGTGTGAAGAACTTTGTCCGATGGATATTCCGAATGCACTGTTCATGCATGCCATTGAAGCCGACCTTGAAGAGCTGTACGGATATCATGCAGGCGAAGACATGTCACAGCCTGCAGTTTCAATCACAAAGGAACCAGATGTATAGATTGAGGGCTAGGGCGGTTGCTCTGCCGAGCGCGGGTTTCAACATAAACTAATGCATATAAATTTACACACATATAATCATGCATAAATAGTGCTTGATCATATTTGTCAAATCATTTCTGCTGATAGTGCAACTTAGTCTGCATGTATCTCAGACTTCCTGGGAAAAACCCGGGAAAACGGAATCGAAAGGGCCGAGATCCTTCTATCCGTACATCTGCTCGATGTGTCCTGTCGCCGCTGGCTCTGCCCCGAATGCCTCCTGAAACTTCCAGACCACATACAGCTCGCACTTGAAGTTCGCTCTCAGGACCTCCATCAGCTTGTTCTTTGTCAGTCCGTCGTAATATATCTCCCTGCTGAACCGGATGCCGTTCAGCTCTCCTCCTCCTGGCTCCATGTCGAAGTTCGAGTCCTGGAAGAGCAAAGCATAACGCATATCCCAGATGAACTTCTCCCTATCCTTCCTGGGCAAGGCCTGGAGGGCCTTTTGGTGAACCTCCGCCAGCCTGATGGTGCTCAAGACCACTATCATATCGTCGCGGTTGTTGGGCTGAATTACGTTCACGTGTCGCCCGGAACGCACGGGAAACTCGGCTGCCAAATGAAAATACAGATTCTCGTCGTAGACCTTATCTTTGTACAGGGCTTCCTCAGAAAGCCAGCTCATTACCTTCTTACACGTCTCCTCGACCTTTTCCGGCACCATTCGCTTCTTCTCCTGCTCCTCTTGTAAGATTCAGGGACTAGGCCATGGCTCGCGGATTAATAAGTATATCTCATGTATTCAGAACGCTTCAGAATTTTTCGAATTCGTTGCAACATCACAGATCAATAAAAGAATCCTGCCCAACAATTCACGAGAGATCGGCCCAAAATCCAAGCTGCTATCGAGGGCTCAAAAGATGAAAAAAATTGAGAACTGGTAGAGCGGGAGCTATTCTACTTCAGGATCTCATGCAGCTTGAACTGATGGGGCCCAAGCTTGCCCCCGAAGTTGGCGGCTGTGATCTTGACGACGCCCGGAACAGTACACGCAGCCTTTATTCCAGCCCGCATGGACTGCTCAATAGCCTCGCGGCTGATTCCGTTTATAACGATCTCGTACCCGGATTTGATCTCCTCGGGAAGAGTGCATGTACCTTCCTCTCTCAGCGATGGACAAAATGCTGCGTTCGTGGACGCCTTAAGGAACTTGTACTTGGAACCAACCTTGGAGCCGCTGGCTACAACTCCGCCAGGGAATGGAGTAATCGTGCCCTTCTGTTTCCTTATCTCGTCCACAGCCACCTCAGCGGCCGTGAGGGCCGCAGCTTGGTTGTCGGCAAGGATGTAGAAGTTGCCACCGGCTATTCCGTCAACCGCACCGATGGTCTCCTCGATCATGAACTCTCCTGACATGATGGGGATCTTCCAGAACTTCCTTCCAAGATAGTCCATCTGCTTCTGGTAGCCGTCTCCGAAGAAGCTCTGCTTCTTGCCGGTGTCGAACTGCTTCTCGGCCTCGGGCAGACCGTTGAAGACTGCAGTCGTAGGTGCTGTCAGGACACACTGGCCTATCCGCCAGATGAGCGAGCCCTCCAGGCTCTTGTAGCCCATATTGCAGATCTGAATGTAAACGCCAGGTCTTCCGTCAGGCGTCTCGCTTGCGCTTGCTATGCACTCGATGCCCGATTCTGCAGGGCACCCAATCACTGAGGTTCCGAAACCTGTGGCCTCCCGTGCCGCCTCCAGAGCCCAGTGCTCCGATATGGCGGTTATCAGGACTCTTGCGATCTTTATGGGAAAGGCCTCTGCAAAGGTATCGTCTATTTGTACGCCGTTTATCTCCATATCATCCCTCACCATCTACACGTGAATCTGATTCGCTCCAAACCGAAATGGATAATTGGGTCAGCTTAACCAAATTGGTTAAGAATTGGTTAATGTGTTTGTAGATTAAGCTGGGTTGTATACTGCCAGCTCAAAACCCTTATCGCCCTGAAAGGCCGCTGCAGAGCATACCGGCCTCTCGAAAGGCAGATCGAAGGCTGCTTTTGCGACTACTGATGCGTCTATGCCGGAAATTGCCACAGGCTCAAATCCGATCTTCTCGTAGGTGGCAACCATGAAGGCGTCGTTGTCTTTCAAGGGGATTTCCTTGAATCTGAACTCATCCTTCATTGCTATTCCTAGCCAAGCCCTACTTCCGTACACCGCCCCGGCTATCCTAGGGGTGTCCAGCTCGTCCCTCTCGTAGCCGTATGCCACAAGGCTGAGGGCGATGGCGTCTAAGGGTGGCGACCCGTCTTCTACCCTCTCCATTATCATGTCTATTTGAGTGCCGTTGCTGGCCACGGCCACATCACCACTGGTTCTTACACAGTTGTAGGCTATGTAGGGGTTCTTGGCCAGATCTTTGGGGTCAAGGGGAGAGACAAGTATGCTGCTGCCCCGCACTTCAGCTAT
>Ga0182011_10004433_pt1 | contig 11251 bp, 6 predicted proteins | sample 711E1DmetaG_FD_120481 | JGI IMG/M metagenome (GOLD analysis project Ga0182011, IMG submission 120481) | Permafrost microbial communities from Stordalen Mire, Sweden - 711E1D metaG | ecosystem: Environmental > Terrestrial > Soil > Wetlands > Permafrost | place: Sweden: Stordalen | collected... | reverse complement strand
GGTATCAATGGATTCAACGGAAACACCCGTCATTACTTTCATCCCAGCTTTCTTGAACGAACGCTCGAGCGTTTTCGATACTTCTTCATCCTCAACGGGCACAATATTGGGAAGAACTTCAATAAGAGTTACCTTAGTGCCTATGGAATGATAAAAATAGGCGAATTCCGAACCAATAGCACCGGAACCGACAACCACCATGGTTTTCGGCTGAACCGGAAGGGTCATGGCTTCACGGTACCCGATGATCTTTTTCCCGTCCTGCCTGAGACTCGGAAGTTCTTTCGAACGGGCCCCCGTTGCAATGATGATATGATCGGCAGAGTAATCCGTGGCTTTTCCACTCTCGTCGGTAACTTCCACTATCTTTCCGGGTTTTACTTTCCCGTATCCTTTGAGATGCTCAATTTTATTTTTCTTCAGAAGGAACTGTATTCCCTTGCTCATGGTATCGGCCACTTCACGGCTGCGTTTGATGATGGCCGGGAAATCGGCTTTAGCTTCAGCTGCGGTTATGCCAAATTCCGCTGCATGCTGAAAATACTGAAAAACACTTGCGCTTTTTAGCAGTGCCTTAGTAGGGATGCAGCCCCAATTCAGGCAGATACCGCCAAGTTCGGCTCTCTCTGCAACAGCGACTTTAAAACCAAGCTGGGCTGCGCGTATAGCGGCAACATACCCCCCGGGGCCGCTGCCTATGACAATGATATCAAACTTCATAGAAACATAATTATCGAATCCGCGAAAGTACTAAAAATTGAGCTGTTAACCAAGATCACCAGGTTCAGAATTTCAGTTACGGAGCTTAATTAATTGCCTGTTGTCACATATTTTTTTATTTTTGTTAATTGCTCCCTGTCAAAGGCCGCCAAGTATCAACTAAAATAAAAGCACCCATGTCAAAACAAGGATTCAGTACCAAAGCTATTCATGCCGGGAATGTCGAGTTCAGTCCCGGTTCAATGATCACCCCCCTTTACCAGTCTGTAGCCTATCCCTATGCTGATGCAAAAGAAGCTGCAGCCATTTTTACCGGTGAAAAACCCGGATACACATACGGACGCTGGGATAACCCGACCGTCGATCTTTTCGAGCAAAGGATGGCTGCGCTTGAAGGCACCGACGGGGCTATAGCAACTGCCTCGGGCATGTCGGCCATATTCCTTCTGTCGCATCACTGGCTTTCGCCGGGCGATGATGTTGTTTCCTCAAACCGTGTTTACGGCGGTACGTTCGGCCTGTTCGAAACGGGGCTGAAGAAAATGGGGACCAGGGTCAACTGGGTGACGAAACCCGATGATATCAATGCCTGGAAAGAGGCCATCACTCCGAAAACAAAATTTTTGTTTGTGGAAACCCCCAGCAATCCTGCACTTTTTATAGCCGACATACCGGCTCTGGCAAAACTGGCCAGATCGAAGAAACTTCCCCTGGTAGTTGACAATACGATAACCACACCGGCGCTTCAGCAGCCTATTGCCCTTGGAGCGGATGTTACAGTTCATTCCACAACAAAGTATGTATGTGGAAACGGGACAAGCCTGGGTGGCATCATCTGCGGACCAAAAAGCCTCATCGACGGGATCCGCCAAACCTCCATCCGCTACCTTGGTCCGGCCATGGCCCCGTTCAATGCATGGCTTAATTTACTTGGGCTGGAAACCCTTTCACTGCGTATGGAAAAGCATTGTTCGAATGCCATGGCAGTAGCCACATTCCTTGAGAAACACCCCAGGGTAAAACATGTGAATTACCCGGGATTGAAGTCCAACCCGTATCATAAATTGATCAAGTCCCAGATGAAAGGTTGCAGTTCGTTGCTTTCGTTCGAACTTGACGGGAATTATAAAGATGCAACCAGATTCATTGATTCGCTTAAGATTATAACCCATGCTACCCATCTGGGCACCTGCCGTTCCATTGTAACCCATCCTGCTTCCACCACGCATTCGGCTATGGGAGAGAAGGAGATGAAAAAGGCAGGGATATCTCCATCTATGATCAGGTTTTCAATAGGGATCGAAGATGAGAAAGACCTTTTGGATGACCTGGCACAGGCATTCAAGGTGGCCGGCAAACAGGGGAAACGTAAAAAATAAGATCTGAATGTACGGCCCTTCGCCGCAGGCGAAGGGCCGTACCAACCATTCTATCTTAATGGACAAACCACTTCAATTCTATTCAACCAATCTGAAGGCTGATAATCTCAGGTTTCATGAGGCTCTGCTTAAAGGACAGGCGCCGGATAAAGGCCTTTATATGCCGGTAAGTATTCCACAGATCCCGCTTGAAGAAATTGAGAGTTTCAGGAAAATGGAATACTGGGAGATCGCGTACCATGTCACAAAAGGTTTTCTCACCGGCGAGATTTCTGAACCTGAACTTAAAAAAATAGTCAGGGATTCGTATGACTATGATGTACCCCTTGAACTGGTATTTAAACGGAAATACGTTATGCGCCTCGACCGTGGGCCAACCGCCTCTTTCAAGGATTTTGCAGCCCGTATGATGGGGCGGCTCATGCAGCATTATCTTAAAGCCGGAAACCGCCGCCTCCTGATACTCACAGCAACTTCGGGCGATACAGGCAGCGCTGTGGCAAACGCCTTTTACGGGCTGGATTGCATAGATATCGTCGTTCTGTTTCCGAGGGATGAAGTGACCGACCGCCAACGAAAACAAATGACGACCCTGGGAAAAAATGTAAAGGTCCTTGCCCTTGATGCCAAATTTGACGATTGCCAGTCCCTTGTAAAACAGGCTTTTGCCGATCCGGATCTGGACTATCTTCAACTTTCATCAGCCAACTCCATTAATATAGGAAGGCTGATCCCCCAGACCGTTTATTACTTCTATGCCTTCGCCAAACTCTCAGTACCCGGCGAACATATCGTATTTTCAGTCCCTTCAGGCAATTTCGGTGATATGATGGGAGGAGTGCTTGCCATGAAAATGGGGCTCCCGGTAAGTAAATTCATTATTGCTACAAACGAAAACGATGAATTCCCGAATTACCTCTTAAGCGGAAAGTATAATAAGATTGAGCCTTCCCGCAACTGTATCTCCAGCGCCATGAATGTTGGCCATCCAAGCAACCTGGCCCGTCTGCTGGCTTTGTACGGGGGCATTATGGATGAAAAGGGCAATATTTACCGTGCAGCAGACATGGATCTGATGAGAAAAGAACTCTGGTCGGTAAGCATCACTGATGAGGAAACACGCAAAACAATCGGAGGTGCCTGGAACCTGTGGAAACTGCTTCTTGAACCTCACGGTTCCGTTGGCTGGACAGGGCTGATGAGATATATCCATGATCATGAACATCAGCTTGCAGCCAACCAGCTCTGTGTTTCCCTCGAGACTGCCCATCCGGCGAAATTCCCTGATGAAATACAGAAGATCACCGGCATTGACCAGCTCCTTCCACCGAGCCTGCAGGGTATTGATAACAAACCGGAATTCGTCTCAGAACTCCCTAACCAATACAAGGAATTTAAAACCTGGCTTATATCTAACTTCAAATAACCCAACCATCAGTAAACAGTCACAATTCACTAATCACTAAAGAAATGTATATTGTATGCTCCGACCTCGAAGGCGTCTTTACACCTGAAGTATGGATCAACGTTGCCGAAAAAACAGGTATTACTGAACTCCGCCGCACCACGCGTGACGAGCCCGATTACGAAAAACTGATGAGATGGAGGATGAGGATACTCGATGAACACGCACTGAAGCTTCACGATATCCAGAATGTGATCGCACAAATAGAACCTCTGCCCGGAGCCCTTGAATTCATTCAATGGATCAGGGTAAAAACACAACTGATCGTGGTTTCCGACACTTTTATCCAGTTTGCAGATCCTCTGATGAAGAAACTGGGAAGGCCCACCTTATTCTGTCATACACTTGTAATGGACGATACCAACCGGATAATCGATTTCAAAATGCGCCAGCCTGATCCCAAACGCAGGACTGTCGAGGCCCTTCAGGGCCTGAAATACCAGGTGGTTGCAGTGGGCGATTCATATAATGATATCTCTATGCTAAAGCAGGCCGAAGTTGGCATACTGTTCCGCCCCCCCGATAATGTGATCAATGATTATCACCAGTTCCCGATTACGCATGATTATGATGAGATAAAAGGGATCTTGGATAAGTATCTCGGTTAAACTTTTATATCTTTTACAATGAGCTGGCAAGGTCACAAGAATCATCTGCGACAACCTCTTGAATTCCTTTTTATTCTTTTTCTGATTTTTCTATCCGGATATCTTTTTGCGGAATCCGGGGATGCTGTCATACGCAAGTATTCCACAGAGATAAAATATAATTACAAACGGCTTACCGTTAAAACCAGTGTTGAGATTCAGATCAATAACAGGGAAGGCGAAAGCCTTACCGAATTCAATATTCCATATACACAAAAGGACAGGATCACCCGGCTTAAAGCCTCAATTACCGATTTAAACGGGGAAATTATAAGGGAACTTGGCAGGAAGGAGATCAAGGATAGGAGCCTGTTTACGGATAATACTTTTTATTCGGACAATTTCTGCAAAGTATTTGAATTGAAGTACAATGTATTTCCTTATATCATTGTATTGGAATATGTTCAGGAGTTTGAGGAATTTTACAGTATTGTCAACTGGGACCCTGTTTATCATTCCGGATTTAAAACACTCAATGCTACATTGGATCTGCAGATACCAGCGGATTATAAAGTAAATATTTACACCTTGAAGGTGCAAGCATCAAAGCCGGGATCAGATAATGGCAATATCGTTTATCATTGGGAGGCCTCCTATGATTCCATATGGCCGGATGAGATTTACCAACCCCCGTTTGGACAGAGTTTGCCACGGGTCATAATAAGCCCCCTTGATTTGACATATGGAGTTCATGGCAGCATGGCAAGCTGGACATCTTTCGGGGATTTCATCTTTGATTTGATGAGGGATGAAGACATTCTTCCGCAAGAGGAAGCCGACCAGGTACTGAAACTTATTTCAAACTGCAGCAGCAAGACAGAAAAAATCATAATTCTTTATCATTATTTGCAGGACAGGACCCGATACATTAATGTAAGCATTGATATCGGCGGGCTCCGGCCATATCCTGCCGAATACGTGGCCCGGAATAAATTCGGGGATTGCAAGGCCCTTGTCAATTATATGCACTCCATGCTTAAACTTGCCGGTATTGAATCGGTTTACTGCCTGGTCCAGAGCGGCAAAAATCCACCGGGCATAATCAAAGAAATCCCGTCCCAGCAGTTCGATCATGTTATCCTGATGGTGCCGGATTTGAAAGATACAACATGGCTCGAATGCACCAGCAATGTCCTTCCCTGCGGATACCTCGGTTCCTTTACTCAGGACAGGGAAGTGCTCGCTATTAAGAAAGACAGGAGTTGCTTTGTGAGGACTCCGGCACAGTCAGTCGCCGCCGTCACAATAAATTGCTCTTACAGTTTCATCTCTGATAAATCGGGAAACAGCAAAACAGGAATCGATTTTCTGTTCAGAGGTGATGACTTTGACAACCTTGCATCCGTCAAATCTGATTTGACCAGGGAAGATGCCACAGAATATCTGAAACATTATATCCCATTCAAATCCTTCACGATTCAATCCTGGTCACTTGAACGACAAAACCGGGATGAGGCTTCAATAAGGCTGAAAGCTTCTGTTAAACTTCCTGATCAGCCCAAAAACTATGGGGATGCTGTAGTTTATGATCTCCCGGCTTCGGCTTTGCCAAATTTTGAAAAGCCTGCAGAGAGAAAACTCCCCGTTCACTTTTCATTCCAAAAATCAATTCATGACACACTTGTTTATTTAATCCCACCGGGGTATACGGCAACCTCATCCGCAAGCAGAAAAATAGAAAGTACATACGGGAGTTGGCTCATTCAGAGTTCAGTGGATAGTAATTCGGTTACCATAATCAGGAACTGGACCCTGTATCGAGGTGACATAAGTATTTCCGACTATTCCTCCTTTTATTCCTTCATCAGTTCGGTTAAAGACAACGAAAGAAAATCGAAGGTCATTTTTAAACTCAACAAGCGATGAAAACACTAACGGTTTACATGTTTATTCCACTTACTCTGATGATGGCATTTATTGCCAGGGGGCAGGATTACTCAAAGAAATTCGGGGATGTAAGTATGGATGAGATGACCCTGATGTCCTGTAAAAGAGATCTCAAAGCTGATGCAATGGTTTTATATGATCTGGGAAAATCCTCCTTTGTAAGGAGCGATAATGGATTTTATATTGTTTTTGAGGATCATGCAAGGATCAAGATCTTCAGGAAACCGGGATTTAAAAGTGCGACCATTGAAATTCCGCTTTGGCAATATGACAAAAAAGGAGAAGAGTTACATGAGATCACAGCTGTGACTTATAATCTTGCCGATGGTAAAATTCAAAGAACACCCATCGATCTGAATACCATTTATGAAGAAAAAATCAGCGACAACCTCTCTGTTAAGAAATTTATACTCCCTGATCTGAAGGAAGGCTCAGTGATCGAGTACAGGTACATGGTACTGTCACCTTTCCTTTTCAACCTGCCAGACTGGGACTTTCAAAGGGAAATCCCGACTCTCCTGAGTGATTATACTGTTTTCATGATACCATTCTATGAATATACCTATGTGTTGCAGGGAGCAAGTCGTTTCGACAAATTGGAGAATTATAAGGTTGAGGATATTGTAAAAACTTTTGGTCCGGTAAATTATAATGAGATGGTTACGCATTTTGTTATGACTGATGTCCCTGCCTTTAAGGAAGAGCCTTTTATCACTACCAAAGAGGATTACATGATCAAGATCAACTTTCAGCTTTCAAAGGTGACCGATGTGGATGGAACCTGGACGGATGTTATCAATACCTGGGATAAGCTTGGCAAGGACCTGATGAAGGATGTCGATTTCGGAAAATATATGAGTAATTGCCAGAGCCTTGCCAAGGGGCTTTTTGACATTCAGAAGGATGCCTCAGCGGATGAAAAAACCAGATTCTACACTCTTGTAAAGGATGTTAAGGCCATGGTACGGTGGGATGAGAAAAACAGCAAATACGCCAATAAATCCGCAAAAAATTTTGTTGCTGAGAAAACCGGTAATTCTGCTGCAGTCAATCTGTTTCTTGCCGGCGTTTTAAATTCCGCCGGAATCGAGTCCTATCCGGTTTTGCTGAGTACCCGCAACAACGGAAAAGTCAAGGTTGACTACCCCTTTCTGCATTATTTTGATTATGTGGCCGTAATATCCAAAGTGGATGAAAAATGGATACTGACCGATGCCACGGAAATATTTTGTCCCGACGGCAGCATCCCGCCCCGTTGCATAAATGGCAAAGGTCTGATCGTGTTCAAAGATAAAACAGGATGGGTTGACCTGCTTCAGAATATAGCCGGACAAAAGGTTATGGAGTTTACAATGGATCCTTTTCCGGGCAAAGATTCCATCCCTGTAACCTGCAATATCGTTTACACGGGCTATGAAGCTTATTTTATAAAGAAAAACCTGAGGAATAAGCAGGACGAACTATTAAAATATTACCAGTCGGACCTGCTTGATCCGGAAGGGAAGATCGAAACCTTTAACTACGAAGATGCAAACAAGAACTATGTCGTTCATTTTAAGTGTAATATGCCTGCCGAAAACCTTGATGGGAAGATCATTATTTCACCGGTTCCAAATGATTTTCTGCCGGGTAGTTTGTTCCCTGAAGCCGACCGCAAGCTGCCTGTCAATCTGAATTACAACCGTGTGAGAACTTTTACCAGCAGAATACGTATCCCGGAAGGATACAAAGTGCCGGATTTACCTGAAGATTATTCGGCTGACGACAATTATATGAAGATCACTTATTCTTCAAGGCAGGATAGTAATATGATTGTTATATCGGCCTTGTACGGTTTTAAAAAAATTATATACCAGCCTCAGGAATACATCAATCTCAGGCTTCATTTTATTGACATTAATTCGAAGTTCAACCAGAAGGTTGTTATGGTGAAGAACTAACATTGTCCTGCTTCCTTTTCGTTGAGTCCGGAATAATTCTTTTCCCGTATTATCAGGACCTTTGTAACTTTGCAGAAATATTCCGGAATTATGAAAAAAACAAACGATCCTTCAACCCGTATTTTCGACCTTCTTCAGTTCGGTGAATACGGGGATGTGAATCCCTCCATTACGGATTCAGCTACCTATACTTTTATGCAGGCCATAACCATGAGCGAGACTTTCGCCGGCCAGCAGGAAGGTTGCTACCTATACTCCCGCCACTGGAATCCCACGAACAAGTACCTTGCCGATGCGCTTGCTGCGCTTGAAGGCACGGAATCGGCCTGGGTCACCGCCTCCGGAATGGCGGCAATCACCAGTGCGATCTTCCAGCTTGTAAAAAGCGGGGATCATATTGTTTGCGCAATGACAATCTACGGCGGGACATTCGCTTTCCTTTATAATTACATTAAAAAGTTCAATATTGGTGTAACTTTTATTGATATCCGTAAGCTGGATGAGGTGCGTAAAGCCATCCGGCCGAATACAAGGATTATTTACACAGAATCCATGACAAATCCCCTGCTTCAGATCAGCGATATTCCTGAATTGGCTAAAATTGCCAATGAGCATGGGATCAAGCTGATGGTTGATAATACATTCACTCCTATGATGATTGCTCCGGCCCAGCATGGCGCTCATATTGTTGTTCACAGTATGACTAAATTCATAAATGGAAAGAATGACTGTGTTGCAGGGGCAATTTGTGGTGATAAGGAATTTATCGATGCGCTTTGCGATGTCAATAATGGTACGGCAATGTTGCTTGGCCCTTCACTTGAACCGCTGCGTTCATCAGGCATCCTGAAAAATCTGCATACCCTGCATATCCGTATGAAACAGCACAGCAAAAATGCAATGTACCTTGCTGAGCGGTTTAAAGAATATGGTACAAAGATTATTTACCCGGGTCTGCCGGAACATAAGGGGTATAAGGTCATGAAAAAGATCATGAACCCGGAATTCGGATTCGGCGCCATGATTGCTATCGATATGGGGACTTCTGCCCGTGCAGCGAAATTGATGGAACATATGGAACTCGAGGGTGTGGGATACCTCGCCGTAAGCCTTGGATATTTTAAAACCTTATTCAGTAATTCGGGTAAGAGTACTTCTTCGGAAGTCCCGGAAAATTTCCAGAAGGAAATGGGGTTATCGGAAGGCCTCATCCGTTTCTCGGTTGGCCTCGATAATGATATTGAACGTTCCTGGGAAAAGATAAAGCATTGTCTTGATCAGATGAATTAAATCCCTAATCCTGACAAGTGGATACCAGGTTCCTGTCACCAAACGCATCGTCGATACGGGTAACAGTAGGCCAGTATTTATCCTCATTGGACCAGGGCATCGGATAGGCAGCTTTCTGCCTCGAATAGGGCAGTGTCCACTCATCGGCCGTAACCATGGCTGCAGTATGCGGCGCTTTCATGATCACATTTACAACCTTATCCGCCTTGCCTGTTACAATCTCTTCAATCTCGCCTTTGATTGCGATCATAGCCTCGATAAAACGGTTCAGCTCGTAATAAGGCTCGCTCTCGGTAGGCTCCACCATTAGTGTGCCGTGAACGGGGAAAGCAACGGTAGGAGCATGGAAGCCATAATCCATCAACCTTTTTGCAATATCAATAGCGCCGATGTTGGTCTGACGTGTAATCCCGTTGCAGTCTACGATCATTTCGTGAGCACAGCGGCCATTCTTACCTGAGTATAATATGGGATAATATGGCTCCAGGCATGATTTTATATAATTGGCATTTAAAATTGCCATTTTTGTGGCTTCAGTTAATCCTTCTCCTCCCATCAACTTAATATAGGCATAGGAAATGGTGAGGATCAATGCGCTGCCATATGGGCCTGAAGCAACGGCAGTGGTCCCTGTCTTCCCGCCGGTCTCAACCTGGGTATGGCGTGGCAGGAAGGGAGTGAGGTGCTTTGCAGCTGCAATCGGGCCTTCCCCCGGACCGCCGCCTCCGTGCGGAATGGCAAAGGTCTTGTGAAGGTTCAGGTGGCAAACGTCGGCCCCGATCATCCCCGGATTGGTGAGCCCGACCTGGGCATTCATATTGGCGCCGTCCATATAAACCTGCCCGCCGTTTTCATGAACAATATTCACGATTTCAAGTATGTTTTCTTCAAACACACCATGAGTCGAGGGATAGGTTACCATCAATGCCGAAAGATTGTCTTTATATTGAACTGCTTTCTCACGAAGATCCGTTGTGTCGATATTTCCGTGATCGTCGCATTTAACAACCACCACCTGCATGCCCGCCATAGCGGCACTTGCAGGATTTGTACCATGGGCAGAGGAAGGGATAAGACAAACATTCCTGTACCCTTCGCCACGGCTTATATGATACTGCCTGATCACCAGCAATCCCGCGTATTCTCCCGCGGCGCCCGAATTGGGCATGAACGAAACGGAATCAAATCCTGTGATCTCGCAAAGATCCTTCTCCAACTCACCGATCAGGTATTGATAACCTTCGGCCTGGTCTTTGGGTACAAAAGGATGAACTCCTCCAAACTCGGGATAACTCAATGCAAATAACTCGGATGCGGCATTCAGCTTCATGGTGCAGGAACCCAGAGGGATCATCGAACGGTTCAGCGAAAGGTCCCTGATCTCAAGTTTCTTGATATAGCGCATCATCTCGGTCTCTGAATGACAGGAGTTGAAGACCTTTTGTGTCATGAAGGCGGATGACCTTGTGAGTTCTGCAGGAATAGTGGTTATCTGCTCACATTCCTTCGGGTTGCATATGAACTCTGAAAAGGCTTTGCCGTTCGACTCTGCAAAAAGACGAAGCAGTACATTGATGTCGGACAGCCCTGTGGTCTCATCTATGCTGATTCCAACATGACGTTCATCAATGTACCTGAGGTTGATTTTCTGTTCGAGGGCCTTGTGGCTTAACGAGGCTTCAGAAACGCTTTCAGGAAGTCCGATACAAATAGTGTCAAAAAAATATTTGTTTAGCTGTTTGTAACCATATTTCCGTATTTCCCGGGAAAGAACACCAGTGAGGATATTGATGTGTCGTGCAATTTGCGTGATCCCTTTAGGTCCGTGATAAACGCCGTACATGCCTGCCATTATAGCCAGCAATACCTGGGAGGTACAGATATTTGAGGTGGCCCTTTCGCGCTTGATATGCTGTTCGCGGG
>Ga0182011_10004432_pt1 | contig 11253 bp, 11 predicted proteins | sample 711E1DmetaG_FD_120481 | JGI IMG/M metagenome (GOLD analysis project Ga0182011, IMG submission 120481) | Permafrost microbial communities from Stordalen Mire, Sweden - 711E1D metaG | ecosystem: Environmental > Terrestrial > Soil > Wetlands > Permafrost | place: Sweden: Stordalen | collected... | reverse complement strand
TCTGCCGAGCCGCAACGAGGCGGACCTGGAGGACGTACCGGCCGAGCTGCGCAAGGACATGCGCTTCATCCCTGTCGAGCGTGTCGAGCAAGTGTGGGATGCGGCCATGGGCCTGCACCTCGACGGGGGTACCCGGGCGCCGCGCGCGGATCGCGGCGGGGCGCCGGTCGGCAAGACGAAGGCCGGCAAGGCGAAGGCCGGCACGCCGGCCAAGGCCGCGTCGCGGCCGGCGAAAGCGACGACTCGGCCGGCGAAAGCGACCACGCGGCCGGCGAAAGCGACCACGAGGCCGGCGAAAGCGACGCCGCCGCGCAAAGTCGGCCCGGGTGCGGCCAAGAAGGCGACCGCGGCGCGTGGGCGCAGCGGTCGCTCGCGCCGCGGCGCCTAGGCAGGGGCGCGGCACAAGCACTTGAGACGGGGCGGGCGCCTACAGGCGCCCGCCCCGTCTCTGTCTGAGCCCGGCGCTCGCCGACTGCCGCGCCGCGTATCGGGGCTCCGCGCCGCGTACCCCGCTCCGCGCCGCGTATCGGGCTCCGCGCCGTGTAGCCCTCTCCGCTGAAGCTGCGGTAGACTCCGCTTGCGCGCTCCCTGTGAGGGCTCGCAGCGTCGCAGGTGGGATCTAGGGGGTGGACCGTGGTCGAGAGGCGACAATCTCGCAGAGCCGGGCGTCGGTGGCGTCGGTGCGGCTGGGCGGCGGCGATGGCCTTGCTGGCGATCGTCACCATGCTGTCGCCGGCGGCGCTGGCGGCCGCGCGAGACACCCCGGCAGGCCCGGTGACCTTCGCTCTGGCAGCCGTCACCGTGCGCCAAGACAACTCCGCCGACTTCTCCTGTCGCATCGACGATGCGAGCAGTGCCACGGCCACGGTCAGCATCGTCGTGCAGAAGCTCGACGGCACGCCGGTGACGACCCTCGACGTGGCCGATCCTCAGCAGACCAACACCGACCTCAGTCTTCCGCTCCAGGTCGCGGTCGCTCCCGGCGAGTATCAGTGGCTGGTCTACGCCACCGACGGCGCCGGCCTCACACAAACGCAGGTGGGCAGCAACACGCTCACGGTGAAGCAGAAGGGACCGGTGACGAAAGCGCTGGGAGCAGTGAAGGTGCGCCAGACGCTGACCTGCGTCTTTCATTACCGGGTCAACGACACGGCCAGCACTACGGCCACCGTGCGTCTCGTGGTCACAAAGAAGGGCGGCGCCACGGCCTTGCGCATGAGAGTCGCCAAGCCGCAGCCCACCAACTCGAGACGCGCCTACCGTCTGCGCATGAAGCTGCCGCCCGGCAAGTACACGTGGTCCGTGTATGCGACGGCTGCCGACGGCGCCGTGCAGATGTCGGTCGGCAGCAACCGGCTCACCGTGTTGCCGGCGCCGTTTCCTTCAGCGAGCGCCATAGCTCGCGCCGTGGCCTATCTCCGGGGGCGCAACTCGGACGCGGCGCTGGCCGTCGTCGACAGCGCCGGTGCGCTGCACGGCTACAGTCTCGACCGCCGCTTCACGAGCGCCAGCGTGGTCAAGGCGATGCTCCTCGTGCAGTACCTGCGCACGCACGCGACCCTGACCGCCAGCGCACGTGGCACGCTCACCCTGATGATCACGCAGTCCAACAACGCCGCCGCCTTTGCGACCTACGCCGCCGTCGGCGCGCACGGGCTCTACAGCCTGGCCAAGCTGGCCGGCATGAGGCACTTCACGGCCGGCGGCAACGTGCTCTACTCGCGCATCACGGCCGCCGATCAGGCGCGTTTCTTCTTTCATATGGACAGCTACATCCCGGCGGCCAAGCGCTCGTTCGCCCGTTACCTGCTCTCGCACATCGTCGCCAGCCAGAGCTGGGGCATCTCGCAGGTGGCGCGACCGGCCTGGAACGTGTTCTTCAAGGGCGGCTGGTTCGGCGCTGCGGCCGACCCCTTCACGCTGGTGAACCAGGTGGCGCGTCTCGAACGCCCCGGCGTCACCTGGTCGCTGGCCGTGTTGTCCGACCACAACCCGCACTCGCCCTATGCGTTTGTCACCCTGGAGGGCGTCACGTCACGACTGCTCGGGAAGTAGGCGTATGGCCGGCGTAGCCAGTAGACGGGGCGAGCGCCTTCGGGCGCGACTGGCGTCTTGGGGCGCCCCGTCTCTCTTGTACAGCCTAGCCAATCACGGGCGGCGACTGGTACAGCACGTAGAGTGCGTCTGCTTGCGTGTTCTTTCGCGTCCGGTCTACCATTGGCGGCACCGCAAGGTGCGCACTTCGGGTGCGCTCATGTGGCCGGCACACGTGCTCGCAACGGGGGGAGGCACTTGAGTCTGCAGGACCGGGAGACCGCCAACGTAGGTGCCGGACTCTGGAAGGGCACCGGCATGTGGGCCTGGATCCTCTTCCGCATCAGCGGTCTCGTTTTGGCGTTCTACCTGTTCGTGCACATCGGCGTCATCTCGCAGGGCCGCGCCAGCGGCGCGCACACGCTCAACCGCATCTTCACGACCTTCGACAAGCCGCTCTTCGTCTTTCTCGACCTCATGCTCGTGGCCGCGGTGCTGTACCACGCCCTCAACGGCGTGCGCATCCTGCTCATGGACTTGGGTGTGGGCATTCGCAGCCACAAGACCGTGTTCTGGGTCCTGATGACGATCGCCGCCGTCCTGCTTGGCGTGTTCGTCACCGTCGCCTTCCCCTACATCTTCTAGAGGTGGTCGAGGCATGAGACCAGAAGCGATGGCGCGACACCAGGGAGGCATGTGGCCGTGGCTCATGCAGCGTGTCACGGCCGTGCTCGTTTTCGTGACCATGGCCATCCATCTCACGGCGACGCACCTCCTCAACATCGGCGACCTGAGCTACGACAACATCGCCGGGCGGCTCGCCCACAGCGGCATGGCACTGGTCGACTTCACGCTGTTGGCGGCGGTCGTCTTCCACGCTCTCAACGGGGTGCGCATGGTGTGGCTCGACTACAGTCTCGCGGGCTCCGGCCGCCGTGTAGTGGACGTGGCCTTCTGGATCATCGGCGTCGGCGTGTTCTTCTACGGTGCCTGGGCGCTCTGGCCTTGGATCACGGGATGAGGGGGCTGAGGTGATCTACCATCAGCTCATCGTCGTGGGCGGCGGCCTGGCCGGCCTGCGCGCCGCCGTCGAGGCCAAGCAGGAGGGCATCGACGTGGCGGTGCTCTCGCAAGTGCACCCCGGCCGCAGCCACTCGGGGGCCGCGCAGGGCGGCATCAACGCGGCGCTGGCCAACAATCCCGACGGCGCCGACGACACGCCGGCAAAGCACGCCTTCGACACCGTCAAGGGCTCCGACTACCTGGCAGACCAGGACGCCGCCATCGAGATGACCCGAGACGCTCCGGACGTCATCTACGAGATGGAACACTGGGGCTGCCCGTTCAGCCGCTACGACGACGGCCGCATCGCTCAGCGGCCGTTCGGCGGCGCCGGTTTCCCGCGCACCTGCTATGGCGCCGACAAGACCGGCCACTACCTGTTGCACACACTGGTGGAGCGCGCCTACGAGCGCGGCATCAAGATGTACATCGAGGTGTTCGCCACGCAGCTCATCGTCGAGGACGGCGCCTGCAAGGGCGTGGTGGCCTACGACATGATCAACGGCGGCTTTCTCGAGTTTCGCGCCGACGCCGTGGTCATGGCTACCGGCGGCGCCGGCCGCACCTACATCAACACGACCAACGCCATCATCTCCACCGGCGGCGGCATGGCGCTCGCCTACCGGGCCGGCGTGCCCCTCAAGGACATGGAGTTCATCCAGTTCCACCCCACGGGGCTGTTCACCACCAACATCCTCATGACCGAGGGTTGCCGAGGCGAAGGCGGGTATCTCATCAACGACCAGGGCGAGCGCTTCATGAGCAAGTACGCGCCCACGGTGATGGAGCTGGCGCCGCGCGACATCACGGCACGCGCCATCCAGACGGAGATCAACGAGGGGCGCGGCATCGGCGGCAAGCAGTTCGTCTACCTCGACCTGCGCCACCTCGGCGAGCAGAAGATCGCCGAGCGCCTGCCCGGCATCCGCGACCTGGCCATCCACTTCGAGGGCGTCGACCCGGTGACCGAGCCGGTGCCCATCGTGCCCAGCCAGCACTACACCATGGGCGGCATCGACACGGACATGCAAGGCGCCACGCCGCTGCCCGGCTTCTACGCCGCCGGCGAGTGCGCTTGTGTGAGCGTGCACGGTGCCAACCGGCTGGGCGGCAACTCGCTGCTCGAGACCATCGTCTTCGGCCGTCGCGCCGGTGCTGCGGCGAGCGCCTACGTCAAGGGCAAGGAGGGCGGCGGCGCGCCGGCGGCCGCCGGCGCCGACCCGGCCGCCGCTCGTATGGCGGCCTCCGTCGAGGAGCTCGCAGGCCGCGGCACCGGCGAGGACGCCTACGCCATCCGCGCCGAGATGACGGTCACCATGAAGGAGCACTTCGGCATCTTCCGCGAGCAGGCGAGCATGCAGGCCGGTCTCGACAAGATGCTCGCCCTCAAGGAGCGGGTCGCACGCGTGGGTCTGCGTCACAGCGGCGGCGTGTTCAACCTCGACATGATGCGCACCGTCGAGCTCGCCGGCATGATCGACGTGGCGCTCGCCACGGCCGCGGGGGCGCTGGCGCGCACCGAGTCGCGTGGCTCGCACGCGCGTACGGACTTTCCGACGCGCGACGACAAGGACTGGCTCAAGCACACACTGGCCTACGCCGGCGACGCAGGGCCTCGCTTGGAGTACAGACCCGTCACGCTGGGCACCTTCGAGCCCCAGGAGCGCAAGTACTGATGCCTGAAGCGAGATTCCACATCAAGCGCTTCGACCCCAAGAGCGGCGTCGGCGCCCACTACGACGAGTTCACGGTGCCCTACGAGGGCAGCCTTACGGTGCTCGAAGGCTTGTTCTACGTCCAGGAGCATTTCGACGGTTCGCTCTGCTTCCGCTACTGCTGCCGCGCCGCCGTCTGCGGCTCGTGCGCCATGTACATCGACGGCCGCTACCGTCTCGCCTGCCAGAGCAACGTGAACCACCTCAAGGGCGACGTCATCGTGGTGGAGCCACTGCCGCACATGCCGCTGGTCAAAGACCTGGTCTGCGACATGAGCGAGTTCTTTGCCAAGTACGAGACCATCAAACCGTGGCTCATCCGCACCAGTCAGAACCCGGAGAAGGAGCTGCCGCAGACGCCCAAGGAGCGCCTGAAGCTCGACATGCCCGTCGACTGCATCCTCTGTGGGGCGTGCTACAGCTCGTGCCCGTCGGTGTGGACGGAGGGCGACTACCTGGGTCCCGCGGCGTTGCTCAAGGCCTATCGCTTCGAGGTCGACTCGCGCGACGAAGCTCGTCGCGAGCGTCTGCCGTACTTCGACAACGAACGCGGCGTGTATCGCTGTCACACGATCGCCAACTGCTCGGAGGCCTGCCCGAAGGAGCTCAACCCGACGGAGGGCATCCAGTGGCTCAAGCGGGCGGCCGTGCGCCGGCGTCTGTTTGGCCGCTTGAAGTAGCCGGCTGAGGCGGCGCCCAGGCGCCGCCTCCTCAGCCGTCACAGCCGCGCGATCGTCACCAGGAACACACCCGTCAGCGTGATCGCGGCCGCGACCACGAGCTTGGCGCCCAGCCTCTCTTTGAGCAGCACGACGCCGCCGAGGATGGAGAAGATGGGCGACGTGGCGATCACGAGCACCGTCAGCATGGCGCCGATCGCCTGGATGAGCAGGTAGAAGACCACCGAGAACGCGACCTCGAACACGGCGGCTGTGAGCAGCAGGAGCAGCACCCGCCGCCGCTGGCCGCTGGGGCACGGACGGGTGAACAGCGGCGGCCGGCGCCACAGGACCAGGGCGGCCAGCATCAGGAGCCCGAGCGACTGGCTCTCCAGCATCATCGTGGTCGTGGGGCCGCCGACGGAGTTCTCGGCCAGCTGGATGAGCACGGGTGAGAGTCCCCAGCCGGCGCTGGTCGCCAGCGCCAGCACGATCACCACGGCTGGCGCCAGTCGTGTCTCGCCGGCCGTCATCACGTCGAGCACCTCGGGGTGCGGTTCCGCCGTGCCGCCCATCCAGTAGGAGACGAGGATCACGCCTAAGCTGGCCACGAGCAGGCCGGCGATGCCCAGGGCGTTGAGGCCGGCGCCGAGCAGGATCGCCGCGAACACGGCCGTGAACAGCGGGTCGATGCTGGTCAGCGGCGCGACCACGCCGACCCGGCCGGCGCGCAGCGCGTAGTAGTAGAAGTTGAAGGCCAGCAGCCACGTGACGAAGGCCGAGACGGCGATGTAGCCGGCCGCTTGCCAGGTCATGGTGAAGCCGAGGTCCCAGAGGTGGAGGGCGCTGAGCGGCACCGTCGTCAGCGCCATCACCACCACGGTCATGGCGCGCACGGTCAGATTGGCGGCCAAGGGGTTGACGTAGTCGAGGGCGCGTTTGGTGACGAGCACGACGACGGCCCAGCAGGCAGCGGCCAGGAAGGCCACGGCGACCCAGATGATGAGCGTGACTGAGACGAGCACACCTCTTGCGACCGGGCGCCGGCGAGTGGCGCACACAGCCGCGGCGCCGGCGGCGCCGCGCCTCCGGCATGATATCAGCGCCGCCTCCGGCTCATCGGCACCCAGATGGGTATAATCGTGCCGGCTTCCCCTGAGGCACAGGAGGGACGATGAAGACGACGATCCGCAACGTGGCGCTGGAGATCGTGCCCGGCGACATCACCGAGCTCGAGGTCGACGCCGTCGTGAACGCGGCCAACAACCAGCTGTGGATGGGCAGCGGCGTGGCCGGCGCCATCAAGCGCGTCGGCGGTGAGGGTATCGAGAAGGAGGCCATGGCGCTGGCGCCCATCGCCGTCGGCGACGCGGTGGCGACGACCGGCGGCGCCCTCAAGGCCAAGTGGGTTATCCACGCCGTCGTCATGGGGCAGGATCTGCACACCGACGCGGCCACGATCTCCAAGGCGACGACGAGCAGCCTGGCGGTGGCCGACCGCTGCGGCGCCAGGAGCGTCGCGCTGCCGGCCTTCGGCACCGGCGTGGGCGGCTTTCCGCTCTACGCCTGCGCCAGCATCATGGTGGGTGAGGTGCGTCGCTACGTTGCCGGCCACGAGAAGACCGGCATCAAGCGCATCGTCTTCTCGGTCTACTCGGACGCGATCAAGGCGGCCTTCAAGAACGCTTTGGCCGGCCTCAGCCGCTTCTAGTCGGGCCGGCCGGGGGACGAGCCATGACCCGGGCAGAGGGCGCGATGACCGATGCGAGCAGCACATTGCTGTACCTGAGTGGGGAAGACGTAGCGGCCGTGACGCCGCCGATGAGCGCCGTGGTGGACGCGGTGGAAGAGGCGTTCCGGCTGCGGGGGCTTGGCCGCACGGAGATGCCGGCCAAGCCCAGTCTGCATTTCGGCAGCAGCGCCTTCTCGCAGACGATGGCCGCCTACGTGGGTGGCGTTGAGGCGCTGGGCGTCAAGTGGATCTGTCTCGTGCCGGAGAACCGGGACCGCGGTCTGCCGCTGGCGCATGCCGTGATGGTGCTCAGCGACACCGCCACCGGCCGGCCGCTGGCGCTCATGGAGGCTGGCCTCATCACCGCTTTGCGTACGGGTGCGAGCGTGGCCGTGGCCGCTCGCCACTTGGCGCGCGCCGACAGCGGCGCTCTCGGCTTTCTCGGCTGCGGCGTACAGGCGCGGGCGGCCTTGGAGGCGCTGGCCACGGTGCTGCCGACGCCGGCGCGCGTCCGCTGCTACGACGTGCAGCCGGCGGCCAGGGCCGAGTTCGCCGGTGCGGCGTTCGCCTTGGCGGCCGACCTGCAGATAGAGACATGTGACCGGCCGGCCGATGTGGTCGCCGGGGCAGCCGTGGTCGTCTCGGCCATCACGATGGGCGAGGCCGCCCCTCCGCTCGGTGCTGGCTTGCTGGAGCCCGGCGCTCTGGCGGTGGCCCTCGACTACGATGCCGCCTGGACGTCGGCCGCCATTGCCGAGTGCGACCTGTTCGTCTGCGACGACGTGCCGCAGCTCCTGGCGACCAGGGCGGCCGGCCCCCGACTGGCCGGCATCCCCGAACAGGTGCACGGCGATCTGGCTGAGTTGGCGGCCGGCGTCAAGCCGGGCCGCCGGCGCGACGACGAGCGTATCTTCTGCATGAACCTGGGTGTGGCGATCGAGGACGTGGTGACGGCCAAACTCGTCTATGAGCACGCGGTCGCCGCCGGCGTCGGCCGGCTGCTGCCTCTCTAGGCCAGGCCGGAGCCGAAGCGGTGCCGAAAAGCGCGCACGAGGCCGACGGGGCCGGTGAGCATCGCGTCGCCGAGGGGCGCCGGAAAGGTCACCGGCAGCCCACCCTCGGCCAGCAGCCGGCGGTGCGGTCCGGTGGCGAGCATGGGCAAGCCGTCGGGCACCGGCGCCGCCAGGGCGGCGCCGTGACCGCCGTCGGCCAGCACCTCGTCGCTCGTCAGGTCGCCTGCCAGGAACCGGCGCACCAGCGTGTCGAGGCGCGGCCCGTCAAGGCTGCCGGTGTGGTGTTCGAACACGCCCACGAGACGGCCTTCGAGGGCTACGGCGCACACCATGTGGCCGTTGCCGACGTTCACGAGCACCGCGTCGCGGCAGCCCTCGGGCAGAGCGCCGAGCAGGGCGGCCGGGCCGGTGTCGCCGGCGACCAACGGCGGCCGACTCGGCAAGACGGCGCTGCCGGCCGCCTGCCCGCCGCCGTCCCGAGCTGCGCTCCCGGCGCTCAGCGTGTCGGCGAGCGCCGCGGCGGCGGCGTGCATCCGTGTGAGCTCGGCCGGCAGCTCGGCCGGCGCATAGAAGAGCTCCTCCACGCGGCGCCGCTCGGCAAGCGCTTTCTGCCAAAGGTCAAACCGGAACACGCGGTTGGAGCCGTGCGGGCTGAAGCCGTGATCCTGCACCGCTACGGCGCCGCCGGTGAACGTCGTCTCCACGCCCAGCTGCCGCAGGGCGGCGCAGAGACCGTGCGGATCGAGGTCTCCTGAGCGCACGTCGCGGGCTCCGTGCGCGACGTGCTCCTCGGCCTCGTCGTCGTCGACGAGCACCACGCCGTGCTCGACCACGCGCTGTGGGTCGTCGGCGAAGCTCAGGGCTGCCGGTACGGTGGCCAGAAACGGCAGGCCGGCGGCGCGGTGGGCGCGCATGGCTGCCGTGGACGCGCCGCCGCCCATGGTAGGGCCGCGGAAGACCACGGCCACGCCCTCGCCGGTGGCGGCTCGGATCTGACCGGCCACCACCTGCGTGCGCGACGGCACCACCAGCTTGACGGAGTTCTCCGGCCATTGACCGGGCTCAGAGACCAGGATGTCGGCTGTGCCGGCGCCGACGTCGATGGCTAGGATGCGGCCCTCCAGCGTGCGGCGCGGCTTCGCGCCCACCCTGTCGGCCATGCCGTTCATCGCGCTACGCCGTCCGCCGCATCTCGGGTGGTCGCGCTAGCCGGCCGTCGCCCGACGGCTGAAGCGCAACCGCCACACCATGAGCATGGCCTCGAGCATGATGCCGCTCGACATCTTCGACTCGCCCACTTTGCGGTCGACGAAGATGATGGGAAGTTCCTGGATGCGGAAGCCGAGCTGGTGTGCGCGATAGGTCAGCTCGATCTGGAAGCCATAGCCGCTGGCGCCGATGGCCTCGAGGTCGAGCGTCTCGAGCACCCGGCGGCGAAAGCACTTGTAGCCACCTGTGAGGTCGCGGTAGGGCAGACCGAGGATGCTGCGCGCATAGAGGCTTCCGCCGCGGCTGATGACCTTGCGCAGCGGACCCCAGTTCTCGACGCCGCCGCCGGGCACATAGCGGGAGCCCAGCACCACGTCGGCGCCCTGCTCGACGAGGCGGATGAAGTCGGGCAGGTAGGCGGCATCGTGCGAGAGGTCGGCATCCATCTCGAAGATGAGATCGGCGCCGTCGTCGAGGGCTTTGCGGAAGCCGGCCATGTACGCCCTGCCCAGGCCCTCCTTGCCGGCGCGATGCAGCACCGCGACGTCGGGATGCTCGCCGGCAAGTCGGTCGGCCAGCTCGCCCGTGCCGTCGGGCGAATCGTCGTCCACGATAAGCGTGTGGAGCTGGATGCCGTGCCCGTCGGCGACCTCGCGGATACGCTCCAGAGCGTGCGCCAGGTTCTCGCGTTCGTTGTAGGTGGGCAGCACGATAGTGTTCATGGTCGGCAAGTATATCGCGGCCGCTACGGGGCCGTCCCGGCAGCCAAACCGCGGGGCGACACTCACCTTCGACTTTACCGTAAGACTTTTTCCGCGGAGCAAGGCCAAGGAAGGCTTGCGCGGCGAGCGAAAAGGACTATATTGGTGTCCGCGCGCTCCGGGGCCACTAGATATTGTGGAGTTGCCTGCTCATGCATTGTCCGTTCTGCGGTAGTGACGACAGCAAAGTCGTGGATTCGCGCGACTCGGAGTCGGGCGACACCATCCGGCGCCGCCGCGAGTGCCTGTACTGCGAACGGCGCTATACGACCTACGAGCGCGTCGAGGATGTGCCCTTGGTGGTCATCAAGCGCAGCGGGCGCGAGGAAGTGTTCACACGCAGCAAGCTGCTCAACGGCTTGTTGCGGGCTTGCGAGAAACGATCGATCCCGTTGGAGCGCATCGAGCGCATCGCCGACGAGATCGAGGGCGAGTTGCGGCGCGAGTCGGTGCAGAAGGTGACCACGGCCGAGGTCGGCGAGCGGGCACTGCGCTGTCTGAAGGCGCTGGACAAGGTCGCCTACGTGCGCTTCGCCTCGGTCTACAAGCAGTTCGAGGACATAGACGAGTTTCACACGGAGCTGGCGCGGTTGTAGCGTCCGCGACGTCTGCCAGACTGCGCGAGTACCGTCGGGGGGTGGCGGCGCAGTGAGGCATTCATTGGCGGGGCCGCAGTGACGGTCGTAAACGGGGAGGAGGGCAGGGCGGAGATGAAGAGAGCCGTTATCGAGCTGTCGGGCAACGCGCTCAAGGTGCTGCAGCGGCGCTACCTCAAGAAGGGCGAGAACGGGGAGCTCCTGGAGACCCCCGAAGAGATGTTCGCCAGGGTCGCGCACGCCATCGCTCAGGCGGAGCGTTTGTACAATCCCGCGGCGCCGGTCGAGGAGTGGGAGAAGACCTTCTACGCACTCATGGCCAGTCTCGAGTTCCTGCCCAACAGCCCCACGCTCATGAACGCCGGTCGCGAGCTCGGCCAGCTTTCCGCCTGCTTCGTCCTGCCCGTGGGCGATTCCATGGACTCCATCTTCGAAGCGATCAAGAACACGGCCATCATCCACAAGAGCGGCG
>Ga0182011_10004430_pt1 | contig 11259 bp, 15 predicted proteins | sample 711E1DmetaG_FD_120481 | JGI IMG/M metagenome (GOLD analysis project Ga0182011, IMG submission 120481) | Permafrost microbial communities from Stordalen Mire, Sweden - 711E1D metaG | ecosystem: Environmental > Terrestrial > Soil > Wetlands > Permafrost | place: Sweden: Stordalen | collected... | reverse complement strand
GCTGACGTACTGCCGGGCAGCGAGAGTTTGCGTGAAAGCCGGATGCGGGAAATCCGCACGTCCGGTTTGACGAGGGGAGAGGAAGACGTGCTTCGGCATCGCTTACTCTCCTACTCTACCGCCGCCCGTGATTCGATGACTTCCGGTGGGTTTTGTGCCCCTCGCAAGCTGCTCTCCGCAGCATGTAATCACTTGGACGTATAGTCGGCTGCCGGAAAGTGTGCGGAGGCTCGGCTGCGCCGCCGTGCCGACGTTGGCGATTATTTCGCAGCCTCCGACGGGTTAAAATAGCCGCGCAACTGCTTTGCTTGCAATGTGTTCCACATAGGACGTATCATAAACGCGCGTTATGATACGTCAATCTCAGGACAGGGGAGAACCCCAAAAACGGCCGCGCCGCGACACGGATGAGCCGACGCGTCAATCCCGCGAGACCGACCAAACGGACACCGGAGTTTTCGACGATGGCGACGACCTTGACCCCGCCGACTTTTTTGACCCCGAGGACCTCCGACCATGAGCCACGACATCGTTCCAATTCCACCCCGCGACCTGAACCGCGCCGGCCTCGAAAATCTTCCGGCGCTGATCACTCGCGCCGGCGAGAAGGCCGCTTGGCGCTTTGTAGAGTTTTTTACCGCAAACATCCGCAACCGCAACACGCGCGCCGCCTACGCCCAGGCCGTGACCCAGTTCCTTCACTGGTGCGAGGCGCACGGTATCCACGAGCTCGACAAGATCAAACCCGTGGTCATCGCGGCTTACATCGAGCAGCACCCCGGATCGCCACCGACCGTAAAACAGCATCTCGCTGCGATTCGGATGCTCTTCGATTGGCTCGTGATCGGCCAGATTATCCCGATGAACCCCGCGAGTTCCGTGCGCGGTCCGAAGTATGTTGTGAAGCGCGGCAAGACTCCGGTCCTCAAAGCCGACCAGGCCCGGACCCTCCTCGACTCCATAGAGATTGACACAATCGGCGGCCTCCGGGACCGCGCTCTCGTGGGCCTGATGTGCTTCACCTTTGCGCGCGTGAGCGCGGCGGTGCACATGCGGGTTGAGGACTACTACCAGAACGGCAAGCGCTGGCGGTTCCGGCTGCATGAAAAAGGCGGCAAGCGCCATGAAGTGCCGGCGCACCATAACGCCGAGGCATACATGGACGCCTACCTCACGGCGGCCGGCATCGCTGACCAGAAGAAAGAGCCTCTCTTCCGCAGCGTGGACAGGCGCCGCCAGCTCACCAACAATCCGATGACGCGGACCGACGTACTCCGCATGATAAAACGGCGCGCCCAGGGCGCAGGACTCCCCTCCTCCACCTGCTGCCACACCTTCCGGGCCACCGGCATCACCGCGTACCTGGAGAACGGCGGCACGATTGAGAACGCCCAGGCGATCGCGGCCCACGAGTCGCCCAGAACCACGAAGCTCTACGACCGAACCAGCGACGAGATCACGCTGGATGAAGTGGAGAGGATTGCGATTTGAGCATACCTGCGCGTGTGATAACCACGCGTTATCACACTCTAAAACGGAACGGCAAGGGAATGTTTTTATCCGACCTCGCTCCCCGGCTCCGGTTCGTAGACGGCAACATACTTTATCGTCTAATAAAAGCAGGACCGCTTACCGTGCTCTAAAGGACAAATCGCGCAGTTACCCCTATTTCTGATGAGCCCGCCGGCACGTTCCAAACAGCGTAAATCGTCGAATGAGCCGCGCCACGGGATTGGATATGAGCAGGAACCACGGCGCAAGGCTCCTAAATCAGCGCCACGACGCCGGGCGGCAAGCTCCCAGCACCAGACGTTTTTACTATCAGTTTTGACCGCCCAACAGGTAAACTTAAATACCGTGGTTACACCAGAGGATCTCCCACACATTCGGATGGCAATCACGCGTGCACAATTCTCGGTGTCCGAAGGTGGCCCACCGAGGCCGAAGGTTGGTGCTGTTTTGGTGAAGAACGGCACCCAGATGGGCCAGGCGCATCGGGGCGATATGTCACCTGGGGATCATGCGGAGTTCGTTTTGCTCGAACGCAAGTTGGAGCACGAAGATGTGTCAGGGGCCACGCTTTACACCACCCTAGAGCCATGCACTGTCCGCAGTTCCAAGAAACAGCCCTGTGCAGAAAGAATTGTAGGAAGAAAACTCACGCGCGTCGTGATTGGCATACTAGATCCCAATCAGCGGATTTGTGGCCGAGGTGTTCGTCAACTCCGCAGGGCCGGAATAGAGGTCGATCTGTTCCCGTCGGAATTCATGGCGCAAGTTGAGGACCAGAATCGAGAGTTTATACACGATCAGGAACAAATCGAGGCTGCGGCTCGTGCGACTCCGGTTGTCGGACTAACTCTGGAGAAAGTGGAACTGGAGCCCGCGCCTACTGCGACCATTAGGTTCAAATTACGAATGTACTGGTGGAACGACGGAAGCCAGCTTCACATCGGAATACCGCGCTGGAAACCAGGGGGCATAGGCATACAAGGCAACCAGTTGGCGTATCGTTTTCAAGTATGGGAGAACAATTCCTGGGGACCGGAGACTTTTGAAACTGATGTACAGTCCGACCAGCAATGTCGCATTTACGTTGGTCTGGACCCCGATCCCAAAAGCCAGCAGCTAGCACCTCAACTTCTCTCTAAGGGGCGGCTTGGCACATTAGTTCTTCCAGTAACAGTGGCAGGCAGACTTGTTGAATTGCAGATACGCCCACGATCATCTGTTTTTTCCGGGTAAGAAACCCTACCACTGGAGGGGGGACGGGCGGCGAGACCGCGATTTCAACGCCAAAAAACGGACGCCGGCCACTTGTCGTATTTATTGCCTCAGGCCGAACGACTCGCTCACGCAACGCTCCTATTGTCCGAAATGAGGAAGGACACACACCATGCCGACAGCAGAGGACGTATTCTACGAGACATTTGGACGATTCATGAAGAATTGGACAGTAATCACTTCGCTCCGACAGGCCACGGATGTGGGGCTGCCCTATGCGGAAAAAGCTCTGGCGGGGGAACACGCTGAGTTTGTGGAAAGGGTTGCATTTGACCCTGAATACAAAAAGATCTTCGTAAACATCGACGGCAGCGACACGCCTCTTAGCGAAAAAGCCCAAGACCTTATACGAACCGCCATGACACAAGGCGCTATCACGAACGCCCGCGCCGCCGTCGATGCAGCTTCACTCGTATTCGCACAATCCATTCTTGACGACTGCGCTTGGTCCTACTGCAAAGTATGTGCGCTCGCCAGTCCGGACGATTGGGACCCGCTGATACGTGAGAAGAAAATCGATTTCGGTGCACTACGCGAAAAGAACCTCGATACAATTCGTGAGGAATTGATCCAAGCGAAATTGAACCAGCTAGAGCGCAAGTCTCTCTTAACCAAAGTTGATTTACTGTTCCGCCTATGCCCCCCACCGAAGGACTTCGCGCCCATCGAGAACTACGCCTTTGATCGCGACCGACTGGAAAGGATCGACGGGGACCGGCACCGCATCATCCATTCCAACGGTTTCGGAGAGGTGCTGACCAATGTTGAAGAAGACCTCGAGTTCGTATCAAAGACCGCCAACTACCTCATGGGGCTCGTCAACCAAAAGTACGGCATCCAGCTTCACCCGCTCAAGATGTTTGGTTTGCCGGCCGTCCCTGCCATGGCTGCCCACGCCCCGTGTCGAAAAGGGTAAGTTTTGCATCATTGCCGGAAGGCTCGTAAATAGAGGGCCTTGAATGTTGCAAATGTCTGTTTCACAATTGTCCCCGCGCGGTTGCGTTTCGTGGCGAGTACGGTCGCGCTTCACCGAACGGATTTGCTATCTGAGTCTCAGGTGGGCCGAAAACAGCATCCGCTAGTCGCACCGTGTCCGCAGTGACCAACGGTGCACCACGCCAAAAGAGAAGGTCAAATCCCGAGTTGTCATCATCCGCGTCGTATGCCACCCCAAGACTCTCGCCAGTCTCATAGCGATACAGAGCAGCCTCTACTAGTTTCTTCAGGGAACGGATACGCTCGGTGCGTGAGAGCTGTGAAAAACAGGCAAAGACGAAGACGCATTCTTCATGGAGTCGGCGATGCGCGATGCATCCGCACTTTCCGGACCCGCGAAGGTTTTTTACCATCGCGTCCACCTGACGTCCGATGTTCGCCTTGTTGGACATGGGAAGCCTGTTGAGCATGGCGGCCATTTGCAGATAACCGCGCCGGGCGTCTTTAGGTTCGTGATATTGCTTAAGTTCCGGTGGCATGAATGATTCCATGTCGGAGTGTCTGGTGTGCAGCTCGTGGATCACCGCATTCACCCACCCCGCGAGCCGTTCTCGTTCCTCATAATTACCGAGATTCTCTAACGTGTGGAGCTGATGAAGTTCACGCAGGCGCACCTTGTCCTCGGAAGCGAAGCCAGCAAAGTCCTTGGCACGTAGGGTGTAGAAGGCCAGCGCCGGTTGTTCCTGATTAATCCCGCTGAATATCGAGCGTATGCTTGCCCGCCGTTTCAGGTAATCGAACACGTCCCATATCGAGCCTAGCCAGAAGATTAAGTACCGCAAGTCGTTCATAGACAGCACATGGATTGGAATCTCAGAATTCGGCTGCCTCATTCGAAACTCGATGGGGGAAAACGGCTCCTGCGTGCACTCGACCAAACAAATCCCGCATATGGGTGTAAGCGCGTCGGCTGCGAAGTTTTTGGTTTCCCCCCCCAAAGTTTCGTGCTTCAAATGGAAGCTTCCTAACTCTCTGTATTCCCGTCTTGGCTGATTTGCTTCCGTCCCACACCTTACCTTCCAACCATAGCTTTAGACGATCTGGTGCTTTTGTTTCGCCGTCAGTGCCCTTGACGCTGACTACGACGCACTCGCCATCAAGCACCAGAAGCAGATCGGCGGGGTGCTGTTTCAGCTTCCCTCCCGAGATATACTTCACGTCCCACCACACGAAATCCTTCATGAAAAAACGGCAACCGAATTCTCCGATTAGCTTTTCGAGAGCGCGGCCACGATCCATACTTATCGCGTTCAAATTCCTATCCTTTCAACTTCCCCCACGCTCACATCATCGTTGCGCCGGTCATAAAGGCCGGTGGTTTTTGCGTTCGAGTGACCGGCCATCTTTTGCGCGACCTCAATGCGCCCGCCGTTGCTCAGATAGTCCGTGATGCCCGTGGCGCGGAACGTGTGGCAGCCTATCGGCGTTTCAATTCCCGCGTCGGAAGCACGGCGGCGGATCATGGCCCAAACATCGGAGCGCGACATCGACGCACCGGACAGCTTTTTCGTTTTGCCGATCGCGGAGCGGAAGACTGGCCCCTTGCGATCGCCAGCGATCGCCGCCGCGTCGATATACGCGTCAAGATAGGCTTCCAGTCTGTGATGGCAGGGCATTTCATTCAGCTTGCCGTTTTTCTCGCGCAGCCGGAGCCACCACCGTTTTTTCTGTGGGAAGTAATCCTCGACGGCAAGCCGTACGACCGCACCCACCCGCGCAAAGGAGTAAGTCATCACGGCGATAAGCGCACGATCCCGCAGTCCCACCACGCTTGAAACATCCATCCCCTGCAGCAGCGCAGTCGCTTCCTCGGACGACAGCACCGGCGTTACCCCCTTACTGACGGAGAAGCGCGGCCCCCGTACGGAGTGCGCCGGATTCGACGGCACCACCTGCCCGGTCACGAGCCAGTCAAACAGCATCCGGATGCAGGCCAGATGTTGCTTGACGGTGGGCGGAGACATTTCACGGGCGAGCTGCTCGACATAGGCCGCCACGTGTACCGGCAGCACTTCGGTAAGGCCGGTGATGCCCTGCCCCTCGCACCAGCGCAGGAAGGCCCCGGCAGCGCGACTATAAGCGGCCCTCGTGTTCGGATTGCGGATGCTGACGGTGAAGAATTCGAGGAAGCGCCACGCGGCCCGCTCCCCTGCCCCGGCAATTAACGCCGGAAGGCTAGCCCCGATGTCCTCTCTAGTAACCAACTGCATCGAAAGACCGTTCATCTAACGTTTTCCCCTGCTGTACTTACCCCTACCTTCGGCAACCCAATGGCCTCCCGGGTCTTTCATTTGGACACCTAGCGGGATCGGATCGAGACGATCAGGATCACTGCGGTGGTAACCTTTCGGGTCTGCCCGAAAGCCGGGATCGAAATTGCTCGGTTGTGTCCACACCAGATGGCAGTATGGGCATTCATAAACCGCGTCGACTAGATGCTCGGGGTTGCTTTCCTTGTAGCGGATAATTTCCTTAAACCATTCCGGTCGAGGTGTCGGCTGAGCATACAGAACCAACAGAGATAACGGCCCATCACGACCGAACGATTTCCTGCATTGGTTGCTAGGGCACCCCGGCTCAGAAACAAATTTCATGAGACAACCCTACCACGTTTACCCGAAATAGCCAAACATAACGTCCTTTATGTCCGGCTATCCGGTAGCGCTAGGCTGGTCCCTCCGTCCTTTTCTTGAGTGCACCCCCTGCCGCCCTGTTCCGACGTGGGAGAGTATACACCTGGTTGGTGCTACATTTTTCCCTCTCTGAAGAAGACCCCAGTGGTGAGAATTCCCGTTAAGCCCTGGCTTACCCATCGAATGGGGAATGCCCGTCTTCCAACTACCCCCTGAAGCAATGCGACCACTCCTTTTTTCTGCAACCAGTCCCGCCTCCCGCGCGTGCCGAGGGGTTGCTCCACGCGCAAAGGGTTGCTCACTTACCAAGTGTCATAAAGCGCGATTCATCCATTAAAATCAGTCGTACACCACGTTCGTATTCGCCCGTCCCCTGCCCCGCTTCCCGCTTTTTGCCATGTTCGCCTTGCGCCTTTCCGCGTGACCCCCCAAAAACCGCGGGGCGAAGGCACTCTAGGCCGCCGCCGAGCGGCCACTCAGCCGACAATAGTTTTCGGTAGCGTCCTAAATGTGTGTTGATAAGCCCCTCGCACGTTCACGGCGTCTGCCAAGTGACCGTACCCTCTTTGTCGAACATCGTCAGTGCTGCGGCAGAGCTTTGGCGCTGCTCGCCAGTGCTCTTAACCACAGTCTTCGTAACGCCCAACACGGAGCGGAAGCCTTGGCTGTCCGTGATCGCAAGGCCGGGGCCAAGCCCATTAACAACTGCGAGCGACGCGAATCCTTTTTCCCCGCCATTGATCGAAAGCCCATCGGGATTCAGATATGACGATAAACCGTCCACTCCGTCCAGGGAGAGGGCGGGACCAGTACGACCAACAATATTGAGCGATGCCGTTCCATTCACTCCGTCCAGGTGGAGTGACGGGCTAGCCTTATAAACATTGAGCTCCACCGTTCCTTTATCATCTGTTAGGAGGAGAGACGGACCAGCAATAACTTGGAGCAACGCAACTCCTTTACCATCCGGTTCTTCTAAGCGGAGACCCGAGCCACCCTCACCAGCAACGAGCCACACCTTTCCTTTTCCTGTGCCGTACATGGTGAGTCCTGGAGCGCCCTCTCTCATTGACAACTCAGCCCTGCGATTTCCCTTTTGATCCACTAAGAAGAACGCATTCGCTTCCACGGCTTTGTGGGTCGATGTTTGGGCCATCAAGACCAGCGAAGATAGGATGAGAAGTACTACAGCCGTGGCTTGTTTCAACCTTCGGTTCTGCCTCTCTAACTTTTCCAGTCTTTCAAGTATCCGTTGGGTGCCTGAATTGTTCGGTTCCACGATTTACCTCTCACGTCGTTACATGGCGTGATTGTACTCCGGTTTGGGTACTGGGGATATAATACGACAGATAAGGGTAAAGCCCCGACTGGCATCGGGGGTGTCAAAACTCTTTGGGTACAATCCAAGGATAGCGGAAGTGAACCTTTCGTAAGGTGAGGCCGTGAATAGAAAAATGATTTGGCGGGACGAGACTGCTTTTAGTGGGTGGGCCTGTTCTAATTGTGGATGGCTTTTCCCAAACCCTGCGCCTATAGGTGTGGATATGCCGCCGATGGATGAGAGCCAAGCAAAAGAAATTTACGAGTCCAAAGCTATGGAAGAGTTCTCTCGACACGATTGCGCCAAACACCCACTTAGGAGTTCATAGACCAGCACACATTTAGGACACTACCTAATTTTCTGGTGGCTTGCGTACACGAGCCACCGGCTCTCCGCGTCATAACACTTAATAACTCTTATCAAGAGCGCGATTTTTCAGCGTTTTGTCTTCAATTCCCCCTCCTCCTGCTTCCCTTCTCCACGCTGTTCGCTTCACGCGCCTCTCATTCTAACGGCACCCTTGCTCCGTCAAGGTACTTCGACACAATCGGCGCAGGCGCGCCAGGAAAGAAGACGATCCACCTTGACCTCGCAAGGGAACCCGCCGTTCTCATTCGGGGCGCAGTGAAGCGAACCGTGCACTGCGGGGTGACCTTCACTGCCCGCGTGCTAGTCGAGCGCGGAAACTAACCAACACACGCGATGTGGAAAGGACTCCGTGATATTCCGAACGGCGTTATTCTGGGCGATTGCCTGAAGGTCATGCCCCGCTTGCCCACGGGGAGCGTTGACCTCATCGTGACGGACCCGCCGTACCTCGTGGACTACAAGGCGAGAGACGGCAGGGCTTTCCCGAACGACCGCGACGAGGCGTGGCTTGCCCCCGCGTACCGCGAGATGCACCGCCTCTTGAAGCGCGATGCTTATCTCGTTTCCTTCTACGGCTGGTTTAAAGTCCACCGCTTCATGGAGGCGTGGCTCGCGGCGGGATTCCGGCCGGTGGGCCATATCGTCTGGACGAAGCACTACCGCTCCAATTCCGGCTATCTCCATTACCGCCACGAGCATGCGTACCTTCTGACGAAGGGCGCCCCGCGCCCGCGCGTCGTCCTGGACGACGCCCAGGACTGGAGGTACAGCGGCAACCGGTTTCATCCGACGCAAAAGCCGGTGATGGCAATTGAACCGCTCATCCGCGCGTACTCGGTGCCCGAGGCCCTTGTCCTCGACCCCTTTGCGGGGTCAGGCGCGACGCTCATCGCGGCGCACAAGCTCGGACGGCGCTATCTCGGCATCGAGATGGTGCGCGAGTACGCCGCAACCGCCGCGCGATTGAACCGCCAGAGACCGCCGCTCTTCACGCCTGAACACATCCTACCGCCTATGAGCTACATGCAGGAAATGGACCAGTGGCTTGAGGACATCCTGGCCGACGTGCCGCGCGAGAAGCGCGCCGAGGTCAAGAACGACATCAAGGACGCGCTCCTCACCTCCTACCGGAACGGCCAGAACGCCCCGAAAACGGGCGAGCGCCCGCCAAGAGGCCAGTGGAAGGGCAAGGGGGCCAGCCGCTCCTAAACCCCCCAGGGAGGCCCCGTTTTGGGCAAAAGCGGGGCTTCCCACGGCCACGCGCGCCGCGCGCGTGGCTTTTTCGTGTCAAGGGTACCAGGCAGATTCGTGTAATTTTATACGCTAAGGAGCGGCCGGGACGGTCCTCGCCGACGCCGAACGAGCTTGCGATCGAGGATGTACTGGCCGTAGAGCACGACGTTGTCCCATTCGATGGGGCTCACGTGTTCGAGCAGTTGCAGGTCAATGCCGTCGGGCGCCGGGTCGCCCTGGCTGATGGCCCAGGAGATCTCTCTGGCCTGCCAGTAGACGATGCAGGCCAGCATCAGCGTCAGGCAGCTGCACGTGTTCATCTGCTCCCACAGCTCGCGGGCATTGATCCGGCCGCGCCGGCCGTAAAAGACGTCCCGCGCCAGCGCATGAAGCTGCTCCACCTTGAGTAGCCCCCGGCGAATGCGTCCGCGCAGATCCGGCTCGGAGAGGTACTATATCCGGCGCTTCATGGACGGCGCGACGCTGGAGGAATATCGGCGCGATGGCAAGCGTCACCGCGAGGATGGCCCGGCAGTTGTCCAGCGCGAGACCTGTGGGATTGCGGAGACATATTACCTCGATGGGGTTGAGCGCTCGAAGGACGAGTATGACGCGGAACTGAATCCGCTGCTGACGGGACTGCGCCTGCCGCTGGCGAATGGCGGGCTGGACGCCGTGGATGCTTTGCTGCGCGAGGCGATTGCCGAGCAAAGCGCGCCGGGCAAGCCAAACGGGCGTGAGCTTATTGTGCTCTGCTAGGCAGCCTTACTCCAAGCCTCAAAGACCCCTTCCCAATTTCGTCCACGCGCGTATTCGGTGGGGCGGCGGTCCACAAAGCCTTTCCGAAAACTACAAAGACCCCCTACCCCCCTCTGGCTGCCACTCGTGCCGCTGCAACTGCTTCAAGCGGAGCAGGAAGACCTTTGGGTAGCGGAACCCAACCGTCGGGCAGAACCGAATCGCGTCATCCAGGAACTTTTCTAGAGGCTCCGCCCCGCTTGGGCTGCCCCGCTCTGCCCAATACCTTTGCAAGTAATCGACCGCTCGCTTGGTTGCCGACGGCAGCCGGTCACGGTTTACCTCAAGGACCTCGATCAAGTCCGCCATTCAGGTTTTTCCTTTCGCGGGAGTTTTCGTCAACGTCATCGTCAATTCGCTTCGCTGATTTCTCCTCTTTTCTTTTTCTAGTTTAAATGACGGTGACGATGACAAAAGACAAAAGCAAGTTGACACCAATCTAGTTCTTTTTTTTAATCTAGTTATGATCCCTGAAAAACCGCTTAGCGGTTTAACCGTGTAGCGGTAAATCAGGGATACGGTTAAAGCCAGCCAAAACGACCGTATCCCTGGTTTTCAGGGATGCGGCCTGCCATCCCGAGGACGATGAAGCAGGCGGTCGGTCACTCGGTATTTGACCGCGATCCGGTCAAATCTGCCGCGTGCGTTGCGAACGTAGACTTTTTCCAGCCACCCTTCGCGGACCAGCTCTCTGCGCGCCCGCTCCACCTTGTCCCTGCCCCAGCCCGTGACGCGCATAAGCGTCTTAAGGCCCGGCCACGCCAAGCCGCTCTTGTTGGCATAGCAGCAAAACACGCTAAGAACAGGTTCTGAAGCTCGTTAGGCGTCATGGGTTTTAGCCGGCATTGATGCGCAGAGTCGAAGCAACCTTGATCGATTCCATTACCCTTGAGATGGTGACCGGAAAGCGGGGAAAGAAGATGGCGTGCCAATGATCCGGCAAGAAGACCGAGGCCGTAAGGAGAAAGTGATGTTTCTCTCGCCGCGCGCGCCCCACGCGGCCCAGGCACTCGAATTCGGATTCCTCGAGCCTCCCCCGATGGGGAAGCAACCGGCAACTGATGAAAAAGAATCTGTCGGACACTACCAAGCGGCGCAAGCGGGACATGGAGGAGAATTATACGC
>Ga0182011_10004429_pt1 | contig 11259 bp, 11 predicted proteins | sample 711E1DmetaG_FD_120481 | JGI IMG/M metagenome (GOLD analysis project Ga0182011, IMG submission 120481) | Permafrost microbial communities from Stordalen Mire, Sweden - 711E1D metaG | ecosystem: Environmental > Terrestrial > Soil > Wetlands > Permafrost | place: Sweden: Stordalen | collected... | reverse complement strand
TATGCCATGGGAAGTCAGCATAATGGAATTCAATGACGAGAAAGGCAACGCTTACAAGGTCACAAGAAGAATGTCGGAATTTAGTGTGGCAGAAACGAAGATATTTCGCTCAAAAGAAGAGGCATTCAAGCAGTTTGAGCAATGGCTTTGGCTCTTTCGTTTAACAGCTGCACGAGTTCAGGCTGATTATATTGGAATATGTCCGGGATATCTAGGGATATTATCCTCTTTTGCATATACAATTCAGGGAATCTTTTAGAAATTTCCGTCCTCTGTATATTTTCCATTACAGCAACAGTGTCTGCCCATCTCAATTCATCTTCTGTGACAGGATTATCATTATATAATCCTGCAGACTTTGTATTGAACAGCTTCTTGAATATATGCTCTGCTGTCTTGCTCCTGTTCTGATTCTGGTTGCATATGAAGAGTACATTCATGAAAAATCATGAGCATAGGAATAATATAAATTTTGTGAAAAAACAATACAGAAAAATATTTCTGAATCAGATATTAACTCTTTATCATAGAATCATATATTAACTCTTTATCATATCTTCTTCACTTGCTGACCATCTTTTGTGTCAGCAACAGAATATCCTTTCTCCTTTAGCAGATCCCGAAGCTCATCTGATTTCTTGAAATCCTTGTCTTTTCTTGCAGCAGAGCGTTCATCGACAATCTTCTGTATCTCTCCAGGTATTGCGATAGGGGCTGCATTTATTATATCATCCAACTTAAGCCCTAGAACCTTGTCAAAATCCAATGCAGTTGCAAGCTTGTCCTGATTTGATATCTTGGATTTCAGCATATCAAGAAATATGCTGAGCGCAACTGGCGTGTTGAAATCATCGCTTAGGGCTTTGATAAATTTATCCTTGAATCTCTTGTCGACATCGCCCATCTCCTTTCCAAGGCTTTCTACGACATTATATATATTATCGAGCCCATTCTGTGCCGCCTGCAATGCATCCCATGTGAAATTCTGTGCAGAGCGGTACTGCGCCTGAAGATAAAAATATCTCAATACTATCGGAGAGAATCCTTTTTCTGTTATCTCTGAGAGGCTGAATGATGTGCCCTGGGATTTTGCCATCTTCTCGTTATCGACCACCAAGTGAGCATTATGCATCCAATAATTCACGAATCTTGCCCCATTTGCAGATTCGCTCTGTGCAATCTCATTAGTGTGATGTATCGGTATATGCTCTATGCCTCCCATGTGGATGTCTAAGGTGTCGCCGAGATATTTCTTGCTCATTGCGCTGCATTCGATATGCCATCCTGGAAATCCCTCGCCATGCTCTACCAAAGGCGAATGGAATGGAGATGTCCAATATTGCAAGGCATTCTTGTGAACCCCTGCTTTAAAGAACCATAATGCGAAATCAGCATGATGCTTTTTTGCAGGATCAGAGACATCTCCCTTGCCTGCCCCTTCATCAAGCTCTTCGAGCTTCTGCCTGTTCAATGCATTATAGTCCTTTGCCTTTGAAACATCAAAATATACAGCCAAGTCAGTAGTATATGCATATCCTTTCTCAAGAAGCGTCCTGACCATGTTTATCATGTCATGGATATGCTCTGTAGCCTTCGGCTTTATCGTCGGCTCAAGAAGATTTATGGCTGATGTGTCATTCTCGAATATGTCGATATATTTTTGTGACAATTGCGAAGGATTCAATCCTTCACGCCTCACGCCTTTGGTTATCTTATCCTCGCCCTGATCGCTATCAGACGTGAGATGGCCGACATCAGTATAATTTCTCACATGAGTGACTTCATAGCCCGAGTATCTAAGTGTCCTGACTATTATGTCCCCGCATGTCATCCCTCGAAGATTTCCGATATGCTGCGTCCAGTATACTGTCGGGCCGCAATGATAGAATCCTATCTTGCCTTCATTGATAGGGATGAACTCTTCCTTTTCCCTAGATAATGAATTATATAGCTTGAGCATGATTATAAGATTACATTCTGTTTTAAAAATATTCGCATATTTTTAAGTTTTAAAAATATTAACATATTTTTAAGTTTTAAAAATATCATCCAAAGAAACATTACCCTTCAGAGGGATTTGCGTTTTCTGGCATCTTTCGGTCTTTTGCCAAGGTCTTTCTCTATTATCTGGCTGGTTTTTTCCTGCTCTTTCAAGGCTTTGAGGTGCGCGCCGAAATATGTGTATCCTTTTTTCATCAATGTATCTTCCACGATCTCGTGCTTTATAGTCTCCTCACGACTCCCATTTTTCAAAGATCTGCTCACGAACACCTGTTCTTTTTCTGGCCTCGGATGGAATCCCATGACCTTTGCAGCATGATAATTCATGCCAGAATAGTCGTGAAGCACCTTCTGAGGGACGCTTTTCACTTTGTATTTCTTCAATAATTTTTTCACAATCAATTATTGAATCATCTGGTATATAAATTTTCTGGAGTGGAACACTCCATCCTAAGATCTATATAGTTGCCGACAATAGCTTCTTATATTAAAAAAATATATCAGCAGGATCAAGCCAAAGAAGCTAAGTGTTGACGGCCAGCAGAACCAGAAGAAACTGTTGCTGGCGACGGGATGAACAGATCAATCAGATATAATCGTCACAAATCAGGAACGATGAATTTTATTATTCTAAGGTAAAATATTTAAACAGGCCTGCTTGAGCGTATTTCAAGTGGAGGATCTGTAGATTATAAAAATCATAAGGATAACATGGCACGCGAAACTGAACAAACAAGGCTTGTGAATGAACTTGAACTGACATCTTTGAAATTAGGAGTCTATGAATATTGCGATCCCCCGCAGCCAGATGAAAGTGGATATTATGCGCCTCTCAGAACGCATTTCGGGCGTCTCATAAGAGACTATAGCAGTGGCAATACCATCAAGAGATACCTCATTGAGATGATACATCACTCCATCGGGAATTTCGATATAGTTGCAGCAGTCTCGCTTTCAGGGACTGCTCCTGCGACATCAGTGCGCGATTATTTTCACAAAGACCTTATCATAGTGCGTACACGACCCAAATACAGCGGCAATCCGATAGAAGGGCTCCTGCCTGGTGAGCGCCTCGACGGAAAAAAGGTCATAGTCATCGATGATAGGCTAGAGACAGGCCAGGGCACTGCACTGGCAACCCAGATGGTCAGGGACTTAGGAGGGATAGTGGACCATAGCATCGCGATATACGACAACAACCTTGATATCGCAGAGCAGATATTTTCAGGTAAGGCCGATTTCAAAAACGGAAAAAGGCTTGAGAAGCCTATATCGTCGCATTCGATATTGTCGCACAGAAATATGGTAAAGTTCGCCCAGAGAGAAGCGGCCTATCTCGATGCCGATCTTGTGCCATTCATAGGCGAGAGGCTCAAGGTATTGGAAGAATGGCATTCTGACCCATTCAATTGGGGAGAGAATCACGGATATCCAAGAAAGATCAGATGATGGGAATTGTGAGATGATTATTTTTTCTTGCATACAAAGAACGCATGGTCTTTCTCATATGGATCCAACTCGCGATAATCTACTATTATCATCTGCTTCTCTAGCTTTTCGCGAATTTCCTTGAATATTATCTTAGGGTTTCTTGTGACATCGACGCTCCTTGCCTTAAGCGCCAATAATCCAAACCCTCCTTTTTTCAGAAACATCTTGCAGTTCTTAAGAAATATCTCTGCCTGGTTCTTCTGCGCAATATCCATGAATACTGTGTCGACCTCTGAGACAAGATGCGCGTATGTCTCTGGCTGGTTCGCATCAGCTAATACAGGAGCTATGTTCTTTCTCTGCTCAGCGACAAATACGAGATCCCTCAATACCCTTGGAGCAAAATCCAGCGCATATACTAGACCATCTTTGCCGACAATATCTGAGACATGACTCACTGTTGTGCCAGAGCTTGCCCCCAAGTATAATATGTAATCATTCTCTTTGATGCCTATCTGGTTGACATCTTTTCTGAGTGCAGAGCCTAATTTTGATCTCTCGATTGTCCATTCACGGAATTCGACATTATTTCCTTGCTCATCAAGGCCACGATGAAGGTTTTCGCCATACACCCTGGTGCCTGGGACAAGGTTCTTTGTCATCAATATTGAAACCCTATCTAGCTTCTTCTCATATATTCCTTTGAAAAACTTGAATTGTTTTATGTCAGTCATTTTTTCACATAACCATTCATATGCTTAATATACTTTTTAACATTTCCCTTGAATCCTTTATCGTGATATTGCGATCGGTCAGGATGATGCATAGCCTTTTGAGTTGAAAAATTATCAGGCATAGAGCATAAATCATTATAGATCTTGCTTTCGTCCATCATGGCTGCAGGCAGCAGAGATGCTGATAATCCTGCTGCTGGCTCATCATCAACTATTATGGCGCCATCTACCTTTTTATCTATCGTCGCTGCCAAAGCTGCAACCAATAGATACAAATGATCTTTTGACGGCCCTACGATCAGCATATCTCCCATGTCATTTCCTCGCCAGCTGTTTTTCTAATTCTTCTTTCAATTTGTCCCCTATGAATTCTCCTTTGAAATAATCCACTTTCGTGGCTATTGATATCTTTGCTGCAAGCATCCTTGATACTTTTCCTTTGTCCTGCCTTGATGCATTCATAACAAACGGATGGCTTAATATGAACCCATGCTTTGGCGGCCTTATCCTCTTGTTTCTAAGATGCCTGAACAATGCCTGCTCAGCTCCAAGCAATTGTATCGTAGAGCTTGGCATCCATGCCATATGCTTTAATGAGCCAGCTTTTTCGAGTAGCTTTGCTCCTATCAATGCTCCGACGACTGCATGGATATTCGGGCAATATATCTTCATCAGTTCCTCAAGATATTTTATCAATTGCTCTCTTTGCATGTACATATCATTGATCTGCCTTGCAAATGTCAATATCGCATCAAGGTCATTTTGTGATATTTCTGGGCCCATGGATATATCTAGCCCATATTCCTGCATCAATTCTTTTTTCGACTTCTGCAACAGCCTTTTTACAAATACCTCATTATCTTCTATGGACTTTCCAAGTTCAGGAAAATAATATCCATACCATTCCCTCATCCTTTTGGCAAGCGTATTGCAGACCTTGTCCAATTCTTCTATAGAATTTATCGCTTGAATTATGAAAGTGTCTTCGCTGACAGAGTCAGCAATCATCTTCTTCACCAAAGAAAGATTCTGCTCGATGATCTCAAGCCGATATTTTGGATCCCTCCGTTCTTTCAATAATGCTGAAGTATCAATATAAGATGTATCCATATAATTTTAGAATTATCAGAGATTTATAAATTTTGATGCGATAAGCGCATAATATAGAATTAGTGTTATGTCGTTTCTTACAGCGAGAACTTCTCATAATGTATGTTCTGTTTTGGGATCTGCAATTCTTTCAATGCTATCAATATAGAATCCATCATAGGCAGAGGGCCGCATAGATATATCTCCCTGTGCTTTATGTCTGGACAGTACCTGAATATCTTCTCATTGTCTATATATCCGATCTCCCCTTTCCATTCCTTCTCATCGCTTAATATATGGACCATCTTTATATCAGGGTATTTCTTCTCCATATTCTCAAGCTCTTTCTCGAATATTATATCTTTTCTTGCCTTGTTTGCATACAGCAGCAAGGCATCTTCCTTGTTTATTGCGCATCCCTCAATAAGAGACCTGATTGGCGTGATGCCTACACCTCCTGCTATGAATAGGAATTTCTCATGCTTTGCAAACCTTGATGTGAACACCCCGTGCGGCCCGTCTATCAATACCTTTGTGCCTGCAGGCAATTTGTGCATCTCTGATGTGAAATCTCCAGATGCCTTCACAGTTATCCTGATATATTTCTTGTCATAGAGGTCGAATCCTGATGCTGAGAATGGATGCGCCTGCTGCCAAAACCCTTTTGCAAAAAACCGAAATATCATGAACTGTCCTGGATGCAATGGAAAGCTCTCAAGATTCTTTCCTGTGATATATACTGATACAGTATTATGTGTCTCTCGCTCAATCCTCTGCACGATGAAACCATGCCTTGCCATGTTAATTAATGGCCTTGCAACCCGAAATATCAGGAGATTCAATAGCACAAACAGATATAATATTATCCAATATGTCGCAAATCCTTTTGTGATAAAATCTCCGCCCCATGCGAGCTGATGGAAATATGCAAGAAGGATCGCTGCATAGACAAATACATGCACATAATACCAAGTCTCATATTTCAGCCTGTTTCTCACGATGACAAGCGATATTATGACAATTGCAGCAAAAAGCAATAATGCTAAAGCAGCAAGCAGCACATATTTCCATGTTGTGATGAATATTATCAATTGGCTGAAGAATGCTGTCTTAGAATTTATTGCATATCCTGCAGTGATGAATATGGGATGCAATAATATCAGATATATCGCATAAGTGCCTGATCTGTGATGCGATCTTGAAAGCTTATCTAAGCCGAACAATTGCTCGACCCAAATTGTCCTTCCAATGAGCAAGACCTGCAATAAAACCAAGAATACAGCAGATAATCCAAGCAATCTCCCGATAGCGATCAAAGAAAATCCGAAGCCTAGAGAAAATGATCTTGCTGACCCGATGAGCCAGAATGTGATTATTGTGATGATGTTCAATCCAAGCAATATATATAGGATTATATTCCATGGCTTTTTTTCCATAGCAACATATTAAGGGAAGGCATTAATAAAGATTACTAAAAATAACTTCTTTGCATTTTCATCAACAATGAAAAAGCCTTTGGCTTTTTATGGTGCTGAAATTACTAATATAATTCCACTACCTTTAAAAACACCTCTCCAGTCCTTATAGCATGGCAGAAGCCAAGGAAGGGAAAGGGAAAATAAGCCAACAGGCAAGGCAGAAGCTCAAGCATTTTGTGAAAGAGCTTGAAAACTTTAGGGGACGCCATACAGAATTGGTTTCAGTATACGTCCCTACTGGATATAATCTCGACGGCATAATAAATCACCTGCAGCAAGAGCAAGGCACTGCATCAAATATCAAGAGCAAGACCACAAGAGAGAATGTGATCGCTGCACTTGAAAGGATGATCCAGCATCTCAAACTTGTCAAAAGGACTCCTGCAAACGGGCTTGTGGCATTTGCCGGCAATGTTGCTGAGCGTGAAGGATTCCAAGATTATCGCGTATGGTCAATCGAGCCTCCTGTCCCGATAAATGTAAGGCTGTATCGATGTGACAAAGAATTCATACTTGATCCATTGACAGAGATGGCGCAGGACAAGGCATTATATGGCCTTGTCGTTATGGATAAAAGGGATGCAACTGTCGCAATACTCAAAGGAAAGACCATAGTCCCATTAGTGAAAGAAGATTCTATGGTGCCTGGAAAGATGAAAGCAGGAGGACAATGTCTTTCCCCTATGATAATTATTAAGACCAAAGACAAAGTGAAAACAATAGGAGAAACTAAAGTAGGTGAGGAAATAGAGGCATATGACCTATCTAATCAAAGAATTATATTAACAAAAGTAAAAAATAAATGGATTGTTAAGAAAAACAAATATATCGAGATCAATGTCGAGGACTGTTGGCAAATAATATGTTCAGAAGATCATGTATTTTTCAGAGATGAAGGGAAAGATAAGTATAAGATAATCGAGGTTCCTGCTGGCGAGCTTAAAGTAGGAGACTGGCTCTTGACATTTGACAAAAATAAAAAATTATATACAGTGGATATTAAAGAGATTAAAATAATCCACAAAAGCATCGATATGATTGATATAGAAACTAAACAAGGGAATTTTTTTGCAAATGGATTATTAGTACATAATTCTTCAGTGAGGTTTGCGCAGAACAGGGAGCTCGCTGCAAAGGCATTCTATAAAAAGATTGGAGAGATAATGAAAGACCAATTCCTGACTATGGGAGAGGAATTGAAAGGCATAATCATAGGAGGCCCTGGCCCGACAAAATATGAGTTTGCAGAAGGCAATTTCATAACAAACGAGGTCAAGAAAAAGATCATAGGCATAAAGGATCTGAGCTATACTGATGAGTTCGGATTGCAGGAGCTTGTGGAAAGGAGTGAGGACCTGCTTGCCAATGAAGAGGTTGCTGAAGAGAAGAAGATAATGCAGAAATTCTTCGATACATTAGGAAAGACGCCTGCAAAAGCAAGCTATGGAAAGGATGAGGTTCTGAAAAATCTGCAATTAGGGGCAGTGGGTGAGCTGTTGCTGAGCGAAGCCCTGGAAGATGATGTTATCGACTTGTATACGGCAGAAGCTGAGAAGATGAATTCTACAGTCTATATAATAAGTGTTGAGACAAGAGAAGGCGTGCAATTGAAAGAGATAGGGAAGATTGCAGCGATATTAAGATATGAGATACATCAGGAATGAGCCTCATTTCTTAAATTATATTAATTTCTGAATTAAGATAAATATTTATAAACACATTCGCTAACGATATGCTGATGAAAGAGCGTACAGAGATAACTTTGCTGGTGCTGCTGTTTGCGATTATAGGCCTTGCAATCTCATATTACTTGATATTCACGACAGAATTCACATTCCATAGCTCCAGCATCATCATCAACAATTCCGCGATAATAGAAAGATTGCAATATTCTCCAGACCAGGATTATCATACGCTCTATAGGAATTTTCTAACGCCCATTAATCCATCAAAAGCCGGCGGTGATCATATCATTATCAATGATGTGAAGTGTGGCTCAGGCACAGCATATTACAAGAATTATGACGGGATATTCATGAGCTTTGATCCGTCAATAAATAGTCTTGCTCATACGCTGCCAAACGAGTACGGCTGTGGCTACGACGAATATCTTGGATTCAAGAAATCTATTAACTATTGGATACAAGGGGAATTTACTCTCTATCCTACAGCATTGACTCTTGTCAACGGCCAGCATTATATCAAGTTTGTAGCATATTCTGCAGGGAGTCATCCATTGCTCATCAAAGGGAAAAATTTCCAAACAGGAGATGCAATCGCCAAATCAATATATTTTCCTAAAGAGGATGTCGTGATTTATGTGCCTGTAATTTTCGCAAATTATGATGCTTATGCCATAGGTCAGTCAAGCTTCCAGTATCCTGATCCTCTTGCATCAATTATAATCATAGTTATAATCTCATTGTTGCCTGCGTTGGTGTGCTTCTTGATTTGGCGCTTGTACGGCAAGGAGAATGCTGAGGAAGATTTGCCTGAAGCATTGAGCCAGTACCCCAATGAAAGGAAGCCGTGGCAAGTGGCTGCTTTCTTCGAGCCGCCATTCGGCGACATGACGACAACATTCCCTACACTTATGCTGGACTTCTATGATAGGAAGATTATAGATGTTAAGAATATCGATAAGGAAACGTATGTGAAAGTTTTAGGCAGCACTAAATATCAGCTTGATGATGTTGAGACAAAATTCCTAAAGATGCTAAAATCAGCATGTGCAAACGCTCCTCCTGATATTAAGGCTCCTGACGGCTATGTGAACCTGGTAAAATCTCTGCAGGATGGAGATATTGCTAAGGTCACGGCCTTGCGTGGCCAATATAATGCCTTGCGATCGAGCGTGAATAAGGCCAGCAACGAGTATATTGATGTGAAAGGTAATTACATAATCATAGTGTTGATAATTATCGCTGCCATAATCGCTGTATTCAGCGGCTTGCCTGGATTTTTGGGCATAGTAGTGGTTGTGGTATTATCATATTTCATATTCAGATCCACATTGTTCAGCAAGTTCAAGAAGGACTATTATGTTGAATACCAAAAATGGAAAGGCTTCAAGAAATATTTATCGACACTAGACTCGATGAAAAGATCTCCACCACAGGCAATAGTTCTCTGGAACAAGTACTTGTCATATGCAACAGCTCTGGGTGTGGAAAAGGTTGTCCTGAAAAAATTCAAGGATTGGAATATCATCACGCCTAATCAATATAATACATACAACAACATCTACCTGATGAGCTATGGGACATTCGCAACATCTGGGAATTCTAGCAAGGGCTTTAGCAGAGGAGGAGGAGGATTCGGTGGCGGCGGATTTGGAGGAGGAGGCATGGGTGGTGGAGGAGGCGGAGGTCGCTGATTGATCATTGCTCTATATTCCATAAAATTCTTAAAACAGCATTTTCTACATACATCATGATTGACGCAAGCACTAAATGGTATGAATTGGCCCCAAATATTGCAAAAGATGCTTTTGATGATATAAGAAGGCAATATCCTCTAAAGGATGGCAGGAGGATTGTTTTGAAATATTCTGGACATCTGAAGAATTATAATTCTAATGCGAGATATAATGCAGATAAGATAGAGTTCAGCCTATCAAACCAATGGAAAGATGTTGATGCAGATATACAGAAAGGGCTGATACAGAGCCTTATCATCAGGGTATTCAAGATACGGAATGTAGAAACTGAAAATATGAAACTATATGAGTCATTCATGAAAAATCTTTCAAAATATGCAAAAAAGCACACCCAAGACCCTGAATTATCATTGAGCTTTGATCGCGTCAATGGGAAATATTTCAATGGCATGATGGACAAGCCAAACCTCATCTTTGCAAGCGAAAGTTTCTCAAAACTTGGAAGCTATGAATACGGCACAGATACGATACATATCAGCACAATATTCCATGAGCTGCCAGAAGATGATGTGAAATATCTTGATTATGTGATGTATCATGAGCTGCTGCACAAGAAGCATTCGTTCAATGTAAAGAACGGAAGGCATCAGGCCCATACTACAGCATTTCGCAATGATGAGAGGAATTTCGCCCACGGGATAGACATGGAAAAGCAATTATCTGCATTCTTGAGAAGGAAAAGATACTCCAAGGCAAAAGGTTCTATGAAAGAATGGTTCAGGATGTGGTGAATCTAAGTCTGTTCTTTATTCCAATGATAAATCCCTTGGAATATCATTATGAAAGATAATGCCAGGGCGCATATTGATGCAAGGACAAATACAGGTATTGCTGAATAAACATTGGTTCTTGCAGAAATAGCAAAATTCACATAATCTGCCATGAATGCCCTTCTTTGGGATTCTGATATTGATGATAGGTTCAATTTTTCCAATCCTGATTCAATTCCCATTCCTGATTTAATTCCTATGCCTGCAGTCTTATCTGATGAAATTTGAGACGACACATTATATTTGAATCCTAGAGTTGATGTATAGGATTGAAGAGTGTTTGACACTTCTTTATCAAAAGAATTTATCGTATATAC
>Ga0182011_10004428_pt1 | contig 11259 bp, 5 predicted proteins | sample 711E1DmetaG_FD_120481 | JGI IMG/M metagenome (GOLD analysis project Ga0182011, IMG submission 120481) | Permafrost microbial communities from Stordalen Mire, Sweden - 711E1D metaG | ecosystem: Environmental > Terrestrial > Soil > Wetlands > Permafrost | place: Sweden: Stordalen | collected... | reverse complement strand
GTCCTGCCGCTGTGTCGAGAGAAACTCCAGTCTTTCTTTTTCGGTTGTATATTCTTCGAACGCCGCGAAGTTGATATTCCCCAGGGACTTCAGTTTGTCGCGAAGTCCCTGGATCTCGTCGCGTAGCGCGGCGAAATCGACGAATTCATCTTCCGGGTACGTCCGGAGCTCGAGATCCATCTCGAATTCCTCCCTGGCACGAGCGCGGATATGCTCCGCTTTTCCCCGAAGGTCGGCGAGACGCAGCTCGTGCTCATGGACCGTCCGGAGCGATTCGTCATGCGTCCTGCGCCGGTCCTTGATCGCGAGCTCGATCGAATGGATTTCGTCCCGTATCCCCGCCGTCTCCTTTTCCACGGCTTCCCGGCGTGCCCCGACGACTCCGAGCACCTCCCGGAGATCCTCCAGCGTTTGCGTGCTCCGGGCGACGGCGTGATCGTCGGCGGCGATTGCCCGGGTCCCGACTTCCTTCTCTTCCTCCCTGCGGGCAATGAGCGCTTCCGCCTCAAACGCTGACCCGGCTGTCCTGGCAAGCCTCTCGTCCGCATTCTGCAGCTCAGCGCGGAGCGTCACAAGTGCGATCTCACCGTCGTTCATCTCCCGCGCCCGGGCGTTCCACTCCCCCTCGAGGACCTCGAGCTCCCTGGTTGCCGCACCGGTCGCCCGTTCCGCCTCCGCCTTCTCTTCTCCCAGCGCCGCAAGAGCGGGGGCATCGGAAGCGATTAACGATTGCAGGTCCGCCACCTCGGCGGCGAGCACCTGTATCTCCTCCTGGTTCCTCGCAATGATGTCGGCGGCCCGTTTCTTTTCGAATGCGACCTGGGCGATGCGCATCTCGATTCCGTTCATCTCCTTTTCGACGCCTTTGACCGCATCGTTCAACAACTTCAGATCGATCGCGTCGTGTGCGGCCACAACGCCTTTCCGTTCCTCCTCCAGGGCGCGTATCCGCTCGCGGAGGGAGACGGTTTCCCGCTGGAGTTCCTCGATTTGCTCCCGCTTGCCGATGAGCCCCCCCTCGTCCTGCCTCCTGCTCCCTCCCCTCGTGATCCCGACCCCGGTCCGGATCTCCCCGTCGAGCGTCACGCAGCGGACCCCGGGGAGCCTGGCGCTGACGGCGGCGGCGGCGGCCGCGTCTTTCACGATAACCACCCTGTCGAGAATGAGCCTGAACAGGGGGGCGTACGCCGGATCACACTTCGCGATATCGGCCCCGAGGCCCTCCACGCCGGGGATCGCGGGGAGCCTGAGGGACGACCGTATTTCCGGCATCCTGTCGAGGCAGACGAACGTCGCTTTCCCCTGTTCTTCCTGCTTCAGGAGGGCAATCCCGCGCTCCGCTTCCCCGCTGTTTGCGACAACGAGGAGTCCCGCATAGTCTCCGAGCGCGGCTTCGACGGCCGTCCGGTAGCGCTCCTCCGCATGGACCGCGTCGGCCACGGTGATATTGCGCGAAGGCTTCCATGCCGGAGACGACGAAAGATAGCGGACCCCTTCCGGAAGCCCTTCCCGTGATTCCACCAGCCCTTTGAGGAAATCGATCCGGGCCGATTTTCTCCCCAGGTCATTCTGCAGTTCTGCTTCCCGCTCGCGGAGGCGCACAATTTCTTCGGCAAGGTCCTTTTTGCGCGACTCGGCCTGGTAGTACCCCATCTCCGCTTCCGTGAATTTCCTCCGGGCCAGGCGGTCCTCCGCCGTGAGCCCGGCGATGACGCCGTCCAGTCGCACCATGTCCTGCTGATACGCCGCATTCTCTTCTTCGGCGTGCAACGACCTTCCGTTCAGACTCTCCACCCGCCCCTTCCTCCGGTCCTGCTCCGTCTGCCGTTCCGCCGCGCTCTGCACGAGGCTGATCGTCCTGTCATTGAGCGCCCGGAGGCCCGTCTTCGCCGCGTCAAGCCGCGACTCGCATTCCGCCAGCGCATTCTTCCGTTCAGCGAGGTCTCCGGCGGTCGCAGCCTCGCGCGCACGCAGGCCGGCGATCGCCCCCTCGAGGGAGATCCTCTCCTGACCCATACGTGCAAGGTTGAGGCGCAGGTCCGCCTGCTCGTTCTCCAGCCGGGCCGCATTCGCCCTGAGCGACTTGATCCTCTCGGCCGCGACCGCGTTGCTCTCCTCCACCTGGTGCATTGCTTCACGCTGCAGGCTGACGTCGCGCTGCGCTTCCGCCAGGCGCTTCTCCGATTCGAGCATCCGGTTCCGGAGCGACTCCAGCCTGGATTCCTCCCCGGAGAGATCGGTATCGATCCGGGAACTGTCCTCGTTCAGCGAGCGGAGCCTCTCCTCGACCGGCGTGGAACGGCCGACGAGCTGCGCATACTCCCGCTCCATGAGTTCGATTTCCAGAGTGCGGAGCCTTGTCCTCACCTCGTTGAACTGTTCCGCGCGCCTGGCCTGGCGTTCCAGCGTGGAAACCGCTTTCTGAACTTCGGCGACAATATCATTGACGCGGACGAGATCATCCTGTACGCTCTCCAGTTTCCGGTACGCCGCCTTCCTGCGGTGCTTGTACTTCGTGACGCCCGCCGCCTCCTCGAACAACCGGCGCCGCTCGTCGGTTTTGTCGCTCAGGATTGTCTCGATCATCTTCAGCTCGATCACCGAGTAGGCGTCCGCGCCCATCCCCGTGTCCATAAACAGGTCGAGTATGTCCTTCAGCCGGCAGGGGACCTTGTTCAACAGGTATTCGCTCTCCCCCGAGCGGTACACGCGCCGGCCGATCGTGACCTGCGTGTACTCCGACGGAAGTATCCCTTTGGTGTTTTCGATGACAAGAGACGCCTCCGCCATGCCGAGGGCCTTGCGCGTCTTCGTCCCGTTGAATATCACGTCCTCCATCTTGTCGCTCCGGAGCGCGCTGTACCTCTGCTCGCCGAGCACCCAGCGGATCGCATCCACGATATTCGTCTTCCCGCATCCGTTCGGCCCCACAATCGCAGAGATGCCGCTGTCGAAAACAAGATTGACCTTGTTGGCGAAGGATTTGAAGCCGACTATCTCGAGCTTTGAAAGATACATGCTTCCCCGCGGACCCTCAGGCTACTGCGTGTTGGCAATGGTGGAATACAGAAATGACAGGTACATCGGCACCGACTGTGTGTAGTCGTAATAGGTGTACGCGAACGCGAAAACCGCGGCGACCGACAGCAGTCCGGCGCAGTATACCTTCAACGGGAGGACGTCCATGATGATGGACATCCCCTTCAGAAGGCGGAGGAGCACCCAGGCGCACAGTACGCCGATGAGAACGAAGGTCGGAATCACATAGACGCTGCTGTCGAGCACCCGGTACAGGATCATCCCCAGAGGGACCAGCACGAGCATCGGCGCCGTCGACCACATCGTCACCGTGTAGGCATGGTAGGCATAGATCCGCGCGCGGACAAACGCCCGGAGCAGCCGCACGATCAGAGCGACGAGGAGCAGCATCAGGAACACAAGGAGCGCAACCACGGCGATGAACCGGAGGGGGTTCCAGATCAGCGTGACCGCGGCCGTTTTTGCGGCGTCGCCGACGAGCAGGTACGAGAGGGAGGCATCGAGGAGCATGCTGTCCCGAAACCTGTAGAGGATGCCGGACGCGGCTATCGCGACGGCCAGCGAGACGATGGCACCCAGGAGCGTGCTGTGCCCCACTGCGACAATCCTCTGGTCGCGGACGTCCGCGAAGAAATTGTACGAATTCAGCACGGAACGGTTCAGGGATTCGCGGAACCGCCGGCTCCTATTGTATGCGTACGCGATCCCGACAAGCAACACAAATCCCGCCAGCACGAAAATGATCGGCGCCCCGTCCGAATGGTTTCCCGCCGGAAGCGCCACAAATTTCTCGCCGTGGAATATCGAGCGCACCGCCTCGAACGCCAGCCGCTTCTCACGGCCTGCGCTCACGAGCCCCTGTGTGTGCATCCAGGGATCCCCCGACCTGACTGTGAGCGAGGGTCTGTCTCCTTTCCAGTCGTTGAATGACCAGACGATCCCCCCGTCGCAATCGAGGGACTTCAGCACATCGAACCTCTGCAGGTAGAACCTGGCCTGGGCTTCCTGCGACAGCGGATCGCTGTACCCGTTCCGGTTCTCGGTCTGCACTTCGGTCCCGGTCTTCACGACCACCAGGGGCTGATGCCTGTGCGTCTCGCGCCAGACTTCGACTTCCGACCGGAACGTTTTCAAATCCTGCGTATTCACGCTCAGGGCGGCGATATCCATCAGCGAGGTGCAGGAATCCGCGCCGGGGAGCACGGCGCAGTACAGAAGCCTGCTATCGAGCGTGCGCGCGAGGCGGACGAGGCTCTGCATGAAGGGGCGGGCGGAAGGATGGGCCGATTGAATCTCGTCGCCGAGCCCCCATGCCAGCACCGACGGGTGGTTCCGGTCCCTGAGGACCATCTCCCGCACCGTCGTCGCGGCGAGATCCTCATACGCTTCGCTCGCGAGTATCACCCCGGGGGTCTGGACAAGGGGGATTTCTTCCATCGCGAGGAGACCGTACCTGTCGCACAGGTTGAGCATGTAGGGATGGGGAGGGTGCCCCATAAACCGGATGAGGTTCGCACCGAGCGTCTTGATAAGCGCGACGTCTTTCTCCCGCTCCTCGTCTGTCATCGCGCTCCCCCTCCGGGGGGCATCCTCGTACCAGCAAACGCCCCTGAGCTGGAGCCGCTTCCCGTTCAGATGCAGGTGGTCGCCTGTGACTCCGACGCGCCGGATCCCGGCGGCAACGTCATATTCATCGACGACCTGCTGTTCTTTCCCGACAGCATGCGCCAGAAAGCATTTGACGAGGTAGAGGTCCGGCGTCTCCGGCGACCAGAGCCTCGGGCCCTGCAGGACGACGCCCGTCGCGGCATCATCCCAATCATTCCCTCTCCTCGTCAGAGGGACGAACGGGCTCTTTGCAACAGGCGCGCCGGACATCTTGTCCACGAGCTCGAAGAAGAAGCCGGTCGTGGCGACCTTCGCACCCGTCGTCGTCGGAGCGGAGGTGAGGCTGTCCGAACCGTCCGCAGTGACGGTGACGGTGATCTTCGCGTTTTCGCCGTTCTCCGACGGGTCAGATCTGACAACGGCGTCCCTGATATACAGCGGCGGGGTCCCCAGCAGATAGACGTCGCGCGTGATCCCTCCGTAGTTCCTCATCCCCCAGGCCGACGGACGTATGGGAAACGTCCGCCGCGCATCCAGCTCGTTGCTCACCGTGACACGGACGGTGTTGTCACGACCGATCTGGAGGACGTTCCGCTGAAGAGACTCCACGAAGCTTGTATATCCGCCGGTGTGCGATGTGACAAACTCACCATTGACGGCAACCTCCGCGGCATGGTTGACGCCCAGCATCACGATGTGGAACCTGTACTGGTCGAGCTGTTCTTTCGTCAGCTCAACACCCCGCTGGAATACGACCTTGCCCCTGAAGTCATAGGCGGAGGGGACCCTGACTGTCCCTGAGGGACCTCCTTCTACTGCGTAGTCCCAGGCACCCGACAGGTCGATTTTGATCCTTGTCGGCGTATCCAGCATGAAGCCGCAGTCCGAACCCCGGTTGAGAGGAGCGCCGTTTTCCAGAAAAGAATACTGTGCAAACCCGGAGAAAGAGGCCGAGCTGAGGAGTGCAATAACGGTGAGTGCAAACTGGAGGCCCGACCTCCCCCGCGTGGGTGATTTAGCTTGTCGAGATTCGGTCGGCAATTATGTTATAACCGCCAGAGAGGTAGGTGATAAGAGATATCACCTCAATGTAAGCATAAACTCCTCTGAAAGCAATGAAAAAACGTTAAAATGCCCTATTTTACAGCATTGACAATCGCGGCGAACGAGTCGGCTTTGAGACATGCTCCTCCTACAAGAGCCCCATCAATGTCATTCTGTGAGAGCAATTCTGCCGCATTGTCAGGCTTCACGCTCCCCCCATACTGAATAACCGTCTGTTCGGCCAAAGGCCAATCATAGATCTGAGAAACCAGTTTCCTTATCAGTTGATGGACATCCTGCGCCTGGGCGGGGGTTGCAGTTTTCCCGGTTCCGATCGCCCATACCGGTTCATACGCGATGACCACGGAGGACATCTCGTTCCGTGTGAGTCCGGCGAGAACCCCTTTGACCTGGGTCGTGATGATCCTGTCGGTTATCCCCTGTTCCCGCTCGGCGAGGGTTTCACCGACACAGATGATCGGCTTCAGCGAGGAGGCGATGGCTTTCTTTGCCTTGGCATTGATCAACTCGTCTTTCTCTCCGAAATACTGGCGCCTCTCGGAGTGCCCAAGTATCACATAATCGCACCCCGCGGACCGGAGCATGTTCCAGGAGATCTCTCCTGTGAATGCCCCCTCATCATGCTGCGACATGTTCTGGGCACCCAGCGCGAGCGGAGTTCCTTTCAGCAATGTCCCCGCGACGGCCAGCGATGTGAATGGCGGACAGATCACGACCGCGATCCGGGGAGGGAGCGAGGTGAGCCGCGACTTCAGTCCCTCGATAAGCTCTGTAGTTGCAGTCAGGTCCTTGTACATTTTCCAGTTGCCTGCTATGATCACGTTGCGCATGGGAGTGTCCTGTATGATTGTTGGGTCAGCAGAGAAAAGGTCACCGCCCGAGGGCGTCCAGTTTCCGCCGCAACACCTCGTTGACGACCTTCGGGTTCCCTTTTCCTTTCATGGTTTTCATGGTCTCTCCGACGAAGAACGCAAAGACTTTGTCGTTCCCGGCGAGATACTTCTGAACCTGCGGCATGTTCGAAGCGACGACCCCGTCGACTGCGCGCTCGATCGCGCCGGCATCAGAAACCTGTACCAGCCCCTTCCGCTCCACGATGGCCCGGGGATCTTCGCCGGTCGAGACCATGTCCTCGAACACCTCCTTCGCAATTTTGCCGCTGATCGTGCCGTTGCCGATCAGCCCGATCATCGATGCCAGGCGTGCGGGAGAGACCGGAAATTCCGCAACGGAAGTCTTTCCGGCGGAAAGCACGCGGAGGACATCCGTCATCACCCAGTTGCTGACCGCTTTGGCGCGCTGCGCCAGCGAAGCGATGTGTGGCGCCTGAGGCGCCACGGCCCCTTCCCTCCCCCCGAGCGCGGCAAGCGTCGCCTCGAAATAGTCAGCCACGCCTTTTTCCGCGGTGAGGACGTCCGCATCGTACCCCGGCAACCCCAGCTCCCGGGTGAACCGGTCCCGGCGGGGCTCCGGCAGCTCCGGGAGATCCCTCCGCACCGCGGCGATCCACGCGTCGTCCACCGTCACCCCCGCCAGGTCGGGGTCGGGGAAGTACCTGTAGTCATGCGCCTCTTCCTTGCTTCGCATCGGTATCGCGACGTTCCTCTCCGCGTCCCAGAGGAGCGTCTCCTGGACGACCGTCCCACCGTCCGCAATGAGCCGCACCTGCCTCCCGATCTCGAATTCGAGAGCCCGCTCGACATTGCGGAACGAATTCATGTTTTTCACTTCGGTCTTCGTCCCCAGGGATGCGGTTCCCCGCGGGCGAACGGAGACGTTGGCATCGCAGCGAAGACTCCCCTCCTCCATGTTGCCGTCGCAGATGCCGAGATAGGTCACGAGCTGTCGTATCCGGGAGAGGTACAGGGAGGCTTCGCGGGGAGAGCCGATGGCCGGTTCGCTCACGATTTCGATCAGGGGGACACCGCACCTGTTCAGATCCAGGAGCGTGCCGGCGTCGATATCGTGTATGGACTTGCCGGCGTCCTCTTCCATGTGTATCCTGGTGAGCCCGATCCGCTTCTTCCCCCCTCCCGGCAGGTCGATGTCAATTCCCCCTCCCGCGCAGATCGGCTCATCGTGCTGGGAGATCTGGTAACCCTTGGGGAGATCGGGATAGAAGTAGTTCTTGCGGGCGAAGACCGAGCGGGGAGCGATCCGGGAGCCGACGGCCAGCCCCATGCGGAGGACGAACTCCACGAGCTTCACGTTCAGCACCGGAAGCGCCCCGGGCATCCCGAGGCAGACCGGACAGACGTTGCTGTTCGGCTCGTCCCCGAATCGTGCGGAGCAGCTGCAGAAAGCTTTGGTCCGCGTCAGGAGCTGCGCATGGACCTCCAGTCCGATGACCGGCTCGTAGGCGTCGCCGGGATTCACGCCCCGATCGGCTTCCGGATCGCCTGCGTGACTCTCTCCGCCGCCTCCTTCAGGCTCCCGGCCACAAGAAAGTTCAGACCCGAATTCCTCAGTATGTCCTGAGCGATACCCGCGTTGGTTCCCGCAAGCCTGATGACGATGGGGACCTCCACGTTCACTTTCGTGGCCGCCTGGACCACGCCTGTCGCCACACGGTCGCACCGGACTATGCCGCCGAAAATATTGATGAGAACCGCTTTCACATGCGGATCGGCGAGTATGATCTTAAAGCCCGCTTCGACCGTTTCCGCGCTCGCTCCTCCCCCGACATCGAGGAAGTTCGCCGGCTCACCCCCGGCCAGTTTTATGATATCCATCGTCCCCATCGCCAGTCCCGCGCCGTTGACCATGCAGCCGACGTTCCCCTCCAGCTTGATGTAGTTCAGATTCGACTTCGAGGCCTCGACCTCGAGCGGATCCTCCTCGTCGAGGTCGCGGAGCAGATTCAGCTCGGGGTGCCGTTCGAGGGCGTTGTCATCAAAGTTGATCTTCGCATCGAGCGCCAGGACCCCTCCGTCCTTCGTGATCACGAGCGGATTGATCTCGGCAAGCGAGCAATCCATTGCTTCGTAGGCATTGTATAGCGCGGAAAGGAACTTGACGCCGTTTCTGAACGCCTCACCGCTCAAGCCGAGTGCGAAGGCCAGCGTGCGCGCCTGAAAGGCGTGGAACCCCGCGGTCCGGTCCACCGGTTCGCGGAGGATCTTTCCGGGCGATTCGGCGGCCACCTTCTCGATCTCCACTCCTCCCTCCGTGGACGCCATCACGACATTCCGCGAGGAGGCCCGGTCCAGCGTCACGCCGACGTAGAGTTCGCGCGCGATCGCAACCCCCTGCTCGACGAGGAGGCGCTTCACGATCTTCCCTTCGGGGCCAGTCTGGTGCGTGACGAGCTTCATGCCGAGCATCGCTGAAGCCGTCTGGCGCACTTCCTCCAGCGTCTTCGCCACCCTCACCCCTCCCCCCTTGCCGCGCCCACCCGCGTGTATCTGGGCCTTGACCACCCACACGCTCCCCCCGATGCCGTAGGCGGCGCTCACCGCCTCCTCGACGGAGAAAGCGGGCTTCCCCGGGGGGACCGCCACGCCGAATTTCCTTAGAATCTCTTTTGCCTGGTATTCGTGGACTTTCATCGTCGCTCCGTCTGCATGGGGATGACCCGGGACATCACTTCGTAACCTTTTCGGCGATCGATTTTGCCTGGAGGAACAGGAGGAGGTAATCACGCCCCCCCGCCTTCGAATCGGTGCCGCTCATATTGAAACCGCCGAAAGGATGGACGCCGACAAGTGCGCCGGTACATTTGCGGTTCAGGTACAGGTTCCCGACGAAGAACTCCCCCTCCGCCCTCTCCCTGTGCGCGCTGTTTCTCGAATAGACAGCCCCCGTCAGTCCGAATTCCGTGTTGTTCGCAATGGAGAGCGCCTCGTCGAAATTCTCCGCCCGGATCACAGCAAGGACCGGTCCGAATATTTCTTCCTGTGCAATCGTCGCGCCGGGAGCGACGTCGGCGATGACCGTCGGCTGTATGAAATACCCGTCGGGACTTCCGGGGGCTCCTCCCGCAACGATGCGCCCCCCCTCCTGCACACCCTTCTGAATATACGACATGATGCTCGAGTACGACCCCCGGTTGACAACGGGGCCGACCGCCGTGGCCGGATCGGCGGGATCACCGAGCGTGAGCGCGCGGGCCTTCCCGGCCAGTATCCCGACGAACCTCTCGTACACTCCTCCATGGACGATGACACGGGAGCAGGCGGAGCATTTCTGCCCGGAGAAACCGAAGGCGGATGCGATCACCCCCTTCGCGGCCTCTTCCAGGTCCACCCCGGCGTCGACGATGATCGAATCTTTCCCGCCCATCTCGGCCACGACCCGTTTCAGCCAGATCTGTCCGGGCTGCACCTTGGCGGCGACTTCATTGATGTGTATGCCGACTTCTTTCGAGCCTGTGAACGAAACAAACCTGGTCTTCGGATGCATCACGAGAGTGTCCCCGACCGCGCCGCCGGGTCCGGTGACGTAGTTGAGGACTCCCGGCGGCACACCGGACTGCTCCATGATCTCGAAGAACTTCCACCCGATCAGGGGGGAGTCGCTCGAGGGTTTCAGCACAACGGCGTTTCCCGACACGATCGCCGCAGACGTCATCCCGGCGAGGATCGCGAGAGGAAAATTCCAGGGGGGGATCACCACGCCGACGCCGAGGGGGAGATACACCAGCTTCCCTTTCTCGCCCGGGTTCTTGACGACCGGTTGATCGACGCCGTACCGGAGCATCTCCCTCCCGTAGAACTCGAGGAAATCTATTGCTTCCGCCGTGTCCGCATCGGCCTCCGGCCACGGTTTCCCCACCTCGAGTATCATGACCGCGTTCAATTCCCACCGCTGTTTCCGCATCAACCGGGCGGCCCTGAAGAGGCACGCTGCGCGCTTCGCGGGGAGGACGTTCTTCCATTCGTCGAACGCCGACAGGGCTGCGTTCATCGCCTTTCCCGCGATATCGGCGTCCCCTTTCTGAAAGACCCCCACCACCTCGGCGGATCGGGAGGGATTGAAGGAGCTGAACTTCTGAGGAGCGGTGATCCGCTCACCGCCGATGACGATCGGGTACTCCCGGCCGAGGGTCTCCCTGAGTACAGCTATCGCCGACGCCTGCTTTTTCCGGAGATCGGACTTTGAAAAATCGACGAGCGGCTCGTTCCTGAACTTGGGGATGGACATGAGAACCTCTTTATTTCGCGCCGGAGATGGACGGGATGGAGAATCAAAAATCAGCTCAATATAGCCAATTCCCGCGAAATATTCAATTGGAAGGCGGAAGTCGGGAAGGGGGACGGCGGGACAGGGGGAGATCAACCCCCGGCGTCACCCGAGGCGGCCTGGAGTGTATTCTTCATCAGCATGGCGATGGTCATGAGCCCAACGCCGCCGGGGACCGGGGTGATCGCTGAGGCGACTTCGAGCGCAGATGCGAAATCCACGTCCCCGACCAGACGGGTCCCGTTTCTGGCGGAGGGGTCAGGGATCCGGTTCATCCCTACATCGATCACCACGCATCCGGGTTTCAGCATCGTGCCCGTGATCGAGCGCGGCTTCCCCATCGCGGCCACAACGATATCGGCCTGC
>Ga0182011_10004427_pt1 | contig 11261 bp, 12 predicted proteins | sample 711E1DmetaG_FD_120481 | JGI IMG/M metagenome (GOLD analysis project Ga0182011, IMG submission 120481) | Permafrost microbial communities from Stordalen Mire, Sweden - 711E1D metaG | ecosystem: Environmental > Terrestrial > Soil > Wetlands > Permafrost | place: Sweden: Stordalen | collected... | reverse complement strand
TTACGGCACATGATTACATTAATAACGTAAAATGGACAAAGGACTCCATCGGCGCCTCTAATGGGGATAACCTTCTCGATCCCGGCGAACAGTTCGAAATCTGTGTCGACATGAATGATCTGGGAAATGGTAAGGCTCTCTCAGAGAACCTCAGCTGTAACGACTTTTTCAACATCCAGGTTAAACCATCTCTGGGATCAACCATCACCGTCCAGCGGACATTGCCCGCCGGCTTGTCATCCATAATGGACCTGCACTAAATTAAGTTACTCGGCAAAAGCCACTGCATCCCCTCCCGAATGCGGTGGCTTTTTCTTAACCCAATTTTCATCGGAGGAATTCCTGTGCCCTTGCGATTAAACCCTCCTGTGATAGACATAATTTAGCACAGTTCCCTGTAAGCAAATGACTACTTATCAAAATTGTACGAAAATTATATCTTCTATAGGCAAAAACGAAAATGGCATGACTGGACTCGAAACAGCCATTATCCTGATTGCCTTTGTTACAGTAGCTGCGGTTTTTAGCTATGCAGTCCTCAGTGCCGGGCTTTTCGCTTCTGCTAGAGAAAAGGAGACGCTTCACTGGGCACTCAGCGATGCTAAAAGTAATCTGGAGACCTCCGGATCAGTCATAGCATATAGTAATCATGAACCCTCAACGGTAAACAAAATATTGTTCTCTGTGAAAAATGCAGTGGCCGGCAATCCGATGGATATGACTCCGTGCAACGGCACTGCCAACGCCACTAACAAGTGCGTCATCAGCCTGACTACCAAAAATAGTTATTTTAGCAATATAAAATGGACCGCAGAAGCTATCGGCACCAGCAATGCCAATAACCTTCTTGAAATTGGAGAGCAATTCGAGATTACCATCGATTTAGATGACCTCGGCGATGGCCAGGCACTTTCCGAGAACATGACTTCAAATGATTACTTCAACATTCAGGTAAAGCCATCTATCGGATCAACGATCACAATTCAAAGGACATTACCTCCTGCTATTGAAGACATCATGGACCTGCATTAGTCCGAAAAACATGGACCAACAATATCATCCCTCAAAAAAGTAATTACTTCCTATTGTGAGACATTTGGCTCATGTATTATGGACCATTTGGACGTTGCCTATATTCTAGGTTTCGATATAATTACGATGACAACTAAATTATCAGGAGTTTCTATGGTTAGCAGGTCGTGGAGAATAATATCGAATATTCATAAGCATGAGAGGGGCATGACCGGACTCGAGACAGCTATTATACTAATAGCCTTTGTTACAGTTGCCGCTGTTTTCGGTTATGCGATATTAAGCGCCGGCCTCTTCTCCGCAGAAAGAGGTAAAGAGACAGTATACGCTGGCCTAAACGAAGCTAAAAGCAACGTAGAGATTTCAGGTTCGGTAACAGCAATATGTGACAATAACACTACTTATGTCAAGAAAGTATTCTTTAATCTAAAGAATGCTATTGCCGGCAATCCCATCGATATGACTCCCTGCAATGGCACGTCAAGCGCACAAAACAAGTGTGTGATAAGCCTGGCAACCAAGAATGACTACTTTAGCAATGTTAAATGGACCGGGACCTGGATGGGCGACAACAATGGCAATAATCTGCTGGAAACCGGCGAACAGATTGAAATCAGCATTGGCATGGATGACCTGGGAACCGGAAATACCTTATCCAGCCAACTTGCAATAAATGATACCTTCAGTATACAGGTAAAACCTGCCATAGGTTCCACAGTCACAATACAGAGAACACTGCCAGCAGCGCTCTATCCGGCCATAGACCTTCACTGAGTTATAGGTGATACTGTAAAGGAACAAATTGGTCTTTACAACAGTAGATTTTTTCCTGGCATATATTTATTTTATAAAGTTGGTACTGTCCAGTACATTCAAGCAACAGAGCCCGTATTTGTCAATTTAAAACGTATATAGGTCACTGCTTCAGGAATACAACCTGTAAACTGGTTAGTTATATTGAATCCGCGATTCATGTACCATCTTACAAGGTGTGGATTGCGCAATACATCTTTCTTCACAATAGAGCCAAAAACGGTATTAATGTTTCTATCTTTTGCAAGATTAATCATAAGTTTAAGCAAGGCACTCCCCAATCCCCTGTTTCTATAATTCATCTCCGTATTATCAGAATGACACCTGGCCTTGAGTATGTCACCGGTCAATAAATCATCTTGCAATTCCGGGGATATAGGCCTTAGTTTCCTATCCGTGCCCCATATTTCAGGGGATTCAGTATCATTACGTATGAACAAGTCTTCTAAAATCATGACAGCATCAGGGTGGAAGCTGCACAGCAATTGGCCGACATACTCGTCCCCATCTTTAATTTTAAGGTAGTATGCTTGATCACTGTCCTCCTGTACTTCCACCGCATACCGTTGCCTGTATCTGTCAAAAATGTATTCTGGCATGCAGATAGAACTCTGCCTTAAGCTATCAGAAGATCATCGGGACATTTGTCTGCGGGCTTATTCCGGATAAGATTCTCCTGAAAGCGCTTAGAGATAGCTTTGTGTATTAAATAGAGGAAAGGCATGCCCATGTTTGTCTCAATTAGTGAATTTGTAATCAGCGGCATGATGCCCGCCGGACGTATCCCGGTTAGCAGCAAAACCGCCTCCCAACTAAATTGAACGCCTATTCCTATCGCCATCAGCCGTAATATATTGACTTTCCCTTCTCTTGTTGCCCCGAGGTTATGAACAATAAGATAAAGGTAGCCCACTGCTAAAATCAACGCCATTATCCCATGATAACCAGATGTTCCGCGTTGAATCGATATCTGTGTGAAGTTGGCTCCGAAGTTTTGACTTAGCAACGCCACCGCAACCCAACCTATTATCGTCAGTACGCTCCACTCCACCGTTTTACCATCGCGATCTAATAGAAGCCAAATCCAGGCAAAGTTCGTAAATCCATAGCTTACACTCAGCCATAAAAGGAACCAAAAAGTATCAATTCCCGTTACTACCCTTGTTCCCAAAATGGCATAGAAAATACCATAGTCAACTGCAAAGTAAATAATGCCGCCGATTGCGCCGACGATTAGGGCCATATAGCGCTTTCGGTGTACCAGGATCAGGGCATAGGTGATCAGCCAAATGATATCAAGATAAATGTAGAGGTAATTCAGTGTCCTGGCAGCCACAATATCCATACAATCGTCCTTTATTGAACACACTTAATAGAAGGCCGCCAAGGTTATTCCAGACACATCCCCAGAATAACTGAGCGCAACGTAGACTTAGTTCAGTTGTTTAACAACACGAACAACCTGGATAATAACGGCAAAACAGTCCTCTTTCTTTTTATAAGGGGCTATGACCATTTGTTCGCCGTCCATTTTCAGGCACAGATCCCCCGGAGAAGGAGGTATGTCTTTACCGCAGATAAGGATATCCCCATTGTGTACAATATCAGAATACACAAGCCCACTGGACTTTATACCTATTAGCTTCATCTCTCTACCCCCATTTGATACCAACTCCCTTGGTACAAAGGCATATTCCAAAATCTGCTTGCTATTAAGATCCGCAAACACCGGAACTATTGCGGGTAAGGAAAGAGAAAGTTCATTTATTATCTCATAAGGAGTTTTCTTTAGCAAATCATCATTTTGCCCTTTGTCCAGCAGGAAATTACTTAAATCATTGATTGGTACCTTTAGGGCTCTGGCCAGTTTATTCAACGATGCTACAGTAACCGATTTATAGTCACTTTTTTCAATGCGGCAAATGAATGAAGCCGACAGGTCAGCCAGCTTAGCCAGTTCCGCCTGTGAAAGCCCCCGTTTAGTCCGTGTCTCTTTTACATAGTCCCCTAACATCTTATCCTCCTTACCCTACGATCGCTACTCAATTTACCATGGTAAATATTTTTCTTTATCATGTCGAAATCCATCAAAAAAGTATTGATTTTAGTAAATTTTCTGTTTATTATAGTAAATATGAAACTACAGTCTGAGCTTTACAGGATAATGCAACAGGAAAAGCTAACGAACGCCAGATTGGCCACGAAATTAGGCATCTCCCCCTCGATGCTATGTCTTGTACTGACCGGCGACAAGAAACCTGGAAGGCGCTTCCTTCAGGGACTGGCAATGCACTATCCCGATATTTGCTTGAAGTATTTACGGGAACAAATCCCAACCAAACCCCAGGGCGGGTAATCATTATGTATTTAAAGCACCCAAAGAACATCCTACATATCGTTTTGACCGGGTTGGTCTTTACTAAAGTGAATACTACATTCCTAATATGGGTGAACATAGCATAATTATTGTTATGCAATCCAACGGTCCCGGGTGTGCACTTGCATGAGGGCCACCCGGAAACCGCGGAAATAAATAATAGGAGGTCCTTTATGGATGGCGACGAGATGACTATGCCATTAGTGGCAGCCCTGGCAATGTTTGGTGCAACCATAGGTATCATCGTAGCTTTCTCAATGCTTGTTTGGGTGTTGTCATTATGATGTTAAAAAGATTGTCAACGGTCAAAATCGGCATCGTGGAATTTCTGTACAAGTTTCTCCTGGTACTTTTAATTATCATGCCGGTAAGCATGGGCGTTTGCTTCTGGATAGGGGTACAGGCTGACGCTGCGCTCAATATCCACTTGTTGAAGTTCATCATGCCGTTCATCGGTTCAGCAGTGGGCTTTTTCTTCACTGCCCTGCTTATCATGGCCGGGCACAAGCTGGAAGCCCCCGCCACGGAGGAACCAGCCCAACCATATTCAAACAAACTGGTCACAAGGCATCTCGAAACGGCGGAAATAGCATCACTGCCGAAGCCATCGATACCGCGTGCTGGCTTCGCTACACCATATTCTATGCACGGAGGTAAATAGGGCATCTTATTTTTCTACCGGGTAACCCGAATCCACCCAGGCGCCGAAATTGCCCTTGAGGGCGTACACATTCTTAAAACCTGCGTTCTTAAGCAGCTCGGCGGCTGATAGAGGGGCACCCGTCCAGTGACTGTAGACTAAATATGTCGCATTCTTGTCCCAACCTGATACTGTCTCTGGTATGGTAGACTTTGGCATATTTACTGCGCCTGGCAAGTGGCCTTGGTCGTACCAACGGGACGACAGATCTATTACAACCACGTCAGTAGTCTTGTCGAGCAGTTCTTTGGCTTCCTGGGGAGTTAGCCATAACGATGAGACACCTGACGTGGTCTGTAAGAATGTAAATCCCACGACCAACACCGCCACAACTATGAAAAAGATCGCGTAGAATACCATTGCTTGTGACGCTTTCATCGAAGTACTCCTGAATTTTTCTTACAGACATATCGACCTTCTTTATATTTAGTAAGCCCAAGATCCGGTAACCCATCATCCTTGACAGCCGTCCGTGAAGCGGTACGACCGATTGATTAAGAAATTTATTGATTATTTAAACTGCAATAGCGGGGCAGTTATCTCAATAAGTGTTAGTCAATCTTTATTAAAGTAAACCACTTGCCCCTGTTTTCCACATCAGTTTGCTACTTTATTTTTTTACAAAAATGAGTAAGGTAAAGGCGTATACTAAAATGCTTAGTGGGGCTGCGCATTTAACTAATTTACTTTAATAAATGCGGTTTCTCTTAGCTAATTACCGGTTCATACGATATAATGATTTACCCTGGTAATTTTCAACTCCACCGGCATTTATCTTCATTATTGTAAATGCCTTCAGATTTTTGCTTCACATTGAAAGGATTTCATAATTGAAATACTGGGTGACGATGTTTCTGAGAAAGTTGTAGAATGGAATAACCTTCTTCAGGTAATATATCTAGAATACCGCTAAAAATTTGGTGAGGTGAAATCCAATGGACATTTCTATATTCGGCATACTATGGGCACTTATAGAAAAAGCCTGTGTGGTTTTGATGATTTTTGTGCTGTTATTCCACATTAATTTTTTCAAACGCATGCTGACCGATAAAATGACCGTGCTTCACCAGGTCTTGCTGTCAATCGTATTTGGCGCCTTCGCCATCTACGGTACATACAGCGGTGTTGCCACTTCCGGCGCCATAGCAAATATCAGGAATATCGGCCCCATGATGGGTGGATTGCTTGCTGGTCCATGGGTAGGCCTGGCATCAGGACTCATCGGCGGAATACACCGCTATTTTATCCCAGGCGGGTTCACCGCCGTTCCCTGCGCACTTGGAACAATCCTGAGCGGCCTTGCAGGCGGCCTTTTGTATTTACTATGGAAAGGCAATATAGGCATCTGGAAGCCCGCCCTTTTCGCCTTCATAATGGAAGTCGTCGATATGACAATGCTGCTGCTTGTTGCCAAGCCCTTTGATAATGCGTTAAAACTGGTGAGCATCATATCCGCACCAATGATCCTCGCCGATACATTCGGTGTCATGATCTTCGCTCTTCTTCTTCGGGAAATGAAAGAACGCCTAACGCATTAACCTCCCACAGAACTCTCGGGCGGGGTATCAAGCTTTGCCTGACATATCAAATCAAATGCGTTGGAGACGAGGGACCGCAAGCCCGTAAAACTACATATATATAAAGGTAAAGGACTTCGAGACCTATGGGGACTGGAAATACCGCACTGGCTTATTCAATTTACTAACACTTTATCCATGCCATCATTACGGCAACACAATCAAACAAGCGTAAGAAAATAGTTGCTGCAAAATAGGATATCTTGAAAATTGAAATCCGGCTTTGTATGGTCAACAATACAGTCAAACCGGCCCGCGGAGTTTTGCAGGTCCACCGATATCCTTCATTATTTATTCAACTTGTGATAGATACCTTTCATCTGTCTGTAGATTTGCGTGAATGTTTCAAAACGGTCATCATATAAACTTTTTTTACCCGCATCAGGCTGGTAAGTGTTCTTGAACTGCACCAACTGGTGTATGTCTGCAAAATTAATCTCCTCCAGCCCAACTGCCGCAATCCAAGCAGCGCCGCGTGCATTGGCATAAACTGGTTCAGCGACCTGGTTGATTTCCACATTCATCACATCTGCAAATATTTGGCACCAAACATCCGATTGTGCGCCTCCTCCTACCATGTTAATGACATTTACCTTGCGCCCCAGGAATTTCTCTACCGGTAAGAGCAGCCACCGTGTATTGAAAGCAATTCCCTCCAGAAAGGCACGGACGATGTCGGCACGCGTGTTATGAAGGGATAAGTTATATAGTCCGGCACGCAGGGTCTTATCTTCCACAGGAGCGCGTTCGCCCCAGATCCAAGGCGTATAGATCACGCCGTTGCTGCCAGCCGGTGTGCGCCCGGCGATCAGATCCAGCACCTTGAAGATATCCGGAACGTCCGCTTCCTGCAGTAGTTCATCCTTGTGGTAGAGAATGTTATCACGCAGGTAGGTCAGGTTGCCGCCTGCTGTGGCCTGTAAAGCGGTCAATAGCCAGCGTCCTCGCACTGCGCAGGGCACGGAGGCCAGCGAGGAGCCAATATCCGTTTTCTTGAAGGGCACGTGCGCCGCCATCCACGACGATGTGCCGATATACAGATGCACGGCAAAATCTTCTACTGTTCCTGCTCCGATCGCTGCCGCCGTGTTATCGATGGAGCCGGCCACCACACGTACATCAGGGGAAAGTCCCAGCTCAGCGGCCACTTCCTTTTTTAAATGCCCCAGCACGGCAGTGCAGGGCACGATCTCGGGCAGCTTATCTCCATCTATTCCGCTGGAGCGCACCAGAGCAGGCGCATAGCGGATGTTGTCTGCATTGCGGTTATCTGTTACCCAGGACGTCAGTATGGAATCGAAAGTGGCTGTGAAACGCCCCGTTAGCCGTAGGTTCATGTAGTCCAGCACATTGAGGAATTTATAGGTGCGTTCATAGATTTCGGGGAAGCGATCACGGATTAGCAACATATGGGCGGCCGGGTCCTTGCCGGTCATGGAAGGCATGCCTCCTGTCAGGTGTATCCAGCGCAGTGTGTTGAACAGCCCGGCGCCGGTGATATTGATAAGTCCTTTAAACTGTTTTTGCAGGAAGGGCGCCCCGCGCATATCCATCCACATAATGCAGTTCATCAGTGGCTTGCCGTCACGGTCAACGGGCACAGTGCCTTCGCCCTGCGTGGAACAACACACGGCACGCACGGATTGTCCCAGCGTTATATCCCGTTTTATCAGACGTTGTGTAGCTTTAAGGAAAGCCGACCACCATTCTTCGGGAGCCTGCTCCACGCCACCATCGGGAGTTACATTGAGATTGACGGGTTCTACTTCCCAACCCAGGACTTTTCCGTGGACAGTGATGAGGGCCACTTTCATGCCGGAGGTACCGAGATCGACTGCCAGGATGACAGGTTCATTGGACATTGACACCTCCTATTAGAGTAAGGGCGGACTAACTAGTCCGCCCAAAATCGTCATGAAAATAATTGCCTATACGCCTTCTACACTGGAGAAGATGGAGTCGAACTTGCGCAGTGCATCGTCGATCACGTCGTCGGTATCGGCCATGCTAGTATACATGCGTGAACCGGCCAGGGTGATCATGCCGTTGGCCATATAGGCCATGCCCATTTCCTCGATCATATTTTTACGCGGCTTCATTTCAGCGAAGAACTTATCCGCATTTTTCAAATCGAGCATCATAACGCCGGAAGTCTCCAGATGAACGATCGATCCCTGGTTGAAAACCACGAATGGCAACTTATAGCGGTCGATCATGGCCTGCAGGCCTTTCGTGAGCCTGTCGCCAGCCTTGCCAGCGATAACGGGGGCGTTTGTGCGTTCCATTTCCGTCAGGGCATAGTAGCCCGCAAGACAGGAAAGCGGATTGGCTGAAAGCGTGCCGCCGACGTAGGCCCGTTCGCCTGTTCCTCCGATGCCGGCAGCGAAAGTCTGGATTACATCGGCGCGTCCACCCACACCACCTGCCATGGGGTAGCCGCCGGTAATGCATTTGCCGAATATCGTCAGGTCAGGTTTGACCTTGAAGTATCCCTGTGCGCCACCCATGCCCAGGCGGAAGCCGGTAACTACCTCATCGAAGATGAGCAATGCCCCAAACTCATCGCACAGCTCACGTACATTCTTATTGAAATCAAAAGGAACAGGGCGCGTGCCGCTTTCCGGTCCGACCGGTTCTACCAGGACCGCGGCCGTCCCGCCGAGCTTTCTGTTGGCCTTAAGCCTGGCCCTGAGTTCGTTAAGGTCGTTGGGGAAGAACTCCTGGGTATTGGCATTGCATCCATTGGGTATGCCCGTGGCTTCCATCCGCCCTGTGCCCGGTATATGCATGCCGAAGACCATCTGATCGCTCCAACCATGGTAGGCGCCGCCGACCTTGATGACCTTCTTCTTCTTGGTGAAGGAACGTGCAGCACGTATGGCTGCCATGTCGGCCTCGGTGCCTGAGCCCAGCATGCGGAACATCTCCACCGCCGGCATATGGCGGTTGATTAGCTCGGCCAATTTGAGCTCATATTCATGGAAGAGACCGGTGACCGGCCCGCAGGAGTGCAGCAATTCTATCACCTTGTCCCTCACGGGAGCATAGTTGTTGCCCAGCACGATAGGGCCGCCGGCTTGCAGGAAGTCGATGTATTTATTACCGTCGGCATCCCAGAGGTAGGCGCCGTCAGCTTTTTCGATAGCAATGGGGAAGGGATGGTTGAAGGCCAGGTTATGCTGTACGCCGCCGGGGATGAACTTTTTGGCCTTATCGGTCATGGATTTAGAGCGGGTACACTTTGTATCAAAATAGGCCAGGTATTGCTTGAGCTTATCCTCACGCACCTTTCTCAGCGGCTGGTCGACCAGCGCATAAAGACGGCGATAGACATCATCAACATCAGGATATTGTGAAATCGCATATTTTTGTGTATCAGTCATAGAAACCTCCCCTAAGAAATAATAATCGCAAGGGCTTGCTCCCCTTTTGTTTATATCCATCTCATCATCTAGCATTGCCGCACCGGACAGTCTTTATCCGGTACGGCAATTACAATCCAAACCGTTCAACAGGATTTTGCCGATTGTTCATTCGGCAAATAAATTATACTCCTTTCTTGAACGTCTTAAACGGGTCAGTGAATGCTTTAATCGAAGCTGCAAGTTCTTTATGTGTTTTGGAATATTCCTCAAGAGAAATACCCTTCATGGTAGCGTCTATCGCCTGGCGGAAGGCTTTGCCTCCTGCTACCGGCCCCTGCGGATGCGCATGAATTCCTCCACCTGAGCCAATTACGATATCATTCCCCAACTCCTGCATCACTTTGGGTACCATTGTCGGGGTAATACCACCTGAAGCCATTGGCCATGTCGGTTTAAGCTGATATAACGGATATGTCAGATTTCTGGCCATGGAATCGAACTTTTCAATAATGACCGAGGCTTTCCCGTAAGGTGCGGGGATGACGACTATGTCAGCGCCGGCCAGCCTTGCGAGTTTGCCCAGTACCAGGTGAGAGCTTATCCCGTGTTGAGGCGACATATACAACGCCCCGGCCACATCCATATGTCCCAGAATTGGGACGTTTATTTTCGGGTCCTCTGCGAGTCCCTGCAAGACCGGAATTCCAACTGCAATATAGTTGACCATGATTGCGTTGGCTCCGAGTTCTACGGCACGCCTAGCATTTTCGAATATTTTCGGTACTGAATCAGTAACATTGACCGTGTAAAGCGTGTGCTCTCCGGTCTCCTCGAAGACCTGTTTTTCAATTTCCATATATCTTTTAACACGGCCTTTGATTGAGTTAAAGGAAGCATCCGCGATCAGCTCGTCGTCCTTGACTATATCGCAACCACCCAGCGCTGCAAGCTTAAACAACTCGGCCCCTACCTCAAGCGGATATCCAGTACATGGTTTGACCATGTTGTTCAATAACGGTCTCTTCTTAACGCCTAGCAGTTTTCTGATACCATCAATGCCGAACTTGGGACCCTGGAACCCGGCGACGTATTTCTTAGGAAATCTTATGTCAACGAGTTTTATCGGGCCTGCCATCGATATGTTCCCTACAACGGTGGTTAGCATCATAGGTATTTGCGAGCCAATATTCACCTCGGGAAAGGCAATTTGCACAAACCAGTTTCTGTCCTTAACATCGGCGGGAACACTATACTCGTAGTCAGGTATCTCATAACAGGCAATTACCTTCGCCACATGGCGCCTGCGCATTTCTGGAGTCTCACCCGGAACGGCCACCCAGGTTCCTGTGCTTTGCTCAATGGCCAGCATCGGCGCCAGCTTGGGCATGGGAAATACG
>Ga0182011_10004425_pt1 | contig 11264 bp, 7 predicted proteins | sample 711E1DmetaG_FD_120481 | JGI IMG/M metagenome (GOLD analysis project Ga0182011, IMG submission 120481) | Permafrost microbial communities from Stordalen Mire, Sweden - 711E1D metaG | ecosystem: Environmental > Terrestrial > Soil > Wetlands > Permafrost | place: Sweden: Stordalen | collected... | reverse complement strand
TATTCTCCGAGATACTCCTCAAGAAGTCCAATCAGCGGGCGCGGCAAGAGAGCATGTACGTCAACGTCTGTCTTGGTTTCATCAGGAGTGAAGTGGAACTGCCAGAATTCGGCATCTGGACTCTTCTTTTCTTCCTGCTGGACCCAGTCGGGTTTGTCTATATCAGAGAAGGGCGGTATCTTGTCCTTGAACAAGTTGGGCGCCGGACCATTGATTCGGCATTCCCTGATATTTCTCTGACGCCATGGCAGGGCGGTCAGCCACTTCATCAAGAGCTCTTCCTTGGCCAGCAGTGCGACTTTGTCGATGCCCTTCTTCGCGGCCGCAGTCCTTTCAGCACGGAGTTTTGCCGGTATGGATTCGACTACCTGATAGTCGAGGCACCTTGCCGCCCTTCGCTTCTTCAATTCAGACTCAGGCTCTGTTGGAAGGCTATCCAGCATTGGCTTGAACCAACTCAGATCCAAGGACGAATATGTTGGATGCTGGCGGATCGCTGCGCTCAGCAGACGGAGCGCACACTGCAAAGGGTACCCCTTCACTCTGCGCTCGTTGATGGACCACTCCAAGTAACCACTCACAATCTGCTTCTCGACAAGCTGTGGCAGGGAAGAGATCCCAGACTCGCCGCGGATGTTAACGACATATCCAAACAGTCCGCAGATCACGTCCTTCAGTTGTTTTGACGTCACATCTCTATGACGCCCGCCTTTCGGCCTTCCTACTGCGAACTCAACCGTCTTCCACTTCAGCAGTCCAAGCACCTCTCTCTTCAGATTCGGTGGAAATTGATCGAGAGGCACGCGGTAGTGCTTCTCTCGCACAATGCATATTGGAATTTGCTCGGTGCACAGGCAGTCGCGAAGAAGACGCCAAAACCATGTCTTCTTATGCGATGCTCGAGCACAAGAGAGACCTTGCTCAACTCTCAGCTGAGCCCAGCGGTCAACGTCTTCGATGGTGACATCTCTCGGTGTCTTCCTGAGACTAACCAAATGTCTGACGAGGTCTTCGCATTGCTTCTCAGTGGAAAGCGCCAGGACGCCTTGCCATTCCTCCGGAATGACCTGGTTGGGTGGCAGCCAACCGAATTTCCGTGCGCAATTCAGAAGGATGCGGACGTGGTTAACATAAGTTCGGACCGAATTCTCCGCGTATTTCCGGCCTTCCAGATAGGGTCGAAAACCCTCTCTTGCTTCATTGACCGAATCAACCAGGATTTTCTCAGGCGGATCATTGAGGTAGGCCACGAGGAGCGCGCTGGTTGTCCTCAGCATTGGGAAGGCACGAGGCGGATCCTTTGCCAATGCCGCCAGAAGATCAGCAAGTGTTTTGAGTGCCTGCGTCTCAAGTGTGCTGTTCGCAGAAGGATCACGAACATCGACAGCAATTTGCGTACCAGAACGAAGATTTGAGGCCGTCATATATGCATTCCTCGATTGCCTAACAGTAAGAAGTACATTTCACAAACGCATATAAAACGCGCAGCAATCGGAAGCTCGCCGAAGCTCCCCGCAAACTCGCCCCATACGCGCAGAGGTTGGAGATATAACGAAAAACCTGGAGCCTTTTTGCATGATGCATCGGCGTCATTCTCGAACCGGACAACTGCGCCATCACAGCCAGGTAGCGGGGCCCCGGTATTCTTGGACGGGGCGTCACCGGCCAATTCGACCGGCGGCATTCCTGTTTGCTTCAATGAGCGAACTCCGAGGTGTCGAGCTATATGGGACACCTCGATCCGATGCGGGCATCCAATCGGACGCGATAGGGTGGCGAAGTTTCCTGAATTGGCAGGCACGTTCATCCACTCCTCCTGCTGGCCATGAGGAAGTCTTCCAGATCCTGGGTCAAGAACTTCGCCCTTCCGGGCAGGTTACGGGGAATCAGCTGCCCGGAAGCAACACGATTCTGGATTGCTCTGATGGAGACATCGAAGATTCTGGCAAGATCCCCATTTGTGTAAGTCGCCTGGAGAGGAAGCCCCTTGATTGTGAGGATTTCCTCCAGAAGCCGATACTTGGTCGTCTCTGAATTGCTCATACTGCTCTCCCATGGGATCCTCATTCAGACACAATTCAGGCTTGCGCGCCCAAGGTGCACTGATGCGGGCAATTATTTCTTTACTGAGAGAACCGTAAGGCGCCCGGTCGGAAATGGGGATAGGGGAAAACAAGTAGCGACGGTTTATCGCACACAACAGGCGGGGGCGGGTCGTCGGTTCGCGTTAACCTATTCGATGAAGTTTCTTTTCGATGACGCGAACAGCAAGCCCAATGAGCGCCATCGAGATCAGATTCCCGATCACGCGGATCATGATCAATCGCATGTTGCACCACCTCCTTTCAACTTCGAAGGTTTCCCTCAGGGTGGGCCTTTGGTAGGAATGCTGGGTAGAGCACGATGGAAGAGTTGGTAGGAGATCCAATGCCAATCGACCCGGGAGACCAAATGAAAAGCTCATCAGCGGCGATAGGCGACCTGATGTCAGTGCGAGAAGTCGCCACATTGAAGGCGGTTGCGCCGAAGACGGTTTACGGCTGGACCTACCTGAAACGACCATTGCCAGTCCATCGGGACGGCCGCAGAATCTTCATCTCCAGCGCGGACTTGGACGCATTTCTGAACACCAGATTGCCCAAATCACAATCGCCGACGCTGGAAGCCGAAGTGGAGAATGACAACCGGCCTTTCGTGCCAGCAGTTCGGGTAGCGATCACTGCCGCGCCGGTCACCAGCGATTTGCTTGAACAGCCAACCTCAGGCAGCGGCCAGCGGGAACTGGGCCAGCGGCGGAACGCAGGCGTCCCACGGATCGCGATTCTTGCAGGCTTTCAATTCGTGTGACGGGTCTGATGGACTACAGGGATGTCAGGCCTTCGAGCACTACCCCAGGTTCGGAGGTAGTTTGCGTTGATAAAGAGAGCGGAGAGCCAAGAGATTGGGTCGCCTAAGGCAGGCATGGACGCCAAAACGGCGCGGAAGTACAGGTGCCTGGGCCGGTTGCCGAGCGAGTTGCCAGCGGCCGAGCGTGGGCGGACACGTCCAGATCTGTTCATAGGTGTCTGGGACGATGTGCAGAAGTAGTTTTGAAGACAACGCCGGGCTTGGCGCCACTAACCTGTTTGGCCACAATCGCGGATTGAGACGAACCTAATCCCTTCGGCCCGATCCCGCGCCACTACAGGTCATCCTGAAGCGAGTATCGAAATGCGGACAAATCTAAGATATTATAAAATGCCGGCAAGTTTGCCGGCGAAGAACTTTGTTGTTGACAGATGACGAGATCGAGCGTAGAAACGTATTCAAGACTGCTTCCTTCAGTGGCCGGCAAGTTTGCCGGCAAGACATATGCTCACTTTCGTCACGCAAAATATCGACCAGACTCTCGGATTTCGGCTCGGCCAGAAGGGTACTCATTCGAGTCGGACGATGATGCTCGCGGAACTTGCGGCAGTCCTGAGTGCGGTACCCCCAAATGGCACTCGAATGGACTATGCAGATGCCGTAGTGGAAGGCAACTGCTTAAGGAAGCCAACGACTTCCACGCGTCGGCTGTCCCTCCAAAGACTAAGCGAGCTATACGCTCTCGATCCCGAGATTCCGATCTTTCGTGTTCTACGGAAACTTTGGGACACCGATCCTTCCTCCCGTCCGCTCCTGGCACTCCTTGCTGCGCTCGCCCGCGATCCACTTCTGTTAGCGACCGCGCAAGCCATCTTGCCTCTCGGCGACGGACTGGAAATGCCGCGCAAGTCGATGGCCGAGGGGCTTCGGACGACGGTCGGTGAACGTCTGAGCGATTCCACCCTCGACAAGGTAATTCGTAACGCTGCAAGTTCCTGGAGCCAATCGGGACATCTCAGCGGGCGGACATTTAAGATTCGGCGAAGAGTCCAGCCGACGCCAAGAACTGTGGCTTTTGCTCTATATCTTGGAGCGGCTGTCGGCTTCCATGGCGAAGATCTCCTCAGTTCGGGCTGGATCAAGGCGCTGGACTGCACTCCATCGCAGGCCCTCAATCTCGCAATTGAGGCGAAGCGCCTCGGGTTGCTGGATCTACGAGTGGCAGGCGATGTTTTTGATCTGAGCCTGGACCGGCTTGATCCGCGGTCAGAAGGAGATGCTCGATGAGCCGCATTCAACAACTTGCTAAGAGCTATGGCCAACACATCACAACTGCCTGGCAGAGAACCATTGCAGATTCCCAGCGCGTGATTATCATCGTCTACGATAAGGAACTTGAACGTGACATTCTCGCACACAAGGGCGAGTTTGAAATTGTCACCAAGCAAGCGAACCATGACTGGATCGAAGTAAACGTCGCGCCCGCCTTTGCGGAGTGGATTGCAAAAACTGAATACCGCGATGCATATTTTGAATCCCCAGACGATCTCCAACTCAAGCTTGAGTCGGATTTCACGGCCTTCGTTGCCGGCAAAATCCGCGCCGCTTTGACTCAGGCTGACGCTTCCGAAAGCTCTGTTGTCTCAGTGTTTGGAGTGGGCAGTTTGTTTGCGTTCACTCGGGTTTCCCAAGTCTTGAAGTTGATTGAATCCTCAATCCGTGGCCGCCTTGTCATCTTCTTCCCCGGACAATACGAACAAAACAACTACCGTCTCCTCGACGCTCGGGACGGCTGGAACTACCTTGCAGTGCCAATCACTCTAGATAGCGTGGGGCTTGCGTAATGCTACTGAAAGACGTTCTTCTTCGTGATCCATCCAAGAATCCGCTTGCAAACAACGGCCAAGCGCGCATTCAAAATGAGGCTGCCGACGAGAAAATGCTGGCGCAGTTGCGTGGCGAACTGTCCACCTTTGTTTGCAAGGGTCAGTACGGCGACGGCATGTCACGAATTCTCGAGTCGTTTCTTCGTGGCCAGTCACAGGCAAGCCAAAAAGCCGCATGGGTGAGCGGCTTTTACGGCAGCGGCAAATCGCACCTGCTGAAGATGCTCTGCCACCTATGGCAGGACACTGTTTTTCCTGACGGCGCAACTGCTCGAAGCCTGGTCCCGGACCTGCCTCAGGACACTCGTAACGCTCTGCGCGAACTCGACATTGCCGGGCGCAAGTCGGGTGGACTGCTAGCCGCCGCCGGCACATTGCCCTCTGGCACTTCCGATTTGGTGCGCCAATCCGTCCTTGCCATTCTCTTCCGTGCAGTGGGTCTGCCCGACCAGTATCAGTTGGCGCATTTCCAGCTTTGGCTTGAAGAGCAGGGTTTCCTTGCCAGCGTGAAGGGTGCAGTCGAGGCCACTGGAAGGTCATGGGAGAGTGAGCTGAGCGACTTGTATGTCAGCCCGATTATCCGTGAGGCACTCCTACAGTGCGACCCTAATCTTGCCTCCAGCAAGGCTCAGGTCGGCGAGACACTGCGGAAGCAGTTCCCGCTCCGCACAACTGATCTGACATCGACGGAATTCCTCTCCACGTTCCAACGAGTGCTCAAGCGCCAAAGCAAGGGCGGTAAGTTGCCCTGCACAATATTCATTCTGGACGAAGTTCAGCAATACATTGGAACGTCCGTTGATCGTTCGGTCACGATCACCGAAATTGCCGAGGTGCTTTCGAAGCAGCTTGACAGCCAGGTGATGCTTGTCGCCGCCGGCCAGTCCGCTCTGACTGGCCAGGAGCTTCTTGCGAAAATGCTGGATCGCTTTCTTATCCGCGTTCAGCTCTCAGATACCGACGTTGAAGTGGTCACACGTGAGGTACTGCTCCAGAAGCAACCGACAGCGCGTGCGGAAGTCGAGAAGCTGCTCAGCCGCCACGCTGGCGAAGTCTCCCGGCAGTTACAGGGCACAAAGATAGGGGAACGCAGCAGCGACCACGGCATCATTATTGACGACTACCCTCTGCTTCCAGTACGGCGCCGCTTCTGGGAAGAGTGTTTCCGCCAGGTCGATGCAGCCGGCACCCAGAGTCAGTTACGCTCTCAGCTCGGCATCATCCATGACTCTCTTGAAGAGCTGGCCGACCGCCCTCTTGGCACGGTTATCACAGCCGATCAACTCTATTCCCTGCTCGCAACCAAGCTCATCGGAACAGGCGTCCTACCGCGCACAATCTACGACCGTATCGCGGCCCTGCCCGACCCGCTTGCACAACGGATCTGCGGCCTGACCTTTTTGATTGGTCAGCTCAAAACAGAATCAGGCGCTGACATTGGCGTTCGAGCGACCGCCGAACACATCTCCGATCTCCTGGTCGAAGACTTGACCGCCGACAACGGCAAGCTGCGCTCTGATGTGGCGGCGCACCTCAATGCTTTGGCCGATGAGGGCGTCCTCATGCGGGTCGGCAGCGAATTCCGGATACAAACCGAAGAAGGCCGCGCCTGGGACGACGAGTTCCGCAAACGTGAAACCAAGTTCAAGAACAACGCCGCTGACTTCGATGAACAACGCGATCAGCTCCTCGGAGCAGAGGTTGACCGTGCCCTAAAGGGAGTGAAGCTGATTCAGGGCCAGGCGAAAGTTAGCCGGTCTCTGGTAACCCATCGTGGCCAGGAACCGCCACAGGTGGCCGGCGACTCCATCCCGGTTTGGATTCGCGACGGCTTCTCCTCAACAGAAAAGGCCATGACCGATGCGGCCATCGCCGCCGGCATGGACTCCCCAACCATATATGTGTTCATTCCCAAAAAGTCGCGCGAAGAGTTGTTAAGCGCCATTGCGACCTTCGAGGCTGCCAATCAGACCATCCAGGCCAAGGGCGCTCCCGCTACTACTGAGGGTGAGTTGGCAAAGAGCGGCATGGAAAGCCGTAAAAAGCTCGCGGAGACCGCCCGCAACAATCTCGTGATCGAGATTGTAGGCGCGGCCAAAGTCTATCGCGGCGGCGGCAGCGAAGTCTTCGGGCTAGCTTTGGACGTAAAACTCAAGTCGGCTGCGGAGGACTCACTCGTGCGGCTGTTTCCTCAGTTCAGCAAAGCAGACGCTCCCTCTGCAGCTTGGGAAAACTGCATCAAGCGTGCCCGCGCTGCTCATGAGCAGCCATTCCAGCCGCTCAAATACGAGGGACCGATCGAGCAACATCCGGTCTGCCAGCAGGTGCGGCAGACTATAGGTTCCGGAAAGACCGGTACGCAGATTCGCAAGGAACTCGAGGCCGCGCCATTCGGCTGGCCTCGTGACGCTGTGGATGCCGCGTTGATTGCGCTTCACAGCAGCCAGCAACTCATTGCCACGCTGAATGGCTCGCCTGTCGAGCGCGGGCAATTGGACCAGAACCGTATTCCCAAGGCAGAATTCCGAATTGAGAAGACGAGCATATCCCTCGATGACCGGCTCAAGCTGCGCAAGCTCTTTCAATCGCTTGATCTCAAATGCGGCTCTGGCGAAGAAAGCGAGAGGGCCGCCGATTTTCTCCGCGCCGCACTTGCATTGGCTGGCGAGGCCGGCGGTGCTCCGCCGTTGCCGGCTCCGCCATCGGTCACAGACATTGAGGACATCCAGAACCAAGTTGGGAATGATCGGCTTGCAGCACTCCGCGACATTTCGGATTCTCTCATTGCCCGGATCGCGGAGTGGAAGAAGGCTAAGGCATTGATTGCCCAACGCCATCCGACATGGAAAACAGTGGAAAAGCTGTCCGCCCATACTGCTGACCTTGCAGCGGCTGAGGACGCTCGCAAGCATGTCGCAGCGATCCATGCGCAGCGTCTCCTGACAGATGCTACGGACCCGATCCCAGCTTTGAGGTCCGGGCTTACTGGCGTGTTGCGGCAGGCGCTCAATGAAGCCCACTCGATCCACGAGGCCGCTCATCAGCAAGGCATTCAACAACTCGTCGCCAACCCGACTTGGCAAAAACTCACGGCTCCGCAACAAGAGAAGATACTTCACGATCTCGGCATCGTGGCACCGGTCAAGCCGGAAACAGCAAGCGATGCAACTATTCTTGCCGCGCTCGACACGCGCAACCTCTCTGCGAGGAAGGCCGAGGCGGATGCGGTATCGGGGCGTGTAGCCAGCGCTCTCAACGCCGCGGCAATTCTGCTGGAGCCCAAGGTAAAGGCCGTCAGCGTTGAAAAGGCGCTACTCAAAACTGCCGACGATGTGAAGCACTGGGCTGAGCGGCAGCAAAAGGCGCTGCTTGAGGCTGTAGAGAAAGGTCCTGTTCAGGTTCAATAACTATGCCAAGTCTTTCCAGAGAACTTCGTCGCCTGCTTGAGAGGATCATCGCCGGAAAGGATGGCGCTCGCCAAATCGCCGAGGACGGAGCCGAGCAGTCTTTGCAACGCCTCGCCGTTGATCGCCCTGAGGCTCACGGCGCTCTCACACCTGAAGAAAAGAAGCTTAGGAGTGAATTGCGGGCACATGGCCGGCAGTTGGGCGACAAGCTCAACCCGCAGCGAGGCGGTCAAACGATCAGTCACCTCAAACAAGCTGTGGCTTACGAACATTGGCACCGGCTGTTGTTCGCTCGCTTCCTTGCTGAAAACGATCTGCTCATGCACCCCGAACATGGTGTGGCACTGTCGTTGGATGAAGTCAAAGAACTTGCGCTTGGAAGCGGGCGTGACTGGATTGAACTGGCTGCTGAGTATGCACAGCGAATGCTGCTGCGCGAGGTCTTCCGGTCGGATGATCCTGCGCTGCGCGTTCCGCTCTCTCCCGAGAAGCGGCGGGACCTGGAAGCGAAACTGAATTTGCTGCCAAGAGAGATATTCCTCGCTGACGACAGCCTGGGTTGGGTCTACCAATTCTGGCAGAAGGACGCGAAGGATGCGGTGAACCTGTCGGAGGTGAAGATCGGTGCCGACGAACTTTCGCCTGTCACTCAACTCTTCACCGAAGACTATATGGTGCTGTTCCTGCTAGAGAATACGCTTGGTGCGTGGTGGACAGCACTGCGAGGCTCACCCGATCTGCCTGGTTATAAATGGACCTATCTGCGGCTCAATGAAGATGGAACTCCCACCGCCGGCTCCTATGATGGCTGGCCTAAGAGTGCCAAGGAGCTGAAGGTGCTGGACCCGTGCATGGGCAGCGGACACTTCCTGACTTTTGCTCTTCCAATCCTTGCTCGCATGAGGGAGACGGAAGAGGGACTGCCACTGACCGAAGCCATTGCAGTGGTGTTGCGCGACAACATCTTCGGGTTGGAACTCGATCCACGATGCAGCCAGATCGCGGCATTCAATCTTGCTCTGACTGCCTGGAAACTGGCAGGTAGCCACTTTGAATTGCCGCCGCTGAATCTTGCGTGCTCTGGGTTGGGAATTAACGCTAAAGAAGAGGAGTGGGTGAAGCTGGCCGGTGACGATGGGTTGGCCGGCGAGGGGATGCGCAGGCTTTATTCGCTCTTCAAGGATGCGCCGACTTTGGGAAGCCTCATCGATCCGCTTCGCCTACAGACCAACGTCTTCGCGGCTGGCACTGAGCGCATTCGTCCTATGCTGGAAGAGGCACTCAAAACTGAGGCTCCGAACGAAGAGTCGCGCGAATTGGCCATCGCTGCACAGGGTGTGCTTGCAGCTTTTCGGATACTGGCAAGCCAGTATACCCTCGTGGCGACCAATGTCCCTTACCTCGGGCGCGGTCGACAGGGGCCGCTTCTCGCTCAATACTGCGAGGAGTTCCACTCGGATGGAAAGTCTGATCTGGCCAACTGCTTTGTGGACCGCTGTCTGGGCTTTTGCTGTAAATCTGGTACCGTCGTCGTCGTTACGCCGCAGAATTGGCTGTTCTTGGCGAGCTACACAAAGCTGCGCAAGCGTCTACTGGCAAATGTGAAATGGGAATTCGTTGCTCGCCTCGGTTCACACGCATTCGAGACGATCACAGGCGAGATCGTCAACGTCGTTCTCCTAGGACTAACACGATGTGCGCCACCCTCCGGCCACGCATTTGCTGGTTGGGATGTCAGTGCCTTAAGAGTTTTGAGCGCAAAGTCCTCATCCCTCGCTCTCGGAGAATCTGTTTTGGCCACCACACAGGATTGCCAACTTGATAATCCAGGGTCGGTCATAATGCTTTCCGCTGGTAGCAATGCCGAGGTGCAGTACCTTGGCAAATATGCCACGGCGTCCCATGGGCAAGGAACATTTGATACCGAGCGATTTAGCCTAAGGTTCTGGGAACTTGCGAGAATTGGGACAGGATGGGTCCACGAGCAATCAGCCCCAGGGAGCACAAAGTTCTTTGACGGGTGTCATTACATTTTAAGGTGGGAAGACGGAAAGGGTTCAATTGCTGAGCTGATGTCCCTTAAGGAGGCAGAGGGCTACTCCAGCGGCAAATGGAAGGCCGGAGTTAACCTTTGGGGATCGCGCGGTGTGTTGGTTAGCCTAATGCAGGATTTGCCCACCACGCTTTATCTCGGCGGTGCATTTGATGCTAACGCCGCCGCGATCATACCAATCGCCCCATTGCATTTGGCTGCGCTCTGGTGCTTTTGCGCTTCAGAGGATTTTAGGGTTTTGACACGTAATCAGAATCAAGCAATTTATGTGCCGCCTAAGACATTTGAGAAAGTGCCATTTGATCAGAACAAATGGGTAGACCGCGCGAGCCTTGAGTTTCCAGATGGTTTGCCCAAACCTTTCTCCGACGATCCAACACAGTGGCTCTTCAACGGCAATCCTCAAGGGGCTGGGAATTCCCTTCAGACTGCCGTCGCACGCCTTGTCGGCTTTCGCTGGCCAAGGCAAGCGGGATCGAGCTTTCCAGATTGCCCTGCCCTCGATCCAGACGGCCTCGAAGTTCATGCTGCAGCCGATGGAATTATCTGCCTTTCTTCAGTAGCAGGCGAAGAAGATGCCGGCACGCGTCTGCGCGGACTCCTGCAAACCGCCTTTGGAGGGAAATACAACCTGGCCGTCCTGCTCACCGGCAAGAAGTCGGAGACTCTTGAAGGCTGGTTGCGCGATGAGTTCTTTGAGGAGCATTGCCGGATGTTCGATCAGAGGCCCTTCGTTTGGCACATCTGGGATGGCCTCAAGGATGGCTTCCACGCCTTGGTCAATTACCACAAGCTCGATCACAGGAACCTTGAAAAACTGATCTTCTCCTATCTCGGAGATTGGCTCACCCGCCAGCGCCAGGACGTGCAGAACGGCGTCGAAGGCGCGGACACGCGCCTTGCTGCCGCAGAACATCTTCAGGCTGAACTCAAGAAGGTTCTCGAAGGCAAAGAGCCATACGACATCTTCGTCCGCTGGAAGCCACTCGACAAACAGGCGATAGGCTGGGACCCCGATCTGAATGACGGCGTCCGCATGAACATTCGTCCGTGGATTACCGAAGCCAAGCT